>OJMP01000054.1_pt1 | contig 102606 bp, 109 predicted proteins | sample 1597311 | NCBI WGS metagenome assembly OJMP01 (sample SAMEA2452134, study PRJEB22498) | human gut metagenome | biome: human feces; feature: human gut; material: feces | place: Australia | collected 2012 | reverse complement strand
CACATTTGTCAAAGCCGATTGTGATTGATGAAGTTATAAAAACGATTTTAAGGTACGTATATAATTGATTAGCAGAGGTCATGAATTAGTGGAACACAATTGACAAGCGGACTAAAATATGACAATGCAAGAGTGTTATGAAGCTATTGGAGGAAACTATGAAGCTGTCTTGGGACGCCTTCACAGCGAAGCACTGATTCGGAGATTTGCATTAAAGTTCCTTGAAGATCAGAGTTATATACAGTTAAAACAGGCATTGGAAAATAAAAATTATGAAGACGCTTTCTGCGGTGCACACACACTGAAAGGGGTGTGTCAGAATCTTTCTTTTGACCGTTTATATGAGGTTAGTAATGAGTTGACAGAACTTTTGAGAGATAGTGCAGGAGAGCCGGGGATACAAGAATCGATGGAAAAAGTAACAGAAGTATATGAGATGACGATTGAAGGAATAAAGAAGGGAGTGTAGCATTAAATGATGTGACATGACTTTCTGTCTTGGCTCAAGTGCTTGGAAATTCATAAAAAGCGTATGTGTAAAGGAAAGTAAAAATATGGATAAAATGCAAAGAGTACTGATTGTTGATGATACAGAGAATATTATGATAGTACAGATATGAATCCAATGATATGGGAAAGAAAATATGAAGTGGATTCATTATGCTATCCTGTAAGATTAGCTTATCAATTTTATAAAGAAACTAAACGAACAGATATTTTTACTCAAGATTTTTAAAAAGCTATGCATTTAATAGTTGATACATTTATCTTAGAACAAGATCATAAACAATCAAAGTATCGCTTTGAAAGAAAAATTGCAAGAACATGGAATCGAAAAGAAACAGAGACTTTAAAACGTAAAGGAAGAGGCTTATCTGTTAATGAAACGGGGATGACATGGAGTGCTTTTAGACCTAGTGACGATGCATGTCGTTTTAATTATTTGATACCAGCAAATATGTTTGCTAGTATTGTTATAGAATATATTAAAGAATTTTCAAAGGATATTTATCATGATGATTGTTGTATGAAAAGGCAAGACAACTAAAATGGGATATTGATTATGGTATAAAATGTTATGGAATTTATCTTCATCCACAATTTGGTAAAATATACGCTTATGAAACAGATGGTTTTGGTAATTATTGTTTAATGGATGATGCAAACGTTCCTTCTCTTTTATCGATATTATATTTAGGATATTGCAAAAAAGAGGATGTGCTTTATCAAAATACAAGAAAATTTATTTTAAGTAAAGAAAATCCATATTATTATCAAGGTACTTGTGCGAGTGATATCGGAAGTCCACATACACCAAATAATTATATTTGGCATATTGCTTTAATAATGCAAGGATTAACTGGAGATAAAGAAGAAGCTAAAAGAATGATTAATCTTATCTTAAAAACAGATAATGAAGAAGGATTTTGTCATGAAGGTTTTGATAAAGATGATCCAAGCCATTATATGAAATCATGATTTGCTTGGGCCAATTCTTTATTTACAGAACTTGTATATAAAACATATTTTTAATGTCTAGTAATACTAGATAAATCTTATTTGATCCCTCTAATTTGCTATAAAGACAACTTATATTTACGATTACACAAAATGGAAAACTAAAAATATTGTAATTCATATACAAATAGTGATATACATTTTAATTTGATTTAATTAACAAAATTATTATATAATAGCCTATGAAATATATAATAAAAAAATAATTAGGTGATTTAAATGAAGAATAAAGTAAATAAAATAAGAATACGTATCATAATTTCCTTTATTGTCATTTTAAGTATCATGCATGGCTGTTTTAACTTTTTTATTAATTATCAAATTTATCAAGAAAAAATGAATGCAACGTACACAGCTGAATCAACTGTAAGAAAAATAGAAACACAGTTGGGTCGTTATCTTGAAACATCTAATATACTTAAAAATATTATTGAAGATCAAGGTGAAATTAGTGATGATAATTTTAATAATTTAGCACGATATATGAAGAAAAATGAAAAAGTGGTTGAAGCTTTTGAATTGGCTCCTGCTGGAATTGTTAGTCAAGTTTATCCCTATAAAAGCAATGAAGAAGTAGTAGGAATGAATATGTTAGAATTAGCTGAACGTAAAACAGAAGCTAAACTTGCTAAAAAAAGTGGGGAATACACTATTGCTGGTCCTTATGAATTAAAACAAGGTGGGAAAGGTGCTTTATTATTTGATCCTATCTATGTTGATGATGGTCAAGAAAAGAAGTTTTGGGGATTTTCTATTCTTGTATTAAATTGGAATAATTTTTTACAAGAAGCGAATGTTAAAAAATTAAGTGATGCGTCATATCACTATAATGTTTGGAAAGAAAATAAAGATGGTAAAAAGTCAATTATCATGTCTTGTGCTCATAAGAAATTAAAGGATACATTAAGTGTTTCATGTACTGTTCCTAATGATTTATGGCATTTTGAGATTGTTCCTTTCGATGGTTGGATTCCAATGTATTATAAACTAGGGGGATTTGTTTTATGTGTTTTAATTACTTATCTTATTACAGTTGTTTATTGGCAAAGTAAAACAAAACGCTTAAAAGAAGAAATGTATGCAAAAGAAATAGCTGAATCTGCTAAGAAAGCTCAAGAAGCCAATGAAGCTAAAACTAAGTTTCTATTTAATATGTCACATGATATTCGAACACCAATGAATGCGATTATTGGTTATTCTGATCTTCTAGAAGATAATTTAGATGATAAGGATAAAGCACTTAATTATATATCAAAGATTAAATCATCAAATTCTGTTCTTTTATCATTGATTAATTACATCTTGGAAATGGCAGCAATTGAAAGTGGTAAGATGTCTTTAAAAGAAGAAAATGAAGATTTAAATGATTTAATTGATAGTATTATCGATGTTGCTAGGCCACATATTCAAAAAAAGAATTTATATTTTACATATGAACCTCATTTTCAACAAGCTAAAATCATATGTGATAAAACAAGATTTAGAGAAGTTATTTTAAATATTTTAATTAACGCAATTAAATATACACCTGAAGGTGGTAGTGTCTATTTCAAGGTGGATGAATATGAAAAACAGCAAGAAGATCATGTTACTTATTGTTTTACAATAAAAGATACGGGAATAGGAATGAAAAAAGACTATCTTCCTCATATATTTGAAGTATTTTCAAGAGAAAGAACAAGTACTGAAAGTAAAGTACCAGGTGTTGGTTTAGGATTACCAATTGTTAAATCTATTGTAGATATGATGAAGGGTACAATTCATGTTGAAAGTGAATTAAATAAAGGGACAACATTTAAAGTAGATTTAACCTTTCCTATTTATAACGCCGTAACTGTCATTGAAAATAAAGAAGAAAAGAATATTTTAAATTTTAAAGGAAAACATATTCTTCTTGTTGAAGATAATGAACTTAATGCTGAAATAGGTATGGAAATTTTAAAAACATTTGATTTAGATATTGATTTGGCTAGTAATGGAAAAGAGTGTTTAACAGTTTTAGAAAACAAGCCAGAAAAGTATTATGATGTTATTTTAATGGATGTACAAATGCCTGTTATGAATGGTTATGAAGCAACTAAAGCAATACGTCAATTAAACAATGGTAATGCGACTATTCCAATTATAGCAATGACAGCAAATGCCTTTGAAGAAGATCGACAAGTAGCTTTTAAAGCAGGAATGAATGAACATATTGCCAAACCAATTGATGTCGAAAAACTATTTGCAGTATTATCTAAATATCTAAATCAATAAGATTATATTTTGAGGAACGACTCGTTCCTCTTTTTAAATACAAAAAGGATTGATTATTCAATCAATCAAATATTTGAGTTTATTTTTGTTGAGCTTGTATAACATCAGGAAGTGAACTTTTTAAGATAATTGAAAAATAACCAAACATCGTATTTTGATTATATTTGTCAGGATTTTGGAATAAGTCAATCAGCATACCAGCTAATGCTTCTGTATAAAAATTACATAAAAAATATTTAAAATCATTTGTAAGATTAACATTTAAATCATCAGCGCATTCGTTGATGATTTTTCTGTTATGCCGATGAAATCTTTATAAAAGAAACGTTTAAGTTCATCACGGTTGACGGAATCATAAATACAATTAAGAAAATAGAAATTTTGTTTAACATAATTTACTACATTCATTAACGAGAGCACTTCATATACACTCGTTTTTTAATTCGATATTTATTGAAAACGCTTTGGTTTCTAGATACAATGAAGAAAAGGAGAAGTGAATTTGATGAAATATTTATTTTTAGATGTGGATGGAACACTTATAAATTATAATACACAACTTCCAAAATCCGCAAAACAAGTAGTAGAAAAAGCACAAAAAAATGGTCATAAAGTCATTATTTGTACTGGATGTAGTCGTTGTGAAATAGAATCAAGAGCTATGGATTTAAAATTTGATGGTGTTATTTATGGAAATGGTTGTTATGTTGAATATAATCAAGAAGTTATTTTTCATCGACCTTTGTCTTTAGAACAATGTACGCATTTTGTTAATTGGTGTAATCAAAGAGATTTGGCTTTTCGTTTAGAATGCAATGATGGTATGTTTTTAAGCGAAGGTTATGAAGAAAAATCAAAAGAAGCTCGTTATAAATATATTTATGGTCATGGTGAATATGATCCAAATAAACCATTACCACCACTTCCTAGACATATGATAAGTGGTCAAAATCTTTTAAGAGATGATGTCAACAAAACTGCATTTATATTAAAGTCTTATCAAGATTTTTTAGATGCTAAGGAAGAATTTAAAGATATGACAGTGGATACTTGGGGTGGTAAAGGAGAACTTGCTTTATATGGAGCTACTCGTGCTAAAGGTTTTGATAAAGAAAATTCAATACACTTATTACTTGATAAATTAAACGTTGATCCAAAAGATGCGATTGCTTTTGGTGATGGTGTGGTTGATATTCCAATGTTTAAAGCTTGTGGTTTTTCTGTAGCAATGGCAAATGGAAATGATGAAGTAAAAAATGCTGTTGATTATGTAACAGATGATGTTGATCAAGATGGTTTATATAAAGCATTTGAATATTTAAAACTTATTTAATTTTTTTCTATTCTTTTTCAAATGTTTGAGCAACTTCTTCGAGTAAATCTCTAATGTGTAAATGTTGTGGACAAATTTGTTCACAAAGGCCACATTTTAAGCATTCACTTGCTTTAGCATTTTTTACAGTATGAACATTATTATAATAGTAGTCACTATTCCAATCTCCATAAACCTTTTTGCGTTTAAACAAGCGAATAACTTAGGAATAGCAATGTTTTTTTGCATTTTTCTATGCAATAATGACAAGCAGTACAAGGAATGAAGTTTTTACTTTTGAAAATTTCTGGTACTTGTTTAACAGCTTCTTGTTCTTTTAAAGATAATGGTTGAAAATCTTTCATAAAACTTAGATTATCTTTCATTTGTTCCATATCACTCATTCCCGATAAAACCATCATCATACCATCAAATCCAACCGCAAAGCGTAAAGCATAACTTGCATAAGACATTGTTCCTCATTTATCATAAACAACTTTTGCTTCTTTTGGAAGATTTACAAGGTTACCGCCTTTAACAGGTTCCATTACAATAACAGGTTTATTGTGTTTACGACATACTTCATAACATGCCTTTCTTTGGATGGCAGGATCTTCATAATCAACATAATTAAATTGAATTTGAACTACTTCAATATCAGGATTTTCAGTTAGAATCATGTCTAAAACATCAGCGTTATCATGAAAGGAAATTCCAAAGTGTTTAATTTTTCCTTCTTCTTTTAATTTACTTGCTTCATCATAAGCGTGTAATTTTTTATATTTTGCATAGATTTCATCGCTTTGAGCATACATTAAATAAAAATCAAAATAATCAACACCACAAGCTTCTAATTGACTTTCAAATAAAGGAAAAATTTCTTCTTGTTTATTGAAATGATGTGTTGAAAGTTTGTTTGTAAGAATATACTGATTTCTAGGATAACGTGAAGTTAAACATTCTTTTAAGGCAATTTCACTTTTTCCTCCTAAATAACCATGGGCTGTATCAAAATAATTAAATCCTTGTTGGATAAAGTAATCAACCATTTTTGAAGTTAATTCATAATCGACTTCTTCACTATTCATTGGAAGTCGCATGCAGCCAAAATCAAAATTTTTCTTTACTTCGTTAAAATATGTATTCATTTTTCCTTTCTCCTTTAACGACTATTAAAAAGAAAGATAACTGAAGAAACAAACTTTCTTTTTAATAGATGTTATAAGTAAAACTTATTAAAGGAATATTTAAAAATATGAAAATATTTCTTGCTCCTAAAGTGGACTTTAGGTTTATAGTGAAATAGAGATAGGAGGATTTTTATGAAATCAAAAGTATATTTTACAAAAACAATAACACCGGAAAAAGTTTTAGAAATGTATGAAGTTTTAGGTAAAGAATTAAAAGGTAATATTGCAGTAAAACTTCATTCAGGGGAAGAAGGAAATCAAAACTTTTTGAAACCTGATTTTTTCAAGCCAATCATTGAAAAATTAAATGGAACAGTTGTTGAATGTAATACAGCTTATGAAGGGTCTAGAAATACAACAGAAAAACATTTAAAGACTATTGAAAAACATGGATGGTCTAAATATTTTAATGTTGATTTAATGGATGCTGAAGGTCCTGATATGGTTTTAGATATTCCTGAAGGAAAAGTGATTCAAAAAAACTATGTGGGAAAAGATATGGTTAAATATGATGGAATGATTGTTTTATCTCATTTTAAAGGACATCCTATGGGTGGTTATGGTGGTGCTTTAAAACAACTTTCAATTGGTTGTGCATCATCTTATGGAAAAGCGTATATCCATGGAGCTGGTGAACCTGAAAAAATTTGGACAGCAGAGCATGATTTATTTTTAGAATCGATGGCGGATGCGGCTAAATCAGTTCATGAATATTTTAAAGATAATATTGTTTATATCAATGTGATGAAAAATATGTCAGTTGATTGTGATTGTTGTGCAGTGGCAGAAGATCCATGTATGGATGATATTGGTATTTTAATTTCTACTGATCCAATTGCAATCGATCAAGCATGTATTGATCTTGTTTATGCTTCAAATGATAAAGGAAGAGATCATTTGATTGAAAGAATTGAATCACGTAATGGTGTTCATACCATTGAAGCAGCAGCAAAACTTGGTTATGGTTCAAGAGAATATGAACTTATTGAAATTGATTAGTTTCTATGCTTTTTAAACATAATCATTTATTGAAAAGAGGTATTTGCGCCTCTATTGTTAGAATGATACAATAGTAAAGAAGTAAGGAAAGCACTTACTTAAAGGCTAATTTAAGTAATAGGAGGAAAAAGGAAATGAGTAAAAAGAAACTTGGTTTTGGGTTAATGCGTTTACCATCTTTGGATCCAAATGATCCATCAAAAATCGATATTGAACAAACCAAAAAGATGGTTGATACATTCATTGAAAGAGGTTTTACATATTTTGATACAGCATGGATGTATTGTGGATTTAATAGCGAAAATGCGGCTAAAGAGGCATTAGTTTCACGTTATCCAAGAGATGCTTATACACTTGCTACAAAATTACATTCAGGGTTTATTAAAACAAAAGAAGATCGTGATCGTATTTTTAATGAACAACGTGCAAAAACAGGTGTTGATTATTTTGATTACTATTTATTATATGATATCAATACCCATAGTATTGAAGTTTATAATGAATTAGATTGTTTTAATTGGATTCAAGAAAAGAAGAAACAAGGTTTAGTAAAAACAATTGGTTTTTCATATCATGACGGACCTGAATTATTAGATAAAGTTTTAACTGAACACCCAGAATTTGAATTTGTACAATTACAAATCAATTATTTAGATTGGGACAGTGTTGGTGTACAATCAAGAAAATGTTATGAAGTTGCTACAAAACATCATAAACCAGTGATTGTTATGGAACCTGTAAAAGGTGGAACACTTGCGAAAGTACCAGAAGATGTTGAAAAAATGTTTAAAGAATATCATCCAGAAATGTCAATTCCTTCTTGGGCTATTCGTTTTGCAGCAAGTCAAGAAAATGTGATGATGGTTTTAAGTGGTATGTCTAATGTGGAACAATTAGAAGATAACTTAGGTTATATGGAAGATTTCAAACCATTAAATGAAGAAGAATATGCTTTAATTAGAAAAGCTGTTTCAACTATTAATTCAACAATTACTGTACCATGTACAGGATGTGCTTATTGTGTAGATGGTTGTCCAATGAATATCGCCATTCCTAAATATTTCTCATTATATAACGCGGATTTACAAGAAGTAGAAGAAAAAGGATGGACACCACAAGGAGAATACTACAATAACTTAACAAAAAGATTTGGTAAAGCAAGTGATTGTGTTGAATGTGGTCAATGTGAAGGAGTATGTCCACAACATCTCTCAATTATTCAATATTTAAAAGATGTTGCTGGTCATTTTGAAAAATAATAGAATATAGAAAATTACCTCATGGTAATGAATTGATAAGTATTATTGGTCTTGGAGCAAGTTCTTTAGGTGCTGCCAGTCATGAAGAAATGTTAAAAACGTTAAATCATGCATTTGATGCAGGTATTAATTATGTTGATCTAGCAGCAGGGCATGCACCTATTTTTAAAGCAGTTGGAGAAGCTTTAAAAGGTCGAAGAGACACTATTTACTTACAAATTCATTTTGGGGCGGAATATACCTCTGGAGAATATGGTTGGACAACAGATTTAAAACGTATAAAAGAATCAATTCAATGGCAATTAGATTGTCTTCAAACAGATTATATTGATTTTGGCTTTATTCATTGTATTGATGAAGAAGAGGATTTAAAGGCAATTCAAGAAAATGGTGTTCTTGATTATATCTTAGATTTAAAGAAAAAAGGAATAATTCATTATATTGGTTTATCATCTCATAGTCCAAAACTTGTTCATAAAGTATTGGCTATGAAAATACTAGATATGTCATGTTTAGTATTAATCCTGCTTATGATTTGAATTTTGGGGATTATGCGATTGGTGAATTTGATGAACGTATGAATCTTTATCGCCGTCTTGAAAAAGAAGGTGTGGGAATTTCTGTTATGAAAGCATTCTGTGGTGGCAAGTTACTTGATGCAAGTGAATCACCATTCCATCAAGCACTTTCTAAAACACAATGTATTCAATATGCTTTAGATAAACCAGGGGTATTAACAGTTTTGCCAGGAATCCGAAATGATCAAGATTTACAAGATGTTTTAGCATTCTTTAAAGCATCCAAAGAAGAAAAAGACTATTCAATTTTGGGGACTTTCCCTAAATTAGAAAGCTATAATCAATGTGTTTATTGTAAACATTGTCATCCTTGCCCAAAAGGACTGGACATTGCATTAATAAACAAGTATTATGATTTAGTACGCTTAGGTGATGATTTGGCGAAAGATCATTATCATCATTTAGCTTTAAAAGCAAGTGATTGTGTTGCTTGTCGCCATTGTGATAAACGATGTCCATTTCATGTTCAACAAAGTAAACGTATGCAAGAAATTGCTGCTTACTTTCATGAATAAGATATAAAGATAAGAAATCGAAAATAAACAAGAAGTTTATTATATATCAGGAGGAAACATGGAAATTGTTGTAGTTGATGGACAAGGTGGCGGTATTGGAAAAAACATTGTTCAGGTTTTAAAAGAAAAACATCCTGAATATGTTATTATTGGTGTCGGGACAAATAGTATTGCGACAGGACAACTCAAAAAAGGAGGAGCTGATATTATAGCAACTGGTGAAAATGCAGTTGTTTATAATGTATCGCATGCTTCTATTGTTGTTGGCCCAATTGGTATCGCTTTTGCTAATTCGATGTATGGTGAAATTACACCAAAGATGGCAAGTGCAATCAGTGAAAGTGAAGCTCATAAATTTTTAATTCCAGTATCGAAGTGTAGTGCTCAAATAGTGGGTGTTGCACAAAAATCAATAAGTGAATATATTGATGACCTTGTTAATATGATTGAAAAATTAAATAAATAGAAAATATCGTATACATGAAGTAACGATTATAGTAGAAACTATAACTTTGCCAAATGTATACGATATTTTTGTTCTATAACTTATAAGCCTAAAAAAGTAAGAAAGAATTAGGGGATTTTATGAATAAATTAGAATTATTACAAACTGAATTAAGAAAATATGAAAATGTAGCAATTGCTTATAGTGGGGGTGTTGATTCAAACTTTTTATTTCATGTCGCAATTGATACATTAGGAAAAAATCATGTATTACCGGTATTATGTCGTGGTGCGATGATGTCTAAAGAAGATATTGAAGGAGCTCTTGAACAGTTACAAGGAGCAAATTATGTTGTTTTAGATGTTAACCCTTTAGATGTTGAAGCTTTCCGTTTTAATCATAAAGATCGTTGTTATCATTGTAAAAAAAGTATTATGTCTAAAGTAAAAGTGGTAGCTAAAGAACATAATTTTGAATATGTATTAGATGGAAAAAATAAAGATGATGAAAAAGTATATCGACCAGGTTTAAAAGCATGTGAAGAATTAGGAATCATTTCACCTTTAGCTAATAACGAATTAACAAAACAAGAAATTAGAGATTATTCTAAACAATTAGGTATTTCAACTTATAATAAACCATCAAATGCTTGTTTAGCATCTCGTTTTGATTATAATACAGAACTTACATTTGAAAAACTTCAAATGGTTGAAAAAGGTGAAAAATATCTTCACGATTTAGGCATGTTCCATGTTCGTTTAAGAGTACATGGAGATGTGGCACGTTTGGAAGTTGAACCTCAAGAGTTTAAAAGAATTATAGATCATAAAGAATTAATTCAAAAGATTAAAGACTTAGGATTTAGATTTGTTACTCTTGATTTAGAGGGAATAAAACATGGAGGATATGACGTTGAAAACAAACGAAATTCTTAATAAATTTAAAAATAATGAGTTAACTCTTGAACAAGCTCAAAAGCTTTTAGATCAACCACTAGATTATGCAACCATTGATTATGATCGCAAAAAAAGAACAGGTAATCATGAAGTCATCTATGGTGCAGGAAAAACAAAGGAACAAATTATTGGTATTGTTCAAAATATGTTAGATCATGATATTCATTCTATTTTAATTACACGTGTTAATGATGAAAAAAGCCAAGCTATCTTAAAAGAATTTCCGCAAATAATTTATGATGAACTCTCTCATATTTGTTATATTGATGAAGAAAAAAAAGAAATCAATAAAGGAAAAATTGTCGTTGTTTGTGCAGGAACATCTGATTTACCAGTTGCTCGTGAAGCTTATTTAACAGCACAATTTTTAGGAAATGAAGTGGAACTTGTAAGTGATGTAGGTGTAGCAGGCATTCATCGTTTATTTCATCGTTTAGATGTTATTCAAGAAGCGAATGTTCTTGTTGTTTGCGCAGGAATGGAAGGGGCTCTTGCTTCTGTTGTTGGCGGTCTTGTTGATAAACCAGTGATTGCTGTGCCAACTTCGATTGGCTATGGGGCTAATTTTGAAGGGTTATCTGCATTACTTGCCATGCTTAATAGTTGTGCAAGTGGCGTGAGTGTTGTTAATATTGATAATGGTTTTGGAGCAGGGTATATGGCTCATACCATTAATTGTTTAGGAGGTAAAAAGTAGTGAAAGCTTTATATTTTGATTGTAGTAGTGGAATCAGTGGAAATATGACATTAGGGGCTTTGTCAGAATTAATTGATGATCCACATTATTTGGAAAATGAATTAAAGAAATTAAATGTGGATGATTATCATCTTCATATCTCTAAAGAAAAGAAAAATGGTATTACAGGAACGTATGTAGATGTTCATTTAGAACATGAACATACACATCATCATGAACATGATCATCATCACCATCATCATGAACATCGTAATTTATTTGATGTTAATAAAATCATTGATGAAAGTGATATTGATGAAAAAGCAAAAGAGCTTGCTAAAAGAATCTTTTTAAGAGTTGCTAAAGCAGAAAGTAAAGTCCATGATGAAACTTTGGAAAATGTGCATTTTCATGAAGTAGGAGCGATTGATTCTATTGTTGATATTATTGGAACAGCAATCTTGCTTTGTAAAATCAATCCTGATGTCATTTATAGTAGTGTTGTCAATGATGGTTATGGCTTTATTGAATGTGCGCATGGCATGATCTCTGTACCAGTACCAGCAACCTCAGAAATTTTTGCCGCAAGTAATGTGATCTCTCGTCAAATTGATATTGATACAGAACTTGTAACACCTACTGGAGCTGCGATTATTGCTGAAATTGCTAGTTCATATGGAATGATGCCTGCTATGGATGTTCAAAAAGTAGGTTGGGGAACAGGAACTAAAGACTTAGTCATTCCTAATGTTTTAAAAGTCTCTTTAGGAGAAATCAAAAAAAAAACGAAATTATAGTCATGGAAACGAATATTGATGATTGTAGTGGAGAAATGTTAGGATTTGTTTTAGAGCAACTTCTAGAAAATGGAGCGCTTGATGTTTTTTATACATCGATTTTTATGAAAAAGAATCGCCCAGCATATCGTTTAAGTGTGGTTTGTCTTGAAGAACAACTAGATGTTTTACAAAAAATCATTTTTAAACAAACAACAACAATCGGTATTCGTTATCGTAAAGAACAAAGAATAGTTTTACCTCGTCATATTAAAGAAATAGAAACACCTCTTGGTAAGTTATTAATAAAAGAAGTAATTATTGATGGTGAAAAAAGATGTTATCCAGAATATGAAAGTGCTAAAAAATTAGCACTAGAAAATCATTGTTCTTTGCAAGAAGTATATCAATTTGTTAAGTAAAGGAGTATTTATGACCACTAAACTAAATAAAATTGCAGATTATTGGAATCAGCGTTCTTCTGGTTATTCTTTAGATAACCAAGAAGAACTTTTAAATGACCAAGAAAAATGGTTGAAGTTAATTCATACATACGTACCTCTAAAAAAAGATTTAAAAGTTTTAGATTTAGGATGTGGACCGGGTTTTCTTTCTATCTTACTTTCAAAACAAGGATGTCAAGTGACAGGGATAGATTATAGTAATCAAATGTTAGAAGAAGCTAAGCATAACGCTAAAGAAAATAATGTTCATACTGACTTTAAAAAAATGGATGTTCAAGAATTGACCTTTGATGATGAATCTTTTGATTTTGTCATTACCAGAAATGTGACATGGAATTTAGAAAAGCCTAAACAAGCCTATCAAGAAATTTATCGTGTACTTAAAAATAAGGGACATTTGTTAAATATTGATGGCAATCATTATTATCATTATCAAGATTATGATTATCAAAGAAATGGACATAGTGATCATCAACATATGGAAGGTATTGATGTTTCTATTATTGATACGATTGCTAAAGATTTAATGCTTTCTTATGTGTTAAGACCTCAATTTGATAAGGATTTATTAAATGAAATTGGTTTTGATCTTGTTGAAAGTCAAATTCTAAAAAGTGAACAAACAAAGAAAGGAAAAGAATTGATCCGTCAGTTCTTAATACACGCTATTAAATAATGAGAAGGTTTTTATCATTACTATCTATTCTTTTCTTTGTAACTTTAATTACCTTTTTTATGATAGATTTGGCTCCTAGTGATAGTGCTGAAATGTATTATTTATCTAAAGGCATTACGCCAAGTGAAGAAGTACTCAATCAAACTCGTCATGAAATGGGATTGGATCAAAATATCGCTTTACGTTATGTCAATTGGCTAAAAGATGTCCTTCATGGAAATCTAGGTTATTCTTATCATTATGGTCAAGATGTAAATACGCAAATGTTAAGTAAACTTCCTAATACATTAAAACTTGCAAGTTTTTCTTTTGTGATTGTTATTTGTTTTTCTATACCCTTAGGTATTTATAGTGCGACACATCGAAAAAGTTTTTTAAATCATATTTTAAAAGGAACAACTTTTTTAGGATTGTCACTTCCTAATTTTTGGTTAGCTCTGATCTTGATTTTAGTGTTTTCTGTAAAATTGAATTTATTTCCGGTTATTAGTGGGCAAGATTTTAAAGGTCTTATTTTACCAGCGTGTTGTTTGAGTATTCCTATGATTTGTTCTTATACACGTATGATTCAAAATGCTTTGTTAGAACAACTTAATCAAGATTATGTCGTTGGTTTAAAAGCAAGAGGTATGAGTTCTAAAGAAATATATGTTCATCATGTTTTACCTCATGTTTTAACGACACTTTCTTCTTTGCTTGGTTTATCTATCGGGCATCTACTTGGAGGAACAGCGATTATTGAAACTATTTTTTCTTATCAAGGATTAGGAAATATGGTGATTGAAGCGATTCGCTATCGAGATTATCCAATTATCCAAGCTTATGCTCTTTATATGGCTTTAATTTATGTATGTGTTAATTTTTTTGTTGATTTTTTACAACAAGTTTTAAACCCACAATTAAGGAGAGTAAGACATGAAAAGGAAATTAAAAATTAAAATTATTTTAGTGGTTTGTTTACTCCTTGTTGCGCTGTTGGGTTCTTTGATTGCTCCTTATGATCCTTTAAAAGTTAATTATAATTTATCATTACAAGGGCCAAGCTTATCACATTTATTCGGGACTGATAAATTAGGAAGAGATATCTTAAGTCGTATTTTATGTGGAGCAAAAACATCTTTTGGTTTAACATTTTTAATGTTATTTTTAATTGTTATTATAGGTGTTAGTATTGGTTTGTTTGCTGGATTATTAGGAGGAAAAGCTGAACATTTTTTAAATAGTTTAATGAATGGAATACTTGCTTTCCCTGATACGATTTTTGCGATTGCTGTTGTAGGTGTTATAGGTGCAGGATTGTTTAATACCGTTTTTGCTTTGGCTTTTGTCTGGTGGCCTAAGTATGCAAGATTAACTTTAGCTCTTGTTAAACAAGAAAAGAATAAAGATTATTTGATTGTGGCTAAGATGTCAGGTGTTCCTTTGATAACACGTATTTTACGTTATCTTTTACCAAATATTTTATCACAAATTTTGATTACTGCCTTTTTAGATATTGGTAATATGATGCTCTCCCTTGCAGGGCTTAGCTTTTTAGGACTTGCTAGTCAACCACCATATCCTGAATGGGGTGCAATACTTTATGAAAGTAAACAATTTATGCAAGTAGCCCCATGGATGATGGTATTTCCAGGTCTCGTTTTATTTGTTTGTGTTCTTTTATTTAATTTATTATCAGAAGATTTAAGGGATTATTTAGATCCTAAACATTATTAGAAAGGAATTGTTTATGAAAAAAATAAAATTATTATTATGTTTATTGATGTTAACGTCTTTATGTGGATGTTCTTCTAATGATTCATCGAGTAAAACACTTAATGCGGCGATGTTTTGGATTTCTACTTCTTTAGATCCTACAAATAATTATGATGGTTGGGTTTTAAGTCGTATTGGTGTTGGAGAAACACTTTTAAAATTAAATGAAAAATATGAAGTTGAGCCTTCTCTTGCAAAATCCTATGAACAAATCGATGATACAACTTGGAAGTTTACTTTAAATGATTCTGTTACTTTTTCTAATGGAAAAAAAGTAACAGGAAAACATGTACAACAATGCTTAGAAAGAGCTTTTAAGAATAATACGCGTGCGGTTGATTATTTTGATTTAAACCATATAGAAAGCAAAGGACAAGAAGTTTATCTTTATTTAAATAAACCAAGTGGAGCACTTTTAAATAATCTTTGTGAACCTCTTTTTACAATCTATGATGCCAGTCAAAGTGATGAAGATATTGCGAGTCATCCAATTTGTACAGGTCCATTTGTCGTTGATGACTTTGTTTCAGAAAAAACAATAGAAACAAGTAGAAATGAAAACTATTATGATGGTAAAGCCAAATTAGATCATGTCCATTTTTCCCAAGTTTCCGATTCTGATGCACGTGTACTAGCTTTACAATCAAAAGAGGTTGATCTTGCTAATACAATTGATTACTCAAGTTTAAAACTTTTTAGAAAAAATAAAGACTATCAAGTTCTTGAAGTATTGGGTCCACGTACAAATGTAGTTTATATGAATAATGAATCAACATTTTTAAACGATAAGATTATTAGACAAGCTTTATCTTATAGTGTAGACCGTGAAAGTATTGTAAAACTTATTGGTGGTAAAGTAGCACAAGGTCTTTATTCTTCAGCTTTGCCTTATGGTCATGTCCTTAATGGATATACTTTTGATTTAGCTAAAGCAAATGCTTTACTTAACGAGGCAGGATACCTTGATAGTAATCATGATGGTATTCGTGAAAAAGACGGGCAAAAGATTGTTTTAAATTACTATGAAAGTGCGGATCATGGGTCTTCTGATGCTAATATTATTGCGCAATCACTTCAAAGTGAAGCTAAAAAAATTGGTATTGAAATAAAATTGAATCAAGTAGAAAATGTCAATGATATCAAAGCTGCAGGAACTTTTGATTTATGTTCTGCTAATGATTCGAGTGCACCTACAGGTGATCCTGAAACTTTTGTACAACAACGCTATTTATCAACAGGTTCAAATAATACCGGGCGTTATAAAAATGAAGAAGTAGATCACTTGATACAACAATTTTCCACAGCCTATGATTTGAATCAAAGACAAGATCTTGCTAAAAAAATAAGTGAACAAATTTTAGATGATGCGGGAAATATTTATGTTTCTTATGTTCCATTAAATACTGTCGCTTCTTCAAAGGTTAAAGGAGCTATTTGTCATCCTGTTGACTATTATATGATTACAAAGGATTTAGATTTAAAGTGAGTGTTTTAGAATATAAAAATTTAACTTTGGCTTATAAAAATCATGAAACTCTTCATCATATAAATTTAACAATTCCTAAAAATGAAATTACTGTGATTGTTGGACAAAGTGGAAGTGGAAAATCTACATTGCTTAAAGCAACTATTTCTCTTTTGAGTGAGGATGCGCGACTTGTTGAAGGTGATATTTTATTTAAAGGACAAAGTCTACGTAATGAAGATTTAAACAACTATCGTGGTAAGAAAATAGGTGTGATTTTTCAAAATCCATTAACTTATTTTGATGACTTTCATACTGTTGAGTATCATTTTTATGAAACGCTTCATTATCATTTTAATTATACAAAAGAAAAATCAAAAGAAATTGCAATCTCTTATTTAAAACAAATGGGACTGGATGAATCTATTTTACAAAAATATCCCTATGAATTATCTGGAGGAATGGGACAAAGAGTGATGATTGCTCTTGTATTATGTTTGGAACCAGAATTGATTTTAGCGGATGAACCAACAAGTAATTTAGATGTTGTTTGCCAAAAAGAAATCCTCGATTTAATTTTATCGTTAAAGAAACAAACAACATTTGTTTTTGTTACACATAATATACAGGTAGCTAAGTATCTTGGAGATCAACTTGTTGTTATTAAAGATGGTCATATCATTGAACAAGGACTTAAGGATGAACTTTTTAACAATCCAAAGCATGAGTATACGCAAAGACTGGTAATGAAAGGAAAATAAGATGGCTTTATTAGAAGTAAAAAACGTATTTAAAAGTTATGAATGGGAAATTCTTCATGATTTAAATTTTTGTGTTCAAAAAGGAGAAGTTATTGGTATTATAGGTGAAAGTGGTTGTGGTAAAAGTACGCTTGCTAAACTTCTATGTGGCATTGAAAAACAAAATACAGGAGATATACTTTTTGAAGTTCAAAAAAATAAGATTAGAGAAATCCAAATGATTTTTCAAAATCCTATTGAAAGTTTTTCTCCTAGAATGAAGATTAAACAGTTTCTTTATGAACCTTATCATTACTATGAACATTTAAATAAAAAAGAGGCTTTACCTCTTATTATAAAAATGCTTTATCAAGTAGGTATGGATGAAACTTGTTTAGATAAATATCCTCATGAATTAAGTGGAGGACAACTCCAAAGGATTGCAATTGCAAGAGCCTTAATTGTAAAACCTACATTACTTATATGCGATGAAATAACAAGCAGTCTTGATCAAATTGTTCAAGATGACATTGTTTGTTTATTAAAACAATTTGTTCAAAATAAAGATACTTCGATACTTTTTATTAGTCATGATTTATCTTTAGTTCAACAGTTTTGTAAACGTGTTATCGTTTTAAAAGATGGAAAAATCATAAAAAAAGGAACAATACAACAATTATATAAAAGTGAAAATGAAGTTGTACAAAACTTATTAAAAGCAGCTTATTTAAATGGTTAGGATATTTTGCAATATCCTTTTTCTTTACAATGATAAGAAGATATTGTTATAATTATAACAAGAGTTATATATAACATTGGTTATAGATAGGAGGCTTTTATGCCAGCAAAAAGAAAAATACAAAAAGAAGATATTTTAAAAGCAAGTATTTCGATTATTAGCCATGAAGGACTCAATGCTTTAAATGCCAGAAAGATTGCAAAGAAATTGGGCTGTTCAACACAACCACTTTTTTATATTTATGAGAATATGGATGTTTTAAAAAAAGATGTGATAGATGAAATTGTAAAGATTTTTGATCGAGAAGTTTTAAAAAGTAAAACAGGTCAATTAGAATACAAGGATATTGGAATCAATTATATTCGTTTTGCTAAGGAAGAGCATGAATTATTTAAAATTATGTTTAACCGAAAAATAAATGAAAGAGCATTTGATTTTATTGATTTAACAGGATCAGCAAAGACAATCCTTGAAACAATCTCTAAACAAACGGGTATGTCAAATGACGATGCCAAACAATTCCATTTAAGAATGTGGTTATATGTCAATGGGATTGCTAGTTTAGCAGCGAATCAGACCGTTGAATTTAATGATGGAGAAATTGCAGAATTGTTAAAGGATCAATATGTTTCAATGCTTCTTTATGAAGTAAAAAAAGGAAATGTAAAAGAAGAAATTTTGGTACAACTTGCTAAAAAGAATAAGGAAGGAAAAGAATGATGGAAAAAGTAATAGAGGTTTCACATCTTACAAAAGAGTATAAAAATTTAAAAGCAATTGATGATTTATCCTTTAATGTTTATCAAGGAGAAATTTTAGGATTATTAGGACCTAATGGTTGTGGAAAAAGTACAACTATTAACTCTATTTTATCATTACTTAAATATCAAGAAGGATTTATTAAGGTTTTTGGTAAAGAAATGAAACCTGATTCTTATGATTTAAAAGCAAAGATAGGAGTTATTTTTCAAGAAGTAGCTGTTTTTGATGAATTGAATGTTTATGATAATATCAATTATTTTTGTGGTTTATATATTCGAGATAAAAAACAAAGAAAACAATATGTTGATGATGCAATTAACTTAGTAGGATTAAATGATTTTAAAAAGTTCTTACCTAAACAACTTTCCGGAGGTTTACTTCGAAGATTAAACATTGCCTGTGGGATTGCCCATAAGCCTAAACTGATCTTTTTAGATGAACCAACTGTTGCAGTTGATCCACAAAGTCGTAATCATATTTTAGATGGTATAAAAAAATTAAGAGATCAAGGGGCTACAATTGTTTATACAACACATTATATGGAAGAAGTAGAAATACTTTGTGATCGTATTATTATTTTAGATAAAGGAAAGATCATTGCTCAAGGAACAAGTGATGAATTAAAAAAAGAAGCAAATATTGAGGAAAAGATTGAACGTGTAGGTCCAACTCTTAATGACGTTTTTCTAAAATTAACAGGAAAGGAATTGAGGGATTGATGTTTATTCATAATCTAAAGTATACAGTTAAAATACTTTTTAAAAATAAAGTTCTTATTTTTTGGATGTTTGCTTTTCCTATTATTTTAGGTATTTTCTTTCACATGGCTTTTGAAAATATTGAAAAAGACGAAGCTTTACAAGTTTTTGATATTGCAGTTATTGACAATAAGGAATATCAAAACCAAACAATTTATCAAGAAACATTTAAAGAGCTTTCTGATAAAAAAAATAAGGATCAGTTATTTCATATTCATTATGTAAATAAAAAAGAAGCGAATCAGCTTTTAGAAGATAATGAAATAGAAGGATATGTTCTCTTTAATAAACAAGAACCACAAATTGTGATTAAAGAAAATGGTATGGAACAAACAATCTTGCAATTTGTTATGGATGAAATTAAACAAAATAAGAGGATGATAGAAGATCTAACAAAGAAACAAATTGAAGATGAAATACAACAAGGAAACTATAATTTTAATGTTCAACAAATTGTACATGATATTCTTCAAAAGCTCAAAAACCAAGAAGTATCTTTAAAAGACACATCAAGTAGTCATTTAAGTTATATGCAAATTGAATATTATACCTTAATTGCCATGGCTTGTATGTATGGTGGAATGTTAGGTTTAACAGCTATTAATAATCAATTGGCGAATATGTCCGCTAAAGGGAAAAGAGTTTCTGTTTCACCAAATAAAAAAGGAATACTTGTCTTATCTTCAGCACTAGGTTCTTATTTAGTAAGCCTTGTTGGTTTAGCAATTCTTTTAATCTTTTTAAAATTTGGTTTAAATGTTGAATTTGGTAGTCAATGGCTTTATATAATCATTCTTTCTTTAGTTGGTGATTTAGCAGGTATTTCGATGGGAATATTTATTGCTTCTGTTTTTAGAGTTTCTGAACAAGCAAAAACAGGAATTAATATTGCGATTTCTATGTTTTTCTCGGTTCTATCTGGGATGATGGGTGTTACTTTAAAATATGTTATTGATAAAAATATACCTATTGTTAATCTTATCAATCCTAATAATTTGATTACCGATGGTTTTTATGCTTTATATTATTACAATACATTTAATCGATATATCAGAGATATTTGTTGTTTAGGAGTATTTATTATTGTATGTTTATTTATTTCTTTTAGGGCTTTAAGGAGGGAACAATATGATTATATTTAGTACCGTTTTTAAAATCTTAAATAAATTAAAAGGAAACTTAATTCTTTATACAGTGATCTTACTTGCAATTACATTATTTAATACAACTTCTGGTAATATGAATCATTATGAGGCAACAAAACCAGATATTTTGATTGTAAATAAGGATCAAAACAATGAAATAACCAAAGGATTTGTTTCGTATTTAAAAGAACAAGCGATATTAAAAGATATTGACATCAATGATCAAGAAAAAGTAGACGATGCATTGTTTTATCGAGATATAAGTTATGTTGTGTATATTCCTGAAAACTTTGGTGATGATCTTGTAAATGATAAAAATCCAACGATTGAATATAAATCAAATGGTAATGAAAATGCATCTTTTACCCAAATGTTAATTGAAAAATATATAAAGACAGTAAATCTTTATAAAGAGCATTATCAAGGTAAAGCTTTAAATCAAAAAGTCAAACAAGTGATTAACCAAAAAACAAAAGTAAAACTCCACACATCCTTAGATAGTTCTAAATTGAATCAAGTGAATGTTTATTTTAATTTTTTAAACTATGCCTTACTTGCTGGGGGCGTTTATTGTATGACAATGATTCTTGCAAGTTTAAATCAAGAGGGTGTACGTAAAAGAACAATTATGAGCAGTTTTTCATATCGTAAATATAATTGGATTGTTTTTGCTTCTTTAGGTCTTGCTTCTTTTATTGTATGGTTAGCCTATATGATTATTAGTTTTATCTTATTTAAAGAAATTATGTTAAGTGGGAATGGGATTGCTTATATTTTAAATTCATTTGTTTTTTCAATATGCAGTTTAGCTGTAGGATTCTTAATTGGAACGATTACCCATAATAAGCAAGCTATTGGAGGTATTGTCAATGTTGTTGCTTTAGGAACATCGTTTCTTTGTGGATGCTTTGTGCCAATGTCATTTATGCCAAGTTATGTTTTAAAGATTGCTCATATTTTACCAACGTATTATTTTGTACAAAATAATGAACTAATTAAAACATTAGAATATTTTAAATTAGAAACATTACAACCAATAATTATTAATGGTATTATTGTTTTAGGATTTACCTTAAGCTTTGTTTTGATTACCTTAATGATTAGTAAAAGAAAACAAAAGATTGGGTGAGTGTATGAAAGAATTTCTATTAATTGTTGTCATTGTTATTTTAATGAATACAAAGAAACAAATATCAAAAGATCATTATTTAAGTTTAGGAATGTTAATGGGAAGCAATAGGATACTATTTTAAAAAGGACAAGTAATAAAAATGGAAAAGAATGAATTGTTAATAAATATTTACAAAATTCACACAACATATTTAGGTATATCAAGAATTAAAAGAAATTTAGGAATTGAAGAAGATGTTGTAGAATTTTGTAAGAATAAAGTTTTAGATAAAAAGAGTTTGATATATCGTAAAGGGAAAAACTGGTATATTGAAAATGGTGCTATAAAAATAACAATTAATGCAACAAGCTATACCATTATTACGGCACATATAATAAAATAGATTTTCACAAGTTGTGCACATTATGCACATTTTATTCACATTGAAATTAAAATATAAAGTTAGGTTATCATCATTTTGATATAGGACAATCATATGGTAATGAAAAAGGTATAGGCAAAGATATCCGTAAACATGTCAAGTAACCAAAGAAAGTATTGTCCAAACCATTGAAACAACGGGACTAGGTTATTTAGATAGAATGATTATTCATAGAGCTTAACCTTAGGAGAAAGTCAATCAAAGCGATGATCGTTATCTAGAAGGAAATAAAATTGCTTGTAAAGCTTTAGAAGATGTTTATAAGGAAGGAAAGTTAAAAGTAATTTGTGAAATTTTATATGAAGAATTTCGTGCAGAACACATGGATTTTATTGATGGTCTAGCTACTAATACTTCTATTTTAGATGAAGATTAAAAAGTGATGTTATTTGGGTTTGCTATAGAGCATAACGATTAAAAGATATTGACAATTTGTTAGTATCTTTTTTCTTGACAATCTTTTTTATAATTATATAATTACCAATGATAATTAACATCGGTAATTAATAGGAGAAATTAATGAAAAGCGAAAAAGTAAAAGAAATGTTAGATAGCTGTTACATGGCTAAAAGGATTTTAGATATGTTGCCTAAACTTCCTGAAGGAGTTTTACCATCCTATGTACGTTATTTAGAAACGATTATCGAACTTGAAGAAAAAAATCAAAAAGTGAAGGTTTCAGATGTGAGTGAAGTTTTAAATCTTCCTCGTCCGGGAGTTACACGTACAATTCATGCAATGGAAGAAAAAGGATATTTAAAAAAAGAAACAGCTAAACATGATGGACGTGTCACTTATGTGACCGTTACAAAAGAAGGAAAAATGATTTTTGAAAAATACAATAAAGATTATTTTCAAAAATTAGCCTTGTGTTTGAATCATGTTTCTAATGATGAAGCAGATTGTATGATTCAAACTATTAAAAAGTTTTATGAAGTTATGTGTGAAGGGAGAGAAAAATAATGGATCACTCTAAATCGGATTTTACACAGGGAAGTATTTTAAAGAAATTAACGTTGTTTATGATTCCTGTTTTAGGAGCGCTTATTTTACAAGCGGCTTATGGAGCGGTTGATTTACTTGTTGTTGGAAGATTTGGAACAACAGCAGGACTTTCAGCAGTTTCTACAGGAAGTCAAGTTTTAAACTTGATAACATTTGTGGTAACACAATTTGCGATGGGAATTACAGTTTTAATTGCAAGATATATTGGTGAAAAGAAAATGAATTCGATTGGTGCTTTAATAGGAGGAGCAACGGTAGTTTTTGCAATTATTTCTGCAATTATATTTGTAGTTATGATTATGTTAGCATCACCAATTTCAACTTTGATGCAAGCACCTAAAGAAGCACTTGGTTTAACTGCTACTTATGTAAGAATTTGTGGGGCAGGTATTTTCTTTATTGTTGCTTATAATCTATTATCAGCAATCTTTAGAGGTTTAGGCGATAGTAAATCACCTCTTTTATTTGTGGCAGTTGCCTGTGTTATTAATATTATTGGTGATTTAGTTCTTGTTGCAGGATTACACTTAGATGCAGCAGGAGCCGCCATGGCCACTGTCTTTGCCCAAGCAATCAGTGTTGTGTTTGCTTTAATGTTATTATTTAAAAGAAAATTACCATTTAAAATTACAAAGCATGATTTTAAAATCAATCCACATTGTGTTCAAGCTTTAAAAATTGGATTACCATTAGCGCTTCAAGAATGTTTAACACAAATTTCATTTTTAGCTTTATGTGCTTTTATTAACCGTTTAGGATTAGAAGCATCATCCGGTTATGGTGTTGCTTGTAAAATCGTTAACTTTGCTATGTTAGTACCAAGTTCATTAATGCAATCAATGGCTTCTTTTGTTGCTCAAAATGTGGGTGCTGGTGATGAAAAAAGAGCAAAACATGCAATGTTTACAGGAATGGGTATTGGCTTAATAATTGGTGTTGTTGTTTTTATCTCAGTTTTATTTAAAGGAGATTTACTTACAAGTATTTTTACAACAGAAAAAGCCGTTATTTTACAAGGTTATGCTTATTTAAAAGGATTTGCTTTAGAAACAATTGTAACAGCAATATTATTTAGTATGGTTGGTTATTTTAACGGTCATTATCAAACGGTATGGGTCATGGTACAAGGACTTATTCAAACACTTCTTGTACGTTTACCACTTTCTTACTATATGTCAATTCAACCTCATGCAAATTTAACAAATATTGGTTTAGCTGCACCAATTGCGACAATTGTTGGTATTATACTAAATGTATGTTTCTATATTTATTTAAGTAAAAAAATGAAAAAAGAAAATGCTTAGGAAGTGTGAAAAACACTTCTTTTTTAATGGAATGATAAAATTTGATTTGAATATTTAAATAGTACATAGCGATCGTATACTAATACCGAAAGGGTGATCACCGTGAAAAAGATACCAACAGGAATTAAAAGTTTTAGAAAGCTTAGAAAAGAAAATTATTACTTTGTAGATAAAACACGGATGATTAAAGATTTTTTAGAAAGTAGACTAATGAATTATTCAAATGGAAATTTAGAAGATATAGTAGATTCTATTTCGTTTTTAATGGATAAATTAAAAGATTACTATCACAAGGAAGTGATGGTTTTTATTGATGAATATGATACACCATTTATAGAAGCTCATACTAAAGGTTTCTATGAAGAAGTAAGAGGGGGATTATCAGGGTTACTTCATAATTCTCTTAAAACATCGAACAGTTTAAAGTATGCCTTTATTACAGGTATTCAAAGAGTAGCTAAAGAAAATATCTTCAGTGATTTAAATAATCTTGTTGTTTGTGATGTAACGGATCAACGTTATGCTGCTTATTTTGGCTTTGACAGTGATGAAACAAAAGAATTACTAGAATACTATGGTTTAGAATTAAATAATAAAGTCAAAGAGATGTATGATAGCTATCATATAGGAAATGGAGATATCTATAATCCAGGGTCATTATTAAATTATGTTGATACAAAAGAATTGACATCTTATTGGGTCAATACCAGTGAAATACGATGATCAAAGATGGTATTAAGAAATCATCTCGTGATTTTAAGGAGCAATATAAGGAATTAATTGAAGATGGCTATTTAGATACAGAAGTGAATTTACAAATAAGTTTTTATGAAGTGGAAAGTACACCAACACTATGGGGCTTGTTCGTAAATGCTGGTTATCTTACAGTAGATCAAGTGATTGATTTAATGGATGGTTATTATCGAATTAGAATACCGAATGAAGAAGTAAAAAAGGATTTAAAAATATTACTGACTATTATCTTTCTTTAGGGGATGGTCAGCTCAATCGATTGATGCGCTATTTAAGATATGAACAAGCTGATAAGTTTATAAAAGAGTATAAAGATATTTTATATGATACCAAGTTATCATGATTTGGAAAAAGAAAACATCATTTGTTTTAGAATTTAAATATTTAAAAGAAGATAAAAAAGCTCTTGAAAAAGCATTAGATGACCTGTCAAATAAAGCTATTCAACAAATCAAAGATAATAAATATGATTACGGATTAAAAGGTAAAGTCATTTATATAGGACTAGTCCATCATGGAAAAGATGTAAATATTAAATGGGAAGAAAAATAATATTTTATATAAACTTTATAAATAAGAACTGTTAGGAGTAGCTTAAAAGCGCTCCTTTTTCAATAGACAGGATTAATCGGTATGGGTAACAACCCAATGAGTGGAGTTATTTTTGCAATTGAAGAAGCTTGTAAAATGTCAGCATGTAAAGTAATTTAGATAAAAATAATGCTGAGTATTTTGACTGATACTGAAAAACAAAGAAATATCGACCTTCAAGAAGTCAACGCTGGTTTGATGCCTGAATGGAAGTACAAGGTCAAATGGCAAGGTATGAGTGAAGAAGAAGCAAAAAGAGAAGTTGCTGAAAATTCAGATGAAGGCATTGAATACGATGATGATGAAGATGACGATACAGAAGAGGATGTAAATGTTAACTGATAAATTTTTGGAAGAGTCGGGTGATGATGTCTCAAATGACTTCAGCACATTGGAAACTCTTCTTTTAATTTGGATGGGTTTGCGTTTAAGAAATCTTGCATCTTTAGAAAGTATTGAAGAAGATTATCCAAAATGGAAAAATAAAGCCTGTAGAGAGTTTTTTGAATATTCGGGTACTGAATTCCAAAAGGTCAAGAAATCGTCTCAAAACAAAGTAAAATCGGCTATCAAAAATGGAATAGCAATGACGGTCAGCAATATTTTTTCGAGATTGAAAGATACTGATGCTCAAACTTCTAAAAAAGACATGTTGAACAGGTCAAACAAGAATTTGAACAAAGGTATCAAGGATACTCAAGGTGAAATCAAAAATCTTTGCAACATTTCAAGAAAGTGCACCAACAAGCAGTTTATAAAGGCATGTGATGAAGCATATTCTAAAATTGTTGCAGGAAACAATGCTGATAAAGCTATTGAATCATCAATCAGAAAACTTTCTCAAAAAGGTATAGAGGTAGTTGGTTATACTGATCATACAACTTCAATGGATACTGCAGTTAAAAGAGCAGTTACAAGTGGTGTCAATCAAACGTCTTTGAAATTTAAAATGGATAACTGCAAAGAGTTGGGTATCAACATTGTAAAGACTTCAAGTCATGGTGGTGCTCGACCATCCCATCAGGAATGGCAAGGCAAGTTGTTTTATCTTCATACTCCTGTAAAAGGTCTACAGAACTTTAAAAAGGCAACGGGATATGTCCGTGTTGATGGCCTAGGAGGAGCAAACTGTAGACATTCTTTTTATGAGGTTACTGATTATGAGTATAAGAACAATTTGGTTGATACCGAAGAATTTGACAAGAACAGGAATGATGATCAATACGAGCTGGAACAAAAGCAAAGATATTATGAGCGTCAGATTCGTTCTTGGAAGAAGAGAAAGAATATTCTTGATGAATGCGGTGTAGATTCCACCAAAGAAGCTAAAAAGATTAGAGAATGGCAAGATAAACGTTCTCAATTCATTAAAGAAAGCAATATCCAATTCAAGAAAGAACATGGTATTGATAACGTTTTTAAAAAAGCTTATCCAAGAGAGAAAGTAGTCATGGCTGAACGCAGCACAGAAGAAGCTTTAAAAATACTCAAAAAAACTAGTTTCAATTCTGATAAAAAAGAATTTGAAATGTTTTCAAAAATATTAAAATCTTCAATTATGCCAAAAAGCATAGAAGAGTATCAAAATATGAAGTATACTGATATTGATAGATACAAAGCAATTCAATTAGATGTTAAAAATGTAAATCTTCAAAATGAGATTATTAAGACATATAATTTATCTTTGCGAGAAGGACAGCAAGGGAAGCATATTTTAGGTCATAATAATTATCTTAAAGGAAGAAGTTATATTTCTAATGCCACAATGGAAGAAATTCAACAATGTATTTCAATACACGCAGGCAAAGGAATTATACAACGAACAGCGAATGGGAATTGGAATAATAAAGAGCTAATTATTGATGAAAATATGGAAGGATATGTTATTGATATTGATGGAAATTTAATATTAACACATAGATTCATGATTCATTACAGTAAAGATAAAGGAACACATTTAGTGCCTACATTAAGAAAGGAGTAAGGAACATATGACAGAAAAAGAATTATGGGGATATTTTGGAAAAAAAGTAAAGGTAAAATGTGTCACAGGTGAAACCATAAAGGGCATTGTTAAAGGTTTTACTAGAGCGATTGATAATGATCCTGAAGTTGCAAGCATAGAAATTCCTTATTCTGATAACGGCTCTTATGAAATTATGGCAAATGAAATTAAAAGTATAGATATACTTACCGATAGCAAATGAATATAATGTAGGTGAGATAAGCAATTATGCAAAGAGCAACTATTTTTCAAACCGATTTGACGAAGTAGAAGCAGAGTACATGGCACTTGTAAAAAACAAGAAAGGGATGAAATAGAATGTCAGCGTATATAAAGTACCCAGAAGAAATTCAAAAATGCATAGATATTTATGATCCTTATGGTTCTCAAATTGCCAATGGTGAGCTAGATAAGCTTCCACAAGAAGTGATTGATGCATATAACAAAGCAAAAAAATGGTTTTGGGAACAAAAACAGTAAAAATAAGTCAACGAAAGTTGGCTTTTTCTTTTGCTCAAAATCAGGAGATATGATATGAAAACTGTAATCAAAGTATTATTCGTTTTTTTAATCGCTTTAAAGCTTATTGATCTATTCATTTGTGGGTTATGGAAAATTCTTATCCCACTTTTTATTTTCGGTTTAATTATGATAATTGCTTTTATTTTAGAAATTTTTTAGTAAAAAAGGAGAAAAAAATGAGTTCAGGTGAATTTATTGAAATTTGTAAAGAAGAAGTTAGAAAGCACAATGAGCAACACATGGATAAAAAAGAAGATTTTGTAGTTTTTGTTGTATGGCAATGTAAGACATTACAAAACCATAAGGCTATTTTAAGTGCATCAAATAAAGGAGCTATGTTGTATGAATGTACGTACAATGGAGACAAGAAAGAGCTCTATATTAATGCTTATAAGAAATTTGAAAATAGATGCATAAAGTTAGGAGAATAGAAATATGAAATTTAAAAGAGCGTTTAAACTTATGTATAACGGAGAAAAAATCAAGCTCCCATCTTGGGGTGGATATTGGTATTGGGATGATGAAAAGAAAACAGTCATTATGCATACCAAAGAAGGCAAAGAAATGGATATTAGAGAAACTGAAAGAGTCATTTATACGTTATCTAATATTCTTGATGATGGATGGATTCTTGCTGATGAAGAAAACCGCCCAGAATTAGGTGGAGAGGCCACTTTTGGGTTTGATGGAGCTATTAAGTATTTAAAACGTGGAATGAAAGTGAAACGTAAAGGATGGAATGGCAAAGACCAATACATTGAACTTGCAACAAACGTATCTTTCAAAACACCTAATGATGAAGTTATTAATGTAGATCATGTTGATATGGGTAATAAAGCAATTGCCTTTCATGGGACAAGCGGTGTGCAGTTAGGATGGTTAGCAAGTCAAAGTGATATGTTATTAGAAGATTAGACTTTTGCGGAAGAAAATTAAGGAGAAAATAGAAATGTCATATGAATTAAAACAAAATTTAGCCAACCGTGCCAATTATGGAAGTAAAAGAGATTTATCAAAAATCAAATACTTAGTTATTCATTATACAAACAACGATGGAGATAGTGATGAAGCAAATGGAAAATATTTTGCTAGAGAAGTTGTTAAAGCATCTGCTCATTATTTTGTTGATGACGATTCAGTAACTCAAAGTGTTCCAGATAATTATGCTGCTTATGCGGTTGGAGGTAAATGTCAATCAAATCACCACCCATATTATGGTACGATTAAAAACACTAACTCAATTTCTATTGAGATGTGCGATAACCATAAAGATGGTACTGTTCATATTTGCGATGAAACTCTTGCTAATACTTATGCGTTAGCACGTGCATTGATGAAAAAATACAATATTGATATTGATCACGTTGTACGTCATCACGATGTCAATGGTAAATTATGCCCAAACTGTAATGGTTTACTAAATGATAACGTATGGCAAACATTCAAGAATAACATTGTTAACTCTACAACTGGAGCACTAGGCACAGGCACTGTAGTTCCAGCTGCTGCTAAAAATGATAAATTAGACAGTTTGATTGCAAGAGGTCAACAACATTCAATCAACTTTACAGGTCATTCAATTGCAACTGATGGTGCATATGGTCCTAAGACTCGAGCAAATGTTGCTAGATGCTTCCAAGTTGCAATCAACAAAGATTATGGAGCTAAATTAAAGGTTGATGGTACTTTTGGTAAAAACAGTAAATCGGCTTTAGGTAAACACTATGTAAAACGTAAAGAAACTCAATGCCTTGTTACAGCAGTAGAAATTGCATTAATGTGTAGTGAATTAGAAGCTGCAGTAAAACAATTCCAATCAGATAGAGGATTGAAAGTTGATGGAATTGCAGGAAGAAACACTATTTTGAAATTAATGGGTGTTTAGAATGAAAAAACTAAAGATTATTATCATTGTATTACTTTTATTGATTGTTTGTTTACTTGTCAAAAATACTCAACATCATTTTCAAATTATCGAAAAAGATAATCAAATTGAGAAATTAAAACAAGAAAATTTGAAATATCAATACCAGATTGAAGAAATGAATGAACAATGGGGAGTTTACAGTGAATAATATTAAAAATATGATGTACAATATATATGCACATTCAATGTGTTAGTTAATAGAAAAAGTGAAATGTAATATTATCTATTCTTCAGAAAATCTACAACCTTATTTATTAACTAAAAAGAAAGACATATTCTTTAATTTGAGTAGGTTCTTTTTTGTTTTAATGTATTTTTTATAGAAATATAGTATATAAATAAAATAGTAAGTTTCAAAACAATCTAGCGCATTTTATTGCAATATAAAGAGATATAAAGGAATATGAAAGGTAAATATTCTGCTTTGACGGTAGCTAAATGGTTTTTGTGGTACAATGACAAAATTCTAGAAGAAGATGCCGATTTGATATCCAATTTAAAATTACAAAAATTATTATATTATGCTCAAGGGTGTTATTTAGCATTAAAGAATGAACCGCTATTTAATGAACAAATTGTAAATTGGGCACATGGACCTGTTGTAGAGGAAATCTATCATAAGTATAAAAATAATGGTTCAAATGGTATAGAATATCAAGGTGATTATGATAATTTAATTGATAATGATACAACTGCAGTTTTAGAAGAATATATGATGTTTTTGGTAAATATTCTGCGTGGGGATTAAGGAATATGACTCATCAAGAAGATCCTTGGTTAAAAACACAAAGAAATGAAGAGATTCCTTTACCTTTGATAAAAGATTATTTTGAAAAAACATATATTACTGATTAATGGGAAGGTTAAAGCGAAAACAAGAAAATAATAAAATATCTAAGCAAGGACTAAAAATAAAATGTTTATTTATGAATGACCATGATACAATATTATTTTCTTTTAAATATCTTACAAACCAAGATAGGTATAATTTAAAAGGATTTAAAGGAAGTAAAAATTTAAGAAGTGTTATAGATTTCTTAAATGCTTTCCATGATTGTTTAAATAGAATGGGTACTGATGGATGGGAATCCTTGAGAAATAAAAATAAATTTCAAGATGGAAGAGAATTATTAGAATATTCTCAAATTAATTTTAATGCACTAGATCCTCAAAATGAATTGAACCTTGCTAAAGATACTAAAGTATGGGTTATTAGGTTTGGAGGAAACAAATATCGTTTAATAGGATATAGAAGCAAAAAATGTCAGGCTATATTTCATATTTTAGGTATAGAGCGTGACCATTCTGCTTATGACCATGGCTCATAGCTTTAATGTACATAAAAGCCTACTCAATTTATGGGTAGGCAATTTTTTATATATTATTTGCTTTTTCAATCATGTCTTGCATTGCTTTTCTAAAAACATCTGATTGCTTGATTCCGAGTTTTTTGCAAGCTTCTTTGAATTCATCTACAAATTCAGTTTTGTACGATGCTTTTACTTGCTTCATGTTTTCTTTTTGCCATTCTCTCATGTATTTTGCTTGATTAAATTTTTCCTTTTCCATTTTAACGTTCCTTTCTTCTTTTGATAACAATGTATAAAATAATGAAAATTGCTATTATTCCAGATATTTGCATATATTTAAATTGTTAGCTATAATGAGCATTGGAGAAGGAATTTTTTAATTCCCTTTCCAGCCTTTTAAGATTTCTTGAATTCCTAGAACGATTGCTACAACGTATGCTAGAGTTTCCAAGAAATCTTTTAAATTACAGATACCTAACAATTTATTTTCCCTCCTTTCCTTACAAGATTATTATAGCATAATAGTACTAGTATATAAAGAATAAGGGGCTTTTTTATGCTATTTTATAAATTTCTCTACCCTTATTACGTATAGGGATAATAATTAAAAAAAGCAATCAAATTTATTTTTGACACATTTCTAACTTGCTACCTACTGGATAGCTACAGTATGTCTACCGACATTTTGGATTTTTCTATTAAAAATTGGCTAAAACTGAGAATGATATTCTACTATATAGCTATCGACATTTCAGAAGAAAAGGCGTAGAAAGTCTTACTTGGACACAATAAAGATTTTCATTTATTTTTTTTGGATGAATATCTTTACCAAATTTATCAATCATATTGGAATAGACACTTGGCGTAAATTCAAGTTCAATAACTTCGATTTTCCCTTCACCATACATGTACGTCATATTATTGAGCTTCTTTTCAAATGAGTTTAATTGATAATCATCAAACTTTACATCACTATCTTTAACGATCTCAACATTTTTTACATAGTCTAAACGATATTGAATGCATGTATTTGGATCTTTTGCACCTTGACATAAAAGATAATATTCATTGTTAGAAAAGACAGTATCGATAGGAGCTAATTCGGTTAATTTATGTTTTTCATTAAATGTTAAAGAAGGTTTTTGATATTCAAAGCGAATTTTTTTCTTTTTTTTGATAGCTTTGGTAATGACTTCTAATTCTTGATAGAAAACTTGTTCATTTTCATTTTTAACAACATGTAGATTTAGTCTTTTTTGAAAATAAGCTTGGTTATGAATACTAAATAGATCTTGCATTCTTTTTTTATAGTTTTCTTTTGTTTTTAAAGTAAAGAAATGAGAACTATAAACAAGATCAATAATCGCTTTGGCTTCCATTAAGTCTAGATTTGGATTTTCATAATAAAAGTAATTATTTCTTCATTCTTTATAAGCTTTAATAATTGTATCTTCATAATAATTATTATAGTTTTCTACAAATTTTTTAACGATTCTAAAGTCTATTTTAAAATCATAGCCTTTATCATAAATCAAATCTTGAATTTGATTAATCGTGATTGGATTTTTTTCATCACTATTTTTAATAATTAAATCAATCACAGATATATATTTAATATATGAATCATGATCTTTATTTCTATTCATTTAAATCACCTCGTATCAATATCATAAACGAAAACATTCGCTAATACCTGCTTATATAAGACGGTATTAGCCTTTTTATCATTATATAATAGATTCAAAGAAAAGGGGGATTTGCATGTTAAAAAGAATCATAAATACAATTAAATATCATTTGGTTAAAGAAATTGTTTTAGTAGATAGTGAAAATATTGGTTATCAAATACCAGAAGAAATACCAAAGCATACATTAGTTTATCTTTTTATTAGTGATCCATATATTGATGAAAAGATAAAGGACTATAAAAATAATAAACATATAAAACTTATCAATATTTCAAATATCAGAAAAGAATGTATAACGAAAAATATTATGGATTTTTGTATTGTTGCAGAACTTACAAATTTACTTTCTTATGTTTCAAAGAAAACAAGAATTGTCATTTGTTCAAAAGATAGAGGTTATGATGCAAGTATCTTATATTTAAAAGAAAAATATCCAAAGCAATTAGTTTCAAGACATCCAGGATCCTTTTGTTATTATTATAATGAAGGAAATGAAGATTACCTTTCTATTATGTCAAAGACAAATGATGCTTTAAGAAAGAAAATATTAAGTTATACCTGTATGGATTCTTTGAAAAATGCTTTAAGTAAAAATGAAAAGAAATTATTTGTTGTAGAAGAATATATTAATACAATTGGTATGGTTAAAACATTTATTGAATTTGATATTTATCAAATGAGTTATGAACTTTATTATTCTGGAACACATGTTGGATCTTTTGAAAATAAAGAGGATGTTTTCTATGAATATTACCAATGTATTGAAAAACTTCATCATATTTATGATAAATATGAATCTCATGAAAGATTTCTAAAATCAAGACATCTTCATATTAGACATTATATTGAAGAAGCATCAATTCAAAATCTACCATTAGAAGAATGTTTAATTAATCATTTAGGAAAGGAACAAGGACATTTTGTTTATAAAGAATATGTTAGTTAAAAAATAAGGAAGTGATAATTATGTGGACGATATTTAAATTATTTTTTACATCATCATCTTACCATTAAGAGCAATTTGGTACATTGTGTGGATGTATATAAGAAATGACTATAAAGATCAAAATAAGTGATAGAGCTCATTTTATAATATACAATAATGGATTCTAGATAATTTTTAGTAAATTGTTAATGAAATGTTGATACTGTAGAAATGGAAAAAACGTAGTTATTACCGTATTAGATTAAGAAATTTATTTTAATATTGTATGTCGTCATAATATAAATAAAAAAGATGTTATTAAGTAATGATATGTTTTATTGAATGATATGATAGAATAATTTAGTAAAAATATTGGAGGAATGATTATGGAATTAATTGAAAATGAATTAAGACAAATAAAATTAGAGGTTAAAGAAATACTAAAAAGAGATATATCTGATGAACAAGCATTTGAATTTTTATCAGAGGAATTGTTTTGTTTAAAAGAAAGAAATGGATATAATCCGCTGTTTGATATTGAAATGTCTATCACAAACGGTCCAAATGATGGAGGAGTAGATTTTGTATATTATGATGAAGAATCTTCTAAAGTTATTTTAGGGCAATGTAAATATACTAAAAATTTGAAATTAAATGATATAATTACAGAATTGAATAAAATGAGTACAACTGTTGAAAATTTTAAAATTAGTAATACTGGTATTTATAATGAAAAATTAAGAGCTGAGTTACAAAATGCATTGGATAGATTACCTGATGGTGACGAAGGTAATGTTGAATATAATATCTATACTATTTCTGATTATGATGAAACATCTATAATGAATAAAATTGAAGCTGAACATAACACATATTCAAAAGAAATGGTTAATGTTTATGGTAAAGACGAATTTATAACAAAAATAAAAGAAAAAGTAGAAAAGTTAAATACGATAGAAGAAGAATTTACAATTAATATTGATCAAGCGAATAATTATTTAACTTATTCAAATTCTTCAGCTGATGGAATAATGGTCAACATGTCTTCAAATTCTTTAATAAAAATGTTTAACAAATACAAAGATGAAGGATTATTAGATATGAATATAAGAAAATATGTAAAAAATAAAATGGTAGATGATGGAATTAAAAGAACTTTAGATAAAGATAGGAGTAATTTTTGGTTTTTTAATAATGGTATTATAATAGCATGTGATGATTATTATGTTGATGGTAATACTGTAAAGATAAGAGGATTTTCTATTGTTAATGGTGGACAAACAACAAATAGAATAGGAAACTATAAAGGCTCAAATCATGAAGAATTTTTTATTCCATGTAAAATAATTTGTATTAATAACAAAAATAAGAATTTATTTTCTAAAGTGGCTGAAACTACAAACTCTCAAAAACCAATTTATCCAAGAGATTTAAAAGCTAATTCACCAGAAATGAAAATGTTACAAAGTTGGTTAGATAAAGAAAATATATATTTAGAAATTAAAAGAGGAGAAAAAAAGAAAAATAAAAAATATAAAATAAAAAATGATGAATTAGGACAATTAATACTATCTTTTGTTTATCAGCAACCAGGAACGGCCAGATCAGGAAAAAAGACGATTTTTGATAATAATAATTATTACAATAAATTATATAAACAAAATTATGAAAAAGATATAAATAAGAAAAAGTTCATTACTGATTTAATAAAATTAAATCAAGAGTATATTTATGTTGAAGAAAAACTAAAGAATGATACAGCAAAATATCCTACCAAACTAAATAATGAGCAAAAAATAATACTAAAAAATGCAAAATATATTTTTATTTCTTTGTTTGGAATTTCATATTTTTTAGAAAATGGTGATATAGATTTAAATGATATAATATCAGATCCTGAAATTGTAACGACACAAGATTTTATCTATGGCAAGTTTATTAATAATTATAGAAAGGATGATTTTGAAGAAAAAATCACGGCTTTAATTGTACAAATTATTTATTGTTTAGAAGAAATCTATAACAGACAATTAAGTACAGGAAGTATTACAAGTGTAAGTAATTTATTTAAAACTGATAAAAAGTACAGAGAACTAATTGTAAGACACACATTGCAAAACTTAAATATGCCATACCACAAAGGACAATTTGATTCTTGTATAGAAATATTTAAAAGATAGAGTTATGATATAGTACATATAAAAATTATTTTTTGAATATAACTATGATATTTTATTTATGAAAATGACATTCTACCACGATTTTTAATAGCTAATGACTTTTGTGTAAACATAGAGTGATTGTTTTTTATAGGAGAAAATTTATAAATAAGAAAATTGGATAATCAAAGTATATATTATTTTTCTTGAGTAATATGAATAACTTTAAAAATATATTTTTAATAATTGTTTTAGTTTTTTTATTTAATGATAGGAAGGGTATTTTCTATATTCTTTGCAGACTGAAAGTAATTTTAAAAAGCACTTTGAAATCAATAATATATTATATTTTTATAGGTTATTTTTAAAAATAGCAATATTCAAAAATGAAAACAAATCTATGGGTTAGATTTTCATGGCTAAATAAAACTTATCAACATAATCATTTTCTATAGCTAAAAGCAATTCATCTTTATACTTGCTATCATTAATTAATTTAACTAGTCGAGAATTCCTTTATTTTAAACTCTCTATTACAGCTTGAGAAGGAATGATATTTGACTTTGATGAATTATTTGATTTGCTTGTTAAAACTAAGTTCCAAATATCATCACTGTACATGAAAGACCACGGAATGACATGATCAACAGAAATATCATTTTCTTGTAATACTTTTCCAGTATAAAAATCAATTGCTTGATAGTTATTGCTTTTTAAAAGAATATTTTTATATTTTGTTAAACTGCTTCTTTTAATAGTATTATCAGAAATGCCTTTTACTTTAGAAGCAATTCTTGGAGAATGATTAAATTTTTCAAGAAGTTGAGTCCATTTAAAATTAATAAGTTGGGATAAAACAAAACTATATTCTTTAAGCGATAGTACTTGTTGTTTAGTAAAAGAAATAAACATGCAATTTTTATCTAAATAATAAAGATCATATTCTTTTTTATTTGCTAATTTAAACCTCCAAGAAACATCATTTTTTAATGTTTTAGCACTTTCGTTGATAATTTTACAATATTGTTTTTCATGTTTTAAAATAGTCTCAGCTTTATCAAACCAAACAGGAGCAAGAGTACGTTGAATAGATTCATATAGATCAATTAGACGATTTACATTTTGAACTAAAACGGGAATTTTCTTTTTGTTTGGACTTTGATCAAGATGAAAGAAATAGGTTTGATTCCAATAATATTTAATCATCTTTTTTGCAATATGTTGAAATGTAAAAGTTACTTGTTTATCTAATTGATTTGTTTCAAAACATAGTTCAATAATAGCTCTTCCCCATGCAAGTTTATATGTATTATCATTATTCATATTTTCTATAATTTCTAACCACTGTTTGATATAGCTGTTCATTTTATTTCTCCAAATATTTAATATTATTTCTTTATAAATTTTAACATAAAGAAAATAGATTTAAAAATTAATTTCTCTATATTTTGTTTGATAGCACTTTTGCATAATGCTATGATTAAGAGAAAAAAAGCAAACGCTTAGGAGGGAAAAGGAATATTTGATAAATTATTTGAACCGATACAGATTCGTGGCATGGAATTAAAAAATCGTGTTATGATGTCTACGATAAGTACGCATGAAAGTGTGGAAAACCAAATTGGGATCCGTTTAAATTTTAAAGGTAGGGTAATAAGAATTGTATAACGATAAGATTGAAATAGAAAGTCCTTATGGACATATTACCATTAGCTATGGTCGACATGATAAGCATCGAGTAAGAGTTCTTGATATAGATGGTGGTATGGAATCAGCAACTTATATAGAAGAAGAATTACAAAATGAATTACTTTTTGAATATATGTATTTATTTGATTTAATGTTTGATGAAAATTATTTAGAAGATAGACAAATTAATGATGTTTTATTAATTGGTGGTGGTGCTTTTCATTATCCCAAATATTTTTTAGCACACCATCAAGGAAATATTGATGTTGTTGAAATTAACAAAGTTCTTTATGATATTTCTAATAAATACTTCTATTTAGAAGAAACTATTAATAAATTTGATAAGAATAAAAATAGATTTCATTGTTATTTTGAAAATGGAAGAGATTATATAAATAGGAACAAAAAGAAATATGATGCTATTTTAAGTGACGTCTTTATTGGTGAAAATTTAGTATTAGAACTTCATTCATTGGAAGCAATCAAAAGAATAAAAGAATCTTTAAACCCACAAGGAATTTATATAACAAATATCATTGGTTCATTAAGTGGTAAATATAGTCAAAATATAAAGAATGTTGTAAAAACACTCAAACAATGTTTTAAATATATTTATGTCTTTAAAGCACAAGAAAAGAATGAGCATCAAAAAAGACAAAACTTAATCGTTGTTGCAGTAGATCAAGAAGTTCATTTTAATATTGTAAGTTATCATAATATTAATCAAAAGAGATATCATCAAGGAATGATCAATCATGTTGATGATATTGATTATACAAATGGACATATTTTAAGAGATAAAAATTTATTATAATTATTGTTTTATCTTAAAAAATATGATAAGTTTAATCCATGGGAATGAGGTTCTCCCTCGATTTATATCGAAATCGCTATTTGGCTAATGACTTCTGTGTAATACACAGGGTGATTAGCTTTTTTTGTAGGAGGAAACATGGAAAATAAAAAAGAATTATTAAAGTATATGATATTTGCAGGTGTTATGGGAATCGTTGTAGGAGGCATTGATACTGTTTTTGGTAAAGGACTTATTTTAATAGGTGAGATACGAAATAAATATTTTTGGTATTTAATTCCTTTTTTACCAATTGCAGGAATAGTGATTACTTGGCTTTACTATCACTTTAATGAACTGAGTTTAAAAGGAATGACACTTGTCTTTGAAACAGGTCAACAAAAAAGAAAAGGGATTCCTTTAGCACTTATTCCTTTAGTTATGATTGGAACATGGTTAACTCATTTATTTGGAGGAAGTGCAGGTAGAGAAGGGGTGGCTGTACAAATTGGAGCGACGCTCTCTCATTATTTTACAAAATATTTTCATTTTCCTAAGAATGGAAAAGTTTTGTTGATTACCGGAATGGCAGCTGGATTTGCTGGATTATTTCAAACACCACTTACTGCTTTGTTTTTTGCTATGGAAGTTATGGTTATAGGTAAAATAGAGTATGAAGCTTTACTTCCAGGGGTTATAGCATCTTTTACTGCTTCTTATACGTCGCATTTTTTAGGATTGGAAAAGTTTAGTGTAAATATTCAACAAAGTATTAATATGAATGATTTAAAAAATATGATGTTAATGATTCTAGTAGGAATTATTTTGGGAATTGTTGGAAGAATATTTTCAACGTCGTTGAGTGCTTTAAAAACATTTTTTAAAAATAAAATAGAAAATCCCTATAAAAGAATAGGTTATATTTCTATTTTATTAGTGATAGGGCTAATGATTTTTAAAGGAAGATACAGTGGCTTAGGCACAGATTTAATAGATTTATCATTTTATGGAAATGTGACTTATTATGATTGGTTTTTAAAACTTATTTTTACTGTTGTAACTCTTGCAATTGGATTTCAAGGTGGAGAAGTAACACCCTTATTTTCAATAGGAGCAACTTTAGGATTTATACTTGCCCCAATTTTTCATTTGCCTATTGAATTATGTGTAGCTTTAGGATATACGGGAGTTTTTGCTTCAGCAACAAATACACTTTTAGCACCAATGATGATAGGTTTAGAAGTCTTTGGTGGGCATCAAATGATAGCATTTCTTATTATATGTATTTTTGCTTATTTAGTTAATGGAAATAAATCTATATATACTGCCCAAATCAAAAATTTCTAACAAACATTACATGATGAAAGGCTTTACATTTTGCTATTTCAAAGATAAAATAGTAATGGTGATGGAAAATGGAATTTGATGAATTATTTACAAAATTAAAGGTGAATCCATTAAAACTCATTGAGTCAATTGTTCATGCTGATGGATCATCAGTTATTTTGTTTAAAAATAGAAAAAGTGAAATCTTATATGTTAATGATCAGTTTTATCAAAAACATCCACAATTTAAAAATAATAAGGAAGCAGTTATTGGTAAAACTGATTTTGATTTGTTTCCGGACTCACAAGAACACGCTAAACAAGCTTTTGAAGATGAACAACGTGTCATGGAAACAGGACAAGCAATTAATGTTGTAGAAACTGAAGGAAAAAATCATGATGGCTATACGCTTATTGCACATACAAGAAAATATCCGTTATATGATAGTCAAGGAGAAACAATCGGTGTTTTTGTTATTACAGAAGATATGACAAGTGATGTAAAGGCACTTAGAGAAAATCAAGAAAAAGCCAAAATTTTAACAAAGCTTAATGTTGAACTTTCACAAGAAAACGCTACAGATGCTTTAACACAACTTTATAATCGACGTTTTATTCATGCAGAATTAGATACATTGCATAAAGAATATTTAGAAAATAATACACCATTTTCTATTTTGTTATTAGATTTAGATAACTTTAAAAGTGTTAATGATAATTATGGACATCATATTGGAGATGAAGTTATTAAACATGTTGGAACTGTTTTAAATAATATTAAACATCAAAAATATCCAACTATGGAGCCATGTCGTTATGGCGGAGACGAATTTTTAGTTATTCTACCAGCTTATCAAAAAGATGGGGCAGTTTCAATTGCCAGAGATATTAAAGATGCCTTTGATCATGTTATTTTACATGCTGGTGCTTATCATGATATCGTAAGATTAAGTATTGGCGTTGCTGGTATTCGTGATGAAGAAACAATACAAGATTTATTAAATAAATGTGATCAAAGAATGTATATTTCAAAAAGAGATGGAAAACATCGTATTACTTATTGATGATAGTGTAAAAAGCTATCATCATTTTTTATTTTGAGATATAATAAAATCAACAAGGAAGTGATAAAAATGTATGAGGCAATCAAACAACTTGCACAAAAATACCATCAAGAAACAATCAATCAGCGCCGAGATTTTCACCACTTTGCTGAAAGAGGCTGGTTAGAAATACGTACAGCATGTCAAATTGCAACTACTTTAGAAAACTTAGGTTATGAGGTTTTAGTAGGAAAAGAAATTATGGATAAAGATGCGCGTATGGGATTACCGCCAGAAGCGATTTTTAATATTAATTATTTACGTGCTAAAAAAGAAGGGGCAAATCCTAAATATTTAGAACAAGTTAAAAATGGAATGACAGCTGTTGCAGGTATCTTAAAAAACGGTGTAGGGCCTGTTGTAGCTATTCGTTTTGATATTGATGCTTTAGGGCTTGTTGAAGATTCAACAGATGGGCATTATCCAAAACAAGAAGGTTTTTCTTCTTGTCATTTAGGAGCGATGCATGCTTGTGGACATGATGGTCATGCATCTATTGGTTTAACAACTGCTAAAATATTGATGGAGCTTAAAGAACACTTACATGGGACTTTGAAAATTATTTTTCAACCGGCTGAAGAAGGTGTAAGAGGAGCAAAATCCATTTGTGAAAGTGGTTTTTTGGATGATGTCGATTATATTTTTGCAGCGCATATTATGCCTCGTGTTAAAGATTACGATCTTTATTTTGGAATGAATGAATCATTTGCAACAACGAAATTAGATGTCATTTATCATGGAGTTTCAACACATGCGGCAGAATCTCCACAATTCGGTAAGAATGCATTGCTTTCAGCAGCTAACTGTATTATTAATTTGCATTCGATTCCTCGAAACAGTGATGGACAAACACGTGTCAATGTAGGAACGGTTCATGCAGGAACAGGTAGAAATGTTGTTCCTGATACAGCAAAACTTGAAATAGAAGTACGTGGTGTAACGACAGAATTAAATCGTTATATGGAAATTTATGCAAGAGATATTATTAACGCCTGTGCTTTGATGCATGATACTGTTGTTGAAATTAAACAAATGGGGAAAGCATTTGCTTTAAATTGTGATGAAGATTTTATGAATCAAATACGAAATATTTGTGTTAAAGAAATGCCCGATTTAAAATTACCTCCAGAAAATTTAAATCCATTAGGAGGTAGTGATGATTTTTCTTATATGATGGAATATGTCCAAGTTCATGGGGGTAAAGCTACTTATATGAAATTATTGACAGATATTACAGCTTCACCTCATAACACATCATTTAATTTCAATGAAGAAGTACTTAATAAAGGACCACGAATCATGGCGTCTATTGCTTATACATTATTAAAATAAAGGAGCTAACTATGTTAGAATTTAAATCTGATACACAATTATTGATTGAAGGAAAAAATCTAAATGAAGATGAAATTAGTGAATATTTTACAACATATTTTTAGGGAGATTGCTTATTAGCTGTTGGAGATGATGAATTGATTAAAATTCATTTTCATACCAATGAACCATGGAAGGTTTTAGAATATTGTTCAACACTTGGTGAAATCTATGATATTGTTATTGAAGATATGGATCGACAATCAAGAGGATTAAAAGGATAAAGATGCGAAAGCATCTTTTTTAATAACTTAAAAAATGTTATAATTGCAAAGCTATTTATAAATAAAAAAGAGTTTTTAATGATTGGAGGTAACCATGGTTAATATATTTGATACATTACCAAGAAACTTTTTTAATATATTTAATACAGCTGATCGTGTTGTTATCAGTGAATGTATTTGTGTTCTTTATGAGTATATTAAGGATGATGCATCCTTTGCATCTTTAAAAGAAAACTTGATTTATGAGTTAACAAAATATTTTAGTAGTCACTTAATTGAACTTGAAGAACTTCAAAGTCAATCGCCAAGAGAACGTGCTTTTTATGTTTATCGAAGATTAAAAGAATGTGGTTGGTTGAGTGAAGAAGTAGGGGAAAACTATCATGTGTATGCTAGTTTTGAAGATTATGCTATTAGTATTATTGAAACTTTAATGAATTTAGAAGAAGACAGAGACATAGAATACTCAAGTATGGTTTATAGTATTTATTCGCAGTTTAAAAATTTTGATATTGAAAATGGACATAAGATTCTTGATGCACAATATAGTATGACAAAAAGTTTAATGACAAAATTAAAAAATTTGAATACAAATATTAAGCGTTATATCAAACGTCTTGTTCAAGATAATATGAAAAATGATTTAAATCAAATTTTAGATTCTTTATTAAGTGATTATCAATTAAAGATAGTAGATCGTGCTTTTTATAATCTAACAACTAAAGATCATCCTTTAAAATATCGTAATAGTATCATTTCTCAAATTCAAAGAATACAAGATGATCAAGCAACATCTGAAACGATTATAGGAAATATCATGCTTTCTAAAGATTTAACTTATCAAGAAGCAATGGATTTGTTTTATAAACAAACATCTTATATTATTGATGCCTTTGAAAGTATTTTAGATTTAATTAATGAAATCAATCGTAAAAATGAAAAGTTTGTTGCTTCAGCAACAAATCGTATTATGTTTTTAATGAATGTAAAAGAAGATATTGGTGGAAAAATCAATGACATCATTAAAGAAGGGCAAGAATGTCCAGAAGTGTTTGATCAAGTAGCAACGATTTCAATTAATAAATACTTAGATCAAAATTCTTTATATTTACCACGACAAATAAAAAAAGTTAAAAATACGGATTTGATTTTAGATACACAATTAGATGAACAAACACGTTTAATGGCGATTGAAAAACTAAAACAAAATGAAAAATATACAAAAACAGCCATTGAAAAAAATGTTTTACAATGTTTGGATCAACAAGAAACAATATTGGGTTCAAATTATTATGATCAAAATAAAGATTTATCTTTATTTATTTTGACATGGCTTTATGGTTATAGTCAAAATGCTCGATATAAAATAGAACCACAAGAAAATATTATAAAGAAAGATCATTATCAATTTAGAGAATTTATAATAAGGAGAGTTGAAGATGAATAAAAATGAACTGATGAAAAATATGTCACAGGCATATTTGTTATTATCTGAAAAAAGAAAAGAAGAATTTTCACGTATTTTAAATCGATTATTAGCGGTTAATTTTATTTGTGGTGGAAGAAAAAGAGATCGCGAAGATTATTATTTTATTAGTGAAAATGAACAACTATTTAAAGATTTTTTAATGATGCTTGATTATGATTTTCATTTATATAAAGCAGACCGTGTAATCTATATCCATAATTTAAATAATTACAATCATTTAAATCTTAACCAAATGCAAACAATTGTTTTATTGTTACTTAGAAAACTTTATTTTCAAAAATCACAAGAGTTACAAGATACTGAATTTATTCATATTTCCCTTGGGGAACTTCATAGTGAAATAGAAGCAACTGGTATTTATAACGAACGTCTAAAAAAGACAGATTTAAAAAATATCTATCATTTCTTGTCAAGATATAATATATGTGAACGTATTGGTGATTTAAACGAAGATGATACACGTTTAATTATTTATCCAACAATTAATTATATTTTACCAATTCAAAAAATAGATGAAATCAATCAACGTATTCAACAATATAAAAAAGGAGATCACGATGAAAACATTAACGAAAGTGAAACTGATTAATTGGCATACTTTTTCTAATGAAGAATTTGAAATCTATAAAAATGCCTTAATTACTGGAGAAAATGGAACAGGGAAATCTACAATTTTAGATGCGATTCAATATGTTTTAACTGCTGGTAAATGTAAATTTAATAAGGCAGCAAGTGATATTGGAAATCGTACATTAGAGTCTTATATTCGTTGTAAAACAGGAATTGAAGGGCATGAATTTGTTAGAAATGGAGATGTGACAACTTATATTGCATTAGAGTTTTATGATGAAAAAACAGAAAAATATCAAATTATTGGAACTGTTATTGATTTACCAGCTGGTGGAAGATTAAATAGAGATTTTTTTCAAATTATTGATTGTAAAATCAGCGATGTAGCATTTATTGAAGAAAGAAGAGTTTTGATGAGAAAAGAATTTAAAAAAGCTTTAATTGATCATCAACAAACAGGTATTTTTAAAGATACAATTAAAGAAGGAGAAAGTTTATTTGGAAATGCTTTAGGTGTTAAAAGTAAATATTTTGATTTAGTAACGAGAGCACTTGCTTTTAAAGCGATTGATAATGTTTATCAATTCATTGTTGACTTTTTATTAAAAGAAGACTTTGTTGATATTCAAAATTTAAGAGACAGTATCAAACACTATAAAGTTCTTGAAGAAAAATTAAAAATATCTAAAAAAGAATGTGAATCATTAGAAGGTGTTGTAAGTCAATATGACACTTATTTAGATACGCACTTTCAAATGGATGTTTTAGAATGTTTAAAAGAAAAATTACAAGAAAAGCAATTACAAGCTATTATTGATAATAGTCAAAAGAAATATCAAAAAATAAATGATCAGCTAAATTTTGTACAACAAAAACTTACACAATTAAATCAAGATGAAGAAACTTATCAAGAAAGATATCATCGTTTAGATGAATCATTAAGAGAAAACGAAACCTATAACTTAAAAAATGAATTACAAAAAGAAAGTGAACAACTCAAAAAAGAAAAAGAAAAAAAAGAAAACAGTTATCAAACTCTTATAACAGAAATTAAACAAGAAATACAATTATTAAAGAAAGTAAAAATACCAAATAGTTATATCCAAATTCTTCAAAATCAAGATTATCAAACAGAAACATTGACACATGCATTTAGAAATATTGTAGAAGAAGTTTCTAAAAGAACAAAGGATGTTACTGAAAAAATATCACATTTAAAAATTGAAATGACACAAACAGTTGATCGTTTTAATGAATATTGTAAAGAATATGATTCTCTTAAAGAAAATCAACTTTATTATAGAAAAGAAATTCAAGAATTAATTCAATTATTAAATGAAAAACTTACAAGTCATTATGGAAAAACAATTGAAGTTAAACCATTATGTGAATATATTGAAGTTAAAGATGAAAAATGGCGAAATGCATTAGAAGGATATCTTAATAGTCAAAGATTTGATTTAATTATTGAACCAGAATATTTTGAATATGCATTACTTGTTTATGAAGAATATAAAAATAAAAGAGGTATATATGGTGTAGGAATTGTTGATGTTGCGAAAATGTCAAGATATGAAGATGTGGATGTTAAAGACACACTTGCAAGTCAATTAGATTGTAAAAATACATATGCTAGATGGTATGTCAACATGTTGCTTTCTAAAGTACAATGTGTCGATGATGTTACACAACTTAGAAATTATGCTACAGCGATTACGCCAACATGTATGCTTTATAAAAATTATACAGCACGTGCAATCAATCCACGTATTTACAATAAACCATACATTGGATTAGGTGCTATTAAAATTCAATTAGCGATAATTGAACAAGAATTGGAAAACCTAAAACAAGAAATCAAATTACAAAAAGCAAATTATGAAGATTTAAAAAATGGTCAAGCATTATTAAATCAATCCAAAGCAGATCATATCTTCTATCGCTTAGATTTAATTGATGAATATCATAATTTACTAAAAGAATATCAAGAAATTAATGATCGCTATGAAAAATTAATTTTAGATGATTCACTTATTTCTTTACAAGAAGAATGTGATGCAGTAAAAAAACAACTTGAAAAAACAAAAAGAGAAAAAGAAGACTCACTTATGAAAAAAGGAAGTCTTGAAAATAATCTAGAAACATTTAAAGAACAACTTGAACAAACTCAAGAAGAATATCAATTATTACATGAAAATATAGTTCAATTTGAAATGGAGCATGTTGATGTTACTCAAGTAGCTGATCAACAAGTCGTTATTTATTTAAAACGTTTTTCTAAAGATTTTAATGGTATGAAAAATGATATTGAACAACAAGGAAATGGTTATCGACGAAAAGCAAACCAAATTGAAAATCAAATAGTCATGAAAATGAAAGACTATAATGATGCATATAATATTGGTTTTGAAAATGCTTTAACAGATATTGAAAGTTATAAACAAAGATACCATCAATTAAAGGAGATGGATATTGTTTCTAAAGAAGAAAAAACAAGACAAGCAAAACTTAAATGCGAGGAATCTTTTAAAACATCTTTTATTTCTGGATTAAATGAAAAAATTGAAAATGCAAAAAAAGATATTGCTGAATTAAATAAAGGATTAGCACAAAGAGATTTTAATGGTGAAACCTATGAATTCTGTGTTTCACCAACTTCAAGAGATGATTTTAAAGAATACTATAAGATCATCCAATCAGGAAAAGAATATATGGTGAATAATCTTTTATCTGAAACATTAAGTGAAAGTCAAAGAAGAATTATGGATGATTTATTTATTAAATTATCTTCTGTAGAAAATGATCAAGAAACTGAACAAATGCTCATGGAATATACAGACTATCGTAATTACTTAGACTATGATATTAAAATCAAATATGCAAGTGGAGACTTTGCTTATTTTTCAAAAGTCAATAAAGAAAAATCTGGTGGGGAAACACAAACACCATTCTATGTTATTATGGCAGCAAGTTTTGAACAAGTTATCCGTAACCGAAATCAAAATGAAGATTTTGGTTGTGTCGTTATTTTTGATGAAGCATTCAATAATATGGATGAACAAAGAATTCAAGAAATGATAAAATTCTACAATGAACGTGAAATTCAAACATTTATTGCAGTACCACCTTCAAGAGCAAGTACGATTATTCCTTATGTTAATACAAGATTGCTTGTCATTAAACAGGGACAACAATCTTTTGTAGAAGGTTTTAAAGATGAACAATTATAGAAATGAAATCTTAAATGAGTTTATTGATCGTTATGAAAAAAGTAGTTATTATAAAGGAAAAAGTGAAAAACCAAGAAAGATTTCTATTGTTTTGCATAAAAAGTTTCCTGAATATGGACATAGCTTTCATTATGAAGAAACAAATGAATTAGAAAATATTGTTTTTCAATTACAATCTCAAGGATTTGTTGAATTTTCTAAAAAGAGCATTTTAGGAGATAGAGAACTCATTTTAAATCAAGAAGAAAACTGTCTTGATCGAATTTATAAAGAATTAAAAAGAGTACCAGTTAAAGAGAAAATAATTCATTATGTAAAATTACTTGATCAATATCATGAAGAGACATTTATTAAAGATTTTGTTGATGAAATGAAAAAAAGGGCGATTCATCAACAAAGTCTTTTGCCTTATTTAAAAGTTTATGATGAAAATGATTTAGAAAATGTTATGAAAATATTAAAAGGGATGATTGATCAAAAAGATGAAATCTCTTTTAGAAGATTTTCTGAAAAAGTATTGGGTGATACAAAAAAGTTAGAAAAGTATAAAAATAAAATTGTTCATATTATTAAAGATTTTTATGATGATACATTAGATAATGAAAATGATATTTTTGAAGCGTTTTATATCAGAAAAAATCCAGCGTATGTTTATTTAAAAGGGAATGCTATTTTACAAATCAATGGACAAATCATTAATTTGAATGAAATGCATTATTACTTTGTCTTACCGAGTATTTGTATCAAAGATTTAAAAATAAAAAGAATTGATGCAAAACAGGTGATGACTATCGAAAATTTAACATCTTTTCACGATGTATCTTTAAAAGACACTTTCTATATTTTTACAAATGGTTTTCATAATCATGCAATTGAAGCATTTTTAAAACGTCTTTATGATTTTTTAGGAGAAAGCGTTCATTATTTTCATTTTGGTGATATCGATGCAGGTGGCTTCCATATCTATGAATCTTTAATAAAGAAAACGCAAGTTCCTTTTCAAATGTATAAAATGAATATAGAGATGTTAAAGAAATACAAGGATTATACAAAGCCTTTAACTCAAAATGATCGAAAGAGATTGTTATCGTTTAAAGAAAATCAAAATGAATTGATTGATTATATGTTAAAAAATAATGTCAAGTTAGAACAAGAAATAATAGGAGAAAATGAGAATGAAAGAAAAGACATTAACACGTATTAGAAAATTTACAGAAGATCGTCATTGGGAAAAGTTTCATTCACCTGCTAATCTTGCTAAATCTATTTCAATAGAAGCAAGTGAACTTTTAGAATGTTTTCAATGGGATGGAACCGAAATCTTTACCTTCTAAAAGTGTCTAAAATTCTTAGAACCTATATGTAGAGCCAAGTTAGGGAGATTTTTCTCTCTTTTTTTGTGTTCTTTTGTACTTTGACACTTTTTTTGTCAGTTATTTTTTTTCAATTCTTGAAAGTAAAGAGTTGAATTAGACACTTTTTTAATAAAAGATTACAATTATTTTTATATAATGAAAAATTATTATTAACTAATATTTGAGATGATAAAATATGAATATATAAAAAATAGGAAGTGAATTTAAAAAATGGCAAAATTAATAGATATCTTAAAAATCATTAATAGAGATAATTCAATAATAATTAAAGATAATGGTACGTGGTTTTTGAAGGTATGGTTAAAGATTCTGTAGAAGTTCTTAACAATACGTACAACAAATCTAACGGGGTATGGACCGATAAATTATATATTAAATCGTTCAAAGAATTAAATATTGATAACATAACAGAAATTGAAATTATTATAAAATAAAAAAACTTAAGCTATTCTTTTAATTAAGAATAATTTAAGTTTTTTATTATGTTAGAAGGTTGTGGCTAAACGAACATTCCTGTATTGATTATGAACATATTCATTACTTATGTACAAATTAGTAAAATCTGCGGAATCAACAAGAGTTTTGCTATCTAAAGATGACGACCAATAGCCACCTTTTAGTCCTTTATTTGAATAATTGTATTTTTTTATGTTTAAATTTGCTCCAAACGCCGCCCATTCTTGGCTTGATGGAACAAACCAGCCTTTATGTATCTATGTTTGAATTTCATTCTAGACATCTGTATATTTTGACATGCTATTTAGGTTTCCATATGCAGAAGAATTCCATTTTTTTATCATCGTAATAGAGTTAGATTTACTTGCATAGAATTCTTTGTTAGTTATAATATTGTAATCTTCAATTCCACCATCATATGCTCCAGCATACCATGTATGAGTGTTTGAATCTATATCAGATAGTGACATAATATAAAACCTATTATTTCCTTTTCCAGTTGGTGATAATACTTCTGCAGTTCCACCTAAATTATTTGTGTAAGAATTTTGACTTACATAATATTCTTTTGAGGTTGTTATAGTTGGGATAGAATATTTTCCACGATTTTCATTCTCCCATTTTCCGCTTCCACCAAATAGTAAATCTGCAAATATAATTCCATCTACAGTTCCATCACCATCAATATCTGCATATTTGCCAACTTGTGATTCAGTTTTAGATACTAGATCTTCTCCGTTTGGACCACTAGTCGGCACATTGCCGCTAGCTAACGTTTCATCGAAACTATTTTTAAACTTATCAATAGCATTGGAATAAGCATTACCAACAACACTTGCAACACCCGAACCATTTACTTTTCCAGTTCCTTCATCCAATCCTTTAACACTACCAACAATTAAAAGTAATACGGCAATAACAATTAGAATAATTGCTACGCCACCGTGGTCTTCGGAAAATTTTTTCATATATTAAAATACAAAATTCCTTTCTTAAGATTTTACTCATAAAAAATAATCCACTATACCTGCATGATACAAAAATCTTCGAGGGGGGGGTATAGAATATATAGCAGTTTTAGTAAAGGTAGGGCGTAAAAGATAAGGTTTATAAAAAATAATTTTGAGGTTTCTATTTATTTTGTATATACTAAATATGTAAGAGAACTCATCAGATAGATGATTGCCCTGATAATTAATTTACATATTTTTTTAAAAAGTAATCAACCATTTCGGACTCGGGTGATTACTTTTTTTCTTTTCAATCTTTTAAACGTTTTAAAAATAAGAAAAAAAATGACCTGCTTATTTTCCTGTTTTCAAAATTTCTAATTTGTGGTAAAATTAATTTGCTGATGGCAAAAAACTAGTGTATTTAGCACTAGGATAGTTATCGTTTAAAATTAATTAAATCAAATTTGCGTCTAGTTTAAACAGCGCGAATATGACAGAAAAACTATATTAGAAAAAAATTATCAATCCAAAATTTCGAAGTGTAGAATATATTATTGCCGTTAGCAAAAAGGACATTAAGTTGTCCTTTTTATTTTTGCATCTTTTTCTAATTTTTAACTTTTTGTTTTACATCCTTCTTACTATTCTACTTAAATTCATATTCTTTTAAATTAATGATATTACAAAGACAGTAACATTTGACATTCCGGAAATATACAGATTAAGTCATACTGTTGATGATAAATCATTAAAATATTTTGATGAAGAAACAAATATATTTAATCCAATTAGCATAAAAGATGGTGACAAGTTTAGAGCAGACTACAAAAAAGATGCTGAACAACAAGATATAGAAGATGGCGTATTAGATTATGTACATACTAAAACACAAGAAAAAATGGAAATGATTGTTCATGCAAAATTCGATACTTATAAAGATTATAAAGTAAAATGTAATTTTACAAAACAAGATACCATCAAAGATAAACCAAAAACAAACTTTGCAGGGAAAACAATTAAAGAATAGAAAAAATAGCAGATAATTTCGTCTGCTATTTCTTTTTCGTGATTATATTATTCAACATACGGTGTTGCTTTTGAACCTTCTTCAAGTTTAATGTTTGATATTCTTACTGTGTCCATATCATAATCTCCGTTTTCAGCATCATCTCTATTGGAATATACCAAGAGTTCGTAAGTGCTTGGAATTTCAGATGGGGTCGTGAAAGTTTTTGAATAATATTTTTTTACATTTTTAGTTTTAAAATTTGTTGCAAATAAATACCTATTTCGATTTTGAATATCATCTTTTTCCCATAAAACAAATCCAATTCTTATGTTAAAGTCCGGAAATGCTTTATCAGATAAATCTGTTATTTCATAATTATAAGAAATTGTATATTGTGTGTTCGGTTTTAAAATTTTATGTATTTCTGATGATACTAAAACATTGTTTCCCCAAAATTTCCCTGTTATTTCTTTTGAAGAAAAAGAAGGTTGTTTATATTTTAAATTTTTATCTAATAAATTGTCATTTGGAATAAGCTTTCCCTGATAAGTATCAATAGTATCGAATCGAAAATTTTGATTTACAACATGTTAAAGAAGAATTAGCAGATGTAATTATTTATAGTCAGGATTTATTAGACAAACTTAATTTAGATGTTGATGAAATTGTTGGTATGAAAATGGCAATGAATGAAAAGAAATATCCAATTAAATAAGAGTTGAAAATGGCAGAATATGTCATTTTTTTCTTATTTTGTGATTATTTGCAAAAAAATATAATTCAGTATATAATTTGCAAGTCACTAAGGAGGAAAAATATAATGGGAGACGCTATCAAATTAATCGGGATAGTTATTGTTATCATTGGTTTTGCTTTAAAATTTGATACATTAGCTACCGTAGTTGTTGCTGGTATTGTTACAGGTTTAGTTGGTGGAATGTCTATTATGGATATTTTATCAACACTTGGATCTGCCTTTTTAACAAATAGAACAGCAACGTTATTTATTTTAACATTGCCAGTTATTGGATTATGTGAACGTATGGGTCTACGTGATAAGGCCGTTGATTTTATCAGTGGCATTAAAAGTGCGACTACAGGTAGATTATTATCTATTTGGCAAGTTATTCGTACTATTGCTTCTGCATTTTCATTACGTATTGGAGGACATCCACAATTCATTCGTCCTTTAATTAATCCAATGGCACAAGCATGTGCAATTGCTAAATATGGAGAAGTTGATGAAAAAACTGAAGACGAAATTAAAGGAATGGCTGCTGGAACAGAAAACTATGGGAACTTCTTTGCTCAAAACTGTTTTATGGGGTCATCAGGAACTTTATTAATTGTTTCAACTTTAAATGAAATCTTCAAATCAAACAATATTGCTCAAGAAGTAACTGCTAATCAAATTGCTTTAAATTCAATTCCAATTGCTGTTATTTCAGTTATCGTGGGGATTGGTTATGCTTTATGGTATGATCGTAAATTAAAAAAACGTTTTGGTAAAAAGCAAGGAGGAGAAAAATAGTATGTTAGAAATAGATTGGAATACAAGTACAATTTTAGCAGAAGTTTTCTATTGTATTATTGGACTTATTTTTGCTTTTACTGGAGTCAATGCTTTAAAAAATAAAGAAGTTGAAAAACGAACAACAACAGCAATCTTTTGGTTTATTTTAGCTATTACTTTCATTGCTGGGCCTTATATTCCTACATGGATTACAGGAGCATGTATTATTGTTTTAGCTATCTTAACTGCTACTGGTTTAGTACAACCAGCAGCAATGCATATTCCTACTGCTAAAGAAACAAGAGAAAACGCAGATAAATATGGATATAAATCATTTATTCCACCTGTTGTTTTAGCTTTATCAGCAGTAGTTGTGGCTACATTCTTTACAGATTTAGGAGCAAACAATGCCATTGGTATTAGTGCTGCTATTGGTTTAATTGTTGCTTACTTTATTTTCAAACCTAAATTTTCTTTACCATTTAAAGATGGTATTCGTTTAACTGATAATGTAGGAACTACCGGTATTTTACCTCAAGTTTTAGCTGCATTAGGTTCATTATTTACAGCTGCAGGAGTAGGTGCTGTTATTGCTGCAGGTGTTGGAGCAATTATTCCTGAAGGAAATCATTTTATTGCCGTTGCTGTTTATTGTATTGGGATGGCTTTATTTACAATGATTATGGGTAATGGTTTTGCTGCCTTTGCGGTTATTACAGTGGGTATTGGTTATCCATTCTTAATCGCTCAAGGTGCTAATCCGGTTGTTGTTGGTGCTTTAGGTTTAACTGCAGGATATTGTGGTACTTTAATGACACCAATGGCAGCAAACTTCAATATTATGCCTGCGGCTTTATTGGAAACCAAGAGTAAATATGCTATAATAATTTCACAATTACCAGTTGCGTTAATTATGTTAGCAATACACATTGTTTTAATGTATGTATTAGCTTTCTAGGAGGAAATGAAATGAAATTATTATTAACTGCATTTGATCCTTTTGGAGGAGAAAAAATCAATCCAGCTTTAGAAGCTGTTAAACGTGTTCAAGACAAAATTGGTGATCTTGAAATCGTTAAATTAGAAGTACCAACTGTTTTCTATAAATCAATTGATACAGTTACAAATGCTATTGAAAAAGAACATCCTGATGTCGTTTTATGTATTGGACAAGCAGGTGGAAGATTTGACATAACACCAGAAAGAGTTGCTATCAATATTAATGATGCACGAATTCCTGATAATGAAGGGAATCAACCATTAAGTGGACCAATCTTTGAAGATGGAGAAAATGCTTATTTTTCATCTTTACCAATCAAAGCGATGGTTGCTGAAATTAGAAAAGCAGATATTCCTGCAAGTGTTTCCAATTCGGCAGGAACTTTTGTATGTAATCATCTAATGTATGGTGTTCTTTATACAATTGCTAAAAAATATCCATCAATGTGTGGTGGATTTATGCATGTACCATTTATTACAAGCCAAGTTGTTAATCGTCCAACGAATACACCAAGTTTATCACTTGATACAATTGTTAAGGGAATTGAAGCTGCTTGTAAAGCCATTGCTGAAAATTCAGAAGATATTGTTGCTGTTGAAGGGCATACACATTAGTTATCAAAAACTAGGGTTAGAAATAATTCTAGTTTTTTTATTTTGTCTAAAATATTTTGTTGAAATTTGTAAGATAATCTATTAAATTATTTATAGGGTTATTCTCATTTGAAAATAACGGAGGGCTTATGTTAGATTCATATCAAAGAAAAATAGATTATATGCGTATTTCCATTACAGATTGTTGTCATTTTCAATGTGCTTATTGTAAAAGTGATCATCCACAAAAATTAAAACATCAAGATATTTTATCTTACGAACAATTATTACTCATTGTTGATCAAGCTATTCAATTAGGAATTAATAAATTTAAAATTACAGGAGGGGAACCAACAATTAGAAAAGATTATCTTTTCTTTATTAAAGAATTAAAGAAAAGAGAGGTAGAAGTAACTTTAACGACGAATGGTTCTTTATTTACTAAAAAAGATTTAGATTGTTTGAAAGAAATAGGAATAGATGGTATTAATTTTTCAATAGATACACTAGATTTAAGAGAATATTTTTTATTGACGCAACAAGATTGTTTGGAAACAGTTTTAGATAATTTGTTTTATGCTTATCAACTTAAAATTCCTGTAAAAATTAATTGTGTGATGGATGATACTTTTCATTTAAAGCGTTTGAATGATCTAATGGATTTGATTAAAGATAAAAAAATTGCAGTGCGTTTTATTGAACTCATGCCTTTAAATAGAGAACAACGAAATCAAAAAATAAGAGATGTTATAAAGTATTTAAAGGAATATCCAATTCAAGAATATCTAGATAAATTAGGAAATGGCCCAGCACATTATTATACGATAGAAGGTTATGCTGGTTATATTGGTTTTATTGAAGCATTACATTATAAGTTTTGTCACCAATGTAATCGTCTTCGTTTAACAAGTACAGGAAAGATCAAGCCATGTTTGTTCTATGAAGAAATGTATGATTTGAAGCCATATCTTAATAATGAAAAACAATTGCGTTTACATCTTGAAAAAGCAATTAAATCAAAACCAAAAGAACATCATTTTGAAGAAAATATTTCTTATACAAGAATGAATGAAATAGGAGGATAATATGGATTTTACACATTTTGATGAAAATGGAAATGCTATTATGGTGGATGTGTCTTCCAAAGACACCACTCAAAGAAGTGCTATTGCTTATGGTGAAATATATGTTGGTAAAAAAATACTTGAGAAAATTGAAAATCATCAAATGAAAAAAGGTGATGTTCTTTCAGTGGCAAGAATTGCTGGAATTATGGCAGTAAAGAAAACGAGTGAGATTATTCCTTTATGTCATCCTTTGCTTTTAAGTAAGATTACAGTGGACTTTAATATTAATCATGAAAAAGAAGTGATTGAAACTTATTGTAAAGTTACATGTCTAGGAAAGACTGGGGTTGAAATGGAAGCACTTCATGGCGTGAGTGCAACCTTACTTACGGTTTATGATATGTCGAAGGCTGTTAGTAAAGAAATGGAAATTAAAAATATTCATTTAGTTAGTAAAAGTGGTGGAAAGAGCGGTGATTTTAAGTGGCAGGAAAAGTAAAAGCAATCTGTTTAAGTGAAAAAAAAGGTACAGCAAAAATACCTGTTGAAAAAATCGAAGTTATTGAAAATTATGGTTTTAAAAATGATGCACATGCGGGTTCTTGGCATCGTCAGGTTTCCTTGTTATCTTATGAAACAAGGGAAGCGTTTAAACAAATGGGTTCTACTGTTGAAGATGGTTCTTTTGGTGAAAATTTACTTATTTCAGGAATTGATTTTAATGCAATTGAAGTAGGAACCTGTCTTAAAATAGGTGATGTTATCCTTGAAATTACTCAACTTGGAAAAAGCTGTCATAATCACTGTGCCATTTATCATCAAGTAGGGAAATGTATTATGCCCACAAACGGCTTATTTTCACGTGTTTTAAAAGGAGGAACGATTCAATTGAATGATTCAGTTGAAGTTTTAAAAGAAAAAGATAAACGTTTACGTGTGGCAATTTTAACACTTTCTGATAAAGGCAGTCAGGGCTTAAGAGAAGATTTAAGTGGACCGTACATCCAAGATTATTTTAAAGAAAGAGGCTATTATGTCACTTCTTATGAAATCCTTCCTGACGAACAAGCTTTAATTGAACAAGCATTGATTAATTTGTCAGATCGTTGTCATAATGATTTGATTATTACTACTGGTGGAACAGGGTTAAGTATGCGAGATGTCACACCAGAAGCCACACTAAAAGTAGCAACACGAAATGTACCGGGTATCAGTGAGGCAATTCGCTATGAATCAATGAAATATACTAATCGTACCATGCTTTCAAGAGGCGTATCTATTTTAAGGAACCAAACATTGATTATTAATTTGCCAGGAAGTTTAAAAGCTGTTAAAGAAAGTTTAGCTATTATTATTGATCCTTTAAAACATGGGTTAGAAATTTTAAAAGGAGAGGCACATGATTGTGCTCGAAACGATGGTTGATTTGTCACCTCTTTATGTTTCTTTAAAAACAGCAATTATTACAATTATCATTACTTTCTTTTTAGGTTTATTTCTTGCAAAATGGACATTGAATCGAAAACATGATTTAACGAAAATTATTTTAGATGGTATTTTTACCATGCCTCTTGTTTTACCACCAACTGTTATGGGATTTTTCTTACTAATGATCTTTGGGGTTAATCAACCGATTGGAAAACTTTTCTTCCATGTTTTTCATTATAAAATTGCTTTTAGTTTTTCAGCAACAGTTATTGCTGCTGTCGTTATTTCTTTTCCTCTAATGTATCGTAGTGCCAAAGCGGCCATGGAACAAGTAAATCATGATTTGATTGATGCAGGAAGAACACTAGGAATGTCAGAAAAACGCATTTTTTTTACTGTCATTTTACCTGAAGCTATGCCTGGTATTATCAGTGGAGGAGTTCTATCTTTTGCAAGAGGTTTAGGGGAATTTGGAGCAACGGCTATGCTTGCAGGAAATATAGTTGGAAAAACAAGAACTTTACCTATAGCGGTCTATAGTGAAGTTATGTCAGGAAATTACGATAATGCAGGTGTTTATGTTTTTATTATTGTTGTTATTTGTTTAATAGCTGTTGTTGGTGTCAATATTTATCAATACTCTCTTAAGAAAAAAAGGAGTTTTTAGATGAAATTAGAAGTTGTAATTTTTAAAAAGTTGGCAGAATACGACTTAGATGTATGTTTTGAAAGTCATGAAGACCGACTTGGCTTAATGGGACCAAGTGGAAGCGGTAAGAGTATGGTTTTAAAATGTATTGCTGGAATTATAACACCTGATGCAGGACGTATTGTTTTAGATGATGAAGTTTTATTTGACAGCAATTTAAAAATTAATATTTCCCCACAAAAAAGAAAAATAGGATATATGTTTCAAAATTACGCATTATTTGACCATATGAATGTTTATCAAAACATTGCTGCGCCTTTAAAAGCACATCATGAAGATAAACAAGTGATTAAAGAAAAAGTTCAACAAATCATGGAAGACTTTCAAATAGATGATTTACAAAAAAGATATCCTCGTCAATTAAGTGGGGGACAAAAGCAACGTGTTGCTTTAGCACGGTTACTTGTTTATGATACAAAGCTTGTTTTATTAGATGAACCTTTTAGTGCTTTAGACGAAACATTGAAAGAACAGTTACTTAATGAAACAAAGAAAAAACTTGTTGAGTATCAAAAAAAATGTCTGTTTGTAACACATAGTCCAAAGGAAATAGAAATGATGTGTGGTAATAAATTAAAAATAAAAAGGGGGAGATTGGAAAAATGAAAAAGTTATTAAGTTTAATGTGTAGTTTATTAATAATTGTTACTTTATGTGGTTGTTCCTCAACTCAAGATCAACAAGAAGAAGTAACATTAACACTTGCTGCTGCAGCAAGTTTGGAAAATGTGTTTGAAGATAAACTTATTCCTGAATTTGAAAAAGAAAATCCAAGTATCAAAGTTCAAGGAGTTTATGATTCAAGTGGTAAATTACAAATTCAAATTGAACAAGGATTAAAGGCAGATGTTTTCTTTTCTGCAGCAACAAAACAAATGAATGCGTTAGTTGATGAAAAATATATCAATGATAAAGATGTTGTTAATTTATTAGAAAATAAACTTGTTTTAATTACTGGTAAACAAACAACAACGGAAGTAAAGGGTTTTGCGGATATTGCAAAAGCAGAAACAATTGCGATTGGTGATCCTGAAGTTGTACCTGCTGGTCAATATGCAAAAATGGCATTAACTCATTTAGGATTATATGATGCTTTAACTTCAAAATATAGTTTAGGGGGAAATGTTACTGAAGTGTTAAACTGGGTTGCTTCTTCTTCAAGTGAAGTAGGTATTGTTTATTCAACGGATGCTAAAAGCAGTAAAGATGTAAAAGTTCTTGCAACATGTGAAAATAGTTTATTAGATGAACCTGTTATTTACCCAGTTGCAAAACTTGCTCAAACAAAACATAGTGATGAAACTGAAAAATTCATAAAATTCATTCAAAAGAAATCTTCTTTAAAACAATTTGAAAATTACGGGTTTACTGTTAATAAATAATATGAAAGAAATTAAAACAGAAGATGCCATTGGCAGTGTTCTCTGCCATGACATCACAGAAATTGTAAAAGACCAAAGAAAAGGTCCTCGTTTTAAGAAGGGCCATATTATTAAAGAAGAAGATATTGAAGTATTATTGAATTTAGGGAAAGAACATCTTTATGTTTTTGAAAAAGATGAAACAATGATGCATGAAAATGATGCAGCAGAAATATTATGTAATCTTTGTTTCAATGAATATATGAAACAAAGCGCTATTAGTGAAGGAAAGATTGAACTTACAAGTACAATTGATGGATTGTTTAAAGTAAATCGAGAAGAACTTTTTAAGGTCAATTCTTTTGGACAAATGATGATTGCGACAAGACAAGGGAATGTACCTGTAAAAAAAGGGGATAAACTTGCAGGCATGCGTATTATTCCACTTGTTATTGAAAAAGAAAAGATGCAACAAATCCAAGAAATAGTTCAAAAACCTATTTTAAAAATCATGCCTTATCAAATAAAAACAGCAGGAATTATTACCACAGGTTCAGAGGTTTATAAAGGGAGAATTAAAGACACATTTACGCCAGTCATCGTAGAAAAATTAAAAGAATACGGGGTAGAAGTTACTTACCATAGTTTATCACTAGATGATCATGAAATGACAACTAGTAAAATCAATGAAGCCTTAAAACAAGGAGTGGATCTTGTTTTATGTACAGGAGGAATGTCTGTTGATCCTGATGATAAAACGCCACTGGCGATAAAAAATACAGGTGCAAAAATTATAAGCTATGGGGCACCTGTTCTTCCTGGAGCAATGTTTTTATTAAGTTATAAAGATGATGTTCCGATTGTTGGATTACCAGGATGTGTCATGTATTCGCGTCGAACAATTTTTGATGTTGTTTTACCAAGACTTCTTGCTAAAGATTTAATTACCAGTGACGAACTTGCTTTGCTTGGTGAAGGAGGACTTTGTTTAAATTGTCCTGTTTGTACTTTTCCAAATTGTGGACTTTCGAAAGGATAAAAATGACCTATAAAAATCCACAAAAATTTGATTTAAAGATTCGTCTTTATAACCAAGAAAAAAGCTTTGGTAAAGGTGTTTATGAACTGATGAAAAAAACACAAAGTTTTGGTTCCTTAACAGGAGCTTACAAAGCTATGGAAATGTCAAATTCAAAGGCATGGAAAATTTTAAAAAGAGCGGAAGAGGATTTAGACATGCCTCTTATTGAACGTATTAGTGGTGGTAAAGATGGTGGTGGTAGTAAACTTACTCAAGAAGGCGAAGAATTGTTAGAAAAGTATGAAAAATTTATTCAAGAAATGAATGAATATGCAGGTGCTCGGTTTAAGGAGATTTTTGAAGATGAATAAACAGGAATATTTAATTATTACTTTTCATTCATTAGATGATGCAATGGATTTAGATGCTAAACAAACATCTTCTATGAAAGGACGCTTAATTCCTAAACCATCTGTTATTGATGCAGGATGTGGCATGTGTTTTTCTTGTCAAAATAAAGAAATGGAAAAGTGGAAGATTTTTCTTGAAGAAAATCAAATTCATTATGAAAAAATAGTAAAGGTTGTGTTTTAAATGAAAGAAAAACTTTATTGTAAAAGTGGTGGCTGTAGTGCTAAATTAGGCGCTAAAAAATTAACTCATATTTTAGAAAAAATCGATAAATATCCCAATTCTAATTTACTTGTTGGCTTTGATAGTCATGATGATGCCTCTGTTTATCAAGTAAATGAACATCAAGCCATTGTTTCAACACTTGATTTCTTTCCACCAATGGTAGAAGATCCTTATTTATTTGGACAAATTGCAGCAACGAATGCTTTAAGTGATGTTTATGCTATGGGTGGAACTCCTTTGACAGCTTTAAATATTGTTTGTTTTAACGATCAAGATGATTTAAATATTTTAGGAAAAATCATTGAAGGTGGAAATGATAAACTAAAAGAAGCAAAAGTTGTTTTATCAGGAGGACATTCCATCAAAGATGAATCAACAAAATATGGCTTAAGTGTTACAGGAATAGTAGATCCAAATAAAATGATTCAAAATAATGGCGTACAAGTGGGAGATACATTAATTCTTACTAAAAAACTAGGAGTAGGTTTGGCATTAAATGCTTATCGTTTAAATGATGCGCGTCAAGAAATACTTGATGAGGTTTTTAAGAGTATGACAACACTTAATAAATATGCATTCGATGTTTTAAACAAATATTCACTTCATGCTTTAACGGACGTGACCGGTTTTGGGCTCCTTGTTCATTTAGATGAAATGCTCAATGAAAAGGCAAGTGCCTTTTTAGATAAAAAAAGTATTCCTTATTTTAAGGATTGTCCTTATTATGTTGATGAATTTTATTTAAGTGGAGGTGGACAGCATAATCGTAATGCAATGAAAAATAAAGTTTGTTTTGACGAGGAAAACTTTATTTTAGAAGAAATTCTTTATGATCCACAAACAAGTGGAGGACTTCTTGCCAGTGTTGCAAGTGATGATATAGAAAATATTTTAAATGATTTTAACCAAGCAGGACTTGCTTGTTATGTGATTGGTAAAATCGTTGAAAAAGATCAATTTAATATTTATGTACGTTAGGAGATTATTATGGAAATTTTAGATGCTCGAGGACTTGAATGTCCATTACCAGTTGTTAAAACAAAGGAATTATTAAAAGAAATTGATAAAGTAAAAGTACTTGTTGATAATGAGATTGCGATTGAAAATTTAACAAAATTTGCAGGAGTAAGACATTATCAAATTGTTACAGGTGATGATGGAGATGATTTTTATGCAATTATTGCTAAAGAAGGTATTGATGAAGAATTAGATTTTAATGAAAAAAGTGGAGATGTTGTTGTTATTTCAAGTGAAACAATGGGAAATAATGAAGAACTTGGTGCTATTTTAATGAAATCATTTATTTTTGCACTTACAAAACAAGATCAGTTACCTAAAGGAATGATTTTTTATAATGAAGGTATTTTCCTTACTACAAATGAGGGAGATATTTTAAATGATTTAAAATATCTTGAAAGTCAAGGTGTTGATATTGTAAGTTGTGGAACATGTCTCGATTTCTTTAAACGTAAAGAGTTATTACAAGTAGGAACTGTCACAAATATGTATGATATTGTTGAAAGAATGGAGAAGGCTGAAAAAATTATTAAGCCATAAAAGATAAATGAAAGATTTAGTTATTGTAAGAGGTGGTGGCGATATTGCTACAGGGACCATTTATAAACTTTTTAAATGTGGATTTAAGGTCTTGATTTTAGAAATTGAAAAACCTAGTGCCATTCGAAGAAATGTTGCTTTTTGTGAAGCTATTTACGATACGCAAAAACAAGTAGAAGATGTCACTTGTTATCTAGCACATGACTATAATGAAGCAAAACAATTTTTAATGGAAAATAAAGTGACGTTATTGATTGATCCAGAGGCTAAAGCCATTGATTATTTCAAGCCAGATGTTGTTGTTGATGCCATTCTTGCTAAAAAGAATTTAGGAACAACAAAAGAGATGGCTCCAATTACCATTGCTTTAGGTCCGGGATTTATGGCAGGTAAAGATGTTGATGTTGTTATTGAAACGATGCGAGGGCATAAACTTGGAAGAACGATTTATCAAGGAACTGCTTTAAAAAATACAGGTGTACCAGGAGTCATTAAAGGCTATGGAAAAGAACGTGTTATCCATTCTCCTAATGCAGGAACTGTAAAACATGTAAGGCATTTAACAGATATTGTTAAAAAAGGTGAAGTGATTGCTTATGTTGATCAAACACCGATTTATGCGACAATGGATGGATTACTTCGTGGCTTGATTAAAGAAGGCTTTGTAGTCACTCAAGGTTTTAAAATGGCAGATATTGATCCACGTGAAGATGAATATGAAAATTGTTTTACGATTTCCGATAAAGCACGCTGCATTGCTGGTGGTGTCATTGAAGCTATCTTTTATTTAAGAGGACATAGAAATGATTTATCTTGATCAAGCAGCGACCAGTTTTCCAAAAATTAAAGAAGTTCAAGATGCAGTAATTGATTGTATGAATCATTGCACCAATGCGAATCGTTCTACCAGTGTGACAAGTTTAAATGCGAGTCGTTTGATTTATCAAACACGCAAACTTATTAAAGAATATTTTCATGTACCTCAAGATGGATGTGTGGTTTTAAATAGTGGAAATACAGAAAGTCTCAATACATGTATTAAAGGTATTCTCAAAAAAGGAGATCATGTGATTACGACCTACGCTGAACATAACAGTGTTTTAAGACCACTTTATCAATTAGAAAAAGCAAATATTATTACGTTATCTATTACCTCACCTACAGTAGAGAATATTAAAAAAAATCTTCAAAAAAAGACAAAAATGATTATTGTAACACAAAGTTCTAATGTAACGGGTGAAATTTATCCAATTGCTGAAATTGGAAAGTTAGCACACGAACATGGTATTTTAATGATGAGTGATATTGCCCAAAGTGCGGGACATCTTCTTATTGATATGGAAAAGATGAATTTAGATATTTTATGTTTTAGTGGTCATAAAGGATTGCTTGGAAATAGTGGAGTTGGTGGTTTTTGTTTAGCTCAATCTATAGAAATGGAACCTTTAATAAGTGGTGGAACAGGAATGGATTCTTTTAATCATTTTCAAAGTGATTACTACCCTGAACATGTTGAAGCAGGAACACGTAATATGACAGGAATTGTTTCTTTAAAGGCAGGGGTTTGTTATTTAATGAAATATCAAGATGAAAAATCAAAATACACAAATGAATTAGTTGAATTTTTATATGATGGTTTAAAAAATATTCCACAAGTTGTTTTATATGGTGATTTCAAAGAAAGAACACCAATTCTTGCATTTAATATACAAGGAATGGATAGTTTTCAAGTGGCCGATCTTTTAAATAATAAGTATGATATTGCGATTCGTTGCGGTACTCATTGTGCACCTTTGATGCATCAACATCTCAATACAGTGAAAAGTGGAATCGTAAGAGTATCACTTTCATTTATGAATACAAAAGAAGAAATACAATTTTTCATCAAAGCAATTAAAGAAATTAGTGAGGGTAATTATGATAATTAGTGTTATTGGTTCAGGTGGAAAGACAACAAAAATAAAACAGTTAAAAGATCAATACTTAAAAGAAGGTAAGACTGTTTTAATGACAACTTCTACTCATATGAAAATTGAAGAAAATACACTAGTCGATCCGAGTTATGAAGAAATTATAAATGAAATTAAAAAGCATGGTTACGTACATGCAGGTAGCAAAGCCAAAAATCAAAAAATTAAAGCTTTAGATGATGAAGTGTTAGAAAGATTAAAAAAAGAAATAGATGTAATTTTAATTGAAGCTGATGGTTCTCATGGATTACCTTTAAAATATCCAAGAAATAATGAACCTGTTGTAGACAAAGATAGTAATGAAATTATTTTAATTACTTCTTTAAAGGGACTTGGAAAACCTGTTCAAGATGTTGTTCATGGTTATCAAGAAATGAAAATTGATGGAAATCAAAAAGTAGATAGTCTTTTTATTCAACAACTTATCAACATCTATTTAGAAAAAATTAAAAAATATAATGTTCCCATAGAAATTCAAGTGAATGAAGCAAGTTCGCTTTATGAAAAAGCACTAGCTTCGTTATTAGAAAATCAAAAGGAAGTAACACTTATTAATGAAGAATGGTTCTTACCACAACCGAAACTTGTTATTTTGGGTGCAGGACATGTGAGCCAATATGTAAGTAAACTTGCTTCTATGTTGGATTTCTATACGATTGTTATTGATGAAAGAAAAGAATTTGCATGTAAAGAATTATTTCCAGAAGCAAATGAAATTCATTGTGTTTCTTTTGATAAAGCTGATTCCTATTTTCCTAAGGAAGCAAATACATGTTATGTCATTGTGACAAGAGGACATAAAGATGATCGTTTGTGTTTAAAAAAGACACTTTTTCGACAAAGTCTTTATGTAGGAATGATTGGAAGCAAGAAGAAAGTTAGACAAACCTATGATGCTTTACTAGAAGAAGGATATCAACAAGTTGAACTTGATAAGGTACATGCGCCTATTGGACTTCCAATAAAAGCGGTAACCCCTGCAGAGATTGGCGTCAGTATCATGTCTGAAATTATAGCTATTAAAAATGAACATCAATATTCAAGCATGACAAGTGACTTATTAGAAGTACAAGGTGATGGTGTTTTATGTATTATTATTGATAAAAAAGGATCAACACCACGTACAGTTGGTAGTATGATGTTTGTCAATGAAAAAGGAATTATTGGTTCTATTGGTGGGGGAAGAGAAGAATATCAAGCTATTTTAGATGCTAATAATTGTCATCAGGTAATGATGAAACATTATGAATTAAATAATAGCGAAAGTGCCAATTTAGGAATGATTTGTGGAGGAAGTAATGATGTTTTATTTCTTCCTATAAAGCAGCATTAGCTGCTTTTTTTATGTCTATAAATCTATTTTTTTGTATTATCTTGATGAAAAAATAGAGTTATGCTACAATTTTCTTGTTTTTAGAAGGTTAATTTAAATATGAGGGAGAGAATATGGAGAAAAAAGAGTATACAAGTCCTTATGATTTTGAAGGGAAACTTCCTTTAAAACAGGCAATTATTTTAGGTTTACAACACGTTCTAGCAATGTTCGTTGGTAACTTAACACCCGTACTTATTATTACGGGAGCTTGTGCTGCAACGCATGATGCAGATGTATTTGCTGCAATTCAAGTTTCACTTTTACAAAATGCAATGCTTATTGCCGGTGTGGTTACTTTAGTACAATTATTTTCAATAGGTCCTATTGGTGGGAAAGTCCCAATTATCATGGGAACAAGTTCAGGGTTTATTGGTGTTTTCCAAAGTGTTGCTCATGTAATGGGTGGTGGCGTTTTAGGATATGGTGCCATCATGGGAGCAAGTATTATTGGTGGTTTATTTGAAACGGTTTTAGGTTTTCTTTTAAAACCATTGCGTCGTTTCTTTCCATCTGTTGTTACAGGAACAGTTGTTTTATCGATTGGTTTATCTTTAATTGGTGTTGGTGTTGCTTCTTTCGGGGGAGGAAGTAGTGCTAAAGATTATGGATCTGTAGAAAATCTTTTGATTGGTTTATTTGTTTTAGTAGTTATTTTAGCTTTTAAGCATGGTACAAAAGGAATGCTAAGTAATTCGGCTGTTTTAATTGGAATTGTTTGTGGTTATGTTTTATGTATGATTTTACCATTGTTTATTTCAACAACAGGTGTTGCCAGTGATGGAACAGAGTTTGTTAAATCATGGGTTTTAAATTGGGATAAGGTGGCTCAAGCAAAATGGTTTGCTTTACCAAAACTCATGCCAGTAAAACCGGTTTTTGATTTAAGAGCAATCCTACCAGTTTTAATTATGTTTGTTGTTACAGCTGTTGAAACTGTTGGTGATATTTCTGGTGTTATGGAAGGTGGAATGTCAAGAGAAGCTACAGACCAAGAATTATCAGGTGGTGTTATCTGTGATGGTATTGGTTCATCTATTGCTGCTTTATTTGGTGTTTTACCAAATACATCTTTTTCACAAAATGTTGGGTTAGTAACAATGACTAAAATTGTCAATCGTTTTGCTTTAGCGTGTGGTGCGATTTTCCTAATTATTTGTGGTTTATTTCCTAAATTAGCGGCACTTGTTTCAATTATGCCTCAATCAGTATTAGGTGGAGCAGCAGTCATCATGTTTTCATCGATTGTTATGTCTGGTGTTCAATTGATTACCAAAGAACCTCTTACTGCTCGTTCAATGACAATTGTCTCAGTTGCTTTAGGATTAGGTTATGGTATAGGTGCAAATAGTGCAATTTTAGCACAACTTCCACAAGCAATTCAAATGATTTGTGGAGAATCAGGAATTGTACCTGCTGCTTTTGTAGCAATTATTTTAAATATTTTATTACCAAAAGAAAAACAATAAAGGAGGGCTTTCTTTGTTATCGATTAGAAATTATGTGCGACCTCAAACAATTGAGGAAGCTTATGAATATGCAAAAAAACCGCTGAGTGTTGTTTTAGGTGGTATGTTATGGCTTAAAATGCAAAATAGAAATGTTAATTTTGCTATTGATTTATCTGATTTGCATTTAGATCAAATTGAAGTAATAGATGATGAAATACATATTGGTGCTATGGTTACTTTAAGAGAACTTGAAACAAATGAACAATTAAACCATTTTACACAAGGAGCTATTAAAGAAAGTGTGCGTCATATTGTCGGTGTCCAATTTAGAAACTTAGCGACAATTGGCGGATCTATTTATGGAAGGTTTGGTTTTTCTGATGTTTTAACACTTTTTATGGCACTTGATTGTGAGGTAGAACTTTATCCAACTGGGCGTGTTTCTATCAAAAAATTTGCAAATATGAAATTTACAAAAGATATTCTTACAAAAGTAATTATTAAAAAAGCACCAACAAACGTAGTTTATTTATCACAAAGAAACATTTCAACGGATTTTCCAGTTTTAACCTGTGCTGTTAGTAATATAAATCAACATTATACATGTATCATTGGAGCAAGACCGTTGCATGCTGTAGCGTTTAATGGAGATAGCTATTTTGAAACAGGTATTACTGAAGAAAGTATTCAAAGTTTTACAAAATATGTTTTATCAGAATTAAAATTAGGAAGCAATTCAAGAGCATCTAAAGAATATCGTCAAAAGATTGCAAAAGTTTTAATAAAAAGAGCTTTTCTTCAATTAAAGGAGGATGTATATGGAAATTAAATTAACTTTAAATGGAGAAAGAATTGTACAAGATATAGAACCTGATTTATTACTTATTGATTTTGTGAGAAAAAATGGTTGTTATAGTGTTAAACGCGGTTGTGATACAAGTAACTGTGGACTATGTACAGTTTTATTAAATGATAAACCAGTGCTTTCATGCAGCGTTCTTGCAATGCGTGCAAATGGTGCAAAAGTAGTTACTTTAGAAGGATTGCAAGAAGAAGCAAAGCCACTTGCAACATTTATTGCTAGTCAAGGAGCTGAACAATGTGGTTTTTGTAATCCTGGATTTATGATGAATACACTTGCTTTATTAAAAGAAAATCCTCATCCAAGTGATGATGAAATTAAAGAATTTTTAGCTGGAAATTTATGTCGTTGTTCAGGTTATGAAGGACAACTTAGAGGAATAAAAAATTACCTAAACTATCTTGAAGAAAAGGGGAATGAATAATGGCTTATAAACATATTGAAAAAGCGGTCATGAAAAAAGATGCGATGAATCTTTTACTTGGTAAACCTGTTTATGTAGATGACATAACAAGTCAAGATTGTTTAGTTGTTAAAGTGTTAAGATCACCACATGCTCATGCTTTGATTGAAGAAATTGATGTTTCTAAAGCTCAAAAAATCCCAGGTATTGAAGCTGTTTATACGTATAAAGATGTTCCTCAAAAACGTTTTACCATGGCAGGTCAAACGTCTCCAGAACCAAGTCCTTATGATCGTTTAATTTTAGATCAAAGAGTTCGTTTTGTAGGAGATGCTGTTGCTATTGTTGCTGGTATTAATGAAAAGGTTGTTGATCGCGCTTTAAAAATTATTAAAGTAAAATATCAAGTTTTAACACCAGTTCTTGATTTTACGAAAGCAAAAGATAATAACATCTTAGTTCATCCTGAAGAAAATTGGAAAGCTTTATGTCCAGTAGGTGCTGATAATCATAGAAATCTTGTAGCAACAGATTCTTCAAGTCAAGGTGATTTAGAAAAAGTGTTTGCTTCTTGTGATCAAGTCATTGAAAGAACCTATCATACAAGAGCAAACCAACAAGCAATGATGGAAACTTTTAGAACGTATTGTGAAATCGATCCTTATGGAAGACTTCATGTTATTTCTTCTACTCAAATTGTTTTCCACTGTCGAAGAATTCTTGCTAACGCATTAGATATTCCTCAATCGAAAATTCGTGTTGAAAAACCAAGAATTGGAGGAGGATTTGGGGCTAAACAAACTGTTGTATCTGAAGTTTATCCTGCTTTTGTAACATGGATGACCAAGAAACCTTCTAAAATGATTTATAGTCGAAAAGAATCACAAATTGCCTCTACACCACGTCATGAAATGCAAGTGACTGTTAAATTAGGAGCAATGAATGATGGAACAATTCGAGCAATGGACGTTTATACTCTTTCAAATAGTGGTGCTTTTGGTGAACATGGACCAACAACAGTAGGTTTATCGGGACATAAATCGATTCCGCTTTATACAAATAATCTTGAAGCCTTTAAATTTTCTTATGATGTTGTTTATACCAATTGTCAAGCAGCTGGTGCCTATCGTGGTTATGGCGCTACGCAAGGACTTTTTGCGGTAGAATCGATTGTTAGTGAAATGGCAGGAATTTTAGGTATTGACCCAGTAGTTATTCGAGAAAAGAATATGGTTAGACAAGGTCAAATAATGGGAGCTTATTATAATGAAGTTGCTCAAGCATGTACATTAGACAAATGTATGGATCATGCTAAAAAACTTTTTGATTGGGAAAACAAATCAAAGGTACGCGTCTTAGAAAACGGTAAAATTAGAAGTGCTGGAGTAGCCATGGCCATGCAAGGATCTGGTATTTCAGGGGTTGATGTGGGTTCTGCTACATTAAAACTTGAAGACGATGGTTATTATACACTTCATATAGGCGCAGCCGATATGGGAACAGGTTGTGACACCATTCTTGCACAAATGGCAGCTGAGTGTTTAGACTGTGATGTTGATCATATTGTTGTCTTTGGGGCAGATACAGATATTTCACCTTATGATTCAGGTTCTTATGCTTCTTCAACAACTTATGTAACAGGAAAGGCAGTAGAGCAAGCTTGTAAAAAATTAAAAAATAATTTATGTGATCTTGCTTTACAAACATTCCATTGTGAAAAAGAAGATGTTGAATTCACCTCACAAGGTGTTAAAAATTTAAAGACAAACGAACTTTTAACTTTAAAGGAGATTGCTTTAAAAGCAATGTGTGGAAATAATATTGAAACACAAGTTACAGTTACACATTCATCTCCAGTTTCACCACCACCTTATATGGTAGGGATGGTTGAAATTGAACTTGATAAAGAAACAGGACAAGTTGATATTCTTGATTATGTTGCTGTTGTCGATTGCGGTACTGTTATTAATACAAATTTAGCACGTGTTCAAACAGAAGGTGGCTTAGTTCAAGGAATTGGTATGGCTCTTTATGAAGATGTTCAATATACAAAACGTGGAGCTATTCCTGAAAACTCTTTTATGCAATATAAAATTCCTACACGTTTGGATATGGGAAAAATTAGAGTTGAATTTGAAAGTAGCTATGAACCAACTGGTCCATTTGGTGCAAAATCGATAGGTGAAATTGTTATTAATACACCATCTCCTGCAATTGCCAATGCTATCTATCGAGCAACAGGTAAATATCTAAAGGATCTTCCAATGACTCCTGAAAAAATCTTAATGGCAATTGATGAGTAATGAAAACATATATTATTTATTTAGCGGCTGGAAATAGTCGTCGTTTTAAGGAAGATAAGTTACATGCGCTTTTTAAAGGAAAAGAGCTTTATCTTTATGGAATTGATACTTTGAAACAATTATTAAAATATCGTAATGATATAGAAATTATCGTTGTTTCTAATACAATTGATACACAAGAAAAAGGTATTCATAGTTATAAAAGCCCTTTAAGTGAAAGAGGAATTTCTTATTCTATTAAAGCTGCTTTAAACCATATCAATCAAAAAGATGACTATCAAATGATGTTTATGGTTGCAGATCAACCTTATCTTTCTTATCAAACAATCAATAAGATGATTGATATATTTAATCAATCATCTTATTCTATATGTTCTTTAATGTTTAAAGATAGAGTTGGAAATCCGGTAATTTTTTCTAAAGACTATTTCAATGAGTTATATTCTTTAAAAGAAGATCAAGGAGGACGAACGATTGTTAATAAATATCCTCAAGAATGTTTTTATTTTATAATTGAAAATGAAAAAGAACTATATGATATTGATTATCAAAGTGATCTACAAAAACTTATAAAGGAAGAGGAATATGATTGAAAACGCTAAGTCAGAAGATAAAGAAGAAATCTATAATTTGATTTGTATTTTAGAAAATAAAGAAATTAATAAAGAACACTTTGATTGTGTTTTTGAAAATTCTTTAAAAGATGAAGATATTATTTTTTTAGTTTATCGAGATAAAAAAATTGAAGGATTTCTAAGTTTTAAAATACATCATTATTTACATCATGACCATGATACAGGTGAAATTGTAGAACTGGTTGTTTTTCCAGAAAAAAGAAATTTGAAAATTGGTAAACAATTGATTGAAAAAATTGAAGAAATTGCAAGGAATAAAAATCTTGAACAAATTGAACTTTCTACTTCCACTTATCGTAAAGGTGCGCATCGCTTTTACGAAAGACAAGGCTATGAAAAATTACATTATAATTATACGAAAGCACTAGATGACTAACTGTCATCTTTTTTTCACATCTTTTACACATTATCATGCTACAATAAAGTTAAAGAGGTGGTAGTAATGTATAAAGCGTTGATGATTGAAGATCATAAAGAAGTAAGAGACTTTGTTAAAGAGTATTTTGATTATAAAGAAATAGAAGTTATAGAAGCTCAAAATGGTTATGAAGGATTAGCAATATTAGATGATACAATCGATATCATTTTACTTGACATCATGATGCCTGGAATCGATGGCTATGAAGTTTGTAAACAGATAAGAAGTCGATATAATACGCTTATTATTTTTATAAGTGCTTTATCAGAAGATGAAAACCAATTAAAAGCTTATGAATATGGGGCAGATGATTATATTACTAAACCATTTAAACCTTCTTTATTGTATGCAAAATGTTTAGCACTTTTAAAAAGAAATAAAAAGATTGAAACGAATCAACTTCAATCAGGAAAAGTGATTTTAGATTTAGACAAACATATTTTAGCGATTGAAGAAAATAATATTGTTTTAACAGATAAAGAATTTAAACTTCTTCGATACTTAATGGAAAATCAGGGAATTGTTTTATCAAGAGAAAAAATTTTAGATGCTTTATGGGGCTATGATTATTATGGTGATGGACGAGCAGTAGATACGTATATCAAACGTTTAAGGAAACGATTGGGAAAATATTCTTATTATATTCAAACTATTGTTAAAACTGGATATGTGTGGAAAGAAGAAGAATTATGAAAAGAATAAGAAGCATTCAGTTTAAGGTGTTTATTTGTTTGTTTATTTCTTTTGTGGTTGTTTTTGGATATATTGTAAAAACTAAATATGATCAAAGTTTTAATGAACTGGTTTACAGTACGGACTACACAGCATCAGACGACTACATTAATTTTTGCAATACTATAGATAGTAGAGGACCTCATCAAGTAGAATTAGATTTAGAAAAAATAAAAAAAGAATTAAGTAATTTACCTAAAGATAATATGACTGAAATCTGTCTTTTAGATGATAAAGGAAAACTTATCAATCAATACGGATATAATAAAAAAGATCGATTACTTATTACCTCTGATTTATGTTCAGAAGGTGATAATTCAAACGATTATTATGATATAAATTACTATATTGACTTATCAGAATTATCAGATAAACAATATAAACTCTTAAAAGATACAATAAAAGATGTTGATGAAAAAGGTTATGATGATATTAATTTAAGTTTTGAAGGTCAAATAGAAGAATTACAAAATTTTAAAGAAACATCGACATTAATGTATAATGCCAAGAGCCGCTATTTTAAAGTCACACCAACCTTTATTCATTATAATACGGATATTTTTGGAATGAAGCAAGGGAACTCAATTAGTGCGACGTTATATGCATATGTTGATGATGGAGATTATCATTTATCGTGGCATGGAGAAGTAGTCAATGACATAAAAGAGGTTTCTACATTGAAAATGAATCAGTTAACAAAAGATGCTATCAATAATCATTTTTCTAATATTTATGTAAGACTTGTTTCATTTTTAGATAAAGATACCATTACTTCAAAAGAAAATAAAAAAATGACAAATGAAATTGCGTCGTCTATTAAAGAAGGTACACTAACATATGCAACTTTTACAAAACTTTTAGATGATTATTCTTATCAGGTATTACTCACACCTTTATATAAGTATAAAGGATATACTGAAGGGCAAGAACACGCACCAGAAGCTTATGTTGCTATTTTCTATGATTTTCAAAGTGGAGGAAGAAATCAATTAAGAAATGATTTGATTAAAGATAATTTTCCATTACTTTTAGGTGGTTTCTTATTTATTGTTTTATTTTCATATTTGATTTCTTATATGACAACAAGACGTATTAAAGAAATTGATCGTGTTGCAATGGAAATCACAAATAATAATTTTGAAGGTGTATTAGATACAAAAGGACATGATGAGTTATCAAGTCTTTCAAGTCATATTAATACGATGTCTTCTAACTTGAAAAGAAATATAGATGCATTGAATTTAGAAATAGATCAAGTGAAGAAGATGGAACAATTAAGGAAAGAATTTATTGCTCAATTTACCCATGAGATTAAAACACCTCTTGCCATTATTAATGGAAATATTGATTTGTTAGAAAATGTAGATGATGAAGATAAAAAAGCTAAGTATATAGAGGTGATCAATAAAGAAATTAGTGTTATTAATGATCTAGTATTACAAATGTTAGATTTATCAAAACTTGAAGCAAAGGCGATTACTTTAGATAAAAAAGAAATTGATTTAAGAGAGCTAACTGAAGATATTATTGATGATTATGAACAATTATTAATGGATAAAAAATTAAAGATAGAAATACAAGGAGAAGATGTTTTAATTGTAGGTGATAGAAAACGAATAGAAATGGTTATTCAAAATTATTTATCAAATGCAATCAAACATGCATTTATTAATAGTACGATCAAAATTAAAATCAAAGAAAATGAATTTTCGATTGAAAATAAGGGAAAACAAATTGATGAAAATAGAATGGATAGCATTTGGGAATCTTTTGTCAGTGATGATCAAAAAGGGACAGGTTTAGGTCTTGCAATCGTTAGAAATATTTTAGAACTTCATGAAATGAGTTATGGAGTTTATAATTTACAAGGCGGTGTAGAGTTTTATTTTAGATGGAAAAAATAAATGAAAACCCTTTCTTTTAAAAAGAGTTATAGAATCGTTAAAAAAGTCTTCTTTTTTTCATAAATTAGTTCCATTTAATGAAAAAAAAGCATATAATAGTCATTGCTTAAAGGAGAGATAGTAATGAATATAATTTTAATGGGTCCACCAGGTGCTGGTAAAGGAACTCAAGCTGCTAAATTGGTGGAAAAATATGGTTTAAAACAAATTTCTACAGGTGACTTATTTAGAAAAGCAATTAAAGAAGAAACAAAATTTGGTGTTATTGCTAAATACTTTATTTCTTTTGGTTATTTAGTACCAGATGATTTTACAATTCAAATGATTCAAGAATATTTAGAAGAAAATATTAACACTGAAGAATTTAAAAATGGTTTCATCTTAGATGGTTTCCCAAGAACAATCATTCAAGCTAGAAAATTAGCTGATATTTGTTCAATGTTCAATTTTAAAATTGATGCTGTAATCAACTTAGATATTCCTGAAGATGTATTAGTTAAACGTTTATCAGGAAGAAGAACTTGTGCTGATTGTGGTAAATCATATCATATCGTTTACAATCCACCTAAAAAAGAAGGTGTTTGTGACGCATGCGGTGGAGAATTAACACAACGTTCTGACGAAAGTGAAGAAGCAGTTCAAGTACGTATTGATACTTACAATAAACAAACAAAACCTTTAATTGATTACTACACAATGTTAGGTGAACTTACTAATGTTGACGGAAATCAATCAATGGATGAAGTTGCTGAAGAAATCTATAAAGTATTAGATAATTTAAAATAGAAGCTCACGCTTCTATTTTTTTTTCATAAAATGAAATAAGCTTTCTTGTATAGACCTCTATGTTATAATGAATATATCAATAAATGGAGGATATAAAAATGAGTAAAAAACCTGTAAAAATTGTAACAATTGGTGGAGGAAGTAGTTATACACCAGAATTAATGGAAGGATTTATTAAAAGATATGATGAACTTCCAATCAAGGAAATTTGGCTTGTCGATATTGAAGATGGGAAAGAAAAATTAGAAATCGTTGGTAAAATGGCACAACGCATGTGGGATGCTTCTCCTTATGATGTTAAAGTTCATCTAACATTAGATCGTCGAGAAGCATTAAAAGATGCAGATTTCGTTACAACTCAATTTAGAGTTGGTTTATTAAATGCTCGTATTAAAGACGAAAGAATTCCATTTAGCTATGGTATGTTAGGTCAAGAAACAAATGGTGCTGGAGGTATGTTTAAAGCTTTAAGAACGATTCCAGTTATTTTATCAATCGTTGAAGATATGAAAGAATTATGCCCAGATGCTTGGCTTGTTAACTTTACAAATCCATCAGGGATGGTAACTGAAGCGGTTATGAGATTTGGTAAATGGGATAAAGTCATTGGTTTATGTAATGTTCCTGTTGGAGCAATGTTAGATGAACCTAAAACAATTGGTAAAACTTTAGATCAATTAACTTATAAATTTGCTGGATTAAACCATTTCCATTGGCATAAAGTATATGATGAAAATGGTAAAGAAGTGACTAAAGATATCATTGAAGCAATGTATGAAGGAAAAGATATGGGAATTCCTGCAAACATTCATGATATTCCATTCTTTAAAGAACAATTACTTCAAATGAATATGATCCCATGCGGATATCATAGATATTATTATCGTGAAGAAGAAATGTTGGCTCATGGTTTAGAAGAATATAATGATCCTAAGGTAGGAACTCGTGGACAACAAGTACAACAAACAGAACATGAGTTATTTGAATTATATAAAAATCCAGATTTAGATCATAAACCAGAACAATTAGCAAAACGTGGAGGAGCACATTATTCAGATGCGGCTTGTGAAACAATTGCTTCAATCTATGGAAATAAATTATCACATATCGTAGTAACAACTAAAAATAATGGATCTGTCCCAGATTTACCAGCTGACTGTGCAGTAGAAGTTTCATCTTATATTGGTTCAACAGGAGCAAGAGCTATTGCCTTTGGGTCATTACAACCAGCTCAAAGAGGATGGTTACAATGCATGAAAAACATGGAATTATGTGTTGAAGAAGCAGCTGTAACTGGTGATTATGGATTATTAATGCAAGCATTCATTTTAAATCCACAAACAGTAGCAGGACAAAAAATGGTTAATGTTTTAAATGAATTATTGATTGCTCATGAAAAATATTTACCACAATTTGCAGATAAGATTGCTGAGTTAAAAGCTGCAGGTGTTACAATTAAAGATGATGTAGCACGTGAATTAACTGAAAAAGGTTTATAAAAAAGGCGGAAGCCTTTTTTATTTTATGGTATGATGTAACAGGTGATATTATGGAAGAATTTTCAAGAACAGAATTATTAATAAAAAAAGAAGGCTTAGAGAAATTACAAAACAGTTCGGTTGCTGTTTTTGGTGTTGGTGGTGTGGGTGGTTTTGTCGTTGAAGCACTCGCACGTGCTGGTGTAGGGACACTTCATATCATTGATCATGATACGGTTTCTATTTCGAATCTTAACCGTCAAATTATTGCGACACATCAAACAATAGATCAAAAAAAAGTAGAAGTTATGAAGGAACGCATTTTATCGATCAATCCTCGTTGCAATGTTCAAACATATGATGATTTCTTTTTGCCTGAAACAATGAATCATTTTCCTTTTGATGAATTTGATTATATTGTAGATGCTGTTGATACAGTAACAGCTAAAATTAAATTGGTAGAAATAGCACAAGAAAAAAAGATTAAAATTATTTCATCAATGGGGACAGGTAATAAGTTAGATCCAACAAAGTTGGAGGTAACTGATATTTATAAAACATCTATTTGTCCACTTGCTAGAGTTATGAGAAGGGAACTTAAGAAAAGAAAAATACCTGCTTTAAAAGTTGTTTATTCTACAGAAAAGCCCATTGAAACAGATGCACCTGTAGATCCTGAGACACATAAAAAAACACCTGGTAGTATTTCTTTTGTACCAAGTTGTGCAGGCTTGATCATTGCAAGTGTTGTTGTAAGAGACTTACTACATATAAAGTAGAAAGAAGGTGAAATTTATGAAAAAAGTAACTTTTGCGATTTTAGCACATGTTGATGCTGGAAAAACAACATTATCTGAAGCAATGCTTTTTCATGCAGGTGTTATTAAAAAAATGGGAAGAGTTGATAAAGAAGATTCTTTTTTAGATTATGATGTACAAGAAAGAAAAAGAGGTATTACTATTTTTTCAAAAGAGATCTCATTTATGTATCGAGAAAGTCAAATGACTTTTTTAGATACACCTGGGCATAATGATTTTAGTTGTGAAATGGAAAGAACGTTACAAGTGTTAGATTATGCTATTCTTGTTATTTCGGCTAAGGATGGTATACAAGCGCACACAAAAACAATTTGGAAATTACTGCAAACTTATCAAATTCCTACTTTTATTTTTGTTAATAAGATGGATAGTACGTACTCAACCAAAGAGCAATTATTACAAAATATTCAAAAAGAATTAAATGAAAATTGTTTTGCAATTGATGAAAACTTTTATGAAAACATTTCTTTATTAAATGATGAATTATTAGAAAAGTATCTTAATCAACAAATGAAACAAGAAGATATTCAAAAAGTTATTTCTTTAAGACAAATGTTTCCTGTATTCTTTGGCTCAGCGTTAAAAGATGAAGGTGTAGAAGAATTTATGGAAGCTTTAGATTTATATACTTGTCAAAAAGAAGCTTTAGATATTTTAAGTGGAATTGTTTTTAAAAAGACATTTCATAAACAAAAACATTTAACGCATTTAAAAGTAACAGGTGGGACTTTGCATGTTAAAGATGTTATTAGTGAAAGTAAAGTAGATGAATTAAGAATTTATACAGGACAAGGCTATCAAAGTGTTCAGAGTGCTTCAACAGGTGATATAGTAGCTTGTTTGGGGTTAGATGAGTTACCTATTGGTTTTACATTTGGAAATCAAAAACAGACACAACAAAATATTTTAAAGCCTTTTATGTCTTATCAAATTTTACTTCCTGATGATATTGAAAAAAGTAAAGCTATTGAACAAATACTAAGTATTGGTAAAGAAGATCCAAGTTTACAATTTGAATATAATCAACAATTAGGAATTCTTTCAGTTAAAATTATGGGAGAAATTCAATTAGATACTTTACAAAATCTTATTTTGGAACGCTATGGATTTTTAATTCATTATGATGAAGGAAGAATTACTTATTTAGAAACGATTTTGGATAAAGTTGAAGGAGTAGGTCATTTTGAACCCTTACGTCACTATGCTGAAGTGCATATCTTATTAGAACCTTTAGAAAGGGGCAAAGGACTTGTGTTTGAAAATCAATGTCAAAGAAATACTTTACCGCTTAATTTTCAAAATCTTGTTTTAACACATATGCAAGAAATTCAACATCTTGGTGTTCTTACAGGATCGCCTATTACAGATATGAAATTGACTCTTGTTACAGGAAAATCCCATTTAAAACATACTGAAGGCGGAGATTTTAGAGAAGCAACCTATCGAGCAATTCGACAAGGCTTAAAAAAGACAAAATCTCTTTTATTAGAACCTTATTATGAATTTGAGATGATTGTAGAAAATCATATTTCAAGTAAGATTATTTATGATTTAGATACATTTCATAGCGATTATCAAATAAGTTATGAACAGGATTTAACAATCATTAAAGGAAAAGCACCTGTTCGTTATTTAATGACGTATCAAAAGGATTTTCTTTCGCTTACAAAAGGTAATGGGAAGCTGTTCTATCAAATGGTTGGTTACTTTGAATGTCATGATCAAGAAAAAATTATTCAAGAAATTGACTATAATAGTGAAGAAGATGCTTTATTTCCTACAGGCTCTATCTTTTGTAAACAGGGTGCAGGATTTTATGTCCCTTATGATGAAGTAGAAAATTATATGCATTTACCTTATGTATATCAAAAAAATAAACCACGTCCAGTTACAAAAAATTATAAAGTCGATGATAAAGAGTTAGAGGAAATATTTATTAGAACATATGGACCAATTAAAAGACGACTTTCTAAAGAAATGAATCGTAAAATAGAAAAACAGGTTGAAGAAAAAAAGACAATTTTACCAGAATGTTTATTAGTAGATGGATATAATATTATTTTTTCATGGGATGAATTAAATGAACTTGCTAAAACAAATTTAGACCATGCTAGACATCGTTTAATAGATATTTTGAATAATTATCAAGGTTATCGAAAATGTTTGCTGATTGTTGTTTTTGATGCTTATAAAATTAAAAAGAATATTGGCTCAATTGAAAAAAATGATAATATTTATGTTGTTTATACAAAAGAAGCGCAAACTGCAGATAACTACATAGAGAAAGTAACACATGATTTATCACAAAAATATCGTGTTTATGTAGCTACTTCAGATGCTTTAGAACAAATTATTGTTTCTTCTAGAGGGGCTATGCGTATTTCTGCAAGAGAATTCGAATTATTGGTTAAAGAAACACATCTTCATGAAATTGAAGAATTTCAAAGAAAAAATAAACAAATGAAAAATTATTTATTAGAGGATTTAAAAAAGAATTAGCAGTTAAATGACTGCTAATTTTGTATATCATGATGTACATAGTAACTTTCATCATCAATGCCTAAAAATTGATAACCTTTTTCTTTATAATATTGGATGATAGAAGGAAGAGCAGCTACAGTTGTATCTTTAGCATCTGTATCATGAGCTAAAAGGACAATATTTTGATGTGTTTCACTTGTAGCTTGTTTAATGATTGTTGCAGTTGGGATATGATCGCCACTTGCATCTGTTGTATCACCATTCCAGTCATAATATTGATAACCTTGTTTAATGACTTCACGTGTTAATTGAGACATGATACCATGACAATAGTTTTTAGAAATACGATTAGAACTTCCTCCTGGAAAACGAATATAGTGGACTTGAATACCAATAAGTTGCTTAACCATTTGTTTTATTTTTTTAAGGTCCTTGAAATAAGCATCCTTAGAGGAATAAATATCTTGATATTCATGCAAATAACTATGCAAACCAATAGTATGTCCTTGTTTATAAGCTTCAATAATATATTGATTATATTCTTGATGACATCCTGTAACAAAAAAAGTTGCTTTAGCATTGTATTTTTTTAATATTTTTAAAATGCGATCAGTATTTTGACTGGGACCATCATCAAACGTAAGATACACTATTTTTTTATTAGATTCTATATGTGTGCCAATTTCTATTTTTTTAACGACAGTTACTTTTCTTTTGAAAGTTGTTTGGTTATTGGAAAGATCATTTGCTTTATAATAAATTGTGTAGTTTCCAATTTGATTGGGATTAAAATCATTGGTATCAATTGTTAAATTGTATTGATTAGAATTATCCTTAATAATAATTCCTTTTTTTAAATCAAAAGATTTCCCTTTTTCAATTTTTAAAGATTCAGATTCTTTAATAGTTGGTTTTTTTGTATCAATAACTTCTATTTTCAAATGATATGTTTTTCCTTTAAAAAAATAAGTCACTGTATAATGTCCTAAAGTTTGATTGTTTAAATCCTTTGCACTATAAGTGACGTCATTAATAGAACCATTTTTAACTTTTTTAATATATTTTTTATAATAAAATGGACTATTGATTTCAATTGTTGGATGATCAATAAATATAATCTTTCTTTGAAAATAAAAGTAACCCAGTATACTCATTATTCCTATTAAACAACATAATAAAAGATGTCTTTTCATGGCTTCCCCTCATATCAAAGATATGTAAATAATTATAAATGTTGAACTAAAATTTTTGAAATTTCTTCAAAAATAATTTGATCTTCTTTAGAAAATCTACTAAATGATGTAGAATCTAAATCTAATACACCATATAATTGATTTCCTTTTATAAGTGGAATTACAATTTCACTGTTGCTTTCGCTATCGCAGGCAATATGTCCTGCAAATTGATGAACATTTTCTACAATAACAGTTTTTCGAGTAGATGCTGCTTTACCACAAACTCCTTTATCTAGAGGAATGTTAGTACAAGCAATTTTACCTTGGAATGGTCCTAAAATAAGTTCAGTGTTTTTAAATAAATAAAATCCTACCCAAGAGATATCTTGAAAATTTTGCATAATAAAAGCAGATGTATTGGCTAGAATTGAAATTTTTTCATTGTTGCATTCAATTAAACCAATGTATTGTTTTAATAATAAATCATTCATATTTTTACCTCACTTTATGGTATAGTATAAAATAAAGAAAGGAGTAAGGTCAAGGTGTTTGATATTTTAAAAGCAAAAGAGAGTTTTATGAATTATGTGCGTCAATTTGATTTAACGAATGATAAAATTCATTTAAAACTTGTTCATACATTGGAAGTCGTACGTACAACTGAATATCTATGCCTCTATGAAAATATTACAGGTGTTGAAAGAGACTTAGCCTATTTAATTGCTTTATTGCATGATATAGGACGTTTTGAACAAATAAAACGTTTTAATAGCTTTGATGATCGAAATATTGATCATGCTAAATTAGGGGTGCAGGTTTTATTTAAAGAGGGGATGATTAGAAATTTTATTGATGATGATCAATATGATGAAATTATCGAAAAGGCGATTGCTTATCATTCTTTATACAAAATTCCAAATAATTTAGAACCCTCTTTATTAAAACAAGTTCTTCTTATTAGAGATAGTGATAAATTAGATAATTTTCGAGTAAAAAATATAGAATCAATACAAACTTTGTTTAGTATTTCAGATGCTGACTTTTATAGTCAAAGAGTTTCTCAAAATATTTTGAAAGATATTGAAAATCATACTTTGATTTTAAAAGAAAATAGGCACAATGAAGTAGATATGTGGGTTTCTTATATGGCTTTCGTATTTGACTTAAATTTTAAATCAAGTTATTTGTTTATCAGAGAGAATGATTATATACATAGAAATATGGAACGTTTACATTTTATAGGAGATTTAAAAGAAGATATGTTATTTGTTGAAAAAACATGTCAAAGTTATGTTGAAGAAAAATGTATGTAAATAAAAAGGACATTTGTCCTTTTTATTTGTGTTTATTTCGTTTTCTTTGTAAGAATAAATAAGTATAATCAAATAATTCAAAATTCAATAAATAAATGACTTTTGAAAAAGTAACTAAAAACATTAAAGTAATGGCACCAATATAATCAATATTTCCTAATCCTAAAAATTGATGACCAACAATTAAAGAAATATATAAAACAATTTGCATTATATGGATTACAAAGCTACGATAATGACTTAAGGGTGAATAAATATGTCTTAAACCACTATAATAACACCAACTTGTAAGTAAAACACAAATTGTTGAAAGCATTTCTTTTTCTAAACCTAAGACACGACCACCATTAACGATAATTGTTGAGCAAATAGCAATCATAAAGGCAAAAGGGAAGGCGTTTTTAAAGACTGTTTTTAAAAAATCACCAGACACTCTTTTGAAATTTGGTTCATAGGTCAAAAAGAAAGTCGGGATGCCTACACAACAAGCAGAAATGACAGTTAGTTGGATAGGTTTAAATGGATAACCATGTCCAAATAAGATCATTCCAATTGATAAAACAACTGAAAAGATTGTTTTAATTAAATACATTGATGCAGAAGCAGTAATATTATTAATGACACGTCTTCCTTCATTAACGATATGTGGCATGGCATTAAAGTTATTTTTTAATAAAACAATATGTGAAGCGCTTTTAGCTGCATCACTTCCTGAGGCCATAGCAATTGAACAATCTGCTGCTTTTAAAGCTAATACATCATTAACACCATCACCTGTCATTGCAACCGTATGGTTATTTTCTTGAAGAGCATTGACCATCAATTGTTTTTGTTTTGGAGAAACACGTCCAAAAATAGTATATTTTTCAATGGCCTCTTTTATTTGTTCATCCGATAAAGAAGAAACATCTATGTAATGTTCATAATTTAAAAGATGACAACGTCTAGCAATTGCTGAAACAGTAACAGGATCATCTCCAGAAATAATTTTAATATCAACATCTTGTCTTTTAAAATAATCTAATGTTGTTTTAGCGTCTTGACGAATAACATCGGATAAAATTAAAATTCCAATACATTTTAAATCTTTTATTAAAGTATTATCATTAATAATTATTGGAGTATATCCAATACACAAAACACGAAAACCTTGAGAGGTATAAGTTTTAATTTTCTTTTCAATCTTAGAATCTAGATTTTCAAAAATAAATTGACTTGCTCCTAAATAAACGGTTCCAAATTCATTAAAAGAAACAGCACTGTATTTTCTTTGCGATGAAAAAGGAATAACAAAGAAAGGCTGATAATTTTTTTCTTTAGAGAAGTATTGATGAAGTGCTATAGATGTCATATTGCCATCTTCTAAACAATAATTCATATTTTTGATAATTTGATCAATATTAAAATGATCATCAAAACAAATAACATCATCAACTTTAAGCTTACCTTCAGTAAGCGTTCCTGTTTTATCTAAACAAATAGTATCCACACGAGCAAGAGTTTCAATGCAAAATAGATTTTGGACAAGAGTATTTTTTTTAGCAAGTCTTAGAACACTTAAAGATAGAGCGATTGTTGTAAGTAATACAAGTCCAGATGGAATCATTCCTAAAACAGCAGCTACAACTGAAACAACTGCATCACTAAATGGATAATGACCAATAAAATATTCTTTAAAAAAGAGTAAAATTGATAAAGGAATGATAATAATTGAGATAATTTTTAAAATTTGGTCAATCGATTTTGATAGCTCTGATTTTTTGCTTTCAAATTCTTTTGCTTGAGCGGTAAGCTTATGAATATAACTTTCTTTTCCTACATGAATTACTTTACAAATTGCACGTCCTGATGTAACAAAACTTCCTGAAAGAAGTGAATCACCATTGACTTTTAAAATAGCATCGCTTTCACCTGTAAGAAGTGATTCATTTGCTTCTATATGACCTTCTAAAAGTTCACAATCAACAGGTATTTGCATTCCTGTATTTAAAATGATGAGATCATCTTGAACAATTTCATCAACATTGATTTTAGATAATTGATTATCTCTTAAAACATCAATTTGTTGTTTTGTTAAAATACTTAACTGATCTAATGTCCTTTTTGCTTTTATTTCTTGATAACTTCCTGTTAAAGTATTAAAAAAGATAACAGAGATAAAAAGGGTATTACGATAAGATCCAACAAAAACAAGACATGCAAATAGTAGAATATTAATTAAATTGAAAAATGTAAAAATATTATTAAAAATAATTTCTTTATATGTTTTTGTTGTTTTACTTTCCACAAAATGAGTTTTCCCAAGTTGTTGCCTTTTTAAAACGTCTTCTTGAGATAGACCTGAGAATTCTCTATCAAATATTTTCATAACTATCACCTTGTATTCTATTTTAGAATACTTTTTGTCATTTGACAATCTTTAACAAAATAAGACAAGTAAATAATTGTATACAATTATACAAATTTGTGGTATGATATTCCTAACACTATGATAAGGGGGCTTAAATATGAGTGAATTTATTGATTATGTATTTCAAAGAAGTACATCATTAAATAAAATTGACAATTCTTTATATTCTAAATACAACGTAAAAAATGGTTTAAGAAATGAAGATGGAACAGGTGTTCTTGTTGGACTTACAAGAATATCAGATGTCGTGGGATATAAAAAAGAAAATGGTAAAAAAATTGATACAGAAGGGGAACTTTATTATAGGGGTGTTAAAGTTTCTGATTTTATAAAGGGACATGATCCAAAAAATCGTTTTCTTTTTGAAGAAGTTTGTTTTTTAATTCTTTTTGGATATTTACCTAATAAAGATGAATTAGATGCATTTAAAAAAGAATTAGCTTCAAGATATGATTTACCTTTGAATTATTTACAAGCACGTATACTAGGATTTCCAATGCAAAATATGATGAATAAACTTCAACAAGAAGTTTTAATGCTTTACACATATGATGAAAACCCTGATGATATTTCACCAGAAGCAACGCTAAATAAAGGCTTGGATTTAATTGCTAAGATTCCAGAAATTGTTTGTTATGCTTATCGTACTAAAGTACATTATTTTGATAGTGATAGTTTGTTTATTCATCCAGTAAATACTGAATATTCAATTGCTGAAAATATCCTCCAAATGTTAAGAATAGATCGTTCTTTTACAAAAACAGAAGCGAGTGTTCTAGATATGTGTTTAGTTTTACATGCTGATCATGGTGGAGGGAACAACTCGACTTTTACAAATGTTGTTATGTCTTCAACAGGAACAGACATATATTCTTGTTTTGCAGGAGCTATTGGTTCATTAAAAGGTCCTAAGCATGGAGGTGCTAACTTAGCGGTTGCTAAACAAATGGAACTTGTTATTGATAAAGTAGGACTTAATGCAACGGATGAACAATTAAAACAGGTCATTAAGGATATTTTAGATAAGAAGTTTAATGATCAATCAGGTCTTATTTATGGAATTGGACATGCAGTCTATACATTGAGCGATCCACGTTGTCAAATTCTTTCTAAACAATGTAAACAATTAGCTATCGAAAAAAATCGTTTGAAAGAATATGAACTATACCATCGTTTTGAAGAACTTGCGGTTGCTGAAATTAAAGCAAGAAAGGGAATAAACGTATGTGCCAATATTGATTTTTATAGTGGTCTCGTTTATGACATGCTAGGGCTTTCTAAAGATCTTTATACTTTGATGTTTGTTATTGGACGTTCTGTTGGATGGGTTGCACATAATATTGAAAACAAACTTTATTCAGGAAAAATTATTCGTCCAGCAGGAAAATACGTTGGTGAAAAAAAAGAATATATTAAAATGGAAAATCGTTAAAAGCATTGATAATACAATGCTTTTTTGCTTTTAAGCAAAGAAAAAGCTTGTCAGTTAATGACAAGCTTTAAAATTGTTATTCTTCAATAACTTTGATCCAACCTTCAGGTGCTTCAATTGTACCCATTTGAATACCTGTTAAAGTTTCATAAAGTTTTTTAAGAACAGGTCCGATTTCATCCATTCCACTTGGGAAACAAATTTCTTTACCATGATCATTGATTTTACCTACTGGTGAGATAACAGCAGCAGTACCGCAAAGACCACATTCAGTGAAATCTTTTACTTCATCAAAATAAACTTCTCTTTCTTCAACTTCTAATCCTAAGTATTCTTTAGCAACATACATTAAAGAACGGCGAGTGATAGAAGGTAAGATACTGTTTGATTTTGGAGTAACGATTTTATTATCTTTTGTTACGAAAATGAAGTTTGCTCCACCAGTTTCTTCTACTTTTGTTCTAGTAGCTGCATCTAAGTACATGTTTTCATCGAATCCTTGATTATGTGCATCAACGATTGCATGTAAACTCATTGCGTAGTTTAAACCAGCTTTGATATGTCCTGTACCATGAGGTGCAGCACGATCGAAGTCTGATACACGAATTGTAATAGGTTTAACTCCTCCTTTGAAGTAAGGCCCTACAGGAGTTACGAATACTCTAAATTGATATTCGTTAGCTGGTTTAACACCAATAACTGGGTTACTACCGAACATATATGGACGAATATATAAAGTAGCTCCTGACCCATAAGGTGGTACATAATCAATATTAGCTTTAACAACTTTTTCAATGGCTTCTACCCATTTATCTTCAGGGTAAACTGGCATTTCTAATCGTTTGCAAGAGTCAGCCATACGACTTGCATTTAAATCAGGTCTAAAGCAAACAACTTTCCCATCTTTTGTTCTATAAGCTTTTAACCCTTCAAAACATGTTTGTGCATATTGTAAAACACCTGCACATTCGCTAATAACAACTTTGTCATCAGCAGTAAGCACGCCTTCATCCCAAGCTCCATCTTTATAATTTGATACGAATCTTGCTTCTGTTGGCATATATCCAAAACCGATATTTGACCAATCAATATCTTTTTTTGACATTTTTTAATACTTCCTTTCCTATATATATCTTTAGGCAAATTCTACGCCTCATCAGATGAAGTGTCAATAATAATTTATAACTTATTTTAATAAGAAATTATTAATTGTATTTTATTTATTAATAATATTGAATTGCAAATTTTCTAAAATTGAAATTGCTTTTGCCTGCATTGTTAAATCATTGCTAGAAATACCTTTTACATCAATAAAGATAGGTGTTTCAGGTAGAGCGCTTTTAACAATTACAGCATTAGATAAAACACAAATATTAGAAACAACACCTACTAGAGTAACATTTTGGTAGTTTTTATCTTTTAAGTAATTTCCTAATTCAAGAGAACCAAAAGTTGTTTTTTCAATACAAATATCATGGTCTTTTTTAGCAGTATTTACCTTGCCATATAGTTTCCAACCATCACTATTTTTAATGCAATGTTCAATTGGCAAATTCTTCCCTTCTTGAGTTTCTAAATAATTATTTTGATGTGTATCGAAAGTAAAAATAACATCATCTTTATTTTGATGATATTGATCAATTAAAGAAGCAAGATACTCATCCAAATATTCAGCTTCTTTAAATCCCAAACTGCCATTTACAAAATCTTTTTGATAGTCTACTACAATCAGTAATTTTTTCATAAAATTTCTCCAATCATTTTTATTTAATCTTATCATATATATTGACTTTGTAAATAAATATCATATAATATTCATATGAACATATATTCATATGAGAGGAGAAAAAATGGATAAAATCGTTAATAATGAAATTGTTGAACAAGTAAAGAAAGCAATGCCCGAAGAAGAATCTTTATATGATGTTGCTGAATTATTCAAAGTGTTTGGTGATTCAACAAGAATACGCATTATTTGTGCATTATTTGATCATGAGATGTGTGTTTATGATTTAGCTGCTTGTTTAGATATGACGCAGTCAGCTATTTCTCATCAACTTAGAATTTTAAAAGCCAATAAATTAGTTAAAAATAGAAGAGATGGTAAAATGATGTATTATTCGTTAGATGATGAGCATGTAAAACTAATTTTTGAGGCTGGTTATAGTCATATCATGGAGGATAAATAATATGAAATATAAATATAAGGTTAATGGCCTTGATTGTGCTAATTGCACACAAAAATTAGAAGATGCTTTAAATAAAAAAGAAGAGATTAATGATTGTGTAATTTCTTTTGCAACAGGCATGATGACTTTTGAAAGTAATCAAGAAATTAATGATAATGAGCTGCTTTATTTTATGCAATCCATTGAAGATGAAGTAACAATTGATAACCTCTCTACAAACAAAACACATCATCACGATGAATGTGGATGCGGACACCATCATGAACATGAACATCATCACGATGAATGTAGTTGTGGACACCATCATGAACATGTGGAAGATCATCGTGAATTGGCTAATTCAATCAAATTTAATATAGTTGGTTTGGATTGTGCAAACTGTGCAAGTAAAGTAGAAGCTGAGATAAAAAAACAATCTTACATTGAAGATGCAGTTGTTAATTTTTCTACTCAAAAGTTAATGGTTAAAGTAAAAAACGATGATTCTTTAATGGAAAAGTTACAAGCTGTTGTTGACTCTGTTGAAGAAGGAGTTGTTTTATCAAAGGAAGATAATCAAAAAAAATATAGTAAACCAAAATTATTTGATTTAAAAGAAAATATGGAATTGGTTGAAGGTGTTATTATTTTTATAGGGGCACATTTTTTTGCAGGTGGTTTTGCTACTTTCTTATATTTGTTTGCTTATTTATTAATTGGTTATAAAGTCATTTTAAAAGCAATTAAAAATATTGGTAGAAAAGACTTTTTGGATGAAAATTTCTTAATGTGTTTAGCAACTTTTGGAGCGATTGCTTTAGGTGATTACAGTGAAGCAATTGCGGTTATGCTATTTTATGCTATTGGTGAAATTTTCCAAGGATATGCTGTTAATAAGACAAGATCATCTATTTCTTCTTTAATGGATATTAAAAGTGAATATGCTACAATTGTAAAAGATGATCAAATGATTCAAGTAACTCCTGAAGAAGTACAAGTAGGAGATACAATTGTTGTTAAAGTTGGAGAAAAAGTACCGTTGGATGGTAAAGTTATTAAAGGAAACAGTATGTTAGATACTGCAAGTTTAACAGGTGAATCAGTCCCTAGAAGTGTTGAAGTAGGAGATGAGGTTTTATCAGGAGTTGTCAATTTAAATGATGTTATTTATATTGAAGTAACAAAACCTTATGCGGATAGTACTGTAAGTCGTATTATTGATCTTGTTGAAAATTCTGCAAGTAAAAAAGCTAAAATTGAAAAATTTATTACCCGTTTTGCAAAAGTTTATACACCAACTGTTGTGGGACTTGCTGTTTTATTATTAATTGTTCCGATGATTATTTTACCAAATCAAAATTTCTATGATTGGCTTTATCGTGCATGTACATTCTTAGTTGTTTCTTGTCCATGTGCACTTGTTATTTCAGTACCTTTAGGTTTATATGCTGGTATTGGTAAAGCGAGTGCTTTAGGTGTTTTAGTTAAGGGTGGAAACTATTTAGAATTATTAAAAGATATTGATACTGTTGTTTTTGATAAAACAGGAACACTTACTAAAGGTGAATTTGAAGTTGTTGAAATTTCAGATGATCATTTATTAGAAATTGGTGCATATGGTGAATATATGTCAAATCATCCAATTGCTAGAAGTATTGTTAAAGCTTATAATAAAGAAATCGATAGTACAAGAATAGAAGATTTTAAAGAAATCGCTGGAAAAGGTCTTTCTGTTGTTATTGATCAAAAACAATATGAATTAGGAAATGAAAAATATTTTCATGAATTAGGTATTGAAGTGAGTCAACCTCAATCTGTTGGAACAATTGTTCATATAGCATGTCAAAAACAATATTTAGGACATATCGTTGTTGCAGATGTTATTAAAGAATCTACAATGCCAGGTATTCAAGACTTAAAGAAGGCACATGTTTTAAATACGGTTATGCTTACAGGAGATCATGCAACTGTTGCTCATGATATTGCTTCTAAAATAGGAATTGATCAAGTATATAGTGATTTATTACCACAAAATAAAGTTACACAATTAGAAAAATTAATGGGTAATGATCATGTCGTAGCTTTTGTTGGTGATGGTATTAATGATGCGCCTGTTCTTGCTAGAAGTGATATTGGTATTGCGATGGGTGGCGTTGGTAGTGATGTAGCTATTGAAGCTGCGGATGTTGTTTTAATGAGTGACGATATTACATCAATTGCTAAAGCCATTCAAGTTTCTCATTATACAAACTTTATTTTAAAAGAAAATGTTACTTTTACGTTATTAATTAAAATTGGAGTTTTAGTTCTTACTTTGTTTGGACTTACAAATATGTGGATGGGTGTTTTTGCTGATGTAGGTGTTACTTTAATTGCTATTTGTAACTCAATGAGAATTTTGTATAAGAAGTCATAATTTTGACTTCTTTTTTTTATTTTGTCCATACTTAAAAGGGTGATTAAAATGAATTTGCTTGAATATTTTGTTTTGCCCTTAATTTCTTTGATTGTTTTGTTTTTACTAACGAAATTAATGGGCTATAGGCAAGTAACAGAGTTATCTTTATATGATTATATAATTGGAATTACAATTGGTTCTATTGCTGCTGAAATGGTTATGGGAAGTTTTAATGATATTTTAAAGCCGTTGATTGGAATGATTGTTTATGGTGTTTTTACTTGGGGTGTTTCTGTTTTAACAAAAAGGTATTTAAATTTTCGTTTTTTTGTTGAAGGGAAACCTGTTGTTTTATTTGAAAATGATAAGATATATTTAAAAAGTTTGGATAAAGCAAAAATTGATTTGAATGAATTGTTGATGAATTGCAGAATGAATGGTTATTTTGAGCTTAATGAGCTAGATAAAATTATTTTAGAAACAAATGGGAAATTTACTTTTTATCCCAAGACATCGTCAAGGCCTTTAAAATTAGGTGATCTACATCAAGAAGTTCAAAAAGAATTTATACCAACAATTCTTATTTTACAAGGAACAATTATTTATGAAAATTTAGAATTGATTCATCATAACCAAAAGTGGTTAGAACAAATTATGAAAGTTCATGGAATTAATCTTCAAGAAATTGTTATTTTGTATGTAGATGGACAACAAACAATACATTTTTATTTAAAAAACGAATTAAAAAGGGATTTTATTTAATCCCTTTTTTGCATATCATATATAATTTTTAAACCTTTGAATGTAAGATCTTTATCATAGGCATCAATCAAATTTGTTTCTTGATAGATCATTCTACCTAGACCACCTGTAGAAACGACTTTTAATGGTTCAGGATATTGGCTTTTAATTTCTTCAATCAGTTTCTCTGTTAAACCAATATAACCATAAACAACCCCTGATTGCATACCTTCAACAGTATTTTTACCAATAATATGTTGTGGTTTTTTTATTGCTACTTCAGGTAGTTGAGCAGCACGATTAGATAACATTTCTGCAGAAATACCAATACCAGGAGCAATTGCACCACCCATAAATTCACCTTTTGAAGAAATAACATCAAATGTCGTAGCAGTGCCAAAATCAATTACTAAACAAGCACAATGGTGACTATAGTAGGCACCAACAGCATCAACAATACGATCACTTCCTAAAGATTTAGGGTTATCATATTTTACAGAAATGCCTGTTTTAATTCCTGGACCAACAATAATAGGTTCTTTGTGGAAATATTTACGAATAGAATTTGTAAAAGAATACATGATTTTAGGAACGACACTAGAAATAATAACATCTTTTATATCTTCAACGGTTACATTATAGGCACTTAAAAAAGCAAGAATCATAAAACCATATTCGTCTGATGTCCTTTGCAATTTAGTCGTTAAACGATAATTGCCAATAAGCTGATCATCTTTAAAAAGTCCCATTGTAATATTTGTGTTTCCCATATCTACAACTACTAGCATTGTTATTCTCCTTTAACTTTCATTAATTTTTCTAAAATAATATGCGCTAGATCTTCTTTGCTCATTAAATCTAAATAATCAACAAAGTTTTTTGTAATTAAAGCAACTTTATTTGTATCAGTTTTAAACCCAGCACCATCTTCAAATAAATCATTAACAACTAATAAATCACAATTCTTCTTAAAAAACTTATTTTGAGCATTTTCAATAACGTTTTCTGTTTCCATAGCAAATCCACAAATAGTTTGTTTTGTTTTATGTTTTCCAATATAAGATAAAATATCTTCGTTTTTTCCTAATTTTAAATAAAATTCGTCAGCTTTTTTCTTTATTTTTTGATCGCTATATTCTAAAGGCCGATAGTCACCAACAGCAGCAGACATGATAACATAATCTTGAAAATCAAAATAACTTAATACTTGTTTAAACATACCTTGTGCACTTTGAATTTTGATTACATCTACTTCGTAAGGAGCTCTTTGAGATGATGGACCACTAATCAACGTGACATGAGCTCCTAATTGACGAGCAACTTTTGCTAGTGCATAGCCCATCTTTCCACTTGAATGATTTGAAATAAATCTCACTGGATCAAGTGGCTCTTGAGTAGGACCAGCGGTAATAAGAACATGCTTTCCAGCTAATGGATGAGGATATGTCGCATATTCAATAGCATCAAGTAAATCTTCAATATCACTTAAATGTCCTCTTCCTTGATAACCACATGCGAGTTCACCAATTTCAGGTTCCACAATCTTAATATGATAAGATTTACAAATATCAAGATTTTTTTGAGTTGCAGTATTTTCATACATGTGTACATTCATTGCAGGAGCAATGATTTTTGGACATGTTGCTGCTAAAAAGGCGGAAGATAAAACATCGTCTGCTAAACCATGAGCAACTTTGGCAATAATATTTGCAGTTGCTGGAACAATAATAAAACAATCAGCATCCTTAACAATGTTAATGTGTTTAATTTGATAACCTGTTTCATCAAAATCATCAATTAAAACAGGTTTATGAATAAGTGCTCCAAAGGTAAGTGGTGTTACAAATTGAGCTGCATTTTTTGTCATAATAACTTCAATATTATAATTTTTCTTTTTTAAACGGGAAATAAGTTCACATGTTTTATATGCTGCAATACTTCCTGTTATACCAATAACAATTTTTTTCATAAAACCTCCAAGGGTGATTTTTACATCTATGCAACATTATAATATATTTTGAAATCCCATACAATGTATTTCATTCTTTTATTTTTTGGTTTTCATGATAAAATATCTTTAAAAGAAAAGAGGAGTGTTTATGAAAAAAATAGCTGTATTATGTAAAGATGGATTTGAAGAAATCGAAGCATTGACACCAGTTGATGTTTTAAGAAGAGCAAATGTTCATGTTGATTTAGTAGGGATGGATGATTTAAAGGTGACAAGTTCTCATCAAATTACAATTCAAATGGATTGCGTCTTTAATGATCAAATCAAAGAATATGATGGAATTGTTATTCCTGGTGGTTTACCTGGAGCAACAAATTTAAGAGATGATGCATGTGTTATTGAAATTGTTCAACAATTCAATCGGGAACATAAATTGATTGCTGCTATTTGTGCAGGACCAATTGTTTTAGCTAAAGCAGGTATTTTAAAAGATAAAATCTGTACTTGTTCTCCAGGTTTTGAAACACAACTTACTGGAGCTAATTATCAAGAAGCTATTGTTCAAAAAGATGATCATATTATTACAGGTAAAGGACCAGCGGCTGCCTTAGAATTTGGATATACTATTTTAGAAAGTTTAGGGTACGATTCATCAAACTTAAGACAAGGTATGCAATATGAATATCTCATGAACGTTGAAGCACATAAAGAATAAAATTGATAAATAGTAAGACGCTAATTTCGATAAGACCATTGATTTGAGAAAAGAAAATAATGAACATGGCAATGATTGAAAGACCGTAGGAAAACCATAAATAAATTTTGTGAGCTAAAATTGGCTCACTTTTTTGTTTATTTTTAATAAGATATGCTAAGAATAAAAGTGCAATGATAATGCAAGATAAAGGAATAAAAACATGTAAAGTTGAAAAGATTGGATAATTTTTATGATAGGGTAAAATTAATCCAATAAAAAAGAACAGAGAAAGAAAAATAATGAATTTTTTTAAAGAAGTTACTTTAAAAAAGGTTAAGCATAAAGAAAGAGTTAATAAAACACACCAAATGTAATAAAAAAAAGAAAATGATGTATTCATTAAACTTGTGTAGTTTTGATAAAGTGGATGATAAAAAAATAATAAGATGATTGAATAAATAAGTGTAATAATTTGCATAAAATTCCTCATTTCTAAAAAAATAAAAAGAAAAAACCTAAAAAAATAACAATATATATAGTGAAGGAGGTAAAATAAATATGGAAAACAGTATATCACAAATTCATTTATTAAGTGTACACTTAAATGCTGAAAAAGACAGTGTTATTCGTAATTTAGAAGATATTCGGGCAGTCATGTCTGTTTCTTACAAAATTTGCGATAGTAATGCAATCAATTTAATGTTTCTAACGACTGTTAATGAAAAGGAACAATGTTTATTTCATCTAAAATGTGAGTATGCGTTTTTATGTCATGATTATCAAAACGAAAAAGAGATGATCATGTCAGCTGTAAATGTTATTAGTCCAAAAGTAGAAGAAATTATAGCTTTGATGACATCACAAATTAAAAATAAAGCGAGCTAATTTCACATTTATCAAACCCTTTCATATAGTATAATGAGGTGGCATATGAAAGGGTTTATTGAAGTATATGATCAAAGAACACAATTTTTAAAAGATATTTTTTTAAGTCATGGTTATCAAATAAATGATAAACAATCACAAAACCTTGATTTTTATGTTGTTAAAAATCAAAAGATAGATCATGACAATACGTTTTCTCTTAATAATATAAATACAAAATATATTATTAATAAAGATAAAGTTTTTAAACATTTAAATAATACTTTAACAGCAATGGGACTCTATTTAAAAATAATACAAGATAAAGCACATTATAATAATATACTTATTTTAGGCTATGGAGATTTAGCAAAACAGCTTGCAAATATTTTAAAAAGTAATTATGATATTACAATTTGTAATCGAAATAACAAGGATTTAGATGAAATAAAACAAATCTATCATCATTTGGATTTAAATGCTTTATCAGGAAAGTATGATTTAATTATTAATACGATTCCTGTTTGTAAAATCAATTATAAAAAATTAAAATATAAACAAATTTATGATTTGGCACAAACAGTTGAGGGAAAAGATTATCAATCACTAAGAAATATACCTAATTTGTATTTTCCATATGAATCGGCATTATTGATGTTTCAATATATTCACGGAGTGATGAGACATGTTTAATGGAATGAAAATAGGGGTTGGGATTACAGGCTCTTTTTGTTCGTTAAGTAATTGTTTGAGATTTTTAAAGGAACTAAAAAAATATCCTGTAGATATTTATGTTTTTATAAGTGATCAAGTGAATTCTTGTGATACACGGTTTTTTAAGGCGAATCAGTTAATTATAGAAGTTGAAAAAATTATTGAAAAGAAGGTTATTTGTTCAGTTGTTGAAGCAGAAATTTTTGGGCCACAAATACCCTTGGATTTAATGGTAGTTTATCCATGCAGTGCCAATACATTAGCTAAAATGGCACATGGAATCAATGATAATGCGGTGACAATGGCTGTTAAATCAACACTTAGAAATCAACACAATATCGTTCTTGGTTTATGTAGTAATGACTTACTTTCAACAAGCGGAATGAATATGATGAAGATTTTTAATACAAAGCATTTTTATTTGGTGCCAATGTATCAAGATGATGTAATCAAGAAACCAAATAGTTTGATTGCACGGCGAGATTTAATTATTCAAACGATGATCAATGCATTGGTTGATAAACAAATTCAGCCTTTATTTTTAATGAAGAAAGAGTAAATGATACTTTTTCTTTTGTTAATAATTTGTTAGAATAATAGCAAAGTGAGTGTAAGAAGATATAATTAAGGAGGAAATAATGAAAAAAAGTATTATAAAATTGATGCCAATTGGTGGTCAAGCTGAAAACGGTAAAAGCATGTACTGCTTAGAAATAGATGATAATTGGTTTATTATTGATGCAGGTTATCGTTTTCCAGAAGTAGATAAATTAGGAGTGGACGTTATTATTCCTAATTTTGATTATTTAAAAGATAATAAAGATAAAATTAAAGCTATATTTATTACGCATGGTCATGATGATGTAATGGGAGCACTTCCTTATTTATTACAAGAAGTGAATGTTCCTATTTATACAACAGATCTTACAGCTGATTTAATTGATCAATTATTACAAAGATATATGAGACATTCTCATGTTTCATATAAATATAAAATCAAAAGAGTAAATATGAATGCAACGATTAAAGTTGCTGGAGTTGAAGTGGACTTTTTCCCAATTACGCATTCTATTCCTGGAAGTGTAGGGTTAGCATTTTTAACAGATTATGGTTATATTGTCTATAGTAGTGAATTTATTATTGATTTTGGAGCGCCTGAAAGATTTAGATGTAATATTCAAAAGATGATGGAAATTGGTAAAAAAGGAGTTTTAGCTTTACTTTGTGAATCATCATATTCAAAAAATGATGGCTATACTTCTCCTAATCATAAGTTAACTGCTAAAATAGAAAGTATTTTTGAAGATGCTTCAGGACGTATTATTATTTCAAGTTATGCACAAAATGCTTTTAGAACTCAAGAAATTGCTCAACTAGCTAAAAAATATAATCGTAAGATTTGTTTCTATGGAAGAGATAAATATGATAATACCAATTCTTTAATGAGAATTGCTAAAAATAAGAAAAAACCAATCTTGGATATTCATCCAGCTTGTATTGGTGATAATAATGATATTCAAAAAAATAAAGATAATGATAAATTGGTTGTTTTATTAAGTGGTAGTCCTCGTCGTATCTATCATGATATTTTAGATATTATCGATGGAGGAGATGATAAGCTTAAATTACAAGATAGTGATACATTTATTGTAGCTTCACCTGTTTTACCAGGGACTGAAAAAATAGCTAATAGAGCAATCAATGAACTTTATAAAACTGATACACATATTCATGTTTTGAAAAACAAAGAATTGCAATCCATGCATGCAAGTGAAGAGGATATTAAAGTATTGATTCAAATTTTAAATCCAAAATATTTCGTACCAATCAAAGGAGAATATCAACATTTTATTGCTGCAAGTGATGTTGCTAAAAAAATGAATATAAATGATGATCATATTGCTATTGTTGATAATGGAGAAATGATTACTTTTAAAGATGGAAAATTACAAAGTTATCGAGATTCTATTACAATTGAAGATGTGATGATTGATGGTCTTGGAATTGGTGATGTTGGTGTTAAAGTTATTGATGACCGAAATCAATTACAAAATGATGGTGTTGTTATTATTGGTATGACAATTGATGGTAAAACAAGAGAAATTGTTGCCAATACAGATGTACAAACAAGAGGTTTTATTTACTTAAAGGATTCAGAAAATGTTGTAAAAGGAATTATGAATATCGCTGAAACTGAGTTAGAGTCTTATAAAAATAAGACGGAAGAAGATATTAGAGATGTACGTCAAAATATTAAAGATAAAGTGAACAAATATATTATCAAAGAGACTGGCAAAAGACCTGTCATTTTACCAGTAATTATAGAATTATAAAAGCAAGGAATATCTTGCTTTTGTTTTGTTTTTTAAATATGATATGTAAAGAGGTGATATGATGGCTAAGACCGCAAGAAAAAGAAAAAGTAAGCAAGAACAAGTGAGTGAAGAATTAAAATTAAGAATTATTTGTTTATTTTTCATTTTTTTAGTAATTATTGCTGCTATGCAATTAGGAGTGATTGGAGACCACTTGAATTATGTTTTTATGTATGTATTTGGGAATTTAAATGGGATTATTTATCTTACTTGTATTCTTTTATTAGGATATATTGTTATTAAGGCGGATTTTCCTAAATTTAATGGTCCTAAGGCGGTAGGTCTTTATTTGCTCTTTATAGGTTTAACTTTATTTATTTCTGCTACGCCATCACTTACAGGGATAAAAGTCATACAGTCTTATTTTAATCAAGTTCCTTTAAATAGAGGAGGATTATTGGGGGCAGTTTTATATGGCTTTTTAAGTGCATTGTTTGATTATATGGGAGCAATCATTGCAGCGGTTTTTATTGTTGTAACAGGAATTATTTTATTAGGAAGTAAGTTTTATTTTGAACACAAAAAAGAAATTCAAAAAAGAGCAAAAAATAATTTTAATAAAACAAAAGATTCTTTAAAACAGCATTCAAATTATTTTGGAAATTTCTTTAAGAAAAAACAAAATAAGACAACTTTTTTTGATGATGCTATTTTCGAAGATGATGAAACCCCAACGACTATATTTGAAGAAATAGCGAAAGAAGATGTGACTTTGCCACAAGCTTTTACTTTTAATGATGAACATCAAGAAATAGAAATTGTTGATAAAGAGCCACCTATTCCATCGGTGGATGAAGAATTAGTTCAAAATGATCAATCACAAATTGAAGAACCAGTCATAGAGCATAATACAAATAAAAATTATCATTTACCACCGTTATCTCTTTTACATAATGTGGTTAATAAAAAACAAGGTGAAAATAAAAATCATGCTGTAGAAAGTGCTGAAAGATTAACAGCTGTTTTAAATGAATTTGGAGTTCATGCTTCTATTAATAATATTTCTATTGGCCCTTCAATTACAAAATATGAATTAAAATTAGAAACGGGGACAAGAGTCAATAAAATAATGTCTTTACAAGATGATATTAAATTAGCTTTAGCAGCTAAAGATATTCGTATTGAAGCGCCTATTCCTGGAAAACCAGCGGTTGGAGTTGAAATACCTAATTTAGTATCATCAATGGTTTCTTTTAAAGAGGTATTTAAAAACATTCCTGATAAATATAAAGACAATAAACTTGTTGTTCCTTTAGGAAAGGATGTTAATGGTCAAGTCATTTATGCAGAGCTTAATAAAATGCCTCATTTACTTATTGCTGGGGCAACAGGTTCAGGTAAATCTGTATGTGTTAATACGATTATTAGCAGCATATTAATGCGTGCGAAACCGGATGAGGTCAAACTTATTTTAGTTGATCCTAAAAAGGTTGAGTTATCCAATTATAATGGGGTTCCTCATTTATTAGCACCGGTCGTTACTGATCCTAAAAAAGCAGCCGCCACTTTAAGAGAAACTGTTTCGGAAATGGAAAGACGCTATGATTTATTTGCAGGGGCAAATGTTAGAAAAATTGAAACGTATAATCAATATGTTGAAAAGAAAAATCAAGAAAATGATGCGGAACATCAATTAGAAAAACTTCCATATATTGTAGTAATCCTTGATGAAGTTGCAGATTTAATGATGGTAGCTAGTAAAGATGTTGAAGATTGTATTATGCGTATAGCTCAATTAGCACGTGCGGCTGGGATTCATTTAATTGTAGCTACACAAAGACCATCAACAGATATTATTACAGGTGTTATTAAGGCTAATATTCCATCAAGAATTGCTTTTGCTGTTTCTTCAAGTATTGATTCTAGAACGATTCTTGATTGTACAGGCGCAGAGAAACTTTTAGGAAAAGGAGATATGCTTTTTTTACCAATGGGATCGAATTCGCCGATTCGTGTGCAAGGAGCTTATGTTGATGATAGTGAAGTGGAAGCAATCACTTATTATACAACGAAACAACAAGAAGCCTCATATGATGAAAGATACACAAATGTAAAACCAATTTCTGCAGTAGCTGCTTCTAAAGAAGAACAAGAAGATGAAGAGTATGAAATGTGCAGAGCATTTGTTATTCAAGCACAAAAAGCGAGCACATCACTTTTACAAAGACAATTTAGAATAGGCTATAACAAAGCAGCCAGAATTATTGATCAATTAGAAGCGGATGGTATTATAGGTCCACAAATTGGATCTAAACCACGTGAAGTATATGTACGTGGATATAATGAAGAAGAAATTTAAAAACGGTATTTACCGTTTTTTTATTATGTTAATTGTTTTCAAATGTTTTTTTTAATGCTACAATGGTAGAGGAAAATTAAATGGAGGAAGAAGAACATGAAAAAATTATTCGCAAGTATTTTATGCTTAGGAATGATTTTTGGTGCTACTGGATGTACAAGTGGTGGCGATGATACTTATGAAATCGCAATGATCACTGACTCTGGATCAGTTACTGATAAATCATTCAATCAATCTGCTTATGAAGGTGTAAAAGAATTTGGTGAAAAAAATGATATTTCATATAAATATTATGCACCAAAAGATACTGATCAAGCTGGATTATTATCTACAATTGATGATGCTGTAGATAATGGAGCAAAAGTTGTTGTAACTCCAGGATTCAACTTCTCTGGGGCTTTATACCAAGCTCAAGAAAAATATCCTGATGTTAAATTCGTTACTATCGACTTTGAACCACAAAAAGATGGTAGTGGAGAAACAAAGGTTGGAGATAATACAGTAAGTTATTTATTCTCTGAACAAGAATCTGGATATGTTGCTGGATATGCTGCTGTTAAAGAAGGATATACTAAATTAGGTTTCATGGGTGGTATGGCTTTACCAGCTGTAGAAAACTATGGTGTTGGTTACCTACAAGGTGCTAGTGATGCTGCTAAAGAAATGAATGTTAATGTTGATGTTAACTATACATATACTGGTACATTCTCTGAATCACCAGATATCAAATCTAAAGCTTCATCATGGTATGCAGGTGGAACTGAAGTCATCTTCTCATGTGGTGGACAAATTTGTAACTCGATTTTCGCTGCTGGACAAGAAGCAGGTAAATACACTATTGGTGTAGATACTGATCAAAGTGGTGACTCTGATACTGTTATTACTTCTGCATTAAAAGATGTAAAAGGTGCTACTATTGAAGCTTTAAATGCATATAAAAAAGATAAATTCCAAGGTGGAAAAACAGTTACTTTGAAAAATACAGGTGGTATTGTTTATCCAGGATTATTAAAGAACTTCTCTAAAGAAGATCATGATACTGTTGATAAAAAAATCAAAGATGGTTCTTTAGAATTAAAATCATCTGCTGATGTTGATGAAAAAACTGGAGATCCTTCAGGAATTTCATTTGATAATTTAACAGTTAATTTTGAATAAGATAAATTGGGATGTTATGAAATAATTTAAAATCATAACATCCTTTTTTGTTATAATTTCTAACTAAAAATAGGATATTGATATCTTACCAATGATA
>OJMP01000038.1_pt1 | contig 109845 bp, 104 predicted proteins | sample 1597311 | NCBI WGS metagenome assembly OJMP01 (sample SAMEA2452134, study PRJEB22498) | human gut metagenome | biome: human feces; feature: human gut; material: feces | place: Australia | collected 2012 | reverse complement strand
TAAAACCACAAGATTTTGAAAAGCAGTTTCAAATATCATGGCTTGAAATAAAACCTATTATTTTTGAGCTGTTATATTTATAATTCAAGATATGAATGATTTATTGTTGTAAAGGTTAATTTAATATATACTTATTATGTATATATTTAATAGAAAGGAAAATTTTATACAAAAAGATTTGTGTAAAAAAGTAGTAGAAATTTAAATGGTAGAAACAAGTGTTATTATGGCAACTTATAAAGAAAGCATAGAATGTTTAAAACAGTCCATAGAATCAATTATTAATCAAACATATAATGATTTTGAATTTATTATTATTTTAGATAATCCAGATAATAAAGAACATATAGCATTTATAAATGATTATGTATGTAAGGATGAACGTATTAAATTCTATATAAATGATAAAAATATGGGGCTAACAAATACTTTAAATAGAGGACTTAAACTTGCTGAAGGAAAATATATTTGTAGAATGGATGCAGATGATATTTCTGAATTATATAGAATGGAACATCAAAAGAAGTATTTAGAAGAAAATGATTTTGATTTAATAGGTGGAATTTCACAAATGATCGATGAGGATGGAAATACTATTTATTCAATAAAAAAAGTTCCAACTAATTTTAAAAAGATAAAAAAATGTATTAAATATAATCAAGTTATTTCTCATCCAACATGGTTTGGTAAAAAAGAAGTATTTGATAAGTTAAATGGCTATAGAAATATGCCACTTTGTGAAGACTATGACTTTACATTAAGAGCAATACTTCAAGGATTTAAAATTTCTAATGTGAATGAATGTGTTTTAAAATATAGAATGACAAAGGATAGTATATCAAGATCAAATTTATTTGAACAATATTTATTTGCTAGATACATTACTAAACAATATAGTGAAGGAAAAGTAAGTGAAGTAGAAGAAGCTAAGGCGTATGTAAAGAAGAACTTAAGTGATAAAAATGCAAAGCATTATTTAAAAGGAAATGAGAGATTTAATAATGCCTTAAATAACTTAGAAGAGAAACAATATATTCAATTTATAGCAAATGGTATTGCATTACTTTTTACTTCTAAATATTATCTTGATAAAATATTTAGATTTGTAATGGTTTATTTAAACTCATAATATATTAGTAGAATATTGATTAAAAAATGGGGGGCTGTAACAAAATAAAATAAACAGCTAAAAATAGAAAAAGAACAATGGTAATTTAAAATAACGAGGGTTTCTCATATTTTAGTTATCAAATGATGTGGGGCAAAGACAGAGAATATCTGCTTCTGGTTTTCTATTTTTTATAGATTATAACTAGTTTATTTTTTTGTATTTGTTATAATGTCAATTGTAAGACAAGAGGGGGGATTGTATGAAAAAAGGTAAATTATTAAATATTGCTTTATCAATATCGTTTATTAATATTTTATTTGTATGTTTTTCGATTATAAATGTTAATGCGGAAGAAGATACAGATACATTAAATACAAATGATGAGTCGACTGTAATGGAATCTGGTTGGACGAATAAAGAGAATCAATGGTATTATTATGATCATGGTGAAAAGAAAACAGGATGGTTACATACGGATTATTGGTACTATTTAGATCAAGATGGAAAAATGGTGACAGGGTTAGCTTCTGTAGGAAATCAACAATATTACTTTAATCAATCAGGGGCCATGCAAACAGGATGGATCCAAGCAGATGGAACATACTATTATGCAAATAATAGTGGATATATTCAAAAAGGTTGGTTGCATAAAGGGTCTTGGTATTATTTAGACCAAGATGGAAAAATGGTCACAGGGTTAGCTTCTGTAGGAAATCAACAATATTATTTTGACCAATCAGGAGCTATGAAAACAGGATGGATCCAAGCAGATGGAACATATTACTATGCAAATAATAGTGGCTATATTCAAAAAGGATGGCTACATAAAGGATCATGGTATTATTTGGATCAAGATGGAAAAATGGTTGTAGGTGATTATTATATCAATGATCAATATTACTATTTTAATTCTAATGGAGATTTGCAATTAGGTTGGTATTATAGAGATAATCAATATTATTATCTTGATTCTAATGCGGTTCTTGTTAAAGGATGGAATAAGATCACTAACAAATGGTATTATTTTAATGATCAAGGAATTATGCAAACGGGTTGGCAATTGATTAATAATCAAAGGTTCTATTTAAATGATTCTGGTGATATGCATACAGGATGGTTAAAATCAGGTAATGAATGGTATTATTTAAATAAGAGTGGTGTCATGGTTACTGGTTGGGCACAAATTGGATGGAAATGGTATTATTTTAATGAAGATGGTGCAGCTGTTAAAGATGATGTAGTTATTGATGGTAAAACATATATATTTAGAGATGATTATTCATGGATTTCAAATTGTACGAGAAAAGAGTTTGTAGAAAGAGCCAAAAGATATTTAGGATGTAATGAAAAAGATGGATCATTTAAGAAAATTATAGATTCATATAATAAATTAGATCCTTTACCAAGAGGTTATAAAGTTAAATATACAGATTCATGGTGTATGACTTTTGTATCAGCAATTGTTAGAGAATGTAATTTATTGGATCTTATTCCAGTTGAATGTTCATGTGGTAAATCAGTAGAAAAGGCACAATCTATGGGCATTTGGCAAGAAAATGATGCTTATGTTCCTCAAATTGGTGATATTATTATGTATGATTGGGATGATAGTGGAAATGGTGATAACACAGGATGGCCTGATCATGTAGGTATTGTTACAGAAGTTAACGGAAATACATTTAAAGTTATTGAAGGAAATAAAAATGATGCTGTTGAATATAGAACAATGAATGTCAACAGTAAATATATTAGAGGGTTTATTACACCTAAGTTTTTATCATAAGAAGTAGAAATACTTCTTTTTTTCTTTACTTATTAAATATATGTGGTATGATGTTCATATAAATTAACAAGGAGAAAAAAATGAACATTCTTACATATTTAGATTTTGAACTTATAAAGTTACTATATAAAGAAAATACACTTTCACAAAGAGCTATTTCTAAAAGATTGAATTGTTCTTTAGGTAAAACAAATGAAACAATAAAGAATCTTAAAGAATTAGAATATATTAATGATGATAATTCTTTAACAGATTTAGGAATAGACTTAATAAAGAAAAATAAGTCAGCTATTATTTTAGCTGCTGGTCAAGGGATTAGAATGATTCCTATTAATAATAATGTGCCTAAAGCAATGTTAGAAATAAATGATGAAATACTTATTGAACGTCTCATAAGACAGCTTATAGAAGCTCATATTAATGATATAGCAATTGTTGTTGGTTTTATGAAAGAAGAATTTGACTATTTAATTGATAAATATAATGTAAAATTAGTTGTTAATAGAGAATATCAAGAAAAGAACAACTTACATAGTTTAAATCTAGTAAAAGATAAAATAAATAATACTTATATTATTCCTGGTGATCTTTATTTCTATGAAAATCCATTTTTAAATAATGAAATTCAATCATGGTATATGCTTGAAAATAGAATAAGTAAACATAGTAATGTTACATGTAATACTAAAAATGAAATTGTTAAAGTAAAGGATGATGGTTTAAAAATGATTGGTTTATCATTTATTAATCAACATGATTCTTTATATTTAAAAGAACGTTTAGAATGTTTAGATGACGGAATGCATGATTCTTGTTTTTGGGAAGAAACGTTGTATCAAAAGAATAAAATGTTTATTTATGGAAAAATTGTTGATACAAGCTATGTAGATGAAATTAATACGTATGAAGAATTAAGAAATGTAGATGATCATTCAGCACACTTAAATAATGAGACATTATCATTGATTGCTGATGTTTTTAAAATCAATGTTGAACAAATTAAAAATATTAAAAGCTTAAAAAAAGGTATGACAAATAGATCGTTTTTATTTGAAATCAATCATGATAAATATATTATGAGAATTCCTGGGGAAGGAACAGATCAACTTATTAATCGAAAAGAAGAATATGAAGTTTATCAAGTAATAAAAGATTTAAATATCAGTGATGAAGTTATTTATATGAATCCACAAAATGGATATAAGATTACAAAATATTTAGACGATACACGTGTATGTAATCAAGATAATGATGAAGATTTAATTAAATGTATGAAATTATTAAAAGAATTTCATAATCAGGATTTAAAGGTAGAACATGAATTTGATGTTTTTGAAAAAATGGAATTTTATGAAAATCTAAGAGGTCCAAAATCTTTATATAAAGACTATAAACAAACGAAAGAAAAAGTTTTATCTTTAAAGAAAATTATTGATCAATTACCAAAAGAATGGAAATTATGTCATATAGATGCAAATTGTGATAATTTCTTATTCTATAAAGAAAATAATGAAGAGAGAATAAAACTTATTGATTGGGAATATGCAGGAATGCAAGATGCACATCTTGATATAGCAATGTTTTGTATTTATTCTATGTATGATAGAAAACAAATTGATCATTTAATTGATATCTATTTTGAAAATAAGTGTGATCAACAAACAAGAATAAAAATCTATTGTTATATATCAATGTGTGGTCTTTTATGGAGCAACTGGTGTGAATATAAATATACGCTAGGTGTTGAATTTGGAGAATATTCATTAGCACAGTATCGTTTTGCGAAAGATTACTATAATATTGTTATAGAAGAAATGGGGAATATGAAATAATGAGTCAAGTAGAAAGAGCAATTATCATGGCCGCAGGAAAAGGAACACGTATGAGACCAATAACAAATTCGATACCTAAACCATTAGTTAAAATACATGATATTCCTATGATTGAAGGAATTATCAATCAATTGCATCAACAAGGGATCTTTGAAATCTATGTTGTTGTAGGCTATTTAAAAGAACAATTTAATTATTTAGAAGATAAATATGAGAATTTGCATCTAATAGATAATCCTTATTATGATACTTGCAACAATATTTCTTCTTTATATGTTGCTAGAAATCATCTAAAAAATGTCATTATTTTAGATGGTGATCAAATTATTAACAATACACAAATTCTTTCAAAAGAATTTAAATATTCAGGATATAACTGTATTTACAAACAAGAAATTCATAATGAATGGATGTTAAAATTAGAAGATGGTTTTGTAACTTCTTGTTCAAGAACTGGTGGACAAGATGGTTGGCAATTATATAGTGTATCTAGATGGAATGAAGAAGATGGAAAGAAATTAAAGAAACATTTAGAAATTGAATTTGAAGAGAAAAAGAATACTGATATTTATTGGGATGATGTAGCTTTATTTTGTTATCCAAATGAATACCAATTATCTATTAAAGAAATGAATGAAGGAGATATTTTAGAAATAGATAGTTTTGATGAATTGTGTAGTATTGATGAAACATATTTAAATTGGGGGAAATAAAATGGAAAAGAAATCATTAAAGGGAAGATTAGATTATGTATCAATGATAATTCCTTTATTAGGGGTTGTCTTATTATGCGTTTTATTTATGCTTATGCCAGCAAAATCTTCATATATCATTCAAATGATTAGAGGATTTTTAGGGAATGACTGTGGCATTTATTATGCGTTATTAGGAGTTGGAATTTTTGTTTGTTCATTATATATAGCATTTTCTAAATATGGAAAAATAAAGTTAGGTAAGAATACAGATCAACCAGAGTATTCATCATTTAACTGGGGAGTAATGATTTTTACTTCTACAATGGCAGCAGATATTTTATTTTATTCATTATGTGAATGGGCATTATATGCTAATGAAAAATATATTGATCAATTAGGTGGAATACAAAAATGGGCGTCAACATTTCCGTTATTTCATTGGGGACCAATTGCTTGGAGTTTTTATATTATTTTAGCTGTTGCTTTTGGTTTTATGTTACATGTAAGAGGAAGAAATAAACAAAAGTTTTCTGAAGGATGTAGACCATTACTAGGAAATAAAGTGGATGGAGTTGTAGGTAAAATTATTGATTTAATTGCTATATTTGCACTTATTGCAGGAACTGCAACAACCTTTTCACTAGCAACACCATTATTATCAGCAGCTTTAAGTAGAGTATTTGGGTTGCCTAATGGTGTAGGACTTACTATTGCTGTTTTATTATTGATTGCAGCAGTTTATACATTTACTGTACTTACAGGAATGAAAGGTATTTCTAAACTAGCAACATATTGTTCCTATTTATTCTTTGCTTTACTTATTTATTTTTTAATAGGTGGGGGAGAAACCACATATATCTTAGAAACTGGTTTTTCAGCTATTGGTAATATGGTACAAAATTTTATCGGATTATCTACTTGGATGGATCCATTAAGAGAAACATCATTTCCACAAAATTGGACGATTTATTATTGGGCCTATTGGATGGTATGGTGTGTTGCAACTCCTTTCTTTATTGGAAAAATCAGTAAGGGAAGAACAATTAAAAATACGATTCTAGGAGGATATGGATGGGGTCTAGCAGGAACTTTTACTTCATTCATTATTCTTGGAAATTATGGTTTGGCACAACAAATGAAACATGGAATTGATATTTCGGGAATGATTGCTAAAAGTGGAGATTATTCTGCAGTTATTTTAAAGATATTTGATACTCTACCACTAGCAAGTCTAGGTTTATTGTTATTAGTTATTACTATGATTGCTTTTTATTCAACAACATTTGATGCTTTAACTATGGTTGTTTCATCTTATTCTTATAAAAAATTAGATGTAGATGAAGAACCAGATAAAAAGATTAGAGTTTTCTGGGCAATTATCTTTATCCTATTTCCAATAGCGTTGATTTTTGCTGAAAATTCAATGTATAGTTTACAGTCAGTGGCTATTATCGCTGCTTTTCCAATAGGATTTATTATACTGTTGATTGTAATTAGTTTCTTTAAAGATGCAAATAAATATTTACAAGAAGAGAAAGAAAATAACAGGGATATAGAATAGAAAATTCTATATCCTTTTTGTTGAATTGAAAATGTATATCATTATAATAAAAAATAGTATTTACGAAGATGATTATTTTAGTTGATATTTGTAAGTATATTATTTTATGTGATATTATCACATTATTAAAAGCAAATAGGATTAGTAAGTTAAAATATTCTATAGATTTAAAATATTGTAGGAGGTTGGAAATGAAAAAAAAGTACATAAGTCTGTTTCTTGTTATATTATTGGGAATGATTTTTAATATCTCTAATATAAAAGCATATGAAGAAACAAATGACGTTATTGGACAAACAAAGTTTGTAGATAAAGATGGAAATATTAATACTGTAGATGTTTATGATGGAACAACGAATGAAGAGTATAACCCTTATGCACGAACAGTTTCTACGGCGAATATGGTTAATTTTAATTGTTCTAAAGCAGGGACAACTACAAATTTTACAGATTATTATACAGGACAAGAGGGATATTTATCTAAATCAAGTGCAGCGGATGCAGCTTTTTTAGGGTATGAAAATGGAAAAGTGAAGTTTATGATTTCAGGAATTGTTGGTTTAGTAGATCCTCAATATGTTGAAGTTCTTAGCCAAGGGACTTATTATGCAAGTAACTATGAAGTTAATTCATCAGGTGATTTGTATCATTATATTTCTAATAATGTTAATGCGACAGGAAATCAAGGAAATAAGAATTATATAGGGACAGGGCCTAGTTATTTAACAAAGAATAAAGAGTATTATAGCTATGATGGACATTATTTTTATGATAACTATAATACAATGATTACAGATTATAAAAATAATGTTAGAAATAATGCTGTTAATCCTAATAATCCTTATTATAGTTATTTTCAATACTTACCAATGAGAAGTCAAACAACTTATACTGGTTCACAAATATCAAATTATTTAAATAATAAAGCAGGAAGTACTTCTAAATTATATAATACAGGTGATATTTTTATTAAGTATCAAAATAAATATGGGGTCAATGCTTTAATGGCAGCAAGTTTTGCTGCCTTAGAATCTGGATGGGGAAAAAGCAATATTGCATTAAATAAAAATAACTTATTTGGATTAAATGCTACAGATAATAATCCAGGTGGAAATGCAGATACTTTTAGTACAGTAGATGATTGTATTATGAATTTTACATCGAGTTGGATGTCTAAAAGATATTTAAATCCTACATATACTTCTTTATTTAGAGGAGGCTATTTTGGAGACAAGGGAAGTGGAATATTTGGTAAATATTCTTCAGATCCTTATGAAGGAGAAAAATGTGCAAGCATTGCTAAAAATATGGATGCTAGTATCTCTTCTAAAGATAATGATTATTATACTTTAGGAATCAAAGATATTTATTTAACAACACATACTGCCCTTAATGTAAGAAGTAGTTCAAATACAAGTTCTAGTGTTTTATATACAACGATAAAAAATCCAGCTTATTCATTTATTATAAAAGATGCCTCTGCAACTAATGGTTTTTATAAGATACAAAGTGAAGTTGCTAGTAGTGATGGAACTTATAGCTTTGATAATACAGGATATGTAAGTAATCGATATGTTACTTTATTAAATAATATTTCTCATCCACAAGGATGGAAAAAAGAAAATAATTATTGGTATTATTATTTTTCAAATGGTTCAAAAGCAACTGGTTTACAAACTATAGAAAATAATCTCTATTATTTTAATACAAGTGGACAAATGCAAACAGGTTGGCAAGAAGTTAATAATAAATGGTACTACTTTGATGAATTGGGTTATGGTCAAAAAAATTGGAAATTAATAGGAAATAATTGGTTTTATTTTAATAGTAGCTATCAAATGCAAACAGGTTGGCAAGAAATAAATGGTAAATGGTATTATTTAAGTACTGGTGTTATGAAAATCTATGGAAAAACGTATTATGAAGGGTATATGATTACAGGATGGTTACCACTAGGTAATGATTGGTATTATTTAAATAGTGATGGATCAATGGTAACAGGATTACAAACTGTAGGAAATAATTTCTATTATTTTAATGCAAGCGGAAAGATGCAAACAGGTTGGCAAGGAATCAATAATAAATGGTATTATTTTGATAATGGTGGTTATGGACAAAATGGTTGGCAAATGATTGCAGGAAATACGTATTACTTTTTAGATAATTATCAAATGGCAACAGGATTTCAAGAAATCTCTGGAAATACTTATTTCTTTAGTACAGATGTTATGAAAATCTATGGGAAAACTTATTATGAAGGCTATATGGTTACTGGTTGGTTAACCTTAGGTAGTGATTGGTATTATTTTGATAATACAGGTAAAAGACTTACAGGATTACAAAAAGTAGGAAACAATTTGTTTTATTTTAATGATAGTGGTAAAATGCAAACAGGTTGGCAAAAAGTCAGCAATAAATGGTACTATTTTGATGATTCAGGCTATGGACAAAGTGGCTGGAAGAAACTAGGGAATACATGGTTTTATTTTAATAGCCAATATCAAATGTTAACAGGTTGGCAAAGAATTAATGGTAAGTGGTACTATTTAAGTACAGGTGTTATGGAAATATATGGGAAAACTTATTATGAAGGTTATATGGTTACTGGATGGCTTCAATTAGAGAATAAGTGGTATTATTTAAAAAGTGATGGTTCGATGGTAACTGGTTATTATAAAGTTGGAAATAAGACATATTATTTTAATAGCAGTGGTGTTATGCAGTAATAATATTTTTAGGGGGGAGGAAAGATTTTGAAAAAGTTTTTTGGTTATTTGTTTTTGGCTTTTGGAATGGCTTTTGCATTGAGTTATTTTCAAAATAGTTCTGTAAATGCATTAGATGGAAGTTATGATGATGCAATTATGGGACAAAGTAGTCATATTGATCAAGATGAAAATAAAATAGAAGATGCAAAGGAAGAAAATTCTTATAGTTTACGAACTATGATTCAAAATGGTTGGTTTTATCAAGGAAATAAAAAATGTTTTTGTGATAATGATGGTCGCGTTATTGGTGAAAATGTTAAAAAGGTTATTGATGTTTCACAATACAATGGTCATATTGATTGGAGTAAAGTAAGTAAAACAGATGTAGATGGTGTTATTATTAGAATTGTTTCTCATAAGGGTGGATATTATCATATTGATGAACAATTTGAAAATAATTTAAATGGTTGTAGAAAATATAATATTCCTTTTGGAATCTATATTTATGATTATTCAAATAATGTAACAGATGCTGATAATGAAGCAACAATGATTTTAAATTATTTATCAAAATATAAAATTTCACCTTCAGAACTTTCATATCCTGTTTATTTAGATATGGAAAGACCTGAATTATCAACAACAACGAATGAATTAGTTGTTGATGCATTTGTTAATAAATTAGCAAATAGTAATTATAATACGAAGGTTTATAGCTATCGTTCACTTTTACAAACAAAATTAAATAGTCCAACTATTTATCAACATGTAGATTGGGTAGCTGCTTATACATCATCGTTAGGATTTAGTAATAATTGGTATAGAGGTCCTAAAGGATGGCAATATAGCAATGGAGCATTTGTTGATGGTATTAGTGGTTATGTAGATATGAGTGTTTGGTACGATCAAGGTGTTCCTAAATATGATTATGTAGGATGGAAATATTACTATGATCATTGGTATTATGGAAGTAGTAAAAATATTCTACAAATCGGATGGGAAAAGATTAATGGAAAATGGTATTATTTTAATACTAATGGAATTATGGCCACTGGTTGGATCAGTTTAAATGGTGAATGGTATTATTTAACAAGTAATGGTGATATGGTTACTGGTGCACAAACTATAAACAATAAAGAATACTATTTTACGAGTGAAGGTGTAATGGTCAGAGGATGGCATAAGGAAAATGATAAATGGAAATATTATAGTCCTAAGAAAATGTCAATCTATGGAAGAACATTTGTAGAAGGTGAAAAGGTAACAGGTTGGTTACCAATAAATGATAAATGGTATTATATAGCTGAAGATGGTTATATGGTTACTGGTATTTATAAAGTTGGGAATAGAAAATATCTTTTTATGGAAGATGGTTCTATGAAAACTGGATGGTTTAAAGTAGATGATACTTGGTATTATATTTCTTCTGATGGTGAATTAAGAGCACAATGGGTCAAATCATTAAGTAATTGGTATTATGTAAATGATGAAGGATTGATTCTTACAGGAGATCAAGTTATTAATGGAAGACAATATTATTTCAATGAAGATGGTATTATGTACACAGGATGGATGCAAGTAGGAAATCAATGGAAATATTATAGTCAAGGAACATTAAAAATCTATGGAAAAACATTTGTAGATGGTGAAAAGGTAACAGGATGGTTACCATTAGGAAATAGATGGTACTATATAGCAAAGGATGATTATATGGTTACTGGATATTATAAAGTAGGAAATAGTACTTATTATTTTGATGAAAGTGGATTAATGAAAACAGGATGGTTTAAAATCAATGGTGAAGATTATTATGCAGCTTCATCTGGAGCTATTCAAGCACAATGGGTCAAATCATTAAGTAATTGGTATTATGTAGATGTTGATGGAAAAATGGTTACTGGTTATCAAACAATTAATGGTGCGAAGTATTATTTTGCAAGTAGTGGATTAATGCAAAAAGGTTGGTTTAAGATCAATGGTGAAGATTATTATGCAGCTTCATCAGGAACTATCCAAGCACAATGGGTCAAATCAGGAAGAAACTGGTATTATGTAGATACTGATGGAAAGATGGTTACTGGAGATTATATAATTGATAGAAAGGTCAATTATTTTGATAATCAAGGTCTTTGGATGAATAAAATAAATTAAAAACCGATCTTACTCATTGTTTTGAGTAAAAATCGGTTTTTGTTTGGAAGGGAATATATATGAAAGAGAAAACGAAAAGAAATTCGTCTATTGAATTATTAAGAATTATTTCAATGATTGGTGTCGTTATTTTACATTATAATAATGCAAGTATGGGTGGTGCATTAGGAATGGTTTTAGATGGCAGTTCTAATCAATATTATTTATATTTAATAGAAAGTTTATTTGTTTGTGCAGTTAATGTTTTTGTAATGATTTCAGCGTATTTTCTAGCTTGTAATCAAAATAGAAAATTAATTAAGATACTAGAATTATTTGTACAAGTTATCGTATTTAATTTAGTTTTTTATGTTTTTGGAGTATTAAGAGGTCATAAAGTATTTACAGTAAGTTCATTGATTAGTAGTTTATTACCCGCTAATTACTTTTTAATACTTTATTCTGTATTATATATTATTAGTCCATATCTTAATTTAATTATTAAACAACTTAATAAAGAACAATATAAACGCTTATTAATTATACTCATGCTTATTTTTTCAGTTTGGACAATTGTTATAGATGTTGCTGAAAATATAACAGGAAATACATATTTAGGATTAAGTACTATTGGAATGTATGGAAGTCAATATGGTTATACAATTATTAACTTTGTTTTGGTATATTTTGTAGGAGCATATCTTCGTGTAAATAAAATAACATTATCTAAGAAAAAAGCAGGTATGTGGATTATAAGATGTTTAGCATTTTTATATGCTTTTTCAATGATGGAACATGTTTTACATTTACAATATACAGCAACATGGTATTATAATAATCCAATTATTATCTTAATGTCTGCTTATATTCTTTTATTCTTTATGGATATTCATTTTGAAAGTAAAATAATCAATGAATTAGCTAAAGCTGCTTTTACATATTTTTTATTTCATGAATTCTTATTAAGACATATTAGAATTGAACAATTTGTTAATAGAGGTATTTTGGTTTTAATTGTACATCAATTAGGATCAGCATTAATTATTTATCTTATTTCATACATTGTTTATAAAATATATCATTTATGTTCACATTGGTTCTTTAAACTTATTGAACCTTACATTAATAAAATCAATATTTCAGTTGAAAAGGGGTAACACAGTTACCTCTTTTGCTTTTTAGAATAAAAAAATGTCGTTCGGTTTTAGGTAAGGAGTATTGCATTCAGTTATGATATAATAAGTCTATGAAATATTTATGGGGAGGATAAAACATGAGTAGGAATTTTAAAAAGATTGCTGTAGCATCAGCTCTTGTTGCAGCAACAACATTACCAACTACGATGGTTAGTGCATTAGAAACAAATGTGAAAAATGATTCTAATACACCTGTCACTTTAAGTAGTGAAAGACGTGGCTGGTATGAAGAGTATGGATACAAATATTATTATGATGATAATGGTGAATTACTTAAAGGGCTTCAAGAAATTGATGGGAATACGTATTATTTTTATAGCTATGATGGTCATATGGCATATTCTTCTTGGAGTGATTATGATACTATAAATGATAGTGGAATGATTGTTAAAGTTAATAGAGATGGATATGTAAAAGGACATGCTAAAATCGAAGCAAATAAATGGATACAAATTGATAAGGATTGGTATTATTTTGATGATAATTTGTATCCATATCAAGGAGTACGTACAGTTGATGGTGTAAAATATTATTTTGAATATAATGGAAGACTAGCAACAACAACTTACAAAGGAATTAGAACAATAACATATAATTATCAGCTTATTGCTTATGATCAAGATGGTGTTGTTACGGAACAAACAGATATTGTAGGAAATAAATGGATCAAATTTAATAATGATTGGTATTATTTTGATAAAAATTTAAATCCATATACTGGTGTACATACAATAGATGGTGTTAGATATTATTTTTTATGGGATGGAAAATTACCTTCATATGATTCTGTTATGGTAAATACTACAAAAGAAAATAATTATTTAATCTCTTATAATGGAAAAGGACTAGTTGTAGAGTATGTAAAAATTGAAGGGAATAAATGGATTAAGTTTAATGATAATTGGTATTATTATGATAAAGATTTAAATCCATATCAAGGAGTTTATACAATAGACGGTGTTAAGTATTACTTTGATTATAATGGTCGATTAGCAACTAGTACTTATGATAGAAATACTACTTATGTATCTGGAAATGTATTGTATGCATATAATAAGGATGGAATAGTTGTTGCTGAAATGAAGATTGTAGGAAATCAATGGATTGATTTCAATGATGAATGGTATTATTTTGATTCTAATTTAAATCCTTATAATGGTGTTCATAAAATTGGTGATAAAACATATTTCTTTTGGAGTAATGGACGATTAGCAACAACGGATACAGAAGGATTCCTTTCTTCTATAAAATCAGATAATAAATTGGTTGTATATAATAATAAAGGTGAAGTAGTAGAGTGTGTTGATATTGTAGGAAATCAATGGATTGAATTCAATCAAAATAAGTATTATTTTGATAGTAATTTAAATCCATATCAAGGAATTCAAACAATAGACGGCGTAGAATATTTTTTCACTTATGAAGGACAATTAGCTGAATATATGGATGAAGCAGTAGCTTCAAAAGATATTTTAGTTTATGTTAAAGATGGAAAAGTTATTGCAAAAACAAAGATTGAAGATGAAAAATTAACTTATTTAAATGGAAAATATTATTACTATTATCCTAGTGATTATGGTGATTATTATTATGCATACTATGGAGTTCATGAAATAGATGGTAAAAAATTATTCTTTAAGAATGGTGAATTACAAACAAGTGATAGTGATGAAATATTAACTGAATCTACAGGTGATTATATCTATGCTTATAATAATAAAGGTGAAGTAGTTGCGACTGTAAAAAAAGATGCAGGATGGATACAAGTTGCGGATGAATGGTATTATTTTGATGAAAATTTAGATGAACCTTATGAAATTCAAAGAATCAACGGTGTAGACTATTATTTTGAAAGTGGAAAACTAATTAAATCTAAAGAAGGTATCAGTGTTACAACAGCATGGGATAAAGATACATCATATATTATTGCTTATAACGATCAAGGAATTATAGTTGAAAAAGTAAAAACATCTGAAAATCAATGGGTGAAATTTAGAAACAAATGGTATTATTTTGATGAATATGGTGATCCAGCAGATGGTATTACAACTATCAAAGGTGTTAAATATGTATTCGTAGACGGTGAATTATTAACAGCAACTGGAAATAATATTGATGTTGCTTGTGTTTATAGTAATGCAAATTATCATGTATTAGTTGCTTATGATAAAAATGGTATCGTTAAAGAAACGACAGTAATAACACCAAGAAAACTTACAGAATTTAGAGGTAATAAGTATTTATATGATAGACATTATGAACCATGTACAGGATGGCAAGAAGTAGCTGGAACTAAATATCATTTTGATGCTGATGGTAAAATGACAACTGGATGGTTAGAAGAAAATGATTCTTGGTATTATCTAGACAAAGATGGTCAAAAAACAACTGGTTGGTTAACATTAAGTGGTAAAAAATATTACTTTGATAAAGAAGGAAAAATGGTTACAGGAACTGTAAACATTGATGGAAAAGATTATACATTTAATGAAAGTGGTGAATTAACTACTGGAACTACTGAAAAATCAGGATGGGTACAATCAGGTAAAAAATGGTATTACTATGATAATAACCAAAAAGTAACAGGATACTATACAGTAGAAAATACTAAATACTATTTTGATGCCAATGGAGTTATGCAAACAGGTTGGTTCAAAATTGATAGAGAAGATTACTATGCAGTATCATCTGGAGCAATTATAGCACAATGGGTAGGATCAGGAAATAACTGGTACTATGTAGATGCAGATGGAAAAATGGTAACAGGATTCCAAACAATCTCTGGAGTTAAATATTACTTTGAAACAAACGGACTTATGAAAAAAGGATGGTTCAAAGTCAATGGAACAGATTACTACGCATCAACAAGTGGAGAAATCAAAGCACAATGGGTAGGATCAGGAAATAACTGGTACTATGTAGACGCTGATGGAAAGATGGTCACAGGATTCCAAACAATTGCAGGAGCTAAATACTATTTTGCAAGTAGTGGATTAATGCAAACAGGATGGTTCAAGATCAATGGAACAGATTACTATGCTACATCTAGTGGAGCTATCAAAGCACAATGGGTAGGATCAGGAAATATTTGGTACTATGTAGATGCAGATGGAAAAATGGTCACAGGATATCAAACAATTGCAGGAGCAAAATACTACTTTGCAAATAGTGGATTAATGCAAACAGGATGGTTCAAAATCAATAAAGAAGATTACTATGCCCCATCATCAGGATCAATCCAAGAACAATGGGTAAAATCAGGAAGTAACTGGTATTATGTAGACGCTAATGGAAAGATGGTCACAGGAGATTATAAAATCGATGAAGTAGTTTATCGCTTTGATGCTAATGGTGTCTGGCTTGGATAATTAAAATTATGTACAAAAATGGGATGAATACATCCCGTTTTTGTGTATATTTTGTTTGAAATATATAATTTTATTGGTATAATCAATAAGAATAGTATTAGAGAAAGAGGGAAAGTATGAAAACTTTAGTTATAATTCCAGCATATAATGAAGAAGAAAGCATTTTAAGAGTTGTTAGAAATCTTGAAAATGCTGATATTGATTGCGATTATGTTGTAATCAACGATTGTTCTAAAGATAGCACTGGAAAAATTTTAGATGACAATAATATTAATCATATTGATTTACCTGTTAACTTAGGATTAACAGGTGCAGTACAAACAGGTTATAAATATGCTTATTATAATAATTATGACGCAGCTATCCAATTTGATGGTGATGGGCAACATTTACCAGAATATATACCTAGTTTAGTAAAAGAAATAGAAAATGGATATGATATTGTTATTGGATCAAGATTTGTGGATGAAAAGAAGCATTTTAGTATGAGAATGTTAGGTAGTAGAATTATTACTGCAATGATTAAACTAACAACAGGTGCCACTATTAATGATCCCACAAGTGGAATGAGAATCATTAATAAAGAATTAATTAAAGATTATGCTTTTGAATTAAATAGAAAACCAGAACCTGATACACTTGCATTTCAAATAAAAAAAGGTTATAAAGCAAAAGAAGTACAAGTGAAAATGGAAGATAGACTTGCTGGTACAAGTATTTATACAGGGATAGGAAGTTCTATTCAATATATGTTAAAAGTATTAATAACAATTATATTCTTTAATTAGGAGGTAGCGTATGAGTTTAACATTACAAATATTATTAATTATATTCACTGTTTTATTCTTTATTATTTTAGTAAAGAATGTTAAAAAAGGTAAATTAAGAACTGATTATGCTTTAGCATGGATTCTTTGTTCGATAGCATTAATTATTTTAAGTATTTTTCCACAAATTGCTTTTTTTGTAGCTAGACTTATAGGTGTCATTTCAACAGCAAATATAGTTTTTGCAGCTATTATTTTTATGCTTATTATTTTAGTATATGTTTTATTTAATAAAGTATCTATGCTAGAAGAAAAGCAAAAAAACTTAATTCAAGAAGTTGCTATTTTGAAAAAGAAAAATGATTTAAAATAAATAATATTTATTAAATACATTACGATTTAATCGTAATGTATTTAATTGTTTAAGTTTAATAATAAGGGAGGAAATATATGAATCATCTTTTAACCTTTATATTTTTAATTTTTATTTTTTATTTTTATTGGTTAATAGGAGAGTTTGTAGCTGATTGTTTTGCTATAAAAATAAAAAATTCAACCGCATATGTTATATATGGATTTATATCTGTATTTTTTATTTCTTTTATCATAGGTTTTCCATGTCAATTATTTCAATTGAGTTGGAATGTTTATTTTATTTTATTTTGTGTTCTTTTCTTTTCTTTTTTTGTATTTTTATTATGGAGAAAATATAAAAATATTTCTACCTTTGTAAATGAATTTAAAAGTAGCTTAAAAAAGGAAAACATAATAGATCATGTAAAAAATAATTGGGTTATTTATATTTTTGCTTTTTTATTCACTTTATTTTCAGTATCAAATGTGATGGCTTTATATGAGTTTGATTACGATGATGCTTATTATATAGCGAAAGTAGTTAATTCTATAGGAACACCATCTTTAATGAATGAAAGCTTTTATACAGGATGGCTTACAACATCTGTAGATTATGCACGAATGGTGAATACATATGAGATTACTTATGGTGCTCTCGCAAGTATTTTTCATATTAATCCTGTTTATTTTTGTAAAGTATCCATGGTTATTCATAACTATACAATGTTTGCATTAGCAATTAAACAATTAGCTAGTTTTGTTACTAAAAGAAAAGCACAATATGCACTTATTCCATTCTTTTTATTTTTAATAGGCCATGGATATTTGATGGAAAATAATGGTTCTTTTTTAACAATAAGATCATTTGACTTATGGCAATTTCAAAATGCCATATGGTATGGTGGTTCAGTAGTAAGAGTACTTTCTGTACCTATCATGTGTATTGTTTGTATACCTTTGATTGAAAATAAAATGACAATTAAAAATATTATTTTTGCTGGTATCACGAGTTGTTCGATGATGTCCTTTTCGACAGTTTTTTTACCTGTTTTAATTGTTATGTTCTTTGTTTTATTTATACTTAAATTTGCTTATAATACATGTATTTCAATAAAGGAAAAAAATACTAAATGGATCATTATTAATTTATGCTGTTTCTTATTTGTTTTAGTATTATTGATTTTAACAAATAAATTGGATCATACTCCTTTATTATCTTTAGCAGATTTTGAATCTTTTAGTAATCAATTATCGCCATTTTATGGATATTATGTTTCTACTGATACAATTATGCAATATAGTACATGTATTGCAGCTATTGCTTTAGCTTTGGTGATTAATTCAAAATATGGAAAATATCTGGCTATTATTACATTAATGCTTATTATTATTGTAGCTAAGAATAAGTTTAATGAACTACTATGTCTATCATCGTTTAATTATTTCTTTGTTATATTAAGATTTTATTCAGCAATTCAATTTATGGTTGTTTTCTTGATAGGGTTATCTATTGCTAAAATACTTGATATTATTTCTTTAAAAACAATATCTGTTTCAGTAGCAACATTAGCGATTGCTTCATCTCTCATATTTGTTTATCAAAATTATAATCAAATTAAATCGTATACATTTTTAGGTTGTGGAATTAATCAATATGGTTATGATTTTACACAAATATTTAAATACGATAATATGATGCTTGATATATTTAATGATGTAGGAGAACATTTTGATAGTTTGCCTTATGGAAATTATACATTATTGGCTCCTCCAGGATTTACTTATCATGGAAAAGTGACTTATCATCAAGGATTCTATATGTCAAGTAATCGAATTCAAATTGTAAAAGAAGGTTCTCTTTATGAAGATGAAGTGCAATTTTATCATGCTATTTATGATTATTGGAGTGAAAAAGCATCTTTTGATCAAACGAAGTTTGCATTTGATTATTATAGAGAATCATATTTCTTAACATTTTCTAAAAAACAAGCTGATGAGTTTATGAGTCATGGCTATCAATTAGAATATACAAATAATGAGTGTTATGTTATTAGATTATAGAAGCTATATTTATTTAGCTTCTATTTTTATTTTAAAATTCTAAAATATAAAGCAAAGATATGGTAGAATATACAGTGTGAAATATGAAGTGTTGGACAAATAGGTATGTATGTGGTATATATTTATAAGGTTTAATAACGAAATTATTAAGAATATAAGAGAAAAAATAAAAGATTTAGCGGAGGTCTTATGAATAAAGAAAATGCTATTGAAGTAAGAAATATGACAAAGTATTTTAAAGTTGAATATGATAAGGCTCATACTTTAAAAGAAAGATTGTTATCTTTTGGAAAAAGCAATAGAGAAGTTCATACGGTATTGAAGAATATAAATTTAGATATTAAAAAAGGTGAAACTGTTTGTTTGATTGGAACAAATGGGAGTGGTAAATCAACTTTATTGAAGTTGATGACTAAGATTATTTATCCTAATGAAGGGACAATTGAAACACATGGTAAGTTGACTTCGTTACTTGAATTGGGCGCAGGTTTCCATCAAGACTTTACAGGAAGAGAAAATATTTATTTTAATGCTGCTGTTTTTGGTTTAACAAAAGCAGAAATTGAAAAAAGAGTAGATGATATTATTGAATTCTCTGAACTTGGAGAATTTATTGATAATCCAGTTAGAACTTATTCTTCTGGGATGTATATGAGACTTGCTTTTTCAATTGCTATTAATGTAGATGCAGAAATTTTATTAATTGATGAAATTTTAGCAGTTGGAGATCAACATTTCCAAGATAAATGTTTTGATAAATTAAAAGAATTAAGAGATAGTGATAAAACAATTGTTATTGTTTCACATAGTTTAGATACAGTTAAAGATTTATGTACACGTGCTGTTTGGATCTATAAAGGTGAATTTAAATTAGATGGTGATCCAACTTATGTTATTGATGAATATTTAAAACAAGTTAAATTAGATCATAAAGAAGAAGCTAAGAAAAAATATCAAAAGCCATTAGATACTTATCATGGGATTGTTGTTGTTGATATTCCTCAATCATTTGCTGAAGTTAAAAAAGATACAGCTCAATTTACAATTTCTGGATGGTCATTGAGTGATTGTTTAAATGATCGTTTAAAAGTAACTTTTGATGGTCAAGAGGTTACTGAAATGAGAAAAATAAATAGAAGTGATGTTTTAATGGCTTATCAAGAAAAATATGGTGGTTATGGAACAAATGATGATGAATGTGGATTTGATTATTTTGTAGATGTAAGTCAAATGGAATTAGGAGAACATTCTATTCTTGTTCAATTATTAGATGAAAAAGATAAAGTTATATCTGAAAAAGATTTAAAGATTAATATCATATAGGAGAAAAAGAAAATGAAATTATTTAAAAACTTATATGACTATCGTGAATTATTAAAAACAAATGTAAAAAAAGATATTAGAGGTAAATATAAAGGTTCATTTTTAGGAGTATTATGGTCATTCTTAAATCCATTATTAATGGTTGCCGTTTATGCCATTGTATTTCCTTATATCATGAGAATCAAAACAGATAATTATCTTCAATATTTAATTTGTGGGGTTATTCCATGGAACTTCTTTACGACAGTTATGGGACTTGGAATGGGAAGTATTAAAAATAATGCAGGTGTTATTAAAAAGGTATATTTTCCTAGAGAAATTTTACCAATATCAGCCACATTAAGTGGACTTGTTAACTTTTTTATCGCTTGTTTGATTATTATTCTTTTCTGTGTTTTTGGAGGGCTTGGATTAAGTTGGCATATTTTATTAGTACCATTTATTGCGTTGATTCAATTTGTAATTACAGCAGGAATGGTTCTTGGTTTAAGTGCAATCAATGTTTATATTCAAGATACAGAATATATTATTCAATTTGTTATTAATATGTTATTTTATGGAACACCTATTTTATATCCGGCAGAATTGTTTCCAGAAGCCATCCGTTGGGTACTTTATTTAAATCCTTTTACACATATTGTAAGTGCCTACCGTGATTTCTTTATGTATCATACGTTACCAGCAATGTCTAGTGTGCTTTATATGGTTGTAATGGCTATTATTTGTTTTGTATTAGGAATGTTTATCTTTAGAAAATTAGAAAAAGGATTCGCTGAAGAAATTTAAGGGGTGATCTACATGAAAACATTAGATTATATAAACGTGAGAGATGCACAGGTTCATGGTCTTGTTAATCCTACATTTATTATGTATGGAAATTGTTCTTTAAAAGATTATTCTTTTGAAGTAACTGTTGATGGTAAAAAAAGAGAAGCACGTTTTTTACCAGATCTAGCAAGTGACAATTATGAATTAACATTATCATTGAGTAAAGATGATTCTAAAGTTAAAGTTTATTTAATACATGATGATCAAAAGGAACTTGTTTGTGTAAGAAAGAACACTTTAATGAAAAGAATTAAGTCAAAGATTAGAACACTTTTACAAAAAACAGTTAGAAAAACAAAAGAAACAAATAATAAGGTAAAAGTAAATACTTATGCTATTGGTAAAGAAGTTAAATATATAGCTAAGGAATATCATTTTGTTTTAACACCAAATAGATTAAAACAAAGTAAAAGACGTATTAAAGAAAATAAGAAAACAAAAAATAAATTTTTAGATGTTTATAATTTCTTAAATCAAAAAGAATATCTTTTATGGTTAGAAAAAAATGAAAAACCATTTGAAGAACATCCTCAATTTTCTTACAATCCACTTATTTCAATTTGTATACCAGTTTATAATGTGGAAAGAAAATACTTAGCAGAATGCTTAGATTCTATTTTAAATCAAACATATCAAAACTTTGAAATATGTTTATCTAATGATTGTTCAACTTTACAAGGAACAATTGATACTTTAAATGAATATGAAAAGAAAGATTCTAGAATCAAAGTACATCATCGTAAAGAAAATGGACATATTTCAAAAGCTACAAATGATGCATTAAATATAGCAAGTGGTGAATTTATTGGTTTAATGGATAATGATGATTTACTTGCTAGAAATGCTTTAGCTGAATGTGTGGCTGTCTTAAATAAAAATAAAGAATTAGATTTTATTTATACAGATGAAGATAAAATGGATATGAAAGGATTAAGAAGAGATCCTCATTTTAAATCAGATTATGCACCTGATTCATTACTTGGAAGTAACTATATTTGTCACTTTGAAATCATGAGAAAATCAATTGTTGATGAAATCGGTGGTTTTAGAGTAGGCTATGAAGGGGCACAAGACTATGATATTTTCTTAAGATTTTTAGAAAAAACAACTCCTGAACGTGTATATCATATTCCAAAGATTTTATATCATTGGCGTATGATTGAAGGGTCAACGGCTGCCACAATTGATAGTAAAGGATATGCTGTAGAAAAAGGTAGAATGGCTGTAGAAGATGCTTTAAAACGTAGGGGTGTTAAAGCAAAAGTAACAGTACACCCAAGAGTTCCTTACTATCTAGTGAGATATGAATATGAAACAGAACCAATGGTTTCTATTATTATTCCAACTAAAGATTATGCAGATGTTACAGAGCAATGTTTAAAATCATTATTTGAAAAAACGACATATAAAAATTATGAAGTTATTTTAATGAATAATAACAGTGAAAAGAAAGAAACTTTTAATTTATTTAAAAAATATCAAAACAAATACTCAAATTTTAGAGTCATAGATGCAAATTACGAATTTAATTATTCTAAAATTAATAATCAAGCTGTTAAGGAAGCAAAAGGTGAATATATCGTATTATTAAATAACGATACAGAAATTATTACACCTCATTGGTTACAAATTATGGTTGGTTATGCTATGCAACCTCATATTGGTGCAGTAGGAACTAAGTTATTATATCCTGATAATACTGTTCAACATGCTGGTATTATTTTAGGAATTGGTGGAATTGCTCAACATTGTTTTATTGATAATCCAAGAGATGATGTTGGTTTTTATGGAAGATTATCAGTTCCATTTAATTATAGTGCCGTGACAGCTGCCTGTTTAATGGTATCAAAAGAAAAATATTTAGAAGTTAATGGTTTAGAAGAAGATTTACAAGTAGCATTTAATGATGTGGATTTTAATTTAAAATTATTAAAACAAGGATATTACAATATATGCTTGAATCATGTTGAACTTTATCATCATGAATCAAAATCTAGAGGTGATGATACAGTTGATACAAGTAGTGCAAAATATCGCCGATTTGTACAAGAACATGATTATATCAAAGATAAATGGGGTTATATGTTATATAATGATCGATTCTATAATCCTAATTTGAGTTTGAAAAAAGCATTTGTTTTAGATAAGGAATAATTAAGAATTATAAAATTGAATACTGGTTAAAAAAATGCTAGTATGTCTATGACAAAACTAGCATTTTTATTAGGAGAAGAAAATGAAAGAATTATTAATGAAATATAAAGAAATCATTATGTATCTTGTGTTTGGTGTTCTTACAACGGTCGTTAATATTGTTGTTTATTTTTTAAGTGCAGAGCTTTTTCACATAAATTATTTGATTTCTAATGCACTAGCATGGTTTTTATCAGTATTGTTCGCGTATATAACAAATAGAAAATATGTTTTTGAAAGTAATAGTCAAAATATTTTAAAAGAAGCAGTTTCTTTTTTTAGTTCTCGATTAGCTACAGGAATCTTAGATATGGTACTTATGTGGCTATTTGTGTATTTTAATGTTGTTAATGATGTGATTGCTAAAGTGATTGTTAATGTCATTGTGGTTGTATTGAATTATGTATTAAGTAAGTTAGTTGTTTTTAAAGGGGATAAATAGGATGGAAAAAATAACAGTAATTGTTCCTTGTTATAATGAAGAAGCAGCACTTCATTACTATTACAAGGAAATGAGTAGGGTCATGGATGAAATGAATGACGTAGATTTTGAATTATTATTCGTAAACGATGGTTCAAAAGATAAAACATTAGAAATTATGATGGAGCTTGCTAAAAAAGATTCAAGAGTTAAATATATTTCTTTTTCAAGAAATTTTGGAAAAGAAGCGGCTATGTATGCTGGATTTGAAAATAGTACAGGTGATTATGTATGTTTAATGGATGCTGATTTACAAGATCCTCCTCGCTTATTACCAAAAATGTTAAAAGCAATTCGAGAAGAAGGTTATGATAGTGCTGCTACAAGAAGAGTGACTCGTAAAGGAGAACCACCAATAAGATCATTTTTTGCAAGAATGTTTTATAAAATCATGAATAAAATATCTGATACTGAATTAATGGATGGTGCACGTGATTATCGTTTAATGACAAGACAGTTTGTAAATGCTTTATTAGAATTAAAAGAATATAATCGTTTTAGTAAAGGATTATTTGGATGGGTAGGATTTAAAACAAAATGGATTGAATTTGAAAATGTAGAAAGAATTGCAGGAGAAACAAAATGGTCATTTTGGAAATTATTATTATATAGTATTGAAGGAATTGTCGCTTTTTCAACAGCACCATTAGCGATTGCATCACTTATTGGTATGTTGATGCTATTTATAGCATTTATATTTATCATATTCATTATTATTAAGACATTGATTTTTAATGATCCTACAAGTGGATGGCCATCATTGGTTTGTATTATTACTTTAATAGGTGGTATACAAATATTCTGTACGGGTATTTTAGGACAATATTTATCTAAGACATATCTCGAAACGAAACATAGACCAGTATATATTGTAAAGGGTACAAATATTAAAGATGAAAAAAATTAGTGATTATTTAGATAATAAAAAAATTATTATAGCTATTTTATTAGTGGCTTCTATATTCACACTTTTGATTTGTTCAAAAAATTCACCATTATATCCTTATAATGATTGGGTTGATGGTAATGCCTTTTTTACAATGGGAAAAGGTATGTTTAATGGAAAGGTTCCTTATAAAGATTTATTTGAACAAAAGGGACCTTTGCTTTATTTGATATATGGAATAGGTTATTTAATAAGTCATGATACATTTTTAGGTGTTTATTTATTAGAAGTTATTTCATATACAATTTTTGGCTATTTTCTTTTTAAAATTGCTAGAACTTATTTAAATCAATTTTATGCCTTATTAGTATCTGTTTTGACATTGGCTATTATTTCAGGATCGATTTCTTTTGTACAAGGAGGTAGTGCAGAAGAATTTTGTTTACCTTTTGTTGCAAGTAGTGTTTATTTCTTTATTAAAATTATTAATGAAAATGATTTTGGAAAGAAATATTTATTAATTAATGGGGCAATAGCTGGATGTGTTTCATTGATCAAATTTAATTTATTAGGTTTGTGGTTTATTTGGATGGCTTTATATTTCTTTAAATTAATTTCTTTAAAGGAAATAAAAAAAGCTTTTATAAGTTGTGTTTATTTTTTAGTGGGAATGTTTATTCCTATCTTTATATCAATTCTTTATTTTGTTATCAATGGGGCATTAAGAGATTATTATGATGTATATATTACTTTTAATCTAACTGCTTATAGTACAACTATTGATTTAAAAACAAGAATATTAAATATGTTTTCAGCAATTTTCCAACAAATGAAATACAATAGAACAATTTATATATTATTATGTCTTGGTTTTGTAAATTGTTTAACAACAAAGATTTTAAAAAATATTTGGATCAATATATTTATTTTATTATCATTTATCTTTCTAATGATTGGTGTTTATATAGGTGGATTACCATTTATTTATTATTTTTTATGTTTTGAAGCATATATTATTTTTGGATTTATTTTTGTTTTTTCAATTGTTCAAAATTATTTAAGTAGTCAAACTTTAGCGATATGTATACTATGTGGAGGAATGATATTTTCTGTTCATTATCCATTAAAAAGTCCTAATAGAGGATATATGAATATCCCTCAAAGTGCATATGCACAATATGTTTTTAAAGATATTATTGATAAATCAAAAAATAAAACATTATTGAATTATGATAATTTAGATGGGGGATTTTATACAACATGTAATATTGTTCCTAATGTTAAATATTTTATGCGACAAAATGTTGGATATGATCGTTACCCTCAAATTATTGATGGTCAAAGAGAGGCTATTAAAAATAAGGAAATTGAATTTGTTGTGATAAGAGAATATAGAGATACAATAGGATATCGAAAGAATATTCCTTATTTAAATGATAACTATAAAGAAATAAAAAAATTCAAACAACTTTATGAAGGTATGGATTTTACTTATTATTTATATTGTCTAAAATAGGAGGACACCATGAAAAAAGTAACAGAATGTATCAAAAATCATATATGGGTCATTTATCTAATCTTATTTGTTTTTATGGTTGTTAGGCATGCATCTGTAAAATTAGGAGTGGCAGATGATATATGGTTTCTTGAACAATCAAAAATGGGATTAATTAACTATACTCAAATGAGGATACAAACTTGGACAAGTAGAAATATCATTGAATTGGTGATGCTTTTTTTATTAAATATTAATAAATGGGTTTGGATCATTTTAGATAGTGGAATGTTTGTACTTGTTTTACATTCTTTAAGAAGAATAATTTCTCCAACAAAAGAAAATGATGGGATCATTACTTTTTTTCTAATGCTTGTAATCATGTTATATCCTTTTGGAACATTTGGCGTGGCTGGATGGTATGCGACGACACTTAACTATGTATGGCCACTTGCGTTAGGATTATATGGACTTTCATATATTACGCAAGTTCTTTCCAATGGAAAGATATCAATGATTCAACAAATAAGTTATGTGGTTGCTAGTTTATACGCTATCAATCAAGAACAAATGTGTGCATTGTTTGTAGGATTTTATGCTTTATTTATGATATATAGTTTAGTAAAACATAAAAAGGTACCTATTTTAATGTATGTTCTTTTAGTGTTATCATTTATAATGTTAGGTTATCATGCATTATGTCCAGGAAATGAGCTAAGAAAAGTTGCAGAAATGAATGCTTATTATCCAGCTTTTTATGGCTTTAAGTTGATGGATAAGTTATTGTTAGGAGTTCTTTCAACAATAGCAATTGGTTCTTTACAACCTGCATATATTATTTTTGTTTGGAACATTATGTTGATTTATATCATTTATAAAAATACAAAAAATAAAGGACAATATTTACTAGTAGGTCTTATGACCTTTGTTACCTTTGTAGTTAGTGTAAGTGATAGATACTGTAATCATAGAGGGTTTTATCAAATCTTTAACGTGTTTAATGATTATACAAAAGTTATTGAACACATTTCGTTGAATATGAATGTTTGTTTAATTATTCTTTATTTTATATGTATTTTATTGATTAGTTTTTATGTAATAAAAACTAATCTAGGAAATAAGACAATGTTTATAAGTCTCATAATTATTTGTGCAGCATTTTGTTCAAGAGTTGTACTTGGATTTTCACCATCTATTTTTGTTTCTGGAACAAGAACGTTTGTGAATTCATATTTTTTGATCGTAATTGCAACGTTTTTATGTGTTAATTCAAGAAAATTAGAAAGTGTGCTATAATAAGTATGCTGATTGGAGGTAAATCGATGAAAGTATTAGTAACAGGTGTTAATGGTCAATTAGGCTATGACGTTATGAATGAATTAAATCAAAGAGGACATGAAGCAATTGGAAGTGATATTACTGAAAGTAATGAACATTTTCAAAAATATGTTCAATTAGATATTACAAATAAAGAAGCTGTAGAATTAGAAATTACAAAAATCAATCCTGATGTTGTTGTTCACTGTGCAGCATGGACTGCTGTTGATTTAGCAGAAGATGATGATAAAGTAGAAAAAGTAAGAGCAGTCAACGCTAAAGGAACAGAAAATATTGCTTTAACATGTAAGAAAATTGATTGTAAAATGATTTATATTTCTACTGATTATGTATTTAATGGGCAAGGTGAAACCCCTTGGGATCCTGATTGTAAAGATTACAAACCATTAAATGTTTATGGACAAACTAAATTAGAAGGTGAACTTGCGGTTTCTTCTAATTTAGATAAATATTTTATTGTTCGTATTGCTTGGGTATTTGGTATTAATGGTAAAAACTTTATTAAAACAATGTTAAATGTTGGAAAGAAATATCCACAAGTTAAAGTTGTTAATGATCAAATTGGAACACCAACATATACTTATGATCTTGCTCGATTATTAGTAGATATGGCTGAAAGTGATAAATATGGTTATTATCATGCAACTAATGAAGGTGGATATATTTCATGGTATGATTTTACAGTAGAAATCTTTAAACAAGCAGGATATACTACAGAAGTTTTACCAGTAACGACTGAAGAATATGGTTTATCTAAAGCTGCTAGACCATTTAATAGTAGATTGGATAAGTCAAAACTTGTAGAAAATGGATTTAAACCATTACCTACATGGCAAGATGCTTTAAGTAGATATTTAAAAGAAATTGAATATTAAGATTGATTCGCTCATTTTAAATGAGCGAATTTTAGTTTTAATTTTATAATTTTAAAGAAAAATATAAGATTTATGATTTGTTGTTAATATAAGTAATTGGTTTTGTAATAGTGAGAGGAAAATGATAATGGATATTAAATATATTGAGAAGAAAATGGAAAAAATAATACCTAAGGGTGTTAGTTTATTAGAATTTATGACTTTTGGTGTTATTGTAATGAGTACATATATATTTTTTTCAAATTTTAGTTTATTAAGATTGAATAGGAAAATGATTAGAGAAATTATATATATTTTTAGTTTTAAAAATATTTTTGTATTGACTATTTTTGTCCTTATATTTGTGGTGATAGACAAAATTCAATATAAGATTAAAATTAAATATGATTTTAAATATAACTTTGTACAATGGAAATTATTAACAAAAAAATTTATTGAATTATATTTTTTTGTTTTATCTTTGTATTTGTCCAGTTTTGTCTTATTAAATCAAAAACTGAATGAATATAATACATATGAAATGATATGTTTTCTTTTTTTTGTTGTTTCTGTTTGGATTTATTGTATAAATGTCTTATCAAAAATTTTTAAAGAGGATAGTTATTTTGATTATGAATATAATAAATCTAAATATCTTAATAACACGTTATTAAAGTTTGAAGGAAAAAATATTGATGATATAAATAAGAGAATTGCACTTTTAGAATTATATGAGAAAACTTCAAATGCATATGATAAAGGAATAAGAATAGATAAGGAAGAATTTAAAAGAAAAGAAATAGAGAAAAGCTATTTAAAGGTCAATAAAGATTAAATTAATATTCAAAGATAAAAAATATTTAAAGTATTGGTTTATAAACATAGTAGGCTTAAAAGTAGAAAATTAATATGAAATTTGTTAAATTGAAAAATATGTTTTTAAAGGCGCATTAATTTTATATACATTATATATTTGATAGATGGGAATTGTTTGTTTTATAAACTGTTACTACTAAAAGAAATAAGATCAGTATTTAGAATATATGTTAGAAATGATAATTAAAATGTTGCTTATATATCAATTGTAAAGTAAAGAAATAAAACTAAATGTTAATTTTTGTTATTGAGTAGTCACATTTAAACTATATGATAATTATACAAAGCTGCATAGGATTATAGTATTTTTAATTACTCATTTTCAAAGACGAAGTAATTAAAATCTAGTTGATTTTATGTGCCATGACTACGCTTTATAATTTAAATTATGTTATACTGTTTCTAACAAAAGAAAGGGATAGTTATGAAAGTATCATTAGTAATGGCTGTTTATAATGGCGAAAAGTATTTAATTGAACAATTAGATTCTATTAGAAAACAAACGTATCTAATTGATGAAGTAATATTAATAGATGATGTTTCTACTGATAATAGTTATGAGTTGATTCATCAGTATATCGATGGTTATAAACTTATTAATTGGAAACTTATAAAAAATGAAAATAATTTAGGATATCGTAAGAATTTTAAAAAAGGATTAGAGATAGTAGATGGGGATATCATCTTTTTAAGTGATCAAGATGATCGTTGGCATTTAAATAAAATAGAGGTGATGGTTGAAAAAATGAGTCAATCCAATATTTTATCTCTAGCATCGAGTTTTAATTTTATGGATCAAGATGGAAATTGTTTCGAAGTGAATAAAATAAAAGGACGTTCAAATAATAATTTACTTTTTAAAGAAGTAACAGAAGAATTAACGGAAATCGATTTAAAGAGTTTATTAGAAATGAATTTTTCTCAAGGTTGTTGTATGGCTATCAAAAAAGAAGTTAAAGATGAATATTTAAAAGTAACACAAGGTAAATTGCCTCATGATTGGGAATTGAATATTATTTCTGCTATTCAAAATGGATGTTATTATTTAGATATTCCTTTAATTGATTATAGAATTCATAATAATAATACAATTGGAATGGATAATATTGTTGATGGGAATATTATTAATGAAAAGAAACAAAGAGTGAATGAACGTATTGAACAGACGAAAGCACAAATAGAAAATGTGAATTTTACATTGGGATTACAGCTAAATAGAGAACAAAAAAAATATTGTTTAAAATATAAAGATTATTTAACACAAAGAGTTTTAATGATGAAAGAAAAGAAAGCTTGTTCTTTGATTTTATACTTTTTAAAAGGAAAATATAAAGGATTTGGAAGAGTTAAAACTTTTTTAGGAGATTTAGTAAACATTATTAAATAGGTGATTGTATGGAAAAAATATTATTAATATCAAATATGTATCCATCTAAAAAATATAAACATTATGGTGTGTTTGTTCAAAATACAGCAAGTATTTTGAAAAATAATGGATATCAAGTAGATGTATCAGCCTTAAAAAAGAAAGATAGTAAGTTAGGAAAATTAGGTGGATATTTAAGTTTTTATTTAAAAAGTATCTTTTTGTGTTTATTTCATCATTATGATTATCTTTATGCCCATTATATTTCACATTGTGCATTATTAATTAAAATCATTAAGAAATTAAAACCAAGTATAAAGGTTATTGTAAATGTTCATGGAAATGACGTTGTTCCAGAAGACGCACATGATGAGAAGTTTATTCCTTTAGTTAAATCAACATTACCTCTAATAGATTTATGTATTGTACCATCAAGTTATTATCAAAAGGTCATGATGGAACAATATGGATTGAATGAAGATAAAATCAAGATTTTTCCTTCAGGAGGTATTAATTTTGATGTCTTTCAAAAAATAGAAAACGCTAAAGAGAAATTGCATTTAGATCCAAATAAAAAATGTATAGGTTATATAGGAAGATATGAAAAAAGAAAAGGTTGGGAAGTCTTTTTAAAGGCTATTAGTTTATTAGAAAACGTAGAACAATATCAAATCGTGATGGTGGGTGTTGGTGAAGATGAAGAAAAAGCGAATGCACTTATTCAAGAATATCATTTAGAAAACGTGATAAAAAAATATCCAATGCAAACTCAAAAAGAATTGGCGTTATTTTATTCAGCTATTGATATCTTTTGTTTTCCAACCTATCGTAAAAGCGATAGTTTAGGATTGGTTGGATTAGAAGCTATGGCTTGTGGTTGTATAGTTATTGCATCTAATATGGCAGGACCAACAAGTTATATTAAAAATCAAGAAAATGGTTTTTTCTTTAAACCGAGAGATGGTAAAGATTTAAATCAAAAAATAGAAGATATTTTATCAATGAATGAGCATCAAATAAAAGAGATTAAAGATCATGCTTATCAAACGGCCAAAGCGTATGATGTAAATGATATTTCTCAAAATCTAGTGGATATTTTTAATGGAATATAGGATGTGAAAGTATGGATGTGTCAGTTATTATTCCTATTTATAAAGGGAATGGATATATAGAATCTTTATTAAATAAAATAGAGAAAAATTATCAAGAAAGTCAAAAAGAAATAGAGGTTATTTTTGTTAATGATTATCCTGATGAAGAAATTATTGTAGGTAGTCAACATGATTTTCCAATTAGAATTATTAATAATGAAATGAATCAAGGAATTCATCAAACAAGAATCAATGGTTTAAAAAAAGCGTTAGGTAAATATATTTTATTTTTAGATCAAGATGATGAAATTAGTGATTTTTTTATTAAAAGTCAATTAGAACATATTGGAGATGCAGATTTATGTATTGCTAATGGTATTATGGAATCAGAAAATGGGAAATGTTTGATTTATAAAAATCAAAAATCACAAGATTATTTAAAGAAACAAATTGGTTTTATTAAAGTAAGAGACTTAATTGTTTCACCAGGTCATTGTTTGATTAAAAAAACAAGTATACCAGAATATTGGACAAAGCATGTCATGTCTGTTAATTCGGCAGATGATTACTTTTTATGGCTTTTGATGATTGAAAATAAATGTCAATTTAATGTGAATTATGATGTATTATATACCCATAAGTATACTGGAGAAAATGTTTCAGGAAGTCTAGATCAAGTGCATAAGTCTAACATGGAAATGGTTGATTTATTAAAAGAATATTGTCATAATGTCAATGTTGATTTATTGAAAAGAACTATTACATATAAATATGATATGAAAAAACAAGGAAAATTAGTTCCATCAATAAAAAATATAGATTTATTTTTATATAATACAATCTATCAATTATTATGGAAAGGTATGTAAAATATGAAAAATGTATTTATTATAGGGAGTAAAGGAATACCTGCTAATTATGGTGGCTTTGAAACCTTTGTCGAATATTTAACAAAGTATAAGGTCAGTGATGATATTAAGTATCATGTATCTTGTTTGTCTGATCATGAAGAAGAATTTGAATATAATCAAGCAAGATGTTTTAAAGTACAAGTGCCTGATATTGGACCAGCAAAAGCAGTTTATTATGATATTGCAGCTTTAAAAGCAGTTTATCAATATGTTGTTGATCATAATATTGAAGAGGGGATTGTTTATATTTTAGCTTGTCGTATAGGTCCGTTTTTAAAGAAATATGTCAAAATGTTTCATGCTAAAAATATTCAAGTTTTTGTTAATCCTGACGGTCATGAATTTAAAAGAGCTAAATGGAATTGGTTTATTAGACAATATTGGAAATTATCTGAAAGATTGATGATTAAAAATGCAGATTATGTCGTTTGTGATTCACAAAATATTGAAAAGTATATTCAAGAAGATTATAAAAAATATCAACCTCAAACAACATTTATCGCTTATGGAGCAGATGTTGTTGATAACAGTGATGAAGAAAAATTTGAAGTATGGGCTAAGGAACATGAGGTTTCAAAAAATGAATATTATTTAATTGTTGGACGTTTTGTTCCTGAAAATAATTATGAAACAATGATTAGAGAATTCATGAATTCAAATACAAAAAAAGATTTAGTGATTGTTACTGGATATCAAGAAAGTAAGTTGTATCATATTTTAAATAACAAGTATCATTTTGAAAATGATCAAAGAGTTAAATTTGTAGGTACAATTTATGATGATGCATTATTAAAAAGTGTAAGAAAAAATGCTTTTGCTTATTTACATGGTCATGAAGTAGGAGGAACAAATCCTTCTTTATTAGAAGCCTTAGGTTCTACTTCTTTAAATCTTTTATTAAATGTTGGCTTTAATCAAGAAGTAGGTTTAGATTCATGTATTTATTGGGGTAAAGAAAAGAATAATTTAAAACATCTTATAGAACATGTTGAAACATTTGATCAAGATTATATTGATACTTTAGGAAAAGCTGCTAAAGATAGAATTAAAAATGCTTATAGTTGGACAAAGATTGTTTCAGACTATGAAAGCTTGTTCTTAAGAAAAAAAGATTTGTAGATAATTGTAATTTGTTATATAGTATAAAAGAAGAAGAGAAAAATATCGTGGAGGAACAACTATGTTTAAAAAAATAGTCGCTCTATTAATGACATGTGTTTTATCAATGTCATTAGTAGGATGTAGTACTAGTGATTCTAGTGATAAAAAAACAACAACTAAGAAACCTTCTACATCAAACAGCATTAAAATTAAAGATGTTAATGATTTCCAAGAAGCTGATGGATTAATCAAATATTTTACAATTGATGATAAAAAAATAGCAATTCCTGAAACAGTAGGAGAATATGCAAATTATTTATCACAAGTTGGAACAGTTACTTTAAATGATACAGGTGATAAAGTAGAAGATGTGGAATTAGATGCTAATGGGATTTCATCGATGGCAGCATATCTAAATGTTGAATTAGATAGTGGAGATGTTGCACGTTTCTATTTAAGATATGAAAATCCAACTAAAAAAGCTATTAGTGTAGCAGAAGCATCTGTAACGTTTATTGAAGTTAAATACGATGAATATGCTGAAGAAGAATACGATAAAGCAGCTAAAGATGTTGTTGTAGAAACAAGTGAAGGATCGTTAGCTTTAAATAATAAAGTAAAATATGCACAAGTTAAAAAGGTTTTAGGTGAACCAAACCAAGAAACGGATGGTAGATTCCATTATTCAAATGATGCAGGATATAAATACATGTTTGATTGCTGTAACGAAAATAGAAATGGAATTTTTAGAGGATTTAGTATCGAATATCCAAGTAAATAATAAAAATATCTGCTTTTTATAAGCAGCTATTTTTATATAACAATAACTTATTTAAAAAAGGAACATTAATAATGGCGCAATTAAAACAAATGATAAATAAGAATAAATTTTATATTATAGGAACATTGATTCTCTTTCTATTTTTATTTTATTGTTCAACAAAATTATGTATGAATGTAGCACCAGATGAATATATGAGATATGATATCCCCTTATTTATTTACAATCATTCATATTTACCTAAAGGTGATGAAAAAGAAATATTAAATGCAATATGGGGATTTTCTTATGGATTTACACCTTATCTTCCTTCAATAATTAGTTTTTTCTTTATGAAAATAGCTTCTATCTTTACAACTGCTCCAGTACATTTATTGATTGCGGCAAGACTAACAAGTGTTCTTGCGGGGGCACTTACGTTTTTTGTATGTTGTAAAATTGGTGAAGAAATATTTAATCATAAGATGACAATATATCTTTTTGCTATTTTTGTTTCACTATTACCACAATTCATGTACTTATCTCTTTATTTAAATAATGATTCGTTTTCAATATTTACAACAGCACTTATTGTTTATGGTTGGATTAAGGGAATAAAAACAAATTGGAATTGTAAATGGTGTATTTTTTTAGGTGTTGCTATAGGACTATGTGCATTAACCTATTATAATGCATATGGATTTATATTATGTAGTATTATTGTATATTGTATGAGTAGTTATAAATTACATTTTACATTTAATGAGTTTTTAAAAAAAGGATTTCTAATAGCAATTGCTGCCTTAGTTGTTGGCGGATGGTTTTTTATTAGAAATGCAATGATCCATAATGGAGATTTTTTAGGAATGAATTCTATGTACGATTGTGGTGAAAAATATGCAATGCCAGGTTATCAATTATCACAAAGAGACACTTATCAAAATCAAGGAATTAGTGTGTTTTCTATGATTTTTGATACAAATTGGATAATAACAACTATAAAAAGTTTTATTTGTACCACAGGATATATGCAATATATGATTAGTGGAAAACGTTTTTATTTATATTTAATAATAATTTTGTTTGGTATGATTATGATGCTTATTGCTTTAAAAAGAAAATATCAATTCAAATTTAAATTTGAAAATTATTTTATAATATGTTTAATTTTATGTATTTTGATTCCAATTGTTTTATCAATAAAATATTCTTATTCTATAGATTATCAACCTCAAGGAAGGTATATTATGTCTATTTTAATTCCAATTGCTTTATTTATGAGTATTGGTTGTGAATATTTTAGTGAATTTATTGAAAATAAAATACAAATAAAATCAAGATATATAGAGTTATCAATGATAGGAATCTATATTTTATTATTCGTTATTTGTTATTCAAGTTATATAGCTGTTTGTTTCGGAAGTACAATAATTTAAATTGAAGGTGATTATGTGTTTGATTCAAAATTAAAGAAATTAGGTAAAAATGTTGTATTAGGATTTTTTGCTGCTATAACATCATTACTTACATTGTTATGTTTATTTAATAATGCGTATTTAAGTTGGGATGAACATACGACAATTGTTGCTGATAAACCATTTTATTTATTATTATGGTTTGTTATAGTATTGTTTTTTGTTTATTTTGTTAGAAAACATTATAGAACACAGGATACTTATTATTTTAATAAAATATTTATTATATTAAGCTTGATATTATTGATTGTTGGTATTTTTATGATTTTCAAATTTGATTTTGTTCCTGTGGCAGATCAAGCAAGTATTTTGGAAGCAGCAGCTGGGTTAAAGAATGGCAATTATAGTTATTTTACACCAATGGGATATGTAGGAAAGTGTTCTAATCAAGCGGGAATTGTTGTTATTCTTTATTATTTATCATTTATTTTTGGAGAAAATAATTATCAAGCATTTCAAGTGCTTAATATTATAGGTTTATTAGTTAGTTATTATTGTTTATGCAAAATATCACAAATTAGTTTTCATAATGATGAGTTAAAAAACTGGACACTTATTTTATTATTTATATTTTTCCCTTTAACATTTTATGTTGCATTTGTATATGGAAATATCTTTGGACATACTTTTTCGCTGTTTGCCATATTAGCAGGGTATCAATATTTTGAAACAGGTAAAATAAAATATATACTTCTATCGATTGTTTCAATTATTTTCGCAATGATGTTTAAATCAAATTATATGATTGTTTTTGTTGCAATGGTTATCTTTATTTTATTTGATATTATTTTAAATAAAAAATATACATCTATTATTTTATTGATTTTATTTGTACCGGCTTATTTTGCATCTTCAATGATTCCTAATACAATTATCAAAAATATTACAGGTATTGAACTTGGTAAAGGTATACCGATGATAGCATATGTAGAAATGGGATTACAAGATAGTGATGTAGCGCCAGGATGGTATAACGGCTACAATTGGAGCGTATATGAAAATAATAACGGAGATTATGATGTGGCAAATTCACAAGCAAAAAGCGATTTAGGTAATACGTTATCTTATTACATAACACACCCTGGAGAATTTATTAACTTTTTATATCGAAAGACAGTTTCACAATGGTGTAATCCTGATTTTCAAGGAACTTGGGTAACGAGGCATAGTAGTTTTTATATTCAAAGTGAGTTATGGTATCAAATATATAATGTCTATGAAACAGTTATTTTATTAGGAACATTAGCTTATATTTACTTTACTGGAAGACATATGAAATTACACAGATTATTGTTACCAACTATTTTTATTGGTGGATTTTTATTTCATTTATTTTGGGAAGCAAAATCACAATATACTATTACATATTTTGTTTTATTAATTCCTTATTGTGCAAAAGGTTTAATGGATATGACAAATGAAATGATTGATTCATTCCGCAATATCAGAATTGTTAGAAGTATACCTAAGAAAATTGGTATGATTATTAAAATGGATACTGTTAGATTTATAGTATTTATTACAGCTCTTGCTTCCATTATAAAGATAATCGCTTAAAGAAATCATTATGTATCTTATCTTTGGAACATTAACAACAGCTGTAAATATTGTTGTCTATTATTTATTTTCAAATATTATACATATTAACTATTTATTTTCGAATGCTGTAGCATGGTTTTTATCTGTTTTATTTGCGTATGTTACAAATAGAAAGTATGTTTTTGATAGTAAAAATAATCAAATTATCAAAGAAGCAATTTCTTTTTTTGGTTCTAGGTTAGCAACAGGAATCATGGATATGGTATTAATGTGGTTCTTAGTGAATTTTAATATTGTTAATGATGTTGTTGCTAAAGTTGTTGTCAATGTGATTGTTGTTATCTTAAATTATATTTTAAGTAAGTTAGTTGTATTTAAGAAATAATGAGGTTTCTGAGTATTCAGTGCCTTTTTCTTTTTGCTAAAATAAGCTATTTTTTTAGAAGTAAAAATAGTATAATTTATACAATATATGAACATATATTATATATGATCAAAAGAAAGGAATAATCTTTGTGGAAAAACTATTTGATTTAGATGAATTTGATTCATATAAAGAAGATAATCGAAGAGAAGTAAAAAGTGCTAAGAATGGTTTACCAAACTCCATTTGGGAAACGTATTCTGCTTTTTCAAATGGATATGGTGGAGTTATTATTCTAGGGGTAATAGAAAATAAAGATGGGACATGGTTTACTTCAGGATTAGATGCTGACAGTTGTCAAAAATTAATTAAACAATTTTGGAATGATATTAATAATAGACAAAAAGTAAGTATTAATTTATTAAGAGATGATGATGTAGAAGTTTATAAAAAAGAAGATGATCAAATTATTGTGATTCATGTTCCAATGGCAAGAAGGGAAGAAAAACCTGTCTATATTAATAATAATTTATTTCATGGAACATATAGAAGAAATCATGATGGTGATTATCATTGTACACGTTTGCAAGTTAAAACAATGTTACGTGACCAAGCAGAAAAAACAATGGATATGGAAGTGCTAGATGATGTTCCATTAGAAGATTTAAACTATGAAACAATCCAAGGTTATCGAAATAGACATCAAGTATTAAATGCAGGACATCCCTTTGAAAGATTAAATAATGATGAATATTTAAGAAGCATTGGTGCAGCAGCAATTTCAAAAGAAGATCATCAATTACATCCTACAGCAGCAGGAATGTTGATGTTTGGAAATGAGTATAATATTGTACGTCATTTTCCAGATTATTTTTTAGATTATCGAGAAGTTTTAGATCCATCTATTCGTTGGACTGATCGTTTACAATCAAGTTCAGGTGAATGGTCTGGAAATATATGTGACTTTTATTTTAGAGTCTATAATAAAATCATTAAAGATGTTAAAGTTCCTTTTTCAATGAAAGGAGGGGACAGGATAGACGATACACCTGTCCATAAAGCACTTCGTGAAGCATTAGCTAATTGTTTGATTAATGCAGATTACTATGGGACAAGAGGGGTTGTTATTAAAAAAGATCAAAATCAAATTATTTTCGAAAATCCTGGATATATTAGAACTGGAAAGGAACAAATGAGAAAAGGTGGGGAATCTGACCCGCGTAATAAAACTCTTATGAAAATGTTTAATCTTGTAAACATAGGTGAACGTTCTGGAAGTGGTGTTCCTAATATCTTCAATACATGGGAAGATCAAGGATGGAAAGAACCTGTTATTGAAGAAAGGTTTGATCCTGATCGAACTATCTTAACACTTGAATTTGTAGATAAAACAAACAAAGAAAAAGCGGCGAAGAAAAGTGGCGAAGAAAAAACGGCGAAGAAAAGTGGCGAAGAAAAAACGGCGAAGAAAAAAATAACAAATAAAACAAAAGAAAAAATGATAAAAATAAAAGAATATCTTAGTGAAAATAAAGAAGCAAAAACAAAAGATATTGCAGAATATATTGGTTTAAAACATTCTAGAACGAGAGAGATTCTTTCACAAATGGATTCTGTAGAATCAATTGGTACAAACACAAATAGAAAATATAGGTTAAAAGATAATCAAAAATAGAATTGTCTTTAAAGATGAAATAAAATGTAATATATATGAAAAGAGTTCTCAAATAGATTCATTGCTATGATGATTTATTTCAAAATTTATTAAAAAGTAATCACAAACTTGTCAGCATAGGTGATTACTTTTTTTGTTCATTTTTGGTTTAAATAAAAAACAACTCTCATTAAACAGAGTTGCTTTTTAAATGCCTCCTTTCTAAACACAAGTAAAATCTCTATATTAAACTGAGAACGCGAAATGTGTTTTTAAGATATGATCTCAGATTTTTTATTTTCTGTGTGTCGGTAGTGAAATATCTTTTTTTAAATTTTATTTGTATAGAGATTTCACTGTTATTTTATATAAAATAGGTTGATTTTTGCTTGTTTAGGGAAAATTAAAGAAATAGTGGGAAAATCGTTAAGAAATATGCTAAATATTTTATTGAAAGAGATAAATATCCAGGGATAAGGGTATCATTTTAAATAATAAAATAGTATAATATCACAAAATGAGGTGGAATCATGGAAACAGTTTTGGTAGAAAAAAAGAACATAAACGAGGTTGTTGAATTATTAAAACAAGATGAGGTTGTGGCTTTTCCTACCGAGACTGTTTTTGGCTTAGGTGTGAAGTTTGGAAATCTTTCGGCACTTGAAAAAATCTATGAAATTAAACATAGAAGTCATAGTAAAGCAGTATCTTTGATGATCTATGATTCTCAAGATATAGAAAAATATGCTTATGTAAATACAAATGCTCAAAAATTGATTGATGAATTTATGCCGGGAATGATAACTCTTGTTTTAAAAAAGAAATCAATTTTATCAGATGATTTTACAGCGGGATTAGAAACGATAGGTATAAGAATACCTGATGATCCATTTGTATTAGAATTATTGAAAAGAGTAGGGCCAATGTTAGTAACAAGCGCTAACATTTCAGGTCAAGAGACACTTTTAAATGATTTAGATGTGTATCATGAATTTAATGGGAAACTAAAGATGATCGTCAAAGGAAAATGTCAAAATACTCTAGCAAGTACAGTGGTAAAAATTGATGATGATGTAACAATATTACGTCAAGGTTGTATTAGTGAAGAAAAAATCATGGAGGTATTGAAGTGAAAATTGCAATGGCATGTGACCATGGTGGTCTCAGATTAAAAAATGTATTAAAAGATGATTTAGAAAAAAATGGTTATGAAGTTGTAGATTTTGGTACATACACAGAAGAAAGCTGTGATTATCCAGATTATGCTTCTAAAGCAGCAAAAGCTGTTGCTGATGGAACGTGCGACAAGGGGGTTGTTGTATGTGGAACTGGAATTGGTGTCAGCATTACTGCCAATAAAGTAAACGGAATTCGTTGTTCATTATGTCATGATGTATTTAGTGCAAAAGCAACACGTCAACATAATGATTCAAACATGTTAGCAATGGGGCAACGTGTTATAGGGGAAGGCTTAGCTTTAGAAATCTTACATGCATGGCTTGAAAGCGAATATGAAGGCGGAAGACATGATGCAAGAATTCAAAAAATGATGGCTTTAGAAAAGGAGTAATAAATTATGAAAGATACACAATTATTTGAAAGTGTTGAAAGAGAATTAAATAGACAAAGAAATAACATTGAATTGATTGCTTCAGAAAACTTTGTTTCTGAAGAAGTATTACAATTAGCTGGATCAGTTCTTACAAATAAATATGCTGAAGGATATCCAGCAAAAAGATATTATGGGGGATGTCAATTTGTTGATGAAGTTGAAGAACTTGCAAGACAAAGAATTTGTGAAATTTATGGGGCAGAACATGCTAATGTTCAACCACATAGTGGAGCACAAGCTAATACTGCAGTTTATTTAGCTTTATTACAACATGGAGATAAAGTGTTAGGTATGTCACTTGCTGATGGGGGACATTTAACACATGGACATCCATTGAACTTTTCAGGAATTAACTATGAATTTTATAGCTATGGTATTTCAAAAGAAACAGAAACAATTGATTATGAAGCTTATAAAAAACAAGTAGAAGAAATTAAACCAAAACTCGTTGTTGCTGGAGCAAGTGCTTATAGTAGAATTATTGATTTTGAATTTATGGCTAAAGTTGCTCATGATAATGGCGCATTATTTATGGTAGATATGGCTCATATCGCTGGACTTGTAGCTGCTGGCGTTCATCCATCACCATTTCCATATGCTGATATTGTCACAACAACAACACATAAAACATTAAGAGGACCTCGTGGTGGTGTCATCATGTGTAAAAAAGAATTTGCTGCAGATATTGATCGTGCAGTTTTCCCAGGTATGCAAGGTGGACCATTAATGCATATTATCGCTGCTAAAGCACAATGTTTCTATGAAGTACAACAACCAGAATTTAAAGACTATGCAAAACAAATTATCAAAAATGCTAAAGCAATGGAAAAAGTCTTTAAAGAAGAAGGGTTCAGATTGGTTGCTGGAGGAACAGATAACCACTTATTACTTGTTGATGTTAAAGCAAGTTGTGGTATTTCTGGTAAAAAAGCACAACGTTTACTTGATGAAATCAATATTACAGCTAATAAAAATGCAATTCCTTTTGATACAGAAAAACCATTCAAAGCTTCAGGAATTCGTATTGGAACACCAGCAATGACAACAAAAGGATTCAAAGAAGAAGACTTTGAAGAAGTTGCTAGAATTATTGCTTATCGTTTAAAAAATGAAGAAACAGATGAAATTAAAGAAGAATGTTTAAAACGAGTAGCAAAACTTACTGAAAAGGTCACAATGTATTCAAATATTAAATATATTTAGGAGGCAAATATGTCAGTAACAATATTAGATCATGCTTTAATTCAACATAAATTAACAATTATGCGTGATAAAAATACATCAACTTATATTTTTAAACAAAACTTAGATGAAATTGCTAAACTTATGGCATTTGAAGTAACACGCAATGTTTCATTAAAAGATAAAGCAATTGAAACACCTGTTTGTTCAATGGTGGGAAAAGAAATGGATCAACAAATTATTCTTGCACCTATTTTACGTGCAGGAATTGGTTTAGTTGATGGTTTTAGAGATATTATTCCAACAGCTAAAGTTGGACATATTGGAATGGAAAGAGATGAAGAAACTTTAATTCCACGTGAATATTATGCTAAATTTCCAAAAGGTCTAGAAGATGCTTTAGTCATTGTTTTAGATCCAATGCTAGCAACTGGTGGAAGTGCTAATATGGCAATTGAAAATATTAAACAAAGAGGAGCAAGAAAAATAAAACTTGTTTGTTTAGTAGGAGCACCAGAAGGAGTTAAAGCGATTCAAGAAGTACATCCTGATGTTGATATTACACTTGCAGCATTAGATGAAAAATTAAATGAGCATGGTTATATTGTTCCTGGACTTGGAGATGCCGGAGATCGTTTGTTTGGAACAAATGAATAATAAAGAAAAGCTTTTTAAAGATTTGCTTTATGCATTGACATTATCAGGTAAAATATTTGGAACTTTAATAGCTGGCGTCATATTGGGTTTATATTTGGATAGTATATTACTAACCAAACCTCTTCTGACGTTAGTATTTCTTGTTTTAGCGTTTATAGAAGTGATGAGAACATTATTAAAAGGTGGAAAATCATGAATGAAAAGTTAGTTTTTAAGAAATCATTTTTTATTTTTTTGATAGGTTTTATCGTTTTTTCAATTATTGGTTTGACGATGAAATCTATCAGTTATCCGCTAGGTTTTTTGCTTGGATATTTATTTAATCTTGCAATTTTTTATGTTATTATTATCACGTCTGATATGATATTGAACTTAAAAAGATCTACAAGTTTAATTATCTTATTAAATATAGTCAAACTTGCAATTTATGCGATTGGTTTTTTAATTGCTATTTTTATTCCAAAATGGTTTAATCTGATGGGTGTTCTTTTTGGATATATGGTCATTAAAATAACCATATATATTGTAAGTTATCAAATGAAGGGGGTGAAAGGGTGAGTAACTTCTTAGATTCTTTACAGGTAGAATTAATCTTTTCATTGATTATTATGGTGGTGATGGCTATTTTCTTTATTTATGCCGGAAAGAAATTTGCAACTGCTGATCCAACAGCAAGACCTAAAGGTGTTGTTTTAGTTGTTGAAACAGGTGTTAAAATGATTTACGACTATTTAAAAAGTATCATGCCAAAGAAATTTGAAAAGAACTATTATCCATACTTTGCAATGCTCTTTGCATATTTGATCATTGCCAACTTAAGTGGATTATTAGGATTTGAAGCACCAACTTCAAATTATTCTATTACTCTTGCATTAACAACAATTACGTTCTGTTTAATTCAGTTTAATGCAATCAAAAAACAAGGATTATTATCTTACATTTGGGGTGCTGTATGGCCACCAACAAACTTATTAAGTATTCTTTCGCCATTGATTTCGTTATCAATGCGTTTATTTGGGAATATTTTAAGTGGATCGATCCTTATGTATTTAGTTTATCAATTAACAGGTTATATTTCAGGGTTATTGATCAACTTTAACTTTTTAGGACCAGTGATTGCTCCTTGGCTACATTGTTATTTTGATGTCTTTGCAGGATGCATTCAAACATTGGTATTCGTTACATTATCATCTATCTTGATAATGATGGAAAATCCAGATTAAGTTCTTTACTAGCTTGCTAGTTAAGATATAAATGAAAAATGAACTATTTTTTAGGAGGAAAAAAATTATGGTAAAAGGTTTAATTGCTATTGCAGCAGGTCTTGCTGTATGTGCAGGTTTAGGAACAGGGATTGGTGAAGGGATTGCTGCTAGTAAAGCTGTAGAAGCTGTTGGTAGAAACCCAGAAGCTGAAGGTAAAATCCGTACTATGATGATCTTAGGGATTGCCTTATCAGAAACAGTTGCCATCTATGGTTTATTAGTTTCTTTAATCTTATTATTCGTATATTAATAATTGAAAATCTGACAAAGGAGGAATAAAGATGCCAGATATAGCAGGAAAATTATTCCCTAATCTTACAACACTGATTGTTCAATTATTATCTACAGGAGTTTTGTTACTTATTTTTAAGAAGTTTTTATGGAAAAATGTCATGGAATATTTTGCTAAAAGAGCAGATTACATAGAATCTACAATCAATGAGGCAAAAGAAATGAATGAAAAAGCTTCTGTAAATTTAGAAACAGCTGAAAAAGAAGCACGTGAAGCGGCAAGTAAATATCGTGAAATTCTTGATCAAGCAAAAGATGATGGTCAAAAAGTGAAACAACAAATTATTGACCAAGCAAACGAAGAAGCAAGAGCTAAAATTGAACAAGCACAAAAAGAAATTGAAACAGAAAAGAAACAAGCTCAAGCAGATATGAAACAAGAAATTGTGGATGTTGCTATTGAGGTTGCAACTAAAGTGATGAACAAAGAAATGAATGAAGAAATCAACAAAGGATTAGTAGAAGAATTTGTTGATGATGTGGTTAACTAATGAGTGTTGTTGGCGATAGATATGCTGAATCTTTATTTGATTTAGCAAAAGAAGAAAATCAAGTCACTCAATATCTTGATGACATCAAATTAGTTGGTGAGGTTCTAGATAGTGATCCTCAAATTGTTCAATTCTTTAATCACGTTCTTATTGAAAATGATAAAAAGATTCAATTATTGGATCAATCATTTAAAGGGAATGTTGATCAATATGTTTTAAATTTCTTAAAACTATTAGTGCAATCAAGAAGAATTCGTTATATTGATGATATTGTTAAATCTTATATTAATTTATCAAATCAATATTTAGGTATAGAAGAAGGTATGATCTATACACCTTATGAATTAACTGATCAACAAATTCAAGATATAGAAAAAGCAATCAGTCAAAAAGAAAACAAAAAGGTTACTTTAAAAGTATCTATTGATCCATCATTATTAGGTGGTATTAAAGTTCAAATTGCTAACCGTATTTATGATGGAACAATTAAAAATAAAGTAGAAATGCTTAAAAAAGAACTATTAAGAAAGTAGGTGGAAATAGTGGGGCTTAGACCAAATGAAATTAGTGCTTTAATTAAAGAACAAATTAAGCATTATGACGATATCATTGAACAAAAAGATGTCGGAACAGTCGTGACTGTTGGTGATGGTGTAAGTGTTATTCATGGGTTAGATAATGCCATGTTAGGTGAATTATTACTTTTCCCAAATGATGTTTACGGAATGGTCATGAACTTAGATGAAGATAGTGTAGGAGCCGTACTACTTGGATCTGAAAGTACGATTAAAGAAGGAGACGAAGTTAAACGTACTGGAAGAATTATTGAAGTCCCTGTCGGGGATGAAATGTTAGGAAGAGTTGTTAATCCATTAGGACAAGCAATCGATGGTCAAGGTGAAATCAATACTGGTAAAACTAAACCAATCGAACGTGTTGCTAGTGGGGTAATGACAAGAAAATCAGTTGATCAACCATTACAAACTGGTATTACATCAATTGATGCTATCATTCCTATCGGTAGAGGTCAACGTGAGTTAATTATCGGTGACCGTCAAACAGGTAAAACTGCAATTGCTATTGATACAATTTTAAACCAAAAAGGACAAAACATTTATTGTGTTTATGTTGCTATTGGACAAAAGAATTCAACAGTTGCACAAGTTGTTGAAAAATTACGTCAAGGTGGAGCAATGGATTATACATGTGTTGTTTCTGCCGGAGCGAGTGAACTTGCACCAATTCAATATATTGCACCATATGCTGGATGTGCAATTGCTGAACATTGGTTAGATGAAGGAAAAGATGTTTTAATTGTTTATGATGATTTATCGAAACATGCGGTAGCTTATCGTACAATGTCGTTATTATTAAAAAGACCACCAGGACGTGAAGCTTATCCAGGGGATGTCTTCTATTTACATTCAAGATTACTTGAACGTGCTTGCCGTTTAAATGAAGAAAATGGTGGAGGATCAATTACTGCTTTACCAATCATTGAAACACAAGCTGGGGATATTTCAGCATATATTCCAACAAACGTTATTTCAATTACTGATGGACAAATCTTCTTACAACAAGAATTGTTCAACTCTGGATTTAGACCAGCTGTAGATACAGGATTATCTGTATCACGTGTAGGTTCTACTGCACAAATTAAAGCGATGAAACAAGTATCTGGTTCATTAAAACTTGAACTTGCTCAATATGCAGAAATGCAAGCTTTCGCACAATTTGGTTCTGACTTAGATGCTGCTACTAAAGCAACATTGGATCATGGGGCAAAAGTACGTGAAGTATTAAAACAAGCACAATACTCACCACGTAGTGTGCCAACACAAGTCATTACTTTATTTGCATTAAAATATGGTTATACAAAACAAATAGCTGTAGAAAAAGTAAAAGAATTTATGGATGGTTTAGTAGAAAATATTCAAATGGCTCATCCTGAATTTATTACTGAAATAGAAACTCAAAAAGTGATTTCAAATGAATTAGAAGCGAAGATGAAAGAAGCAACAGGCGCTTATGTTGATCAATTCTTAAAAACACAAGGGGCTAACTAATGCCTGGATCAATGCAAGAAATTAAGCGTCGTATTAAATCCGTTGAATCTACTAAAAAGATTACAAAAGCAATGGAATTAGTTGCGACATCTAAACTTCGTAAAACAAGAAATCAACTTGATGAATTAAAACCTTATTATCAAGGTGTTAGACAAACATGTGCAGAAATTTTAGCTTCTAATAAAGGGTTAAAAGATTCTGCCTATCTCGCTGAAAATAAAGTAGATAAAGATGTTTATATTGTTATTTCTTCAAGTTTAGGATTATGTGGTGGATATAATGCCAATGTCTTTAAAGAAATTAGTCAACAAATTAAAGATGAAGATTATGTTTACTCAATTGGAAGTAAAGGAACAAATTATTTCCGTAGAACGCATCAAGGACCAATCAATACTGATTTTGCTTCATTAAATTCAACATTAGCTTTTGATGAAGTGACTAAATTAGTAAAAAGTGTCACAGATCTTTATATTAATAAAGAAGTGGGAAGTATAAAAATCATTTATACTGAATTTGTTAATAACTTAACATTTAAACCACGTACAGTAACACTTTTACCAATTGATACAAATGAGTTTGAAAATATTGAAATTACCAATAAATTCACTATTTTTGAACCAAGTCCTGAAGAAGTTTTAGATAGTTTAATACCAATGTATTTACAAGCTGTCGTTTATGGCTATCTTGTTGAAAGTGTGACAAGTGAAAATGCGTCACGTAGAACTTCAATGGAAAATGCTACAGATAACGCAGAAGAATTAACAGAACAATTATTATTAAAATACAATCAAGCTCGTCAAACAGCAATTACTAATGAAGTTAGTGAAATTGTTGCTGGAGCTAATGCGCAATAAGGAGGTCAATATGGCAAATATTGGGAAAATAATTAGTGCCCGTGGGCCAGTTATTGATATTGCATTTGCTAGCGAAGATAAATTACCTCGATTAAATACAGCAATTCGTATTCAAAATGGTGAAGAAGAATTAGTCGTAGAAGTTGCTCAACACATTGGAGATGATGCAGTAAGATGTATCGCCATGGGACCAACTGATGGGGTAGTAAGAGGAATGGATGCTGTTGATACAGGTCACCCAATTTCAGTTCCAGTAGGAAATGATACATTAGGACGTATGTTCAATGTTTTAGGTGAACCAATTGACGGTAAAGGTGAATTAGGGAATGATGTTCCACGTATGCCTATCCATAGATCTGCGCCAACTTATGCAGAACAAATGACAACTACAGAAATCTTTGAAACAGGAATTAAAGTTGTAGACTTAATTTGTCCTTTTATCAAAGGTGGTAAAATTGGGTTATTCGGTGGTGCCGGAGTAGGTAAAACAGTATTGATCCAAGAATTTATTAACAATATCGCAACACAACATGGTGGGTTATCAGTATTCGCAGGTGTTGGAGAACGTAGCCGTGAAGGTAACGATTTATACTATGAAATGAAAGAAAGTGGCGTTTTATCTAAAACATCACTTGTCTTTGGACAAATGAACGAACCTCCAGGAGCACGTTTACGTGTTGCCTTAACTGGTTTAACAATGGCTGAACAATTCCGTGATGGACAAGGTCAAGACGTGTTATTATTCATTGATAACATCTTCCGTTTCACACAAGCAGGTTCAGAAGTTTCTGCCTTACTTGGACGTGTACCATCACAAGCAGGATATCAACCAACTTTAGCAACTGAAATGGGTGCTTTACAAGAACGTATTACATCAACTAAAAAAGGATCAATTACATCAGTACAAGCGGTCTATGTACCAGCCGACGACTTAACTGACCCTGCACCAGCAACAACATTTGCTCACTTAGATGCTAAAATCGTCTTGGATCGTTCAATTGCTGCTTTAGGTATTTACCCTGCAGTAGATCCACTTAACTCTTCATCAAGAGCCTTAGATCCATTAGTTGTAGGTAAAGATCATTATGAAGTAGCTCATGGTGTTCAACAAATCTTACAACGTTATCAAGAATTACAAGATATCATTGCAATTCTTGGGATGGATGAATTAGGTGATGAAGATAAATTAATCGTTGCACGTGCAAGACGTGTACGTAACTTCTTATCACAACCATTTACAGTAGCTAGTCAATTTACTGGTTTAGATGGGAAATATGTCCGTGTAGAAGATACTGTTCAAGGATTTAAAGAAATTCTTGAAGGTAAATGGGATCAATTACCTGAACAAGCATTCCATAATGTTGGTACTATTCAAGAAGCTGTAGAAAAGGCTAAACAAATCGAAAATGACTAAATTTAAGCTAAAAATCATTACACCTCAAGGTATTTACCAAGAAGTGGAAATTGATCAGATAAATCTTGATACAACTGCTGGACAAATAGGTATTTTAGCTCATCATATTCCACTAGCAAGTGGTGTAAAAGTGTCTCAAATGAATTATATTATTGATGGAAAAAGAACATATTTTTCTGTCGCAGGTGGTTTCATTTATGTAAATGAAACAGAAACAACTTTAATTGCTAATGCAATTGAATCACAAGAAGAAATTGATTTAGAAAGAGCACAAGAAGCAAAAAGAAGAGCTGAAGAAAGACTTAAAATACAAAACGATGAAATCGATATGTTAAGAGCACAAGCAGCTTTGCAACGTGCAATTACACGTATTCATGTCAAAGGTTTATAGAGAAGAACTTCCATTCTTCTCTTTTTTTTGTATAATAGTTTTAAGGAGAAAAAAGGAATATGAAAAAGAAGTTTATAGGAGTTATTGGGATTGTTATCGTGGTGATAGTGGGAGGTATTTATTATCTTACACGAGAAGAAAAAATTGAATTATCATTAAAAAATAAAAAAGAGATTTTTGTAGAATATGGAAATACAGTTCAATATTCATTTGATGATCTTATTCAAACAAAAGACATAGATAAAGATAAGTTGAAAGAAATAAAAAAAGAAATAAAAATAACAGATAATCTAAAAAATGAAGATCAAAAAGATTATCCAGCAATTGGAAACTATACAATAAATATTAAATATCAAGATCAAAAACTAAAAAAGAAAGTGATTGTTAAAGATACTACAGCTCCTGTTTTTAATGAAATAAATGAAGTTTCATTTGAAGAAGGAACAGAAAATTATGATTTTAATCAAGAAATCAAAGCAACAGATTTAAGCAATGTTGATTTACAATATGATTTATCTTCATTAGATGTAAATAAAGCAGGGGATTATCAAATAAAAGTATTTGCGAAAGATAGTTCAGGAAATCAAGCAGAAAAAGAAATAACTGTACATGTAAAAGAAAAACCTAAACAAGAATTATCAGCAGCTAAGATTTATCATGGCGGAGGAAAAGTGATTTGTATTGATGCAGGACATCAAGCACGAGGAAATAGTTCATTAGAACCTAATGGACCAGGTTCATCGACAATGAAAGCAAAAGTGACAACAGGGGCAACAGGATGTGTTACAGGTAAAACAGAATCACAAATCAACTTAGAAGTGGCACTTAAATTACAAGAAGCTTTATCAAATCAAGGTTATACTGTGGTTATGTGTCGTACATCACAAAATGTCGATTTATCTAATGCTCAAAGAGCTCAAATGGCAAATGAGGCAAATGCAGATGCATTTATTCGTTTACATTGTGATTCAAGTGAATCATCTTCTTCTACAGGAACGTTGACACTTGCGCCTTCAACTTCTAATAGATATTGTGCAAGTATTGCAAGTCAATCACAATCACTTTCAAAAAGTATTGTGAATAATATTTGTAAGGCAACAGGTTCTAGAAATAGAGGAGTTTCAATTGTTGATAATATGACAGGTTTAAATTGGTCAAAAGTGCCTGTTACTATTGTAGAAATGGGATTTTTATCAAATCCAGGAGAAGATCGATTACTTTCAAGTGAGGATTATCAAAATAAAATTGTTCAAGGAATTGTAAATGGAATTGGTGAATATTTAAGTTAAGATTAGAAAAAGAGGAAAAAGGAATGGAAAAAGTTACATTAGGGAGAACAGGAATTACAGTGAATCGTAATGGGTTTGGGGCATTACCAATTCAACGAGTAGCTGGAGAAGATGCAACAACAATTTTAAGAAAGGCATATGATCAAGGAATTCGTTTTTTTGATAGTGCAAGATGGTATAGTGATAGTGAAGAAAAGCTAGGAAATGCATTAAGCGATGTTAGAAAAGACATTTATATTGCAACGAAGACAGGATCTACTACAGTAGAAGGTTTTTGGAAAGACTTAGAAACAAGTTTAAAAAATTTAAAAACAGATTATATTGATATTTATCAATTCCATAATCCTTCATTTTGCCCTAAACCAGGAGATGGTACAGGTTTATATGAAGCTATGTTAGAAGCAAAAGCTCAAGGAAAAATACATTTTATAGGTTTAACGAATCATCGTTTACCAGTAGCTATAGAAGCTTGTGAAAGTGGATTATATGATACAATTCAATTTCCATTTAGTTATTTAGCTGATCAAAAAGATATTGATTTAGTACATAAATGTAAAGAACACAATATTGGTTTTATTTGTATGAAAGCATTATCTGGAGGTTTAATTAATCGTTCTGATGCAGCATATGCTTATTTAGCACAATTTGATAATGTCTTACCGATATGGGGAATTCAAAAAGAAAAAGAATTAGATGAATTTATTTCTTATCAAACAAAAGCACCTGAACTTACTCAAGAAATTAAAGATTTAATTGAACATGATCGTAAAGAGTTAGCTGGTGATTTTTGTAGAGGATGCGGTTATTGTATGCCTTGTCCAAAAGATATCCAAATTAACCAATGTGCTAGAATGTCTTTAATGTTAAGAAGAGCACCAGCAGCAAGTTGGCTTAATGATCATTGGCAAAATGAAATGAAAAAAATAGAAGAATGTTTAAATTGTGGAAAATGTATGACAAAATGTCCATATCATTTAAACACACCTGAATTATTAAAGAAAAATTATAAAGATTATAAAACATTCTTAAAATAAAAAGATAGACAAAATTCGTCTACCTTTTTTCTTTATAAAGAAAAAGGCCCAGATGGACCTTATGAGACATGTCTAATTGTTATAATTCTTTTATAGTAATAAGAACCAGGTTGAAAATCACTAATTTTAACACAAGCATTTGGATCATTTCCAAAAGTATGCGATCCGCCACCACCACAGTGAATTAAACTTCTAGTACCATCACTATTCAACATTACAATTCCAATATGTGTAACTGATCCAGTTCCAAAGCAAGCTAAATCACCAGTTTGTGAATTTGACCAGCTTACCCCTGAAAACATAGATGAATAACCTGCTGCGGTTGTTCTACCTACAGATTTTCCTGCATGGTTTAAACAATAATAGACTAATCCAGAACAATCAAACATATTTGGTCCATTTGCACCCCAATAATAACGGCATCCTAATTTTGAACGAGCTACTTCATAAATTTTATATCCAAGATTAGAAGATGTTGTGTTATTTGTGTTAGAATTGTTAGCGTTATTGTTTGTATTACTATTAGAGTTATTATTACTTGAATTATTATTATTACTACTTGAATTATTATTGTTGTTATTTGAATTATTATTACCAGTATTATTTGAATTATTGCTATTTGTATTATTTGATGCTGGTGGAGCAGGTCTAGCTGTTGATGGTTTTGTTTCATAAGCTTCAGCATTGAATTTATCAATAGCAGCAGCTAATGATTCACTTGCAGCACCATAATCATATATAGCATCTTGCGTAGAAGCAATTTGTTTTCTTTGTTCTTCTAATAATGTTTCATATTGTACTTGAATAGCAGCTTGTTCTTTCTTTTGTTCTTCTAAAACAGCTTTTGCGTTTTCTAAAGTAACTTTTTGATTTTCAATTTCCTTTTTCTTTTCTAACATTTGAGCAATCAAATCTTGGTCACTTGAAGTAAGTGTATTGAAACTATCTATTCTAGATAACATATCAGTAAAATTATCAGCCCCAAATATATAATTGATAAAAGTATTTTCATTCATATAAGATTGCATGACATACATACGATCTTTTATTTCTTGATTATCTTTATCTATATCTGCTTGGGCATTTTGTATAGATGTTTCAACATATTGAATTTCAGCTTCTTTAGATGAAATATCCGAATTTAATGAATTTAGCTTTTTTTGAACACTGTCTAATGTTTGCGTTGTACTCACCGCAGCACTTTTTTGATTTTCTAAATCTTTTTTTAACTTCTTATTTTTAGCTTTGAGATAGCTGTTGAATTCTTCGCATGTTTTTTTATTACTATTTGTTAGTTTTCCACTTGCACATAGTGACATATATTTTGATTCATCTTTTGAAAAATCAATAGCTTCTACAGGTTTTATACAATAGCATGTTGATACAAGCATTGTAGATGCAATAAATCCTACAAAATATTTTTTAATTTTCAAACAAAACACCCCCTCATATTATTTATACCTCACTTTCTAAAAAAAGTAAATAAAAGTTGTTTTTATACAAAATAAAAACCTTTAAGCTTATAAACTTAAAGGTTTTAAGTCATTACTAATAAGGTCTAACTGCACAAGTAAATCTACTTACATTAGATGCAATCTTAACAACATCACCTGTTTGTGGTGCATGAATATATTGACCATTACCAATATAAATACCTACATGTCCACTTTTCCATAAGATATCTCCTGGTTGAGCTTGACTTAATGGAATAATTGCTCCAGATTGACCTTGAGATCCAGAATAGTGATCAAGTGAAACACCCGCTTGTGCATAACACCACATAACCAAACCAGAACAGTCAAATGAATTAGGTCCACTTGCTCCCCATACATAAGGACAACCTAATTTAGAATAAGCAGCAGCTACAACTGTAGAACCATACTTATTTGTAGTAGGAACATTTGTAGATGGTCTAATAGTTGTAGAACCACTACTGCTACTACCTGATGAAGATGGTTGAGTAACAACGACTGATGATAAGAATGAATCTAATGAACTTTGAGTATCAGAAATTTTAGATTGTTCACTTTCAGCAGATGCTAAATCTTTTTGTTGTTTAGCTAATAGATCTTCATATTGAGTTTGTAAAGTATATTGTTCGTTTTGTTGAGAAACAATATTTGCTTTTACTGTTTCAATAGTTGCTTTTTGAGATTCAACTTGCTTCTTTTCATCAGCAATTTTTTCTACTAATTCTTTATCGAATTGAGTGATTTCATTGACACTATCAATTCTTGAAAAGAAATCAGAGAAGTTTGAAGCACCAAAAATAAATTCAATATAACTATTACTATTATTGTATGATTGCATAGCATACATACGTTCTTTAACTTCGTTTTCTTTAGCTGTGATACTTGCTTCTAATGATTTAATTGAACTTTCTAAATAGTTGATTTCTTGTTGCTTTTGTTCAATTTGGTTATTTAAATCAGCAATTTTAGAAACAACGTCATCTAATGAACTTTGAGTATCTGAAATTTTAGATTTAGATTCATCAATAGAACTTTGTAACTGATTGTTTTTCTTTTTTAAGTATGAATTAAATTGTTTACAAGTATTATAATTACTATTAGATAAACTTTTACTAGAACAAAGTTTCATATATTTATCTTCTTGTCCTTCAAAGTTTACTGCATGAACTTGACTTGTAGAACAAAAAAAGGATACTAACAAAGTAAAACAAATCATGGAGATTAAACTCTTTTTCATAACTATAATTCCTCCCGTAGCTATTATCTTATTTTTTTAACCAAAAGTAAATATAAACAACGATAATAATAACATTTTTGACATTGTGACATATTTTATAATGAGGTGAAAAATTTTGGTAAAACATGGAATTGATGTTTCTAAATTTCAAGGGTTGATTGATTGGCAAGAAGTTAAAAAACATATTGATTTTGCAATCATTAGATGTGGGTATGGAAGTAATCTGGAAAGTCAAGATGATCCGTATTTTAAAAGAAATGCGGATGAATGTACACGTTTAAAAATCCCTTTTGGGGTTTATTTATATTCTTATGCAACCAATGAAAGAGAAGCTCTATCAGAAGCTAAACATGTATTAAGACTCGTAAAGGATTATCAAATGGCCTATCCTGTTTATTATGATTTAGAAGATAATAATACAACAGGAAGACAAAGTAATCAAACAATAGCGAATATTGCACAAACATTTGCTCAAAGACTCGAACAAGAAGGTTACTATGTAGGAATGTATGCATCATTGTTTTGGTTTAGAACTAAACTTACAAGTCCAATCTTTAATGAGTATACAAAATGGATTGCAAGATATAATGATGAACTTAATTATGATGGAGAATATGGTATGTGGCAATATAGCGCTACAGGAAATGTTTTAGGAATTGATACAATGGTGGATCTAAATTATGCCTATAAAGATTTTCCACAAATCATCGAAGAAGGTGGTTATAATAATTTTTCTAATACGAATTTAACAAGGTATAAGATAGGCGATGAGGTAGAATTTCACCATGTATTTTTAACAAGTGAATCTACGCAACCATTAATGCCATATCGTCATTTTGGAATTATTACGAGAATTGTTCAAGGTGCTAGAAATCCCTATCTTATAGGACAAGATGCCGGCTGGGTCAATGATCAGGTCATAGAAAGAAAGATAAGATATTTAAGTGCACCTGATTATACAGGCAATAGTTTTACAGATGCATTGCGTTCTATTCAAGAAGATGCTTCTTTTGCTAATAGAACAAAATTAGCTAAATTAAATGGAATAGATAATTATACAGGTTCACAAAGGCAAAATGATGAATTATTAAGATTACTTAAAGAAGGAAAATTAAGGACATAAAAAAGAGCTTAGATTCTTTTTTCATAAGCTCTTCTTAAAGCACCACTTTTTAAAGTGATTTCTCCACAATATTTAAAACCATATTTAGTTAAAAAACTTTGCATAGAAAGATTATCATGATGTGTATCCATTCTAACACTATGATAATCTGGATACATAGCAACTACTTGATCTAAAATCGTAGAAGCTAATCCTTTTCCTTTATATTCATTATCAACAGCAATACGGTGTACACATATATAAGGACAATTTAAAATCCATTTTCCTTCAATACGGTTATAAGCAGGTTCTCCATGAATCGTTACCATACACGTTCCTAAAATAACACCGTCTTCTTCTAAAACATAAGCTTCATTATTTTCTATATCTTTTTCAATTGTTTCTTCATTAGGATATCCATCTTGCCATTGATCAATATCATTATTTTTTAAATAAGTTTTTGCTTGATTAATAATGTCAATGACACGTGAAATATCTTCGATTTTCGTTGGTCTTAAAATCATTATTTTACCTCCCAAACATACTTTCCTAAATGATATAGACTTTTAGTTTGTTTGTCAAATTGTTTTGTTTACAAATCAAAAGCATTTGTTATAATAGCTTTATACAGAAGGAGGAAATAAAATGGTACTTGATCAAATCAAAGAAATTTTAAAAGATACAATGGATATTGATGAATCAAAAATTACTTTAGATGCTAAATTAAAAGAAGATCTAGAATTAGATTCATTAGATTCAGTTGAATTAATCATGTCTGCTGAAGAAGAATTTGGAATTGAAATTCCTGATGAAGACGTTATGAATTTTAAAACAGTAAACGATATAGTAAACTATATTGAAGAACATAAATAAAAGCTATAACAAGCATTTCGCTGTTATAGCTTTTTTTACTATTCTAAAATATAGTTATTCATAAGTTTTTTATTTTTTTCTAAACATTTAAATAAGAATGCTCCAATAATTAAAACAATAAATTCACCAATGAAAACATAGAATGCATTAATCATAAATGGTAATTCTAAAGCTAGATAAAGTTCTAAACCAACGATTAAACCATTGACAACCCCACCAATTAAAGCTCCAGCAAAAACATTTTTAACATAATACATACCAAGACAAGCAATCAATGTTGCAGCTGTTCCAAAACAAATGTCATATAATCCCATTGGAGATGCAAGGTTTGCAAGCAAACATCCAATAGTAAGTCCTGGAATAAATTTCTTGTTGTAACATGCAAGTAAAACAATAATTTCAGTTAAGCGCATTTGCACTGCTCCATAAGCAATAGGTGAAATCAAAATTGTTAAAACTGCATAAGCAGCACCAATCATGGCATTCATTACAATTAATTGTACCTTTTTATTATTCATTTGTAGTCCTCCTCTTCTAAAGTACAGTTAGAAGCCAAATAAAATAAAAAAGATGACAGAGCCATCTTCATTACTTATTCTTAGTTTTTTATACTGGGTTTGGCTCTCGAACCAGTCTTTGACATTATACTAAAACGGGTAGTGAAAATCAATATATTTTATTTTATAATAAAGGTAAGGAGATGATGATTATGTTATGTCCAAAATGTCATAGTTTACTAACAAAAGGAGCCAAATATTGTAATATTTGTGGAACAAGAATACCGCAAGAGGATATCCAAGTAGAAGAAGTAGGCTCAAGGGTTAAAAATAGAGAAAAACATAAAAAAGAAGTGCGAAAAAAAACTAAAATTATTATTTTAGGAATCATAGCACTTGTCGTGGTGATTGCTATGTTAGGATTTATTTTATTTTTTAAAGGAAATAAACCATCTTATTCACCAGATAATCTTGTTAGTCAACATGTTGAAAAACCATTGCATTTAGAAAAAAGTAAAGTTACATTAAATATTGGAGATGAATATACTATTCAAACTAATCTTAAATGTACTTATCAATCGAAAAATGAAAAAATATGTATCGTAGATACAAATGGTAAAATTAAGGCTTTATCATCAGGTAAGACAAAAGTAATTTGTACTAGTGAATCAGGTAAAGAAAAAGCCCTTCAAGTTATTGTAAATGAAAAAATAGAAACAACAGTAGAAGAAAATACAGATGAGGATGAATATATATTTGCTCATAGTGATACAGAACTTCTTACAGAAGTTGATTTAGAAAATAAAGATGATTCTCAGTTACGGTTAGGACTTAATGAAATTTATGCCAGACATCATTGTACGTTTAAAACACCTGAGATTGCAGACTATTTTAAATCTAAAAGTTGGTATAGTGCAGACGAAACTTTGACATCAGAAATGATGAATAATCATATGTCAGAGTATTTTAATGAAATTGAATTAAAAAATATTTCCTTTATTCAAGCACATCGATGAAAATAATTTGCATACACTAAATCATAAATGAAAAAATATATGAAAATAGTTATCAAAATCTATAAATTTCATTTTCAATTCATAAAAGATATGTAAAATGAAAATGTAATCAAAGAAGATTATAAAGTCATTCTTCTCTTAGATATTTTTTTGACAACTATATTCATTGAATGACGTAGGAAAAGTAAGCGACGCCCGTTTACTTTTCCTTTTTTTGTTCTTTGAAAATAATTTTCATAAATAAAAAAGAAAATAAGGCAAAATATGAAAGTATTCATCAAAAATAATTGTAAGCATTTTCAAAAGTTGTATTTCTTCAATATTAATGGCACATAATAGTATGATCATTGATTCAGGAAGTACTTGTCAAAGTTGTTGTTCATATATTAATTTAATGCCTTCAAAAGATATTTTACGGTTTCTATAGGTGCATTTGAACATTAGATGGAAATTTACATAATGTGTTTTTAACTCCTGGTAAAAAAGAGAAAAAAATCAATCAATAGTAGGACATTGGAGTGAAGAATATCTAGATAAAGTTCAAGTAGATATCTGTGTTTTAGGAACTTCTGGATTATTAAATAGTGATGGACCAACATGTCATTCCTATCAAGAATTAGGAGTTAAAAAGAAAATGATTGAAAAAAGTGATTATGTTTTTGTGGTTGCTGATAGTAGTAAGTTTCAAGAAAAAGGATTATATACAGTTTGTTCTTGGGAAGAAATCGATGGTATTATTACGGATCATCGCATCTCAACAAAAGTATATGAAGATTTAAGTCAAAAGGTTTCTATTTATATTGGAAAACAAGAATAAAAATTTTTCAAAATAAAAAGTGATTTTTTTAAGATATTTGAAAATAAATTAAAAAGTATTCTATAACACTATTTATTGTTGTAAGAATATTTTATTTTTATATTGAGGTGTTACTATGAGCTTACTTTATAAGTTAGAATATCAAGATAACTTTACAGATTTAGAAAAAGGTATAGCCAATTATATTCTTGATCATAAAGATTATATTGTTGATTTGAAAATAACAGATTTAGCTGAAATTACATATACATCACCATCAACAATTTCAAGATTTTGTAAAAAATTAGGTGAAAAAAAACTATAACGACTTTAGAATACATTTTGCCTCTTCAGTAATAGGTGATTATAAATCTAAAACATATATCATCTGATCAAAATAGACAAGCAATGCTTTCTAATAAAGATAGTGGATTTCGTATTCTGGAGAGGAACAAGAGATTAAAAGAATTGTGAATTATATTAAACAAAAAGAAGGTACAGTGATTGCTGTTACTTCTATTAATGATAGCTATTTAAGAAAAATGCAGATTATTGTTTAACGATATGTTCTAAAGAAAATATTTTTTCAAAGATAGGATTTTATTCATCAAAGGTAAGTGCAGATTATATAATGGATATTATATTCTCTTTATTGTTTAAAAATAACTATAATATTAACTTAATTGAAAAGCTTGAAAGAGCAAAAAATATTCAAAATATAGAATTTTTAAACAATTAAAACAACGATTTTCTTTGAGTAAATCTTACTAGAAGGAACATTGTTTTTTTATTCACATAGGCGTATAATAGAGGTAGTCTAAAAGAATTGGGGGAAACCAGAAATGTACAAAATAGTCAAAAAAGAAAGACTAAATGATGTTGTTGAATTAATGGAAGTTCATGCTCCAATGGTTGCTAGAAAATGCGAACCAGGTCAATTCATTATTTTAAGAGTTGGTGAAGATGGAGAAAGAATTCCTTTAACAATTGCTGATTATGATCGAGAAGCTGAAACAATTACAATTATTTATCAAATTGTAGGTTTTTCAACTCGTCAATTAGCAAAATTAAACGAAGGTGATGAAATCACTGACTTTGTTGGACCTTTAGGTGTACCAACTGATTTACATAAATCAAATCATGTTGTTGGTATTGCCGGTGGGGTTGGTAGTGCACCATTATATCCACAACTTAAAAAATTAGCTGAAATGGGTGTAGATGTGGATGTTATCATTGGTGGACGTGAAGCACAATATGTATTATGGGCAGATAAGTTCAAAGCTTTCTGTAAAAATGTATATGTGATGACAGATGATGGATCTTTAGGAGAAAAAGGATTTGGAACTGTTAAATTACAAGAATTAATTGATAGTGGTGATCCAATTGATGAAGTTATCGCTATTGGACCAGTACCTATGATGAAAGCTGTTGTTGGGGTAACAAAACCTCATAATTTAAAAACAATGGTTTCATTAAACCCTATTATGATTGATGGTACAGGTATGTGTGGATGCTGCCGTGTTACTGTTGATGGTAAAATTAAATTCGCATGTGTTGATGGACCAGACTTTGATGGTTTATCAGTAGACTTTGATGAATTAATGGCTCGTCAAAGAATGTTTAAAGAAGAAGAACATCAAGTAGATGCGAATGCAGATCGTATTTGTAATTTAATGGGAGGTGCAAAATAATGCCTAATATGTCACCAAATAAGGTTAAAATGCCTGAACAAGATCCTAATGTAAGAAATAAAAACTTTGAAGAAGTTTCTTTAGGATATACAAAAGAACAAGCTATGGAAGAAGCAACTCGTTGCTTAAACTGTAAAAAACCATTCTGTATGGATGGATGTCCAGTAGGAGTACCAATTCCTGAATTCATTCATCATGTTGCAGAAGGTGAATTTGAAGAAGCTTATCAAACAATTACAAGAGAAAATGCATTACCTGCAATTTGTGGACGTGTTTGTCCTCAAGAAAATCAATGTGAAGGTAAATGTGTTAGAGGAATTAAAACTGAATCAGTAGGAATCGGACGATTAGAAAGATTCGTTGCTGATTATCATAGAGAACATGGAAAACCTGCAGAATTAAAAATTGAAAAAAATGGTAAAAAAGTTGCTGTTATTGGATCAGGACCTGCTGGTATTACATGTGCTGGTGAATTAGCTAAAAAAGGTTATGATGTGACTGTTTTTGAAGCATTACATAAAACAGGTGGGGTATTATCTTATGGTATTCCAGAATTCAGATTACCTAAAAAATTAGTACAAAGCGAAGTAGATGGTGTTGCTGCTTTAGGTGTAGATTTCGAAACAAATGTTGTTGTAGGACGTTCAATTACAATTGATGAATTACAAGAACAAGGATATCAAGGAATCTTCGTAGGTAGTGGTGCTGGTTTACCACGTTTCCAAGGAATTCCTGGGGAAAACTTAAACGGTGTTTATGCAGCGAACGAATTCTTAACTCGTGTTAACTTAATGAAAGGATATCAATTCCCAGATCATCCAACTCCAGTTAAAGTAACAGATACAGTATGTGTTATCGGTGCTGGTAACGTTGCTATGGATGCCGCAAGAACTGCAAAACGTTTAGGAGCTAAAAACGTATATATCGTTTATCGTCGTGGACCTGAAGAAGTTCCTGCTCGTGCTGAAGAAGTACATCACGCTAAAGAAGAAGGAATTATCTTCAAACTATTAACTAATCCAGTTAAAATAGAAGGTGAAGATGGATGGGTTAAATCTATGGAATGTGTTGAAATGGAATTAGGTGAACCTGATGCATCTGGAAGAAGAAGACCAATCGCTAAAGAAGGATCTAACTTCACAATTGAAACAGGAACAGTTATCGTTGCTATTGGACAAAGTCCAAACCCATTAATTAGACATACAACTCCTGGTTTAGATTGCCAATCTTGGGGTGGAATTATCGTTGATGAAGATTCAATGAAAACATCTAAAGATGGTGTTTATGCAGGTGGAGATGTTGTTACTGGTGCAGCAACAGTTATCTTAGCTATGGGTGCTGGTAAAAAAGCAGCTAAGGCAATGGATGAATATCTACAAAATAAATAGTATTTAAAAAGTCAATTCACATTACGAATTGACTTTTTCTTTGGCTGTCATTAAATATAAAATGATGTTTTCGCATAAAGCTAGAATAACAATCATATTTATTTTTGGAATAAGTAAACAAATAAGTTCTATACATATTGTAATTTTTGCTTTTTTATTTATAAATGGAATATATTTAAAAAATAACATAAATAGTATTCCAAGTGGAATAAATAATAATAAGAAATACGAACTTAAATATTTATAAGAAAGCATAGATAGAAAAAATATTAAATTGGAAGATACAAAACATTTAACAGGACTATCACAATGATATCCGCCTAAATTCACTCTTAATCCGGAAAATGCAAGCATCCAAACTAGTGTCATAAGTCCTTCATGTAAACATAATCCTAGAATAAACATAAATATATTAACGATTGAATTAAATATTAAAACTTGTTGACCATACTTATATACTTCATAATCTTGATCAAAATCATATTTATCATAAATTTTCTCTAACATCATCATTTGTTCCTTTTAATAAAAATTTCATGTAATAAATACCATCTTTATAAATGTTCTTTTTCTTAACAATTAAATCAGATTCAATTTTACATCTATCATAATCATAAAAATCATTTTCTGAATAAAGTTCAACTAACGTATAAATGCCTTGACCTTTAATGTGCAAAGTTATTTCACTATTCCTTTTAACGTAATTTAAAATTTCAGAAATAACATCGATAAAGTCTAAATCATCATATTTTTCATTTTGACTAATCTCAAAGAAAGGTTTAATACTTATATTATCATCTTGTAACCTATTGATTTTTACAGAAATCAAAATATCAAATACTGGATTTTTAGATGCAACTAATTTTTGGTAAGTGTTTTTAGATTGATATTGTTCAATAGCTTTGGATATTTCAGTGTTTGTATCGTTGTTTAAGTGTTTAATGTGTTCTAATATCCAATGAATACGATGTTTCTTATCATCAATATCATAACTAATGTTTTGTATGAGACGTAAGCTTTGTTTTATATATTTTTCTTTTTGTAATTGTTTTTCATACTGCATCTTTTCGGTGTATATTCGATTTAGGTAAATACCATTAATTATAATAAGAATGAAAGTAATCAATAATAAAATACAAATAATAACAGGACTATAAGATGCAGTTACTTCTACATTATCATAACTGATCATTCCAAAAATACTTAAAATAACAACTTCTGTGATAATTACTAATGAGTATTGTTTGTTAGGAACAGGAAATGTGAACTTTAAATGTCTAAGTAACCAACAGGTTACAAGTATTAAAAATAATTTAGAAGTTATACCTGCACAAATAAGATATATAAATTCATATCCCATATTTTTGAGTCTTCCAAATAAACAATAAGATATGTAAGGATAAGTAAATAATAAAAATACATAACCACCTAGAATAAAGATATCTCCAAATTGTATTTTCCTTTTGTTATGAATTATAAATAAATATCCTGTGATGAAGTATCCTAACATTAATACAATTCCATTTTCTTTGAAAATATCACATAATTCACATATTAAGAATAAAGAAGTAAGTAGAAGACAAAACTGTTTTCTACTTGAAAATGAGTAATAAAGGTAAACGAAAGCAGTAAGTGTAAATACTTCTAAAAAATTAAGAAATATTCTATAAGCTACCATTGAGTAAATAATCCTGATAAGTTAGTTTAAATTTCTTTTTATATGTTTTACCTATATTAATTTCTTTCTTGTTTCTTAAGATAATATATTTTGTATTAGCGTCATAGACAAAATCTAAATTAATAAGATAGGATCTATGTACTTGAATGATATTGTTATTATTGAGTTGAGTTTTAAATTCTTTTATTTTTTCTTTGAATTTGTATTCACCATCTAATGTGACAATTTTTAAGTAATGACCATCAGCTTCTATGTAGATAATATCACTGGTATTAATACGTACATGTTTTTCTCTAGCGTTAATGACAATAAAACTTGTATTTTCTAAATGTTCTTTAAACATTTTAAAGAAGATAGACATGTCTTCATTTAAATGATCTTTTCTAATGAAATAAAATGGTTGAAGTTCCATGGATTTATGAACAAAGTTATTGTTCATGGTCACAAAAACAATAAGTGCTTTAGGAAACCTCTTTTTAAGTTCTATAGAAAAATCGATACCATTTATTGATTTACTTAAATGAACATCTATAAAAATAACTTGGTAATCTTTTGTATCATCAATCTTTTCAAAATGATCCCCTAGACAAAAGAAATGGGCATCAGTGAATAGATTGTTATTTTTGAGTATATCAACAAACTCCTCTACAAAAGTATTTGTATCCTCTAATATCAAAATATTCATAATGATGCCACCTTCCTTATTTGTTTAAATTCTTTAATTGTTCAGGTTTTTCGAATTCATATAGATTTAACGCAGACATTGATGTTGCGTTACTATAGGCAACTCCACCTAACAATGCAAAGTATTTTTCAATTAAATAGTTTATCATAATTACCTCCTTAAGTGTACTTTATATTTGACACGAATATAAAGTCAATAGAACGTGCATGAAAGAATAGTTATCGTTCCTGAAGGTATCTTTTATAATGCGTAAAATGCACGATTTAATTGTTAACATGAATTAAAAGGGTGACGGATAATGAATGTTAATGAGATAATTATGAATAAAAGAATAGAAAGAGGCGTTTCTAGAAAAGAGCTTGCAGAGGGCTTAGGAGTAAGTGAGAGTACTATTTATAGAATTGAAACAAATCCTAATTTAAATCCCAATAATAAATTAGTAAAAAGAATTTATGATATTTTACGTATGAATGTAACGATTATTGTGGATGATGCACCAATATATGATGAGCATGCACATGAGATAGATTTTGAATCATATAGTCCTACAAGTAAAAGTATTATTTTTAAAACGATTGCAAAAGAAGAAAAAATGAAGAAATTAAAAGAAAAATAGTTATCTGATCGATAACTATTTTTAGGCTAATGTGATTTTTGTAATTGTATTGTTTGAAAGCGTGTAGGTCATTTTAACTGTTTTATTCTCACTATAGGCAATATATTGATTGTTCGCTTCTTTGTGATTTTCGTAATCTAAATTATTTTTTTCTAAACCAATGTAGAAATTACCTTCAACTTTGTAATGATCTGTAAAGAGTTCTACTTTTTTAACTTTATTCTTTTTATTTAAAGTAATTTGAATAGAATCATTATAATAAACTGTATTATTATTCTTTTTTGATTCTATATACTGATCACCAATATAATCATTTATATGATTTATCCTAGAATCCTTTGTAATTCCACGACCATCTTCAACGATAATTGTAAAACCAATATCATTATTTGTAAGAAGTTCTTCGGTTTTAGTGTCTTCTTTTTTTGAACAACCACATAATAATAAAATAAAACAACAAATAAAGAGTATTTTAGATTTCATAGAATTCCTCCTTTAGATAATTGTACGAAATATTTGATTTTTATTAAAGTAAAGATTTATAGACAAAATGTTAATCCTTAGAGCATATCTTCTTCTTATTTCATGTTATGATGAATAAAATGAGGAAAGATTCTATGACACTTGGAGAACGTATTCAAAAATATCGGAAAATGAAAGGATTATCGCAAGAAGAATTAGGTAAATTACTACATATATCAAGACAAACAATATCAAAATGGGAAAGTAATCTGTCATCACCTGATATACAAAGTTGTAAGGCTATGGCTGATGTTTTTGGTATCTCTTTAGAGGAACTTTTAGATGAAAGCAAAAAATAAAAACGGATCAAAGTACTAATCATCGAAATATGATTATTATTTTTGGAATTGTTGTTTTTCTAGCATTTATTATGGAAAGTTATGTAGCAGTTAAGATGAGTGAGAAAATGGATGCATTGGAAGAAGCAAATTCTTTGTTGCAACAACAAATCAATGACTTTTATGGTGATCAACCAATTTCACTAAATACAAATTCTATTTGTACTTATTTTAGTGGTTATATCAGTGATATTAAAAAGGATAGTTATAATATAAATATTGATTTGATTTTAAAAAATTATCAAGATAATACAACAGCACAAGTTATTTTTAAAACGGATAAAGATACATATACACTTTCTTTAAATAAAGAAGGTCCTTTTAAAGGAATAATAAATCTACATATTCAAACAGTTCAATTTGCACAACTTATTTCCCAAACAAATGGTGAAAAAAATTTTGGAATGTTAGATGCAGATATCAACTTTGAAAACTATTTAGATGAAGATGCTAGTGGTGGAATTATGTTAGAAAGTTATAATGAAAAAAAGAACAAAGGTGATTTTACTCTTTCATTTAGTGGAAATAAGACAAAGAAAGATGAAATCTATTTGTGGGATAAAGAATATAATTTTAAAAGAAATACAGAATATCATGATGTGAAAGGAACAATTTATATTAATAGTGATAAAGATATATTGAATTTGAAAAAGCATATACATGTAAAAATATAAAAAAAGAAGATACTGTGATGGTTGAATATACGTATACAAATGAAATGGAAATAAAAAAGAAACAAGAAGTAACAGCTCAACTTAAAAAGAATTGGCAAGGATATTATTTGGCATGGAAATAAAAAATTAGTATGATAATTATATTTTAATTTATTTAATTCCCAATCATTATCTTATATAATCTTTCTATGGATAGAGCGAAATTGCTTATAGGAGGCCATTATGAAAAAAAATCTACTTATGACAATTCAATATAAAGACATGGGCCCTTTTTCGCTTTTTATTTTTTAATTTGAAACATATCTTTTCTAAGATATGTTTTTTTTACAATCAAAAGGAGGATTAAAGATGCCAAAAAGAGAAGATATTAACACAGTATTAGTCATTGGTTCAGGACCAATTATTATTGGTCAAGCATGTGAATTTGATTATTCAGGAACACAAGCTTGTAAAGCATTAAGAGGATTAGGGTATAAAATTGTTTTAGTCAATTCTAACCCAGCTACAATTATGACAGATCCAGAAACTGCAGATGTGACATATATTGAACCATTGAATGTAGAAAGATTAACACAAATCATTGAAAAAGAAAGACCAGATGCTTTACTTCCTAACTTAGGTGGACAATCAGCTTTAAATCTATGTTCTGAATTAAGTAATGCCGGAGTTTTAGACAAATATGACGTTCAAGTATTAGGGGTAAAAGTAGATGCTATTGAACGTGGAGAAGACCGTTTAGAATTCAAAAAAGCCATGAATGAACTTGGTATTGAAATGGCAAGAAGTGAAATTGCAAATACGGTTGATGAAGCTTTAGCTATTGCTGATAAATTAGGATATCCAGTAGTTGTAAGACCTGCCTATACAATGGGTGGAGCAGGTGGAGGACTTGTTTACAATGTTGATGAATTAAAAATAGTTGTAAATAGAGGTTTGCAAGCAAGTTTAGTACACCAATGCTTAATTGAAGAATCTATTTTAGGATGGGAAGAATTAGAATTAGAAGTTGTAAGAGATGCTAAAAATAACATGATTACAATTTGTTTTATTGAAAATATTGATCCATTAGGAGTACATACTGGAGATTCTTTCTGTAGTGCACCAATGCTTACTATTTCTAAAGAAGTACAAGATCGTTTACAAGAACAAGCTTATCGTATTGTTGAATCAATTGGAGTTATTGGCGGTACAAATGTTCAATTTGCTCATGATCCAGTAACAGATCGTATTGTTGTTATTGAAATCAATCCAAGAACATCACGTTCATCTGCTTTAGCTTCTAAAGCGACAGGTTTCCCTATTGCCTTAGTTTCAGCAATGTTAGCGGCTGGACTTACATTAGATGAGATTCCTTGTGGTAAATATGGAACGTTAGATAAATATTATCCTGATGGGGATTATGTTGTTATTAAGTTTGCTCGTTGGGCTTTTGAAAAATTCAAAGCTGCAGAAGATAAACTTGGTACACAAATGAAAGCTGTTGGGGAAGTTATGAGTATTGGTAAAACTTATAAAGAAGCTTTCCAAAAAGCAATTCGTTCTTTAGAAACAGGACGTTATGGTTTAGGATATGCAAAGAACTTTAATGATTTATCTAAAGATGAATTATTAAAATTATTAATTAATCCAACAAGTGAAAGACAATTCATTATGTATGAAGCTTTAAGAAAAGGAGCTACTGTTAATGAATTATTTGAACTTACAAAAATTAAACATTATTTCATTGAACAAATGAAAGAACTCGTTGAAGAAGAAGAAAAAATTGCTTCTTATAAAGGAAATCAATTACCAGATGACGTTTTAAAACAAGCAAAGAAAGATGGATTTGCTGATAAATATATTTCTAAGATATTAGATATTGAAGAAAAAGAAATTAGAAATCAAAGACTTGCAATGGGTATGCATCAAGTATGGGAACCTGTTCATGTATCAAGTACAAAAGATAGTTCTTATTATTACTCTACATATAATGGAAAAGATCAAGATGAAGTTTCAAATAATAAGAAAATCATGATCTTAGGTGGAGGACCTAACAGAATTGGTCAAGGTATTGAATTTGATTATTGCTGTGTTCATGCTTCTCTTGCCTTAAAGAAATTAGGATTTGAAACAATTATTGTAAACTGTAACCCAGAAACAGTTTCAACAGATTATGATACATCTGATAAACTTTATTTTGAACCATTAACATTAGAAGATGTTTTAAGTATTCATGAAAAAGAAAAACCACTAGGAGTTATTGCTCAATTTGGTGGACAAACACCATTAAATCTTGCAAGTCAATTAAAAGAAAATGGTGTAAATATTTTAGGAACAACACCTGAAACTATTGATATGGCTGAAGATCGTGATTTATTTAATGAAATGATGGAAAAACTAGAAATTCCAATGCCAGAATCAGGAATGGCAGTTACAGTTGATGATGCTTTAGAAATTGCTCAAAGAATTGGTTATCCATTAATGGTAAGACCATCTTATGTATTAGGTGGTAGAGGAATGGAAGTTGTTTATGATGATGAATCATTAAAACAATACATGGCTGCTGCTGTTGGGGTAACACCTGATCGTCCTATCTTAATTGACCGTTTCTTAAATGATGCGATGGAATGTGAAGCAGATGCTATTTCTGATGGAGAAAATGTTTTTGTACCTGCTGTTATGGAACATATTGAACTTGCTGGTATTCACTCAGGGGACTCAGCATGTATTTTACCATCTAAACATATTCCAGTAAGACATGTACAAACAATAAAAGAATATACTAAGAAAATTGCTAAAGAAATGAATGTTCGTGGTTTAATGAATATGCAATATGCCATTGCTGATGATAAAGTTTATGTTTTAGAAGCGAATCCACGTGCTTCAAGAACAGTACCTTTAGTATCTAAGGTATGTAACATCAACATGGTAAAACTTGCAACAGATATCGTTACGCGTGAACTTACAGGTAGACCATCACCTGTTAAAGATTTAAAAGATAGAAAGATTCCTCATATTGGTGTAAAACAAGCTGTTTTCCCATTCAATATGTTCCCTGAAGTTGATCCAATTCTAGGGCCTGAAATGAGATCAACAGGAGAAGTATTAGGTTTAGCTAATTCTTATGGAGCTGCTATCTTTAAAGCTGAAGAAGCTACTCAAACAAAATTACCAACATCTGGTCGTGTTTTAATTTCTGTCTCTGATAGAGATAAAAAAGATGTTGTTGCTCTTGCTAGAAAATATTATGATGCAGGATTTGAAATTGTGGCTACAGGTAAAACATTTGAATTAATCAATAGCAATAATATTCCAGCTATCAAAATTAAAAAGATCAAAGAAGGTCGTCCAAATATTGTAGATGCTCTTACAAATGGTGAACTTGATATGGTGATCAATACGCCACATGGTAAAGAATCTGCACATGATGATAGTTATATTAGAAAAACAGCTATTAAAATGAAAATTCCATATATGACAAATATTGCTGCTGCAAATGCAGCTGTAGAAGGTATCTTAGAAGCTGAAATTCATGGAACACATGAAGTAAAATCACTTCAAGAATATCATAAAGCTATTAAAGACTAAGATACATGATTGTTAGGAAATTATCTGATTTCCTAACAATTTTTTTATTTTTTTCAAAAAAAGAACAGATAAGTAGGAGGACTACTTATGGACAAAATAAATAAAATAACAACAAGTAAACAAACAACAATGTATGATCATTTATACAAGATGATCATAGGAAATGAAGAAGTATTATCAAGAATCATAAAGGTAGTTGTAGATGAAGCAAAGTATTTAAGTTTTGAAGAAATTAGAAGACTAATAAAAGGAGTACATATAGGTGATAGAATGGTCAATCCACATTTTCATCTTGTAGATAAGGAAGGCTTTATCAAAGATGAAGGCGTGGTTTATTATGATATTTTGTGTTATATTGATGTACCACAAGAAGATGGAAAGAATATACGAGTCTATTTAAATTTAGAAATACAAAAAGGATATTCTGTTATTACTAGTGGCTATGCTTATGTCTCCAAGATAGTGTCAGGATAATTGGAAACAGAGTATGATGATAAAAACTATGATGGAATGAAGAAGGTCTATTCATGCTAAAGGCACCTAAAAGAAAAGATGGTCATATGAATGCCTATGAAACAAACGAAAGGATTATTTGTGGAGCAACAGTAGAAGAAAAAGAAGTTTATGACAAGGAAGTTATTCTTGTGGTATACTCAAACAAAGAACATGATTTAAATAAAAAGTAAGTATATGATGAATTATTGACACCATTGATGGCCTTTTTAAATAATGTATTAGATTATAATGGGAAACAAAGAATTATAGAATGATACAAAGAAAATAGAAAGTGAGGTTAAAGATATTTGTGATTTAGGTGAAAGCATTGCCTTAGAAGCAAGAAATGAAGGCAAACAAATAGAACGTAAAGAAAAGAATATAGCGCATGTAAAAAACTAATGATAGGATTACAAATGTCATTTAAAGAAGCAATTAACTTATTAGAAATACCTGAAAAGGAAGTAAAAGAAATAGAAAAGTATTTTCAATCATAGAAAGAGAGTAAAATCTCTTTTTTCTTATACTAAAAAATTGTTAATAAAATAAAATTACATAATAATAAAAAATTATAAATTGGTGTTGAAAAATGTTGTCAAATCTACTATACTATTCAAGAACAAAAGGAGATGAGGGCTATGTTACAACAAAGTGTCAAATATGATTGCTTACAATTGAATACGAGTACCTCATTTTTATATTCTCATTGTTTCTAACATATCATTTTTAATTGATATGTTTTTTTATAACAAAAAAAAGGAGGAAAATATATGAAAGCCTATTTAATCTTAGAAGATGGAAACGTATTTGAAGGTGAAAGCGTAGGGGCTAACAAAGAAGTTGTCAGTGAATTTGTATTTAATACTTCAATGACAGGATATGTAGAAGTATTAACGGATCCTTCCTATGCAGGACAATCAGTTGTTATGACATATCCATTAATTGGAAACTATGGAGTATGTTTAGAAGATCAAGAATCTACAAAACCTTATGTTGAAGGATTTGTAGTGAATGAACTTGCTAGACTTGGAAGTAATTTTAGAAAAAATATTGATTTAAAAGATTATTTAATTGAACATGACATTCCTTGTATTCAAGGAATCGATACAAGACATTTAACTAAAATCATTAGAAATAAAGGTTGTATGAATGGAATGATTACAACAACAAAATATGATGATTTAAGTGAAGTGATGGAAAAAATACATAACTTTAAAGTAACTGGTGTCGTTGAAAAAACAACATGTGACAAACCATATAAAGTAGGAACAGGAGATCGAAAAGTTGCTTTATTAGACTTTGGTGCTAAGAAAAATATTGCTAAATCATTAGCAAATAGAAATATAGAAGTCACAGTTTATCCAGCATCTACTCCTGCAAGTACAATCATTGAAGGAAACTATGATGGAGTGATGTTATCAAATGGTCCTGGAGATCCAAGCGAAAATGTTGAAATCATTAAAGAAGTTAAAAAACTATCTGAAAGTGGTTTGCCAATCTTTGCAATCTGTTTAGGACATCAATTGATGGCTTTAGCTCATGGATTTAAAACTGAAAAATTAAAATATGGACACCATGGTGCAAATCATCCTGTTAAAGATTTAAATACAGGTCGTGTTTATATTTCTACACAAAATCATAACTATGTAATTTGTGATGATTCTATTGATCGTAATATTGCAAAACCTTGGTTTATTAATGTAAATGACCAAACAATCGAAGGTGTTGAATATATGGGTAAAAATATTAAAACAGTACAATTTCATCCAGAAGCATGTGCTGGTCCATTAGATACAGATGCTTTATTTGATGAATTTGAAAAAATGATGGAGGGTAAATAAGATGGCAAGAGATTTAAGTATTAAAAAAGTATTAGTTATCGGTTCAGGACCTATCATCATTGGTCAAGCAGCAGAATTTGATTATGCTGGAACACAAGCATGTCGTGCTTTAAGAGAAGAAGGGGTAGAAGTTGTTTTAATTAACTCAAACCCAGCAACAATCATGACAGATGGTGATATCGCAGATAAAGTTTATATCGAACCATTAACTGTACCTGTTGTTAAAAAATTAATCATGGAAGAAAAACCAGATAGCATTTTACCAACATTAGGTGGACAAAATGCATTAAACATCGCTATGGCTTTAGCGGATGAAGGATTCTTAGAAGAACATAATGTTCGTACAATTGGGACAAATACAGATACCATCAAACTTGCAGAAGATCGTTTAGAATTTAAAAACTTAATGGAAAGAATTAACGAACCATGTGCTGCATCCATCGTTGTTAACCATGTTAATGATGCTTTAGAATTTGCAGAAAAAATTGGTTATCCAGTTGTTGTAAGACCTGCTTATACATTAGGTGGTACTGGTGGAGGTATCGCAAATAATGAAAAAGAACTTCATGATATTTGTTCAAATGGTTTACGTCTATCAAGAGTAAGTCAATGTTTAATTGAAAGATGTATTGCTGGATGGAAAGAAATCGAATATGAAGTAATGAGAGATAGTGCAGGAAACTGCATTACTGTATGTAACATGGAAAACTTAGATCCTGTTGGTGTTCATACAGGAGATAGTATTGTTGTGGCACCAAGCCAAACTTTATCAGATAAAGAATATCAAATGTTACGTTCATCAGCTTTAAATATTATTACAGCTTTAAATATTGAAGGTGGATGTAACGTACAATACGCTTTAAATCCAAATAGTTTTGAATACTGTGTTATCGAAGTAAACCCTCGTGTTTCTCGTTCATCAGCTTTAGCTTCTAAAGCAACAGGTTATCCAATCGCTAAATTAGCAGCTAAAATTGCTTTAGGATATACTTTAGATGAAATCAAAAATGCCGTTACAGGTAAAACATATGCTTCTTATGAACCAACATTAGACTATGTTGTATGTAAAATTCCTAAATGGCCATTTGATAAATTCGTTGATGCTTCAAGAAAATTAGGAACACAAATGAAAGCAACTGGAGAAGTTATGTCAATCTGTAATAACTTTGAAGGAGCTTTAATGAAAGCTTTACGTTCTCTTGAACAAAATGTTTTCTACTTACACTTAGATGCCTTTACAAAATTAACACATGATGAATTAAAACAAAAATTAAAAGATGTTGATGATCAACGTATCTTTGCAGTTGCTGAATCATTAAGAAAAGGAATTACTGAACAAGAAATCCATGAAATTACTAAAATTGATGTTTGGTTCATTGATAAAATAAAACATTTAGTAGAAATGGAAGAAAGAATTAAAACAGAAGAATTAACAGTTGATTTATTAAAACAAGCAAAAAGATTACAATTCCCAGATAGAGTCATTGCTGAATTAACTGGAAAAACAGAACAAGAAATTCATCAAATGCGTAAAGATAATAATATTGTTGCAGCTTATAAAGTTGTTGATACATGTGCGGCAGAATTTGATGCACAAACACCTTATTACTATTCAATTCAAGGTGGAGTGAACGAAGTAGAACCACAAAGAGAAAAGAAAAAAATCATGGTTTTAGGATCAGGACCAATTCGTATTGGTCAAGGTATTGAATTTGATTACTGTTCGGTACATTGTGTATGGGCCTTAAAAGCAGCAGGATACGATACAATTATTGTTAATAACAACCCTGAAACAGTATCAACAGACTTTGATATTGCTGATCGTTTATACTTTGAACCACTTACTGCTGAAGATGTAGAAAGTATTGTAGACATTGAAAAACCAGATGGAGCAATCGTTCAATTTGGGGGACAAACAGCTATCAAACTTACCAAAGCACTTACAGATATGGGTGTTAAAATTTTAGGAACAGATGCCGATGATGTAGATGCTGCAGAAGATAGAGAAAGATTTGATGAAATTCTTGAAAAATGTCATATTGATCGTCCAAGAGGTTCAACAGTCTTTACTGCAGAAGAAGCAATTGAAGTTGCTAATAAATTAGGATATCCAGTTTTAGTAAGACCATCTTATGTATTAGGTGGTGCTGGTATGGAAATTGCCTTAAATGATGGTGATATTAAAAAGTTCATGAAAATCATTAATAGACAATACCAAGAACATCCAATCTTAATTGATAAATACTTATCTGGTAAAGAAGTTGAAGTTGATGCAGTTTGTGATGGACATGATATCTTAATTCCAGGTATTATGGAACACGTTGAACGTGCGGGAGTTCACTCGGGAGATAGTATTTCTGTTTACCCACCACAAAAAATCAAACAAGAAATTAAAGATGTGATCGTTGATTATACAAAACGTCTTGCTAAAGCATTACATGTTGTCGGATTAATCAATATTCAATTCATTGTTTATGAAGATCAAGTTTATGTTATTGAAGTTAACCCAAGATCTTCAAGAACAATTCCTTATATTTCAAAAGTTACAGATATCCCAATTGTTGCCATTGCAACAAAAGCAATCATGGGACATACAATTGAAGAACAAGGATATTCTTATGGAATTGTTCCAGAAAAAGAAACAATTGCAGTTAAAATGCCAGTGTTCTCATTTGAAAAAATCAAAGGTGCAGAAATTTCTTTAGGACCTGAAATGAAATCAACAGGTGAAGTTTTAGGTATTTCTAAAAACTTAGATGAAGCTATTTATAAGGCATTCATGGGAACAGGTATTCAATTACCTAAGAGAAAGAATATCATTTGTACAATTAAAGATTCTTCTAAAGAAGAATTCTTACCAATCGCTAAACAATATTATATGTTCGGTTATGATTTATATGCCACAGAAGGAACATATAAATTCTTAAAAGAACATGATGTACCAGTACATTTTGTCAATCGTATTTGTGAAAAAACAAATACAATCTTTGATTTAATGTTTACGGATACAGTTGATTTAGTAATCGATATTCCAACAAGAAATGATAACTTAAAAGATGGCTTCTTAATTAGACGTTTTGCTGTAGAAGCTGGTATTCCAATTTATACTTCACTTGATACAGCAAAAGCACTTATTGATTCACTTGAAAAACGTAAACATGGTGTGCCATCGTTAATTGATATTACAAAACTAAGATAATAAAAAAATGGTCGAAAGACCATTTTTATTTTGGGCATAATTTTAAGGAGTATTTTGGACTATCTGTCCATTTATAAAAAAATATATTTTTCTATAATGAAAGAAGGAGTTTTTTTATGAATCAAGAAAATACTTCTTTTGAAAAACAAAAAAACTGATTGCAAGAAGAAATGCTCTCAAACTTTTCTTTATTCGTTTCCCTGATGTAGATCCAATTTTTTTAGAAAATCTATCAACCAAACAATATGAAGAACTCTTTGATTTACTCTTAATAGTTAAGAACTTAGACGAAATAAAAAAGGCTATTTTAGATATAGCCTAATTCTTTACATGCATAATAAATACCATCTTCATCAATAGAAGTTGTCACAAAATCACTTAATTTCTTTAACTCATTATTTCCTTGTCCCATACAAATCGAAAAAGAAGCATGTTTAAACATTTCAACATCATTTAAAGAATCCCCAAAAGCCACATAACTTTTCATATTCCATAACTTCATAAAATAAGCAATGCCAGTTGCTTTAGAAATTCCTTTAATAGTAATATCAGCATAACTACTTTCTCCTACCATCACATCAAGTTCTTCAATATCTTTAAATTCTTGATAGTCATAATCTAAAGGACCATAAGCAATCATGGCACCTACTTCTTGATTGGTATAGCTACCAACAGGGGGAATTGGATTATTGAAATAATTACATGAACGAATGACATTTTCATTGGGTTCCATATTAATAATTCTTGGTGTACATTTAAGAGCTAAAGGAATGTTGTGTTTTTTAGAAGCGTCTAAAGCTTTTAAAACAACAGTTGTAGATAAACTTTCTTTGTGAATAAGTTTTAAATTTTTATCTAATAAAGCTTGTCCACTATTGCATACATACCCATCAAAGGCAAAAGTATCATAAATGTGAGTATTCTTTAAAGAGTCAACACTTCTACCTGTAGATACTAATAAAAGATGACCTTTTTCTCTTAATAAATTTAAGGCTTTGATGGTACTTTCTGGTATTTGATGATCTGTGGTCGTTCTTAAAGTACCATCAATATCAAAACAAAACAATTTCTTCATTATTTACCTTGAGGGAAAAATTTTGCAAGTGAATTTGCTACTGCTGAAATAGGCATTGTTTGAACCACAATTTTACCAGGACCAGTAACCACGGTATTAAATAATCCCTCTCCTCCTAAAAATTTATTTTTTAAACCAGGAACTGATTGGATATCCATTTTACAAGTAGCATCCATCATTGCAAGATAACCGGTATCAATAACCATTTGTTGACCTGGTAGTAAATTATATTCTACGGTACTTCCATCAATTTCAATAAAACATGTTCCATGTCCTGAAACCTTTGTTAAAATAAAACCTTCACCACCAAATATACCAGAAGAAAATTTCTTATTAAAGAAAACCGATGTTTCTACATTTTCTTCACTAGCTAGAAAAGCAGATTTTTGAATGATGACTTCTTTTCCAGGATCTACATCAATAGCGACAATTTTTCCAGGGAAACTTGAGGCAAAGGCAATCAAACCATCTTCATTTGCCGTATAACTATTTCTAAATAAAGTTTCACCAGAAAACATTCTACCGATGATTTTACCAGCACCACCACCGTTTGTTTCCATTTTCATACATGGATCCATCCAAGCCATAGCACCACTATCACTAATCATTTTTTCACCTTTATTTAAGTGACAAATAACAACAGGGAGAGTATCTCCAACAATTTCGTATTTCATAATCTTTCTCCTTTTATAAAGCTACACAAACAGGTTGAATAATATCTAAAGTATTTCCTGTAGGCTTAATTTCTTCTTTTTCTTCATCAAATGTATAAAGCTCTAAAAAATCTTCTTCTTGACTTGCAACAACAATATAACGATCATCAATAATATTAAAATCACGAGGTCCTTTTCCTGTATGCATCATATAAAGTAAAGTGATTTTTCCTGTTTCTTGATTAACGCGATAAAGGACAATACTATCATGTCCACGATTGGAAACAATAATATGTTTACCACTTGATGTCATATGAATAGCAGCAGCACTTGAAAAGTCATGAAAATGACGAGGTACACAATGAATAACTTGAATCAAAGTAAAGTGTCCATCATGATATTGATAAACCATAATACTGTTACTAATTTCATTGACGAGATAACAATATTTACCATCATGAGAAAAAATCATATGACGAGGCCCACTACCAGGAATCACAGATTGACTTAATGATGTTTCTTGTAATTTTTCATTAATAAATTCATACATAACAATTTTATCAGCACCTAGGTCAACACTGTAAAGATATTTATGATCAGGAGTAATTCCTACATAATGAGCATGAGGACTTGTTTGTCTTTTAAGTAAATCAATTCCTGAGCCATGATGGTGAACAACTGAAAGTTTATCTCCAATTTTATGATCCTTTAAAGGGAAAGCAGCTGTTGCTCCAACGTGATAATTGGCTGTAAATAAATATTTTTGATCAGGACTTAAACATAAATGAGTATAAGAACGACCATGGGAATTATAAAAAGAAAGTTGTTTTAAATCATCTTCTTCAATATGATAACTTGCGACACCTCCTCCTTCACCAACACGTGCATCTTTTAAAGATACATAAAGATAATCATCTTTTTTAATAACATAAGAAGGAAAATCTTCGGTAGGAATATGTTTATTTAAATGAAGTTCATTTTTAGTTTCATCTAAAGTACATACATAAAGACCTTTTTCTTTTCCTTTAGCGTAACTTGATACATAAAAACGATACACAAAATCGCCTCCTTTTGAAATAATTGTACCATAAAATGACTATAAAAAGCTTTCTATATAAGAAAAATAATAAAGTAAAAAAGTTCGATAATAAGTGAATAATAAAAAAAGTATCTATATAACGGAAGATATAAATCTTTTGTTTTAGTTTTCAAATATTTATTTTTGTATTACAATAATTTATGGGAATAGAGAAATAATTTTATAAGAGAGGTTTATTTATTATGGAAGAACGCTTAATTACGTTAGTAAAGGAAAATACGAAACGTGATAATTATGAAGATAATAATGCGTCCAATCTTTCAAATATAATTGGATTATCACGTAATAGTATTTCATCGTATTTAAACGATTATTTTAATCAAGGGCGTTTTGTGAAAATTAATACACGTCCTGTTCTTTTTTTAGAAAAGAGCGAATTAGAAAAAAGATATAATATTAAAATAAATAAATTGATGTTTGCCTCACTTGATGAATTAGATGAATATGCAAAAACTTGTGGGAGGGGATCCAAGGATTTTAGAGATTTAATAGGTTATAATGGTTCTTTAAGAAAGATTATTGAATCATGTAAAGCAAGTATCTCTTATCCACCACATGGACTACCTATACTTTTAAATGGACCAACAGGCACAGGTAAAAGTTTTATTATTGAAAAAATGTTTGAGTATGGAAAAAATAATGGAATCTTTTCAGAAAAAGCAAAATTTGTACATGTGAATTGTTCAGAATATGCGAATAATCCAGAACTTATTACCGCGAATTTATTTGGATATAAAAGAGGCGCTTTTACCGGAGCAGATAATGATAATCCGGGACTAATTAAAGTTGCTGATGGAGGAATGTTGTTTCTTGATGAAGTTCATTGTTTAAAACCTGAATGCCAAGAAAAATTATTTCTATTTATGGATAAAGGAAATTATCATGTTTTAGGTGACAGTGAAAATGAATATCATAGTAATGTTTTTTTGGCTTTTGCGACAACAGAAAACCCTAAAGAAGTTTTATTAAAAACTTTATTAAGGCGTATTCCAATTCAAATGGAAATACCTTCTTTGTCTAAAAGAAGTGAAATGGAAAAATCAAATATTATTGTACGGTTTTTAGAAAATGAAGCGAAACATATTCATAAAGAAATTCGTATTGGTAATGTTGTATATGCAGCATTATTAAACAATGAATATGAAGGAAATATTGGAGAATTGAAAAATGTAATACAAGAAACCTGCATGAATGCCTTATATTCAAATAAGAATAAGGATTATATTGAAATAAATTCACTTTGTTTACCATCACGTGTACGCTTTAATAATCATATAGATAATAGTATTTTAGTAGGAAGAAATCAGTTATATTCCTTAAATGATTTAAAAAATAAATATGAAAATGAATTTCCTTTTAAAGAATATTCTAATAAATTATTAGAGTTATTAGAAAATTATTCAAAAGAAGAAATATCTATTCAGTCCTTTTTAGAACAAGCACTCAGTGAAACACAAACATATTCAAATGATTCTTTATTTAGAGAAAATAAAGAGAAATCTATAGATATTGCCTATTTTACAAATGTTATAAAAAAAATGGCAGAACTTATTAATGATAAATATCGTTGTGATTTTCAATCAAGTGAAATACTTACGTTATCATTACTTATTCAAGATTATTATACATATTATGTTATTGTTGAATCTTATTTCGATATTCATCAAGAAGGATTTCAATCTTTAGAAACGGTTGTTAAATCCAACTATTTTAGATCTTATGAAATCGCAAAATATTTAAATGAATTATGTGGTATTTATATTAATTTGAATTGGCACAATTATTTAACATCGATTTTTGCTTTATTTATAGAATCTTATCATGGTAATCGTGTTTTAAATCAAACCGTTGGAGTTGTTTTATCTCATGGTTATGCTACGGCATCATCTATCGCAGATGCAGTTAATCGTATGTTAGATGAATATGTTTTCGAGGCAATAGATATGCCATTAGATATATCTACGCAATTAATTATTAATAAATTAAATGTTTTTATTGAAAGTTATGGTGGAAATATTAAGAATTTAATATTGCTTGTAGATATGGGGTCTTTAGAAGAAATTTATAATGGATTAAATAATGTTTCAAAATCAAATATTGCAATCGCTAATAATGTTAATACACGATTTGCCTTATTTGTTGGAAAAGGAATCCTTGATAAAAAGTCTCTACAAGAAATATTTGATGAAAGTATAGAATATAGTCAAACAAATTATAAAATTATTAATTCTCAAAAGAAGGAAAAAGTAATTGTTTGTTCATGTGCAACAGGGTTAGGAACAGCTGAAAAACTTAAAGAAATCATCGAAGATTCTTTACCTGAACATTTACCTGTGAAAGTAATTACCTATGATTATACTTCTTTATTAGAAGTTAATTTAGAAGAAAAATTATTAAAGGATTATGATGTTATTTGTGTTATTGGAACATTGAATCCAAAATTAAAGAATCTTCATTTTATTGCTATAGAAGAATTAATAATGAATAGTTCTTTAGATTTCTTAACCTCTTATTTTGCAGATATTATTAGTCAAGAGGATATGGATAGTTTTCAAAAGAAAATGTTAAAGAATTTTTCACTAACAAATATAATAAATAATTTAACAGTATTAAATCCAACTCAACTTTTAGAAAGAGTTGCCGATGCAATAGATTTATTACAACAAGAAATGAAGACAACATTTACAAATAATACATGCTTTGGCTTATATGTTCATATATGTTGTTTGATGGAAAGATTAGTGACAAGAGAAGGCATTGAATCTTATCAAAAAGAATTATCTGATTGTAATGAAGATTTCATTAAATTTTATATGACAGTAAAAAAAGCTTTTAAGCAGGTTGAAAAATATTATCGTGTAGAAATTCCTATTGAAGAAGTGGAATTTATTAATATTTATATTCAAAATATGATGGTAAGATCATTTGATGAATATGAAGGTATGGAGGAATAGATATGAAAGAAAGTTTAATGATAGCTGTTTTTATTATCATTGTTTTCGTAGTATTACAATATATTGGTAAAAACATTGTAATGAAAAAAATGACAACATCTTTAGAAGAAGAAAAATATGATGCCTTTTTTAAAACAAGTCAAAGTATTTTATGTTTCTTATTTGTAAAGCCTTATATAAAAGAAAGTATGAAACTTTCTGCATATATTACCCAAGAAGAAAGTGAAGAGGTAAAAAAAGAAATAGCCCTTATAGAAAATATGCGTATAAAACCTCAACAAAAATTAATGAGTATTTCAAATGCATTTTATTTCTTTTTAGGAAAAAGAGAAGAGGCATCATGTAAACAAATGTTAGACTATGTAAAAAAATTAGGAGATGAAAGAACCTATAATAATCTTAAAATCCAATATGATATCTTTATTTTAAAAGAAAGCAAACATATTGATGAAATTAAAAAGAAATTAGAAATTGCTCAAAGAAATAATATGCCTAATAAAGACTTAATGGTAGGTTCATTAGAATATTTGATAGGATTACAATATTCTTATTTAAATGATAAAAAGAATATGATGAAGTATTTTAAACCAGCATTAATTCACTGTAAAGGAACGACATACGAAGTTGAAATGAATCAAGTCATCGAGAAAATGAATGAAAACATTTAAATATTTAGTAAATGGTTTAGAGGTAGAAGCAAAATATGACGAAGAAGATATTGATAAAGTCTATAAGCCTCTATTAAATCATTGGTATGATCTTTATAAACAAAAACAATGTCGTATTGTTATTTTTATTGCAGGATGTCCTGGTAGTGGAAAGAGTACTTTTGTTTCTTTTTTAGAGTATTTATTTAATCAAATGGATTTTGATTGTAAGTTGCAAACGGTAGGAATGGATGGCTTTCATTATTATAATGAAGAACTAGATAAAATGAATTTAAGGAAAGAAAAGGGAAGCCCCCGTACTTTTAATGTAGAAAAGTTAAAACAAAAGATTATTCAAACAAAAAAAGAAGACTGTTATTGGCCTTATTATTCAAGAAAATTACATGATCCTATAGAAAATCAAATTTTTGTACATAGTGAAATCATTATAATTGAGGGAAATTATTTATTGTTAAAAGATGAACCATGGAATCAGTTAGAAAGGTTATGTGATGAAAGTTTATTTTATAATGTGAATGTTGAAGAATTACAAGACAGATTGATTTTACGTAAGATGAAAGGTCATTTATCTAAAGAAGAAGCAATTGATTTTTATAATGCTTCTGATAAAAAGAATGTTGAAACAGTTATAAATAGAAGTAAAAAAGCAGATATTGTCTTAAATATTGCAAAAAACAGGGTATATTGACACTACCTTGTTTTTTTCGACACTAATTGGCATGAATTTTGCTATATAGGAAGTGAAAGGAGGAATTAAATAATGAGTATTACTTTAGGAAGGATTGATTATCGTTTATTACATGGGATCGTAGCAACAATGTGGGCCCCTCAATCAGGGGCACAACGTGTTATGGTTATTGATGATAAGGTGGCTAATGACCCTATTATTAAAGAAAGTATGCGTTTGGGTAAACCAGCAGGTATGGCTTGTTCAATCATTACTTTAGAAACAGCTATCAAAAATTTTAAAGCTGGTAAATATGACAATCATAAAGTATTTGTTGTTACAGAAAATCCAGAAACATTCTTAAAACTTCAAGAAGAAGCGGGGCAAAAAATTCCTCGCATTGTTTTAGGAATTACAAGAAATAATAAAGAAGGTACAGTTGTTAGCTCAAGAGCAAGTGTCCTTGATGATCAAAAAGAAGTTTACAAAAAAATTATTGAGAATGGTACAAAAGTAGATGTTCAATTTACAACTACTGATAAGGCTGAGCCATTAGAATCAAAAGTCAGCTTATAATAGAAAATAAAGGAGAGGAAATAATATGACTACTGTTCAAATTCTTTTGATTACACTAATAGCCTATTGGAAAATGACAGATAATGTCACATTACAATTATTTGCATTTAATACAATTATTTGTGGTTGGCTTGTTGGATTAGTTATGGGTGATCCAGCAACGGGACTTACAATTGGGGCTACTTTACAATTAATGTCTATGGGTGTTGTGGCTGTTGGAGGTTCATCAATGCCTGATTACCCTGTTGCAGCAATTATCGCTACTGCTATTGCATGTTCTACTGGACGTGGAATGGAAGCTGGTTTAGCTGTTGGGCTTCCAGTTGCAATGTTAGGTGTTAACTTTGATGTTATTTATAAAATCTTCAATGGTTTCTTAGCACAAAAAGAAGTTTCATTAATTGAAGAAGGCAAATTTAACTCTTTCTTACGTTTAGTTAAAGTTTCACCTATATTCTATGGTTTATGTTCAGCAGTACCTGTATTCTTATGTGTTGCAATTGGTCCATCTATCGTTAATGCTATTTTGGATTTCATGCCAACTTGGTTTACAACTGGATTATCAATTGCCGGAGGTTTATTACCTGGTGTTGGGATGGCAATGTTATTAATGTATATGCCATTAAATAAATACTGGTCATTCTTAATTGTTGGATTTGTTTTAGCTGCTTATTTATCAGTACCTACTTTAGGTATCGGTGCTGTTGGTTTAGCTGCTGCTTATGAAGTTTATAAAAAAGGATTAGCAACTGCAACTGCAACTGCACCAGCAGGAGCTAGTTTCGGAGGTGAATTAGAAGATGAGTAAGGGAAAAGTATTAACTAAAAAAGATTGTCGAACTGCTGCTAAACGTTGGTTGATCGGTATTTCAACATTTAACTATGAAACACAATTAGCACCATCTTATGCTTTTGCTGTTTATCCATTACTTAGAAAAATGTATCCTGATGATGAAGATTTTAAAGCTTCATTGTTAAATGCAATGAGATATTATAATACAATGCCATGGATTTCGCCATTTGTTATGGGTGCTGCCTTAGGTATTGAAGATGATGGTGGTGTAGAATCACTAGAAGCTGTTAATAACTTTAAAGTTGGTATCATGGGTCCTCTTGCAGGTATTGGTGATACTATTGGTTGGGCAATGATTCCTACAATCTTTGGTTCAATTGCTGCAAGTATGGGTATGCAAGGAAATCCTTTAGGAATTTTCTTATGGGCTGCCTTTACCTTTGCATTCTTAGCTGTCCGTATTCTAGAAGTAGAATGGGGATATAATATGGGTATCAATGTTGTTACTAAGCTTGGTAAACAAATTACTGTATTTACAGAAGCATGTTCTGTTCTAGGTTTAACTGTTGTTGGATCACTTATTTCTTCAGTGGTTAAATTACAAACAGGTATTACATATACAAATGGTGATGTTACAATGAAGGTTCAAGAATTACTTGATGGTGTTATGCCTTCACTATTACCAGTTGCAGCTGTTGCACTTATTTATTATTTTATGAATAAAAAGAAAGTTAAAATGACACACATGATTTTGATTATCATCATTCTTTCATGGATTGGTGCTGCATGTGGAATCTTTACTGCATAATCTATAAATATTTGATTAAAGGAGTGAAAGCTCCGTTAATCTCATTCGTTATATAAAACATCAATAATATTTGATATAATTGAAGAAAGGAACTGTTTTGGCATTGCTATATATAATGTTCACTCTATTCCCTCCCTTGTGGATATAATAATATTTTATTTTTAGAAATAATTTTAAATGCCAAACTTTTGAACCAATTATACTAATGAAGATTGGAGAAGATTATGAGAAGATATATTATTGCTTCACATCATAAACTTGCTTATGGATTAAAAGATACCGTAGATTTTTTAACTAATGGAATCAAAAAGATTTATGATGTAAATGCTTATGTAGAAGATGGAGAAAAACCAATTGAAGAAGTCGTAAGTGAATTATTTGCTTCTTTTGATGAAAATGATGAAGTTTTAGTTTTTGCTGATATGATGGGTGGAAGTGTTTATCAAAAATTCTATCCATATATGAGTGATAAAGTACATGTTGTTTGTGGAATAAATTTACCCTTAACATTAGCACTTGTTTTAGAAAGTGAAGATACTCCTTTAACACAAGAACTTGTTCATCAATATGTTGAGGACAGTAAAAACCAAATTGTATATGTCAATGAAGTAAATTTTGCAGTCGATGAAGATGATGAATAGATAAGAGTGCGTACTGCATCTTATCTTTTTTATTAGAAAAGAGGAAATGATATGAAAATTAGTACAATAATTGAAAATATGAAAAAATATCATAAAGGATATGGAACAATTGATGAAGAAAAAACAAGAGATAAAGTGCTCTATGGAAATGTTGATCAAGAATGTACAGGAATTGTGACTTCTTGTTGGGCTTCTGTTGATGTTATTAAATATGTCATTGAAAAAGGAGCCAACTTGATTATCAGTCATGAAGCATTATTTTGGAATCATGGAGATCATCAAGAATGGCTAGAAGAATCAAAAAATAGTGTCTATTTAGAAAAAAGAAAACTATTGGATGATCATCAAATCGTAGTCTGGAGAGATCATGATTATATTCATTCAGGTATTCCTTATAAAGGAGACTATATTGATGGTATCTTCTTAGGTCTAGCTAAGAAAATGGGATGGGAAGATAAACTTATTGTTAATCCAATCAATGAATTTGACCCATCTTTATTATGTTCTACTGCCTATAGCTTTGATCATTCAATCAAAGCCAAAGATCTAGCCAAGGAATTAATTGATACCTGTCATTTAAATGGAATCAAATTGATAGGAAATTCAAATGCGAATATTAAAAAAGCAGCAGTGTTATTCCATGTATTTGGTGATGCTAATGAAGCTATTAAAAATACTGATAAAAGTGATGTCGATTGTCTGTTATCGATGGAACTTATAGATTTTACTTATGCAGAGTATCTAAGAGATAGTGGAATGTTAGGAAGAAATAGAGTTGCTTTAGGAATGGGACATTTTAATCTAGAAGAACCTGGAATGGAATATATGTTGGAATACTTAGATGAAGCGATAGGTGAACATATACCTGCGTGGTTTAAACAATCAGGAGACAATTATGAATATATGACAAAGGATTGTTGTCATGATCACTAATCCTTCTAATTTTAGAGATTTACATGATTGTTATGATTTTATAGAGGCAGGGCATCTCTATCGTAGTGCGCTACCTCGAAATCTTACGAAACAGGATTGGGACAAACTTTATAATTTAGGTATTCGTTATATTATTGATTTTCGCAGTGAATTTGAAAGAAAAGAAGATAGTTATGAATGTGATCAACGATTTCAACACTATAATTGGAGTGCTTTAAAACCGGAAACGGGAATCGATGATTTCTATTTTCCAAGATTGATTACCAAAAAATCTACAAAAGAAGAGGTTTATAATAGTGCCTGGTTTATTCGCAAAGGCTATAAAATAATGCCTTTTGATAATTTGGCCTATAAACAATTATTTCAATTAATAAAAGAAAAAGATGGAATACTTTTTCATTGTGGTTCAGGTAAAGATAGAACAGGATTATTTGCGGCATTACTATTAAAATTATTTGATTGTGATGAAAAGACAATATATGCAGATTATCTTTATAGTAATAAAAGTGTAGAAAAAGATTTAATGCCACGTCTTGTTCAATCAGATTTTACGGATGAAATTAAAGAGATGTTATTGTATGTTTGCAGTGTTCATGAAGAATTGTTGAAATCATCATTTGATGAAATATTAAAACGTTATTCTTCATTTGATGAATACTTTGAAAAAGAATATGCAATTGATAAAGAAGTAAAGGAAAACTTAATTAAGAAATATTGTCATGAAAAATAATATGCGCATTCAACTTGTTCCTAATTTAAAGTTGGAACAAAAACAAAAATATAATTCTACTCAAGAAAAATATCTTAAAATATTATCTTCATCCTATGAAGAATTACATCAATACATATTAGATAAGGCGTCAACAAATCCTTTAATTGAATATAATTCATCATTAGACCCAGATTTATTATTAGAATTTGATGATTATTCAAAACCTCAATTAAGAGATGTTCTTTTTGAACAACTTCGTTTAAGTAATGAAAAATATGATGAAGATGTTTGTGATTATCTGATTTCTTGTTTAGATAGTAATGGTTATTTCAAATATTCCAAGGATGAAGTTATTAAAGAGAGTTTATGGGGCTTAGATTCTCTTAAATATCATTTAAAGTTATTAAGAAAATTGGAACCTTATGGATTATTTTCATTTAGTTTAAAAGAATGTTTAAGTATTCAATGTTTAATGAGTGAAAAAGCAGAAAGTGAAACAGGATTGATTTTATGTGATTATTTAGAAGAACTGGCAACACAACATTATCATGCAATTATAGAAAAAACAGAATTAACCCAAGAGGAAATAGATGAAGGATTTGATTTTATTAAAACGTTGAATCCTAAACCAGCAGCAAACTACGCACAAGAATCTACTTTTCTTATACCAGAGTGTAAAGTTTCTGTTGAAGGAGAAAATCTACAAGTAGAACTATTAAAATTTGATTTATCTATTACTGTCATTGATGATGATTCTTTAAAGAAGCAAAGAAAAGAAGCTGAGACACTTCTAAGTGCTTTACAAAAAAGAAATATGACACTCTTACAAATAATGAATGAAATATGTCATGTTCAAAAAGACTTTTTTATTCATCATGGAGAGTTAAAACATTTAACTTTAGAAATGGTTGCGGAAAAATGTGGACTTGCTATCTCAACAATTTCACGTGCAATTACACATAAATCTTTTGAATTTAATAATCAATATTATTCTATCAAAGAAATGTTTATTCACTCAGGAACTTTTATCAAAAATGATAAGGCTATAAAAAAAGAAATCACACAAATCATTGAAAAGGAAAATAAGTTAAAACCTTATAGTGATGAAAAAATAAGAAAACTTTTAGAAGAAAAAGATATTTATATTTCAAGAAGAACGGTTACAAAATATAGAGAAGAATGCTTTATTTATAATTCTAGACAAAGAAAAATTGAAAAAATATTATGGGAGGAAAAATGATGCAAGATCCAAGACCAATTAATACAAATATTAAAACAAAATTAATTAATCCTGAAAAAGAAAAACCATCAAGATGGTCTTTTTTGAAAATATTAAGAGAACATAGTGATTTAAGATTATTTTATCCAGAAATAAATCCTAATGCTGAAGTTTATAAAATGAGAGATAATCTTTATTGTATTTATTATGATGGAATTCATTGTGGAGAAATGTGGTGTTATCTTATTGATGGTCCACAAAAAGCAATGCTTATTGATACAGCATTTGGATTAGGAGATTTAAAAGGCTTAATTCATAAACTTATTGGTGATAAAGAAATTATCGTATGTAATACACATTGTCATATTGACCATGTATCAGGAAATAGTCATTTTGATAAAGTTTATTGTCACTATGCTGATCAAAAATATATTGAAGAACATCAAGGAAAAGATGTTGTAGATGAATTTGTTTATGATGAAAAAGGTGAATTAGGATATACTTGGTTTGATGCTAATGACTTACCACCATTTACTCCTTATGAGGTAGAAGGTGTTGAAAACCACCATCAATTTGATTTAGGAGATGGATATATTGTTGAACTAATTCATTTACCAGGACATACACCAGGTCAATCAGGATATTTAGATCATCAAACAGGATGCTTCTTTATCGGAGATGTCACAAGTGCTTTTGGTAGTGAAGCTTGGGATGTTTATCCAGAATTTTGTACAATCAATGCATTAAGAGATGCTTTACAAGATTTTATGCCACGTTTAGAAGAAGTATCAGGAGTATTTCCAGGTCATGGAACAATTGATCTACATCCAAAAACTTTAAAATATATTTTAGATACTGCAAATCGGGTTATTTATCATCCAGAATGGTATGATACAAAGGTTGATTTCTTTGGTACACCAATGTATGCTAAATTTATTTATCAACAAGGTAGTGATTTAAAATATACAAAGAGTGCAGTAATCAAAGAAGAAGATCCAGAAGAAAGAGAATTTTAAAAGAAAAATATATAAAAAAGTGAGCTACAAAAATTTTAGCTCACTTTATCTTTATATCATTAAAATAATTATTTTTGCCCAACGCCTTTACAATAAGTTTGTACAACTTCATAATCTCTATCTAAAACAACAAGATCAGCATCATAACCAACGCCAATTGTTCCTTTACGATCATCAACATGTAAACATCTTGCTGGGTTTGATGTACATGCATTGATCGCGTAATTAACAGGAACTAATGCATCTTCAATTAAGATTTTTAATCCTTTGTTTACATTTAAAGTAGATCCTGCTAAGTTACCAGCTTCTACTAAGTGTGCACTACCATCTGGATAAATGACAACTTCTTGCCCACCAAAATCAAATTTAGTACCTACAGGGAATCCTTTACACATTAATGAATCAGTAATCATAATACTATAATCAGGACCTTTTGAAGTAAAGAAATTATTTAAAGCAGCAAGAGTAGAATGATTTCCATCACAAATAATTTCTCCATACATATTTCTAATACGTAAAGCACCACCAACAAGACCATTTGCACGATGCGTAAATGGTGTCATTGCATTATAAACATGAGTCATACTTCTTGCTCCATGAGCGTATGCTTGAACAGCTTGTTCATAAGTTGCATTTGAATGTCCAATACTTACGACCACATTATTTTGACTACAATATTTTGTAAGAGCGTAATCTTCATCATTTTCAACAGCCATAGTAATATATTTAATTAAACCATGAGCAGCTTTTTGATATCTTTTAAATTGTTCAATATTAGGTTTTACACAATATTCTTCAGGTTGAGCTCCTTTATGTGCTTTATTTAAATAAGGACCTTCAAAATGAATACCTAAGATTTCTGCACCTTCATAACCTTCTTCTACGACTTTTGCGACATTACTTACCGCATTTGTAAGAACTTCTTCACTTTGAGTAAGAGTTGTTGCAAGGAAAGAAGTAACTCCTTCATCAACGATTCCTTTTGCCCATTTTCTTAATCCTTCAGGATCAGCATCATTTGTATCAAAACCATAAGCTCCATGGCAATGAATATCAATAAAGCCAGGAAGAATTCTTAAATCTCCATAATCTTTCGTAACTTCTTTTTCATTGTAAGGATATATTTCTTTAATAATTCCATCTTCTAATTCTAATTGTGCTGGCGTGAATTGATCCGCAATCCAGACTTTTTTACTTTGTATAATCATAATTTCACCTCATATTTATTATAGAACACTTTACTTATCTAGACAAGCAACAACTCCTCTTATTTCTAATAAAAATTCAATTTACCTTACCTCTAAATTAGTATATAATTAGAGTCATAATAAGGAGGAAGAGGATATGGATGAAAATTTACTTTTATCATTAATTGAAAACAACGCGAAAATGGAAGTCGTTGATCTTGCGGCCGCCTTAAACGAAACAGAAGAAAATGTTGATAAGACAATTAAAGATTTAGAAAAAAATAAAACAATCTATGGTTATCATACTTTGATCAATTGGGATAAAACAAACCACGATGTGTGTACAGCTGTGATTCAAGTTAATGCGAAACCTGAAAGAGATTATGGATATGATCGTATTGCGAAAAAAATCTATAATTTTCCAGAAGTAGATACAATGTATTTATTAGCGGGAAATTATGAGTTTTTATTAATTGTTAAAGGAAAAACAATGGTGGAAGTTGCTAAATTCGTTAATAGTCGTTTAGCGGTTATTGAAGGTATTGAAAGAACAGCCACAATGTATGTTTTAAAACAATATAAAAACATGGGTAGACTTGTTGAGGACGATAATAAAGATGCAGCAGAAAGATTATTGGTAACTCCATAATGGATTTTGAAAAAATTGTTAATCCTATTGTAAAAGATATTCCACCTAGTGGAATTCGTAAATTTTTTGATTTAGCTAATCAAATGGAAGGTGTTATTTCTTTAGGGGTAGGTGAACCTGATTTTGCAACCCCTTGGACAATTAGAGAAGCTGCAATCTATTCAATTGAAAAAGGGAAAACATTTTATACTGCTAATCAAGGGTTATTAGAATTAAGAAAAGAAATCTGTAAGTATCAAAAAAGAAGATTTAATTTAGATTATAAACCAGAACAATGTATCGTTACTGTTGGAGGATCTGAAGGAATCGATTTAGCCTTTAGAACAATTATTAATCCAGGTGATGAAGTCATTTTATTACAACCAAGTTATGTTGCTTATACACCGGGTGTTGCACTTGCTGGTGGAGTGGTAAGAAACATTACTTTAACAGAAGAAAATGAATTTAAATTAACACCTGAACTTTTAAAAGAAGCTATCAATGAAAAAACAAAGGCCATTCTTTTAAACTACCCAAGTAATCCAACAGGTGGATTCATGACAAAAGAAGACTATGAAAAATTGGTGCCTATCTTTAAAGAATCAGGAATTATGATCATAACTGATGAAATCTATGCAGAACTTTCTTATGAACATAAATTCTGTTCAATTGCATCTTTTGATGAAATCAAAGATCAAGTTATTCTTATCAGTGGTTTTTCTAAAGCTTATGCGATGACAGGATGGCGTTTAGGTTATGTTTTAGGTAATGAGTACTTAATCAGTATGATGAAGAAAATTCATCAATATGTCATTATGTCAGCACCAACTTGTGCTCAATATGGAGCCATTGAAGCGATGAGACATTGTGATGAAGAAATTGAAAAAATGCGACAAGCTTATCTTGCAAGAAGAAACTTCTTAGTCAAAACATTTAATGAAATGGGACTTAAAACATTTACACCACAAGGTGCTTTCTATGTTTTCCCATGTATTAAATCAACAGGGCTTACATCAGAACAATTCTGTGAAGAATTATTAAATGATCAGTTAGTAGCCTGTGTGCCAGGAAGTGCTTTTGGTGAAGCAGGAGAAGGATATATTCGTGTTTCTTATGCTTATAGTTTAGAAGAACTTAAAGCAGCAACAAAGAAAATTAGAAAATTCTTAGAAAATAAGGGAGTTATTTAACTCCTTTTTTTTGGCTTTAAAACAGATACAAATTAATCATAAAAATCATCATCTCCTTATAATATAGATAAAGAAAAGGGGATGATTTTAATGGTAGTTAAAAGTTATGAACAAATGACAGATGTATCAATTATGGAGGTAAAAACATATTTACTAATTCATAGTGACGGAATTTATCAACAAGATATTTATGATTTAATGAATACGTGTATTGATGTTTTTCAATTAAAAAGAAAATTAAATAAAAGAAAAGATATTCAATTATGGCTTTTTTCAAATATTAAAAGATATATTGATTGTTGCTTATCTTATAATGAAATGGAATATCATCTTATTATGATGAATTTATTAATCAATCAACATTTTAAACCATTAGTCGAATATAAATATAATTTATTTTATTATATTTTAGATCATAGTGATTTTAATATAGAAATTTATTGTCTAGTAAGGCATTTGCTTACATTTAAAATGAATCAACTCAATCAAGTCATTTTAGGTATGACACATTATAAAATGATGAGTGATGAACAAATGCATTATCAAGCAAGTCTTATTCTTTTATTAGAAAAACAATATAAACAAGCTTATTTTCATTTACCATTTGTAACACTTGATGAAGCCTTTAAACGCTTTGAAAAATCTCTTTATAATTATTCACCATATCGTTATGAAATGTTGTATCATAAAGACAAGACATATTCACTTAATTATGCAAGATAGGAGAAAACTATGGACAGACTCTATTACACATATCTTATTATCAAAGAATCATTAGATTATATACCTGCTATTGAAATAAAAGGGCAACTTGAAGAAAAATATCGAATCAAAGTTGATGTTAAAACGGTTTATCAAGCTATAAAAAATATTAATGAATTATCGAAGTATATTTATCAAAAAGAAATCATTAAGACTAAACATCGTAAAGGCTATACAATAAATGAAGAATTCTTTAATGATGGACAAATACAATATTTATGGGATAGTATTCTTTATAATAATGATTTAGATCAAAAAGAAGTAAATATACTACTTACAAAATTACAAACATTAAGTTCAAATAAACAATTATCCCGTATTCAAAATCAAACAATTAGACAAAATGATATAAGAAATTATGATTTGCTATTAAATATGACAACCATTATTAAAGCTATTAATGAAAAGAAAAATATTTATTTTAAGTATGTTAATTATGAAATAAAAAGAAATAGGTTGGTAGAAATATCAAATATCCATGGTAATCATCAAGATAATAAAGAATTTTATATTATTTCTCCGTATAAACTCATTCAAAATAATTCTAAATATTATGTGATTGGTTATTTTGATAAAAGACCAGATAGTTTATCTCTTTATCGATTGGATCGTATGAGACTTGTAAGAAATCATAAAAGTAAATATTTTGAAGGAGAACAATTTGATGTAGAACAAATTGATAATCCAATTAATATGTATATTTCCGGAGAAAAAGAAGATTTAGAGATTAGTTTTGATCAATCGATTATTAAAGAAGTGGTAGATAAGTTTGGACAAGATAATCGTGTGACAAAGGATTATGAAAATCGTTATCACTTAATAGTAAAAGATGTTTTAATTAATGAAGGATTAATAGGGTGGTTAATGATGTTACAAGATAAGATTACAGTTATTAAACCTTATTCTTTACAAGAAGAAATGAAAAAAAGAATTGAAAAGACATTAAAACAATATCAATAGGAGAAATTATGATTTATATAACAGGTGATAAACATGGGGATTTTAGTGAAGTTTATGCATTTTGTTGTAAAAATAAAACAACAAGAGATGATCTTATGATTGTTTTAGGAGATGCAGGTATTAACTATTACGCTAATGAACAAGATATTTATTTAAAAAATAGTCTTTTACAATATCCAATGACTTTCTTTTGTATACATGGAAATCATGAAGAACGTCCTGAAAATATAGAAGGCTATAAAACAAAAATATTTCATGGTGGTCTTGTATATTATGAAGAAGAATATCCTCATATATTATTTGCGAAAGATGGTGAAGTGTATCAATTTAATGAACAAAGTGTTTTAGTTATTGGTGGAGCTTATAGTGTTGATAAAAACTATCGTCTACAAATGGGATATAATTGGTATTCAAGTGAACAACCTAGTGAAGAAATAAAAGATAAACTTTTAATGTATGTAGAAAAGAATCCACAAATAGATGTTGTACTTTCTCATACTTGTCCTTATAAATATCTTCCGCGAGAAGTGTTTATGAAAAGTATTAATCCTTTAAAAGTAGATTATAGTACAGAATTTTTTTTAGATAAATTAGAATTAAGCTTAGATTATAAAAAATGGTATTGTGGACATTTTCATACTGATAAAAAGATAGATTGTATGAGATTTATGTTTAATGAAATTATTGAATTTTAAAAAGCTGCTACAAATGTAACAGCTTTTTAGATAGGAAATATTTTATTATTGATTATTGAATACTTTAGGTAAATCTTTTGTTTTTTTCCAATCAAGATCTTTTATTTGTTTAAGAAGTGGTTGATAGAATTGTTTTTTGTCTTTTGGATAAATAGCATAGTAGTTAACATAAGCCTCTTTATCTGTGATTGGTATTAAAATACGATTATCTTCTTCATTGTCTCTTTGTATTGTAATATTACTTTTAAAATTAGGCAAAGCAGACATCTTTGTAAGTTCATTAAAGACAAAGGGATCATCTTGAAATAACAAATGAGATTTAGGAATCATTTGTTTACATACTTCATTCCAAAATCCAATATGTGATAATAAAAGAACACTTTGTCCATCTAAATCAGAAAATGAAATTTCTTTAAATGGTGCTAAAGGATGTGCCGGAGGCACAGATAAGTAAAGTGATTCATTTAAGAATTCTTGGCAAATATAGTTTTTATTATCTAAAGGATGTGTTAATACAATTAATGAATAGTCTCCATTTTCTAAACAATCAATGAGTGTTTGCTCATCTTGAATAAGATAACCTTCAAATTGTGAATTTGTATTTGTTTGAAAAGTATATTCAATTCCCCATAAAGGAGCAGGTGCACAGCTAGCAAAAGATAAATAATTTTGATTATGTTTTGTCAGTTCTTTGATCATTTCTTCTCTACCATCAAGTAACTTTTTCGCAAATTCAACCGCAAGTAAACCATTATCATTTAATTCTATTTTATTTTTCTTACGATTAAATAACGATAAACCTAAATCTTCTTCTAAACGTTGCATGGATTTTGTAAGGCCAGGCTGAGAAATAAGAAGTTCTTCAGCTGCTTTAGAAATCGTTTTATTTTTTGCAATAGCCACAAGATGTTCTAATTGGTTAAATTCAATCATTATATTACGTCCTCGTCTTTTTTTGTATTATAACATACTATAACTTTTTGTTATAGTGATATTTGTTTTTGGTCATGTACAATAGAATAAATAATAATTAAAATAAAGTTAAAGGAAAAAGGAGAAAGAAAATGAAAGTATTAATTATTAATGGTAGTCCTCGTCCTCAAGGAAATACAAAAATTGCTTTAGATGAAATGGTTAAGATTTTTGATCAAGAAGGAATTGAAAGTGAAATCGTGCATGTCGGTAATAAAGATATTCGTGGTTGTATTGCTTGTATGTCATGTAAAACAAGATTAGATCATTGTGTTTTTGATGATTGTGTCAATGAGATTGCTCAAAAGTTCGAAGAAGCAGATGGACTTGTGGTTGGAACACCTGTTTATTTTGCTTCGGCTAATGCAACATTAATTGCCTTTTTAACAAGATTATTCTATAGTACATCTTTTGATAAAAGTATGAAAGTAGGAGCTAGTGCGATTGTCGCAAGACGTGGTGGTATTTCCTCAACTTATGATGAAATCAATAAATTCTTTGCAATCTCAGGTATGCCAATTGCTTCTTCACAATATTGGAATGCAATCCATGGTAGAGAAATGGGAGAAGCAAGCCAAGATGAAGAAGGATTACAAACAATGCGCGTTCTTGCTAGAAACATGTCATTTTTAATGAAATGTATTCATGATGGTAAAGAAAAATATGGTTTACCAGAAAAAGAAGAATTCCATCGTACAAACTTTATAAGATAAAAGAAAGGTGTGAAGATAAAATGTATACATCTGATCTATTTAAAAAATGGATTATTGATCATCAAAATGATGATTATCAAATCAATGTAGAAAGTGAACAAACAATTAAATTAACAACATCTTATGGTGAAGCTACCATTCAATTTACTGATGTTACCAATGGAACAATTGTTGAATTTAATATTATTTCTTATAAAAATCAAGAAGTGCAGTTTTATCTTCATTTTGAACTTAATGATGAAAATCATGCCCATCAACTTTATGATGAAATGATTGAAACATTAATTGGTTTAAAAGACAAAAAAACAACCCGTGTTTTATTATCTTGTTCCTCAGGTCTTACAACATCAATGTTTGCAGATAACCTTAATTCTGTAGTAGAAATGTTAGGGGAAGATTATCACTTTGATGCAGTTGCTTATTCAAATATTTATGAACAAGTAGAAAACTGTGATCTTGTTTTAATCGCTCCACAAATTGGCTATATGTTAAAAAGATTACAAGAAAGTTTACCTGATAAACTTGTTTTACAAATACCAACAGCAACTTTTGCAAGTTATGATGCAATTGGTGCGATTAAATTTATTCAAAGTGAAATTGAAAATTATAATAAAGAAAAGAAAGAAGAGCAAGTTAAGAAATGTCACTGTTGTAAAAAATCAAATAAACGTATTCTTTCTATTGTTTTATCAACTAATAGAGCACAAACTCGTATTTATTATCGCGTTTATGATAAATCAACAATTATTGATCAACAAACGATTATTAAAGCAAGTCTTGATATGAATGATTTGTATGATATTATCGATACCGTTTTATTAAAACATCATACAATTGATGTTATTGGTATTGCTACACCAGGTATTATTAAAGATAATCAACATCTACGTTCATCCATTGATGGTAGAGATCAAGATATTAAAAATGAATTTGAAAAGAAATATCATATCGATGTCTTTATTTATAATAATGCTAATGCGGTGGTAGTAGGATTTTCTTTGGAACATGAAGAATATAAAAATATTATCTTTCATTCACAACCTTTTGGTTTTGGCATTGGTGGTCAAGGAATCCTTGTAAATGGGCAAGTTATTATAGGAAAAGAAGGAATTGCGGGAGAAGTACGTTTCTTTTTAAGAAGAATGCAATTATCAGATGATTGCCAACAACTTGCTTGGAGTCAAGCAGGTGTTAAGGAACTTGTAATTAAATCATTATTACCATCCATTTCCTTAATTGGACCTGATGCTATTGCACTTTATTCACCGATGACACCAGATATTTTAGAGATAGAAAAAGGATTACTTTCTTTTGTGCCAAAAGAATTCATCCCAACTTTCTATTCTATTAAAGAACCTTGGTATTATATGTTAGATGGTATTACTAAATTATGTATGGATCATTTAGAGGAGAATCATAGATGATTCTCTTTTAATATTAGAAAACAACAGTTACTAAGATATTTTAAATACTATTATTGTATAAAAAATAAAACTATGGAGAAATCAAAATGAAAAAATTGGGATTGATAGGCGGAGTAGGTCCAGAAGCAACATTGCAATATTATAAAGAAATAGAATATAGCGTTATGAAAAAACTAGATAAGCCAGTTTTACCTGAAATTACGATAGAAAGTCTTAGTTGTTTTAAAATGATACCATTTGGAGCTACACAGGATTATGAGGGAATGACAGAATATATACTTGGGGCAGTAAGAACTCTAGAAAAAGCAAATTGTGATTTTATTGCATTGGCATGTTGTACGGAGCATATGGTATTTGATAGAGTTGCAGGGGAAACTGCTATCCCTCTATGCTTAGTTTGGTTCAAGTATGTGTAAGTGAAGCGAAAAAGAAGAAATTTAATAAATTGTTATTGCTTGGAACTGAAGGAACAATGAAAGATACCTATTTTAAAGAATCATTTGAAAAGGAAGGAATACAAGTTGTTACACCGAGTGAAGAGGATTGCAAGTGGATAGGATTGCATATTGAAAATGAATTAGAACATGATGTTATAACAAAAGATACAAAGGAGAAGTTTATTGAAATTGCTAATAAAGGTTATAGCGATTTAGGCGTAGATGCAACTAAAATTCACATTCAAAATATCATAGACGAAATATTAAGATAAAAGAGAGAATCATTTTGTGAGGTTTACTTAGTGATTTGATAAAATAGCAATTTTTAAGCGAAGACTTAAAATGGAACTCAAAAAAACTAAACGACCACACTAGAGTATTGATTTACTCCGGTGCGGTTATTTTTGCTTTACACATCCATTCCTAAGTGATTTTCAGTTAATTCCTGCACTTCAAATTTCAATTTATTAACGGTGAACAAATTATGGTAACTGATAAATGTGTAGGTTGTGGTATTTGTACGAAAGTCTGTCCACGTGGTTTATTCTACGTTGAAAACAATAAAGCAAAGAGAAAACAAAATATTTGTGAGTTTTGCTTAGCATGTGCACAAAACTGTCCATCAAAAGCAATTATTACAAAAATCAAAGATGCTAATCCCAAGGCACGTTATCGCCATGAAAAAGTAAGTCTAAAAGATATTATAGAAGCAAACCAACAAGTATAACTTCCAGTTATACTAACATGCACTATTGATATTGTACATATATAGAATTAAAAATTAAAATAAAGATAGAAATTGGAGGAGATAATAATAAAAACTTTTGAATTAAACAATAAACAAACAATCCCTGCTGTAGGATTTAGAGTCTTCATGATTCCTAATGATGGACCTACTTATGATGCAACTTTAGCTGCTTTAAAAGCAGGTTATCGTCATATTGATACAGCTGCAGGATATATGAATGAAAGTGATGTAGGAAAAGCGATTAAAGATAGTGGGATTGATCGTAAAGAAGTCTTTATTACTTCTAAATTATGGTTACAAGATTATGGCTATGAAAATGCGAAAAAAGGTATTGAAACTTCTTTAAAATTATTAGGAGTGGATTATATTGATCTTTATTTATTACATCAACCTTATGGTGATTATTTAGGAGCTTGGAAAGCTTTAGAAGAAGCTTATCAAGAAGGTAAGATTAAATCTCTTGGTATTTCTAATATTACTGTGAACTTATGGAATAAATTTAAAGATGGTATGACTGTAATGCCGGCGGTCAACCAAGTAGAATATAATCCATTTGTTCAACAAAAAGAATTAAGAAAAGTAATGGCTGAAAACGATATTTGTTTAGAAGCATGGTTTCCGTTAGGACATGGAAATAAAGATTTATTAGAAAATGAAACAATTGTTTCATTAGCTAAAAAATATAATAAAAATGCTGGTCAAATTATCTTAAGATGGATTTATCAAGAAGGAGTTGTTTCTTTACCTAAATCTACAAATGAAGAAAGAATGAAAGGAAACATTGATATCTTTGACTTTGAATTAACAGATGAAGAAATGAAAAACATGCAAGCCTTAGATACAAATAAACCATCTCATAATCCTGAAGATCCTGCCAACGAAACACGTTTAATGGGATTAAAAATTCATGACTAATTTCATTACTTTAAATAATGGATACCAAATCCCTCAACTTGGATTTGGTACCATTCAACAATTTGGTAAACAAATTGAAGACAATGTAGCTTTTGCCTTAAACCATGGCTATCAACTTATTGATACTGCCAATCGTTATGAAAATGAAGTTGAAGTAGGTAAAGGTTTAAAATTATCAGGATTAAAAAGAGAATATTATTTTTTAGAAACAAAATTAGGACCAACACTTTATGAAAACGATCAAGCAATTGATGACACTTTAAAAAGATTAGGTGTTGATTATGTTGATGTGATGATTTTACATCATCCTGTTAATAACTATATTTATGCTTATAAAATGCTAGAAAAAGCGTATAAAGCAGGCAAAATCAAAGTGATTGGACTTTCTAATTTCCAAATTGAACAAATTCAAGAAATTTTAGATCAATGTGAAATTCCACCAATGATCATGCAAGTAGAATGTCATCCTTATTATCCAGCAGAACATGTATATGATTTTTGCAAGGAACATCATATACAACTTCAATCATGGTATCCTCTAGGACATGGAAATAGTGATATGTTAAAAGAACCAGTTTTTGTAGAACTTGCAAAAAAATATCATAAATCAACTGTACAAATCATTTTAAGATGGCATCTCCAAATGGGATTTGGTCTTGTTCCAGGAAGCAAATCATTAGATCATATTGAAGCGAATGTTCAAATCTTTGATTTTAAACTAACAGAAGAAGAAATGAAAGAAATTGAAAAAGTGAATAAACATACACCATTTTATAAAGTAACTAAAGAATCTTTACAAAGACTTGCGACAACAAAATGTAATTTTGAAGATGGAGAATAATTATGGAATACAAAACATTAAATAATGGAGTGAAAATGCCAGTTGTTGGTTTTGGTGTTTTCCAAGTGAAAGATGAAGAAGAATGTAAAAGAGTTGTTTTAGATGCGATTGATGCAGGATATCGTTTAATTGATACTGCACAATCTTATGGAAATGAAGAAGCTGTAGGTAAAGCTATTCAAGAAACAAATGTACCAAGAGAAGAATTATTTATTACTACTAAAGTGTGGATTTCTAATTATGGGTATGAAAAGGCAAAAGCTTCTGTTGAAGAATCATTAAAGAAAATGCAATTAGATTATTTAGATTTAGTTTTATTACATCAACCATTTAAAGATTATCATGGAGCTTATCGTGCTTTAATTGATTTATATAAAGAAGGAAAAATTAAAGCTATTGGTGTTTCTAACTTCTATCCAGATCGTTTAGTAGACTTAGCTTTAGATACAGAAGTTGTACCAGCTGTTAACCAAGTAGAAGTCAATCCTTTCCATCAACAAGATGTAGCATTAAATTACAATGCAAAATATGGTGTTCAATTAGAAGCATGGGCTCCCTTTGCGGAAGGTAAAAATGGTATTTTCACAAATGAAACACTTGTAGAAATTGGTAATAAATATAATAAATCAGTCGGACAAGTTATTTTAAGATGGCTTGTACAAAGAGGAATTGTATCTTTAGCTAAAACAGTTAGAAAAGAAAGAATGCAAGAAAACTTAAATATTTTTGATTTTGAATTAAGTGAAGAAGATATGCAAATAATTGCTTCACTTAATAATGATACGAGTTCTTTCTTTTCTCACTATGATCCAGCAACTGTAGAAATGATTTGTGGCTTAAAACGCTAATAAAAAAAGATTACATCCATTTTAAATTTGTGATAATATGTTCGAGTAGTTTATAGGATAGTGATTATTTAAGTATAGGCTAAACCTATTTATTGCCACCCTTTTTAAGTGCGCAATAAATAGGTTTTTATTTTGGAGGGGTGATTATGGAAATAAGCAAAGTTTTTAACAATAATGTAGCTGTTGTTCTTGAAAATAATGAAGAAAAGATTGTGATGGGACGAGAAATCTGTTTTAAAAAGAAAATAGGGGATACGATAGAACCAGAAATAATTGATAAAGATTTTTATTTACATAACCAAGAAGTTTTAAGTCGATTTAAAGAACTTGTTGTGGATATTCCTTTAGAATATTTAGAAATCGGTGAAGAAATTATGGATGAAGCGAGACTAAGTTTAGGCAAAGCTTTAAATGATAATATCTATATTTCTATGGTCAATCACATTTATACAGCTGTTGTTAGAGCAAAAGACGATATTTTAGTGAAGAATGCTTTATTATGGGATATTCAAAAATTTTATAAAGAAGAATATCTAATAGTGAAAAAGGCTCTTGTAATTATCGAAAAGAAAACAGGTGTGCTTTTACCAAATGATGAAGCAGGATTTATTGCGTTACATATTGTCAATGGACAATTAGATGAAGATGTTCATGACATGTATGAAATTACGAAAATCATGCAAGAAATTGAAAATATTGTGCGTTATCGCTTCAAGATAGAATTTAATGAAGAAAGTGCTTATTACTATTGCTTTATTACCCATTTGAAATTTTTTGCACAACGTTTAGTTGAATATAAAAAAACAAAACAAGCAAGAAGATGTTTTTTTGAATCGAATGCATAGTAATCTATGTTCCAATGACAAAAAAAGACAAAAGCTGGTTTATATTAATGATGATTTATTTAATGGAACTTTTAAAAGAATGCATACGAGAGATTATCGTTGTACAAGAGAACTTTCAAATGTGTTTGTAGAAAAAGGAGTTACTAAGGATAAACGTTATAAAAATGAGTTCGTGTTTATAAACATGGACTTTTTTCATTTTACATAAACTTAACATAAACCATACGTTCTTTTGATTTTTGAAAGTGTTGAAAAACACTATGATATGAGTGTCTTAAGAAAAGGAAACAAAAATAAATAATATCTTAAGAGAAAACAAAGGAAGGTAAATAAAAAATGAAAAAGAAAGTATTAAGTGTTTTAATGGTTTTCATGATGTGTCTTGGTTTAGCTGGATGTGGCGGAGGATCAAATAGTGCATCAGATGACATTAGTGGAAAGGTAAGTTTAAACGGATCAACTTCAATGGAAAAATTCGTCAATGCCTTATCAGAAGGAATTAAAGAAAAATATCCAAACTTACAATTAGAAGCACAATTTACAGGATCTGGTGCAGGTCTAGAAGCAGTTGCTTCAAAAACAACAGATATCGGAGATTCTTCTCGTGCTTTAACAGATGAAGAAAAAGCAAAAGGATTAGAAGAAAATATTGTTGCTATCGATGGTATCGCAACAATTACAAACAAATCTAATAAAGTAACAAACTTAACAAAAGATCAATTAGCAAAAATCTATACAGGACAAATTACTAACTGGAAAGATTTAGGTGGACAAGATGAAGCAATCGTTGTTATCGGACGTGAAGCTGGTTCAGGAACTCGTGGAGCATTTGAAGAATTATTAGGAATTGAAGATCAATGTCAATATGCTCAAGAATTAAATGAAACTGGTGCTGTTCTTGCTAAAGTTGCTAAAACTTCTGGATCAATCGGTTATGTTTCATTAGATGTATTGGATGATACAGTTTCTCCTCTTCAATTAGATGGTGTTGAACCAAGTGAAAAAACTGTAAAAGATGGAAGCTATGCTTTACAAAGACCATTCGTAATGGCTACAAATGGAAAAATTAGTGAACAATCTAAACAAGTTCAAGCAGTATTTGATTTCATCAACAGTGATGATGGACAAAAAATCATTGAAAAAGTTGGATTAGTAACACCAAATAAATAAAAATAAAGAGGGAAGTATTATGGAAAAAAAGTTATCAATTATTAGCCATAAGAAAGCAAAATCCCTAGTAGAAAAAACAGCCGCGATGATCTTTCGTGGCTGTGCTATTATCTCTGTTTTAGCAGTTGTTACTATTACAGGATATATGATTATTTCAGGGACACCTGCCATTTTTAAAGAAGGAATTACAGGTATTTTGTTTTCTACAACATGGGCACCAACAGCAGCTCATCCTCAATATGGGATTGCTTATGTTATTTTAACTTCTATTGTAGGGGTTTTTCTAGCAATTTGTATTGGAGTACCTATTGGTTTATTTACAGCAATCAACCTTGCTGAAATTGCACCAGCAAGACTTAGAAAAATATTAAAATCAGCAATTGAATTACTTGCGGGTATTCCATCTGTTGTTTATGGATTATTAGGTATTTTGATTGTCAATCCAATGATGTATAAATTAGAATTAATGATCTACCATGGATCTAAAACACATCAATTTACAGGTGGGGCCAATCTTTTATCAGCCATTATCGTACTAGCAATCATGATTTTACCTACGCTTATCAATATTTCAGAAACAGCCTTAAAAGCTGTACCTGATGATTATCGTAAAAGCTCACTTGCTTTAGGGGCAAGTAAAATGCAAACAATTTTTAAAGTTGTTGTACCAAGTGCTAAATCAGGTATTATGTCAGCTATTGTACTTGGCGTAGGACGTGCTATTGGAGAAGCAATGGCTATTTTGTTAGTAGCCGGAAATGCAGTATCTCTTCCACTTCCATTTAATTCGGTACGTTTTTTAACAACAGCCATCGTTTCAGAAATGGGATATGCCAGTGGTACACATAGACAAGTACTATTTACAATTGGACTTGTACTGTTTATCTTTATCATGGTTATTAACTTAGTCTTAACATATGTTTTAAAAAGAGGTGACTTAGATGAATAATACAATCTTAGAAAAAAAGAAACGTGTCAGTGATCAAGTTCTTTATGCACTTATTCAATTAAGTTCATTTCTTTCAATTTTTATCTTATTAGTTATTATTGGTTATATTCTCTATCGAGGAATACCGGCCTTTGATTTTTCTTATTTAGTAAATACAACAAGTATTATTAATGATACTGTAGGTATATTACCTAATATTATTAATACACTTTATATTGTTATTGTGACACTTTTAATTGCTTGTCCAATAGGAATTGGTGGAGCAATTTATTTAAATGAATATACAAAAAATAAAAAATTCGTCAGTATCATTTCATTTACAACGGAAGTTTTAGCAGGTATTCCATCAATTATTTATGGATTATTTGGGATGTTGTTCTTTGGATCATTTTGTCATTTGAATTTCTCTATTTTAACAGGGTCACTTACACTTGCCATTATGATTTTACCAATCATTTCAAGAAATACTCAAACAGCATTAGAATGTGTTCCTAAAAGCTATCGTGAAGCTGCTTTAGGAATTGGAGCAACAAAATGGTATATGATTCGTACAGTACTTTTACCAAGTGCCATTCCTGGTATTTTAACAGGAGTTATTCTTGCAATGGGACGTATCGTTGCTGAATCAGCTGCTTTATTATTTACAGCAGGATCAGTTGCTATTTTACCAACAAATATTTTTGGACATTTGTTAAGTAGTGGGGGAACTCTTACTATTCAATTATATTTAGAAATGGCTAAAGGAAATTATGAAGTTTCATTTGTGATTGCTCTTGTTTTAGTAGTTATTGTTTTAGGTTTAAATATGTTAGCTAAATGGATCAGTTGCAGATTTGATGTAAATAAAGGGGATAATTAAGATGGAAAATAAAATAGAAGCAAGACATCTGAATTTGTATTATGGACAAAAACATGCTTTAAAAGATGTCAGTTTAGATATTAAAGAAAATAAAATTACTGCGTTTATTGGCCCTTCAGGGTGTGGTAAATCAACATTTTTAAAAACACTAAATCGTATGAATGATTATGTTGATAACGTTAAAATTGAAGGGGATGTTATCTTAGATGGTGAAGATATTTATGATAGCCGTGTTGATACAACATTACTTAGAAAAAAAGTTGGGATGGTTTTCCAACAACCAAATCCATTCCCTATGTCAATTTATGATAATGTGGCTTATGGACCACGTATTCATGGTATTAAAAATAAAAAAGAACTTGATAAAATTGTTGAAGATAGTTTAAAAGCAGCAGCACTTTATGATGAAGTGTCAGATCGTTTACATTCAAGCGCCTTAGGTTTATCTGGTGGACAACAACAAAGATTATGTATTGCTCGTGCTTTAGCTGTACAACCAGAAGTTATCTTATTAGATGAACCAACAAGTGCCTTAGATCCAATTTCAACACTTAAAATCGAAGAACTTTTATTACAATTAAAAGATCAATATACGATTGCTATCGTTACTCACAATATGCAACAAGCAAGTCGTATTGCTGATTATACTGCCTTCTTCTTAGTTGGAGAAATGGTAGAATATGGACCAACAAAAGATGTCTTTGGTATGCCAAAAGATAAAAGAACTGAAGATTATATTACTGGTAGATTTGGATAGGAGGAAAGAAAGATGCCAAGAAGTCAATTTGATCAAGAGCTTAATAAGATGCATGTTGATTTAGATAGAATGTGTCATCTTGTTGTTTTAGCTATTGAAAACTGTGTTACAGCATTTAGGGAACAAGATTATGAACTTGCTCGAGATATTATTCATGGGGATAAACAAATTAATGATGTGGAAAGATCGATTGAAGCAAAATGTTTATCTTTGATTTTAAAACAACAACCCGTTGCTTCTGATTTAAGAGATGTTTCTACTGCTTTAAAAGTAGTTACTGATTTAGAAAGAATTGGGGATCAAAGTGCAGATATTGCTGAATTGATTTTAGAAATGAAAGAAATGGATAGTTTCTTAATGATTGGACATATTCAAGATATGGCAAAAATTGCAACTAAAATGGTTAAAGAATCCTTAGATGCATTCCATCAACATGATTTAAAACATGCTTTAGAAGTAAAGAAGATGGATATTAAAATGGATGAATTGTTTGATCAAGTTAAAGAAGATATTATTCAAATGATTAAAGAATCAAATGATAAAGGTGATTTAACAATCAATTTCTTAATGATTGCAAAGTATTTTGAAAGAATTGGAGATCATGTTGTTAATATCTGTGAATGGATTGAGTTCAACCAAACAGGAAAACTTAACAATACTCGATTAATTTAGACCTCTTTTAGAGAGGTTTTTTCTTTATTTGATTTAAAAGGATGATTGATTTCTATATAATAAAAATATAAGGAGGTATTATTATGCTAGGTCAAATTCGTAGACATATAGCTAAAAAGAATGAGAAGCTATTTTATATTTTTGTTCTTTTTATCGTTGCCTTTGGTATAAGTATTGTTCATTATATGTTTTTAGAAAAAGATGCTGTTTTATCTTTAAAACAAGATGATGTATCTTCAACTTATTATGCAAAATATCATTATTTATCAAAAAATGTCAATAATATAACATTTTATTTTCAATATGAAAAAGATGGTGAAATTATTCAAGATGTTTTAGGCAGTTACGAAATCAATAACCATTTTGATATAAAAAATATATTTAAAGGTTATAGTGCTGATGAAGGGAAAATAACTGCGAAATTAATCGATGAAGATACATGTATTTATCTTGATTGTTCTAGCAATATAAATACCTCAAAACCAAAAACAATATCTAAAATTAATTTATTAGAAAATGAGGATTTTTCTAATTATAAATGTTATTTTATTTCAGAAAAAAGGTTAAAAGATAAAAATGTTTATACATTGATGGAAGGAGAAAGTTTGAAAAGTAATTCAAAAATAAAATTGCACTTAACTTACGAATAAAATTAATAATAATTAGGTAAGAAAAGATGTAAAGAAATTTAATATTTTGAATGGTTTTCTTTGATTTTTACTTGTTTTTCTTAAATTATTAAGAAAAATTTGAAATCTAAATTCATATTTTGTATCAGTTATACATTTATCGTCATGAAAAAATTATAGTTTGCTATAAATACTTCTATATATAACGAAAATAATACAAAAAAAAGCTACCTTACACGGTTTTGGCGAACATTGAGGTAGTTATTTTTCTCAAGAAAATCCAAGGCTAGTCGTTTATGACTATTCCTTTTTTCATTTATATTATAATTTATGATAATTTCTAAGTCAATATCACAAAATGACAGTTTAAAAAAAGGTTTTTATGCAAATAAAGAACATCTTGTGCAATAAATATATCATTAATGCTAATCATCATATATAATTGTATTAATTAGGGAGGATTACCATATGAACAAGAAAAGAAATATTATAATTGGGTCAATAGTTTGTGTACTGCTTATGACAGTGGTATTTTTTGTTTTTAATCATGGGAAAAGTAATGAACAAGTTGTTACAGAATATTTTGAACTTTTAAAAAAGAAAGATTATAAACAAATGTATCAAATGCTAGATCAAAAGACAGTCTATACTCCTACACAAAAATATTTTATTGAAAAGCATAAAGAAATCTATGATGTAATAAATCCAAGTAATATACAGGTAAAAGTAATAGATGAAAAAGATAATATGGTTCAATATCAAATATCGATGGATACTGTAGCTGGAAAAGTTAAATATAAAAATAAGATTGAAATTAAAAATGAACAAATTAAATTTAATAAGCAACTTATTTTTGATGAATTTTCTGATAAGAACAAAGTAAAAGTGATTACGACACAACCTTATAGAGGGTATATTTTAGATAGAAATGGAAAATATTTAGCTAAACAAGGAAATGCTTATTCATTTGGTCTTGTAAGAGGAAAATTAAATGGTGAAAATGATTATGCACAAATAGCTAAGTATTTAGAAACGGATGTTGAAACCATTCAAAAGAAAATGAGTGCATCTTGGATCAAAGATGATTCTTTTGTACCTATTAAAAATGTATCAGAACAAGTAAAAAATCAATTGATTCAACAAGGAATTTTAAATATTAAAGGTGTTAAAATCAATACGATTTCTACGCGTGTTTATCCTTATGATAAAATAACATCTCACATCATTGGATATGTCCAAAATGTTAATTCAGAAGATTTAAAAAAACATAAAAGTGAAGGATACACAAGTAGTTCAGTAATTGGAAGAAGTGGGATTGAAGCCACTTATGAAAAGCAGTTACGTGGAGAAGTAGGTGGAAAAATTGTCATTGTTGATGAAAATAACAATATAATTAAAACAGTTGCCCAAAAAGAAGCTAAAGATGGAAAAGATATTCGTTTAACAATCGATATTGATTTACAACAAAGTCTTTATAATGAATATCAAAATGATAA
>OJMP01000036.1_pt1 | contig 110934 bp, 85 predicted proteins | sample 1597311 | NCBI WGS metagenome assembly OJMP01 (sample SAMEA2452134, study PRJEB22498) | human gut metagenome | biome: human feces; feature: human gut; material: feces | place: Australia | collected 2012 | reverse complement strand
GAGCTGAAAGAACTGGTATTAACCCTTCTACAAAGGCAACTATTACTATTCCTGCTAAGAAAGTAGCTAAATTTAAAGCTGGTGCTGAATTATCTGCAGCTGTTGAATAAGATAGATAGTTGAAAGAAATTAGGAGAGGAGACGCGATGCGTCTCCTTTTTTTGTATCTTTGCGCGCAAGAAATAACTTGATTATGAAGATAGAAGATAAACTTGTAGCGTCCGTTATCAGCGGACTGAAAGCACTCTACGGTCAGGAAGTCCCTGAAAAAATGGTGCAGATGCAAAAAACGAAGAAAGAATTTGAAGGACATTTGACACTGGTCGTGTTCCCTTTTCTGAAGATGTCGAGAAAAGGACCGGAACAGACGGCACAGGAGATCGGTGAATATCTGAAAGCCAATGAACCGGCTGTAGCTGCCTTTAATGTGATAAAAGGTTTCCTGAACCTGACTATCGCATCGGCTACCTGGATTGAACTGCTCAATGAGATTCAGGCTGACGAGCAATATGGTCTGGTAAAAGCTACCGAAACTTCTCCGTTGGTAATGATCGAGTATTCTTCTCCGAATACAAATAAACCGCTTCACTTGGGACACGTGCGTAACAACCTTTTAGGTAACGCATTGGCTAACATTGTAGCTGCCAACGGCAACAAGGTAGTAAAGACTAATATCGTAAACGACCGTGGTATCCATATCTGTAAATCCATGCTGGCATGGAAGAAATATGGAAACGGCGAAACTCCGGAAACTTCCGGAAAGAAAGGCGACCATCTGGTAGGCGATTATTATGTCTCTTTCGATAAACATTATAAAGCGGAACTGGCAGAACTGATGGCCGGATTTACAGCACAAGGAATGAGTGAAGATGAGGCTAAGGCGAAAGCCGAGGCAGCATCTCCTTTGATGCAGGAAGCCCGTGAAATGTTGGTGAAGTGGGAAGCCGGCGATCCGGAAGTACGCGGATTGTGGGAAATGATGAACAACTGGGTATACGCCGGATTCGACGAAACCTATAAAAAGATGGGCGTCAGCTTCGACAAGATATATTATGAATCTAACACCTACCTCGAAGGAAAAGAGAAGGTGATGGAAGGACTGGAAAAAGGCTTTTTCTTCAAAAAAGAGGATGGTTCCGTATGGGCTGACCTGACTGCCGAAGGACTGGACCACAAATTACTCCTCCGTGGTGACGGTACTTCTGTCTATATGACACAGGATATAGGTACGGCTAAACTTCGTTTTGCTGATTATCCGATTGATAAGATGATTTATGTAGTGGGTAACGAACAGAATTATCACTTCCAGGTACTTTCTATTTTGCTTGATAAGCTTGGTTTCGAATGGGGTAAGAGTCTGGTTCACTTCTCTTACGGAATGGTGGAACTGCCGGAAGGTAAGATGAAGTCCCGTGAAGGTACTGTGGTGGACGCTGACGACTTGATGGAAGAAATGATTTCCACTGCCAAAGAAACTTCACAAGAGCTCGGAAAACTGGATGGTTTGACACAGGAAGAAGCGGATGATATTGCCCGTATCGTTGGTCTGGGAGCTTTGAAATATTTCATCCTGAAAGTGGACGCCCGTAAGAACATGACGTTCAACCCGAAAGAATCTATCGACTTCAACGGTAACACAGGACCATTTATCCAATATACTTATGCACGTATTCAGTCGGTGCTCCGGAAAGCGGCAGAATCGGGTATTGTCATTCCTGAACAGATTCCGGCTGGCATTGAATTGAGCGAAAAAGAAGAAGGCTTGATTCAGATGGTGGCTGACTTTGCGGCTGTTGTAAAACAAGCCGGTGAAGATTATAGCCCGTCTATTATCGCTAATTATACCTATGATTTGGTGAAAGAATACAATCAATTCTATCACGACTTCAGCATTTTGCGTGAAGAGAATGAGGCGGTGAAAGTATTCCGTATCGCTCTGTCTGCTAATGTAGCCAAAGTTGTTCGTTTGGGAATGAACTTGCTGGGTATTGAGGTTCCCTCCAGAATGTAAGACTTTCTCTGAACAAAATATACTTCTGCGGGGTTTCTTTTATATATAAAAGGAATCCCGTATGTTTTATTCCCCCCCCATCCCTTACTTCGGAAGAGAGAAACGGAAACTGCTACTGTCTCTTATTCCGAACTGCTGTTTGACCTGATCTATGTTCTCTCGGTCACGCAGCTTTCACATTATTTGCTCCATAATCTTACTTGGGCAGGATTATTGAAAGAAACCATCTTGTGGTTTGCTGTCTGGATGTTGTGGTAACACACCATTTGGGTGACTAACCGGTTTAATTCGGATACCAGGCCGATTCGTATTCTTCTTTTTATTAGTATGCTGGTGGGGTTGGTGATGGCTGCTTCCATTCCTTATGCTTTTACTTATCGGGGGCTTATATTTGCTGTCTGCTATGTCCTTATACAGGGCGGGCGAACACTTTATATTATCGGAGTTTTAGGTAACCATCATCTCGCTGCCAATTTTAAGCGAATAATGGGCTGGTTCTGTATATCTGCCGTCTTTTGGATTACGGGCGCCATATTGCAGGGCGAATGGCAAATCCTTCTATGGATGATCGCTGCAATCTGCGACTATACCGCCCCGATGCACGGATTCGCCTTACCTCGCTTAGGTCGTTCGGACAGCAGTAAGGAATGGACTATTGAAGGGCATCATTTGGTGGAACGTTGTCAGCTGTTTGTCATCATCGCTTTTGGAGAGACTTTATTGATGACAGGAGCTTCTTTGAGTGACGTAGAAGAATGGACTCCTCTCGTGATTGTTTCTGCTGTAATCTCTTTCATTGGCAGTCTGGCTATGTGGTGGGTTTACTTTGATGTGAGTAGTGAAGCCGGTAGCCGGAAGATACAGGAAGTGAAAGACCCCGGAAAACTGGGATTAATCTATAATGCTATTCATATCGTACTGGTGGAAGCATTGATTATCTGTGCGGTAGGAGATGAATTGATTGTTGCTCATCCTGAACAAGAAATGAGGGCGGAAGTCGTTTTCGTTCTGATTATCGGGCCTATTGTTTATATTTTGGCAAATAGTATCTATAAATATGTCACGTGCCGTATGCTTCCTTTATCGCATATTATTGCTGTGGTTGCTTTAGCTTTACTGCTTCCCTGGCCTTATCACATTTCTTTATTGACAATGAATATCCTGGTGACATCCGTTTTTATATTTGTGATTGTGTTTGATATATTATTTCCTGATAAAGGTGTTAAGATCAAATGAAAAAGTCAGACTAAGTTTAATCCTAGTCTGACTTTTTCATTATTGTTGATGACTGTTATTTTTTAGGGTATTTGTACCAGTCTTTGGCTTGTTTTCCGTCTGATTTAACCCATGTTGCAAACTTCGGATAAGATTCGTCTATTCGTACGCTTTCTTCGGGAATCGGGAATTCATCAACCGGCATATTGAGTGCAAACGGCATCAAATCTACTGAAACATAGTATAGCTCTTCATCCGGTCTGGAAGCGTCTTTGCCTGTACCCAACAGTGAAAGATCAGCCTTGTCCGTAGGAGGATACTTCACCAGATGTACTTCTTTGCCTCTGGATTTGTCAGACTCTACGAAGATAAACGGATTGTAAGGCGGCAACAGCTCTTTCGAGTTTACGTCATTCACCTGGATGGTTACAGTGATGGTATCTTTCTTTCCATTAAAAATCGACAGATTATCAAACAATAAGATGGTAGGATGAGATTGTCCGGTTTCTGTTTCTCCAGTCATATAACGGGATTTTTGAGCATAAGAAGGATAATCTATCGTCACTTTGCTTATATCGCTATTGGATATGTTATGCAGTTGATAGCCAAATCCATTTACCAGATACCCTCCGCGGTGCAAGGGGACATATTTGTCTTCAATCTTATAAACGCGGTTTGTCACTATGGATTTATATACCTTACTGATATAGCGTATCATGACATCATTCATATCATAGTCTCCCTGTTCCGGCCATAAGTCTTCGAAAGTCAATATTCCGGAATAAGTGGTGTAATTCTCTTCGTCAGTCGGGCCGTCGGGACCTTCGGGTAATGAAGGCACTCCTTCGTCGACAGCGTTCTTTTCAGATGTGTAGACATAGAAAGTGGCATCACAATAGTCGAAGTCCACATTGTCTTCAAATCCGATAGCGACAATTTGGTTGGATGCTTCGTCGCGCAAAGATACGGTTCTTTGTCTTTTTATGCCGTCACTTCCTGGTTCGTTTAGGATAGTCGTGGAATACCGGATTCCCATACCTTTTGTAATGTCCCCCTGTGTATCTCCTTTCTCTGTTTTATCTCTGAATCCCATGCCTTGCAGACACCAGCCAATAGTGACACCTTCAGGGAATTTGTCTTCAAATTCTTTTTTATCCTCGTTCCAGTATTTTAATTTTACTTCATCACCACACACTAAAGCTCCCACTCCAGTTGCTTTATATACAGGAGAGGCATTGGGGAATGCCAATATCTTCTTTATGTTTTCCGCCGTCGGTGTCTCGCCAGTCGGGTATGTGTAGTATCCCACTGTATTATGCCAGGAAGCGCTGCTGTTGATAAATACAAGGCTAACTTCTGTTTCCTTGACAATAGGAATGTCTGATACCATAGTGCCATCAAAGAATGAAGGATAATTCTGACAAATGCCTATCCCATTTGCTTTTTTGAAAACGTTCTTTATATTGTAAAGCACGCTTGCAGGAGGAATATTCTTTTCAGCCGATAAGTTGTTGGGGCGACCGTTTTGATCCCAGTCCACACCAGGGAGCAACGTCCAGTCATCCAGATACTTGTGCTGATTGGTTGTTGTACCTCTACTTGTAGCAACTGCTGATTTTGCAAGCAAGGATTGAATGTATTCATCTTGATTGAAAGAAATACGCCGGTCGTCACCAATAGTCAGTTTCACCGGGGACGCTGTACCTAAATAATCGGATGATAACCATACTTCTGTGATGTCAGCCGGAATCGTTATTCCATCTTCACTGAATTTTCCTTGTTTGTTGGTTGCAGCCCGATAGATAGGTTCAATGTCCTTTTTCACGCTGCTGTTCTCTTCTTCTACAACAAATGGATTTTGGTCGAAAATCTCAAAAAGAACTGCATAGTCTTCTTTAAAACCATAATCAATGTTCACTGCCAGACTTTGATTCATGTTGAAATCGAAGTAGTCTTCTTTGGGAAGCTTTTCTGGTTCCTGAAATAAGTCACGTTCATTATCTACGCAGCTACAAAAGGGAGAAATTAAAAGCAAGCCTATGGTCATGCTTTTAAAATGAAATCTTGTTTGTTTCATAAGTTTTTGAAAATAAGTAAAATAAATGGCAAATATATAAAAAGATTTATATATCTGCCATCATTCTTATTTTATTTTCTTACTTCTTTTTCGAAAACTTCTTTTTTGGTGCTGGATTCGCTCCTTTTTCGTCTTGAAGCTTGATTAAGTCAAGACAACTTTTCAGCGTTAAATCCTGTGGGACAATATCTTTGGGGATTTTATAATTGGAACCTTTATAGGTAATATAAGGTCCATAGCGTCCGTTCAGAATTTCAAGTTCCGGTTCCTCTTCAAACTTCTTGATGTGGCGTTCCACTTCTTTCTGGCGTTTGTCTAAAATGAGTTGTTCCGCCTCTTCTAAAGTAACTTCCATCGGGTCGAGTCCTTTAGGAAGCGATACATATACCTTATTATGCAGGATATACGGACCGAAACGGCCTACACCGACACTGACTGTCTTTCCTTCATATTCGCCCAATGTACGAGGTAATTTGAATAATTCCAGTGCTTCTTCCAATGTAATGGTTTCCATGGATTGACCCTTCTTCATTTGTGCAAAGCGTGGCTTTTCTTCATCTTCTACAGTACCAATCTGTACAACAGGACCGAAACGGCCAATCTTAACGGAAATGGGTTTTCCTGTCTCCGGGTCTTCTCCCAGGATGCGTTCGCCTACTTTATGTTCCGTCTTGATAGCCAACGTGCTTTCTACAGACGGGTGGAACTTATCATAGAAATTCTTCATGATAGAAGTCCACTTTACTTCTCCTTCTGCAATTTCGTCAAATTCCTTTTCTACGCTGGCGGTAAAGTTGAAATCCAGAATGTCCGGGAAATATTCGGTAAGGAAATCATTTACCACAGTGCCAATATCCGTTGGTAGTAGTTTAGCCTTTTCTGCACCGGTAATTTCAGTATGATTTTCGTCTTTAATCTGATGATCCTTTAATGTCATGACATTAAACTGACGTTCTTCACCGTCTTTATTGCCTTTCTCTACATATTCACGTTGCTGGATGGTAGAGATGGTAGGTGCATACGTGGACGGACGCCCGATGCCCAGTTCTTCCAACTTGCGTACAAGACTTGCTTCCGTATAGCGTGGAGGGCGTTGGGTGAAACGTTCGGTTGCGATGATAGGTCCATGTTCCAACTTCTGGCCTTTCTTCAAAGGAGGAAGCAGGTGGCTTTCATCTTCCTGTTCGTTGTCGTCATCATAAGACTCACGGTACACACGCAGGAAACCGTCGAACTTAATCACCTCGCCGATAGCTGTAAATACGTCGCTGCTGCCACTTATCGTTATGGTAGCAGTCGTCTTTTCCAGTTCCGCATCTGCCATTTGTGAAGCAATGGTGCGTTTCCAGATCAAGTCATACAGTTTCTTCTCTTGCGCTGTTCCTTCAACGGATTGGTTTTCTATATAAGTAGGGCGGATGGCTTCGTGAGCTTCTTGTGCACCCTTGGTCTTGGTCTCGAAATGGCGGGGATGTACGTAGCGGTCGCCCATCATTTTGATGATAGCGTCTTTACTGCCAGCCGTTGCAAATTCCGAAAGGTTGACAGAGTCCGTACGCATGTAAGTGATGAATCCCGATTCATATAAACGCTGCGCGAGCATCATGGTCTGCGCTACGGTATATCCCAGTTTGCGTGCGGCTTCCTGTTGCAAAGTAGATGTTGTAAACGGAGCAGGAGGCGTTTTCTTGATCGGGCGGGTGGTAATATCATCGATTGCAAAGCTCGCTCCCTGACAAGCGTCGAGGAAAGCCTTTGCTTCTTTTTTTGTTTTGATACGGCGAGCCAGTTCAGCTTTCATTTCCACCAGCTTTCCATCCGCGTCCGGGACGAGGAATACGGCAGTGACGCGATAAGCAGCTTCCGTTTTGAAAGCATGTATTTCACGTTCACGTTCAACGATCAGGCGGACGGCAACAGACTGAACACGTCCGGCAGAGAGTGCCGGTTTCACTTTTCTCCAAAGTACGGGAGAGAGTTCGAAACCTACGATGCGGTCCAGAATCCGTCGTGCTTGCTGTGCATTTACGAGGTTGAGGTCAATGTCGCGTGGTTGTTCAATAGCTTTTAAGATAGCGCTCTTCGTAATTTCATGAAATACGATTCGTTTTGTGTTTTCAGGTTTTAGTTTTAAGACCTCATACAGATGCCAGGCAATCGCCTCTCCCTCGCGGTCCTCATCGGATGCGAGCCATACGGTTTCTGCCTCTTTAGCTTCTGTCTTTAGTGTGCTAACCAGCGCCTTTTTGTCTGCCGGGATTTCGTAGCTGGGTTTAAAATCATTATTTACGTCGATACTGAAATCTTTCTTCTTCAGATCGCGTATGTGTCCGTAACTAGAAAGGACTTTGAAATCTTTCCCCAGAAACTTTTCAATCGTTTTTGCTTTTGCCGGAGACTCGACAATGACAAGGTTTTTCTGCATAATTCTTTCTTTTATAATGGCTTGTACCACAATATTCGGGGACAAAAGTAAAAAAAAAGATTCTCCCTACCTTATATTATAAGGAGAATTTAATAAAATCTTAAGATTTACATTTTATTGCAGGAAATAAAATATCAATTGGTATAGGTTAGTTTCTCTATATTCTACGTACATTTGTCTCATTAGTAAGTTGGTTTTCGTTTGACTTAAGTTGAACTATCGCTTGACTTAACTAAAACTATCGCTTGACTTAAGTCGAACGAAAATTCAATAGCATGATAAATAATTAATATATAGGGAAGTGGAGTTTAATCTTTCCTAATGAAATACTAATAAATAATGAGTGTAAATTATGATCTTTATGAGACTCCCGATCTCACAAAAAGTGGGGAAGAACAACCTTTGCATGCACGTGTCGTACTGAAGGGCAGTTATACAGCCGAAGAATTTGTAGAACAAGTGACTGCATTTCAGCATATGCCTCATGCGCAAGTGGTAGGTGTCATAGAAGCTATCTCGAAAGAACTAAGACATTTGCTTTTGAAGGGATTTTCTGTTGAATTGGGTGATATTGGTTATTTTACTCTTTCTTTGAATGTGAACAAAGAAGTGACTGATTCAAAAGACTTGCGTTCACCGTCAGTATCTCTTAAAGATATTAATTTGAGAATCAACCGTCAGTTTAAGAAGGATATTGAGACTGAATTGGTATTACAACGTTATCATTCGCCTTTTCGTGTGAAGAATCCATTAGCAGAAGAAAAGTGCTTGCAGCGATTAAATAAATTCTTGGAAAAGAATCCATGTATTAATCGGCAGGATTATGCCTTACTTGTTGGAAAGACAAAAACACAGGCATTGCAGGATATTAATGCATTTATTGAAAAAGGGATTTTAAAAAAGTATGGAGCGGGACGATCGGTAGTCTATATAAAGGTAGGATGAGTCATTTTATCGGATATATATACTTGATATTAAACATTTTCTGCTTACCTTTGTTTGCATGAAAAAAGAAAATGGGAAAGGAGACGAACCTATGGCTAGTAATTATATTCGTTTCGATTGGGCTATGAAACGCTTATTGCGTAATAAAGCCAATTTTGCAGTTCTTGAAGGCTTTCTGACTACTCTTCTCAATGAAAAGATTGTCATTCAGAAATTATTGGAAAGTGAAGGAAATCAAGAAGATGAGTTTGATAAGTATAATCGTGTTGATATGCTTGCGGAGAACTCTAAAGGAGAACTTATTCTGATTGAAGTTCAGAATAACAATGAGTATGCTTATTTCCAACGTATGTTGTTTGGTACTTCTAAATTGGTGACCGAGTACATCAATCGTGGAGAAGGTTATGATAAAGTACGTAAAGTGTATAGCGTCAATATTGTCTATTTTTCATTAGGCAATGGAAAGGATATAGTATATCATGGTAAAACGGAGTTTAGAGGGATTCATCAGAATGATGTGCTGGAGTTGACTCCATTTCAGAAACAGACGTTTAAGGTCGATGCTGTCAGTCAGCTTTATCCTGAATATTATATATTAAAGGTGAATGACTTTAATCAGGTTGCCAAGAGTCCGTTGGAAGAATGGATTTGTTATCTGAATACAGGTGATATACCAGATAGTGCTACTGCTCCCGGTTTGACGGAGGCTCGTGAACGATTGAAACTCGATAAAATGACGAAAACTGAACTTGAAGCATATTATCGTCATTTGGATAATATTGTAATATTGAAAGATAATATATTGACAGAACGTGCAGAGGGTCGCGCGGAAGGTCGTGCAGAAGGACGTGCGGAAGAAAAAAGAGAAACAGCACGTAATATGAAGGCTTTGAATATTCCTATTAATACTATTTCACAGATAACAGGTCTGTCGGCAGAAGAAATACAAGGTTTGTAAATCTATTACGGATTTGTAGTGAAGACAACAAAATAATTGAAGTTTAAGTTTTTGAGAAGGGGCGTTATCCGGAAATGGAAACGCCCCTTTCATTAATTTAGAATCGGAAACTCAATCCTCCTAAGAAATTGAATCCTTCCGTAGGATAACCTAAATAATATTGATATTTCTTGTTCAGCAGGTTATGTACTTGCGCATAAACAGATACTCCTTTGAATACATTATAGCTGGCTCCGATATGCAAATCATTAATTGCGGTCATTTTTGCATACTCTTTCACTTCTTTCCGGTTGATGTAATCATAACCTAGATTTATGTTAAGAGCAGAGATCGGATGAATACGTACATTGAAAGACATTTCACTGACTGGTTTCACAGCCAACAGATATTCCTCTGTTTTGCTGTCCCAATTACGGTAAGTATATTTAGCTGATATTCCAAGGATATCTTTGTAATCGTAACTGATTTCACCTCCAAGGTAAAGATTGTCTGTATTGTCTTGAGCAAAAGAAAGATAAGAACCTGAATGAATATTACTTGGGTCAAAACCTAAATAAGATAAGTCGTTCTTTAGATTCTGATAACCACCGAACACGTTGAACCAAAGTCCCGGATAAGGGCTTGCTTTGAATCCGATACTACCGTTGATTTGCTCGTAAGTATCATAAGGACGTTGTACGTATCCCAAAGTGGCAGTGGTATTTGCCTCCGGCAGTTCACCGTAAGGACAGATACTTTCTAATCTGCGGAAATCATTCAATTGCTTACCGCCGGTTGCTTTTGCATAAACAATGTAGCTATCAGAAAAAATATACTGTGCAGTGATATCGGGTGAAATACGGAAAGACTTATCAAATCCGAAAGATAAATCTACATTGGCTCCGATATGCAATTTCCAGTCATCATTATCCAGTTCGTAATATGGATTTAAAAGAAGCGTTGTGTAGTTTTTGAAGTATTTATCTCCGGTGGAAACATTCTTTGTATATCCGTTGTAGAGAAGATTGTTCATTTCCAAAGCGATAGTTATTAATTGTTGGTCGCCGATAGCTCCCGTGACATCGCCTTTAGTGCGTATGATTGTTTCCTTGATACCTGTATTGGCTTCAGATTCATTGAACATGTTGTGCTGACGTTCATACATCAACAGATTTGTTTCTGCGTTGAAACGTAGTGGTGCAGTCTCATCAGTGAAATGAATGCCCGCATGGAAGTCACCGGATGTGAATTTCTGCTTGCTGTTTACGCTTTCCGGTTGGAAGTTGAAGTTGCTCAATCCGAAGTTTCCGGCAATATTTAAATCCAACTTATCAAATTGATGCGTGTAATCCACATTAGCACGTGTGCGATAATAAAATGCATTCCATTTTTCAGAGTCTGTGAAAGGAAGAGTTAACTTACCATCCATTCCATCCATTTGGAAACGTACATTCAATTTGTCTTTCTGCGACAGATGGAATAGATAATTGGCAAGAATATCCAAATTGCCATAATTACCATATCCGGCACGTACATATCCCGGGGTAGTGCCGGGTTGAACTTCTTTTCCGGTATAGGGGCGCATCAGGCCTGCCGGAACGGAAGTGGCCGGAAAGAATGTTGTAGCATACTCTACTTCTTTCTTGCTCACTGTCGGTTCTTCTACTTTAGGCAGGACGTTTACTTTCGAGGCGTCCATAATGTCCGGGTTATATTCTTGTTCCACAACGACCGTGCGGGTCATTGTTGTATCCTTCGGTTGGGTGGTTTGGGCTTGAAGGCAGGATGGCATTGACATAGCCAATGCGAGTCCTCCTATTATATAATGAGATCGTTTCATACTTTTCTATTTTTTTTATTCTCAATTCTCAACTTTCAATTTACTAAGTCTGCTTTCAATCATGCTTTCAATATCGTCATTCCCTTGATAATTCTGTTGCAGACTTAGCAGATATTGGCGTGCGTCCAGATCTTTACCCGTAGCATGATAGACGTCGGATAGAAGGATAAAACTGCGCGCTAGCCAATAAGCATGTGGCGTACTCTGTTCTATATAGTTGAGCAACTCTTTCTCTGCAGCGGCATATTCTTTTGCGTCGTAGAGGGATTGTGCAACCTGATATTTAGCTTCGGCACCGTAAGGGTTACGTGTGTCTTTGGCCAGTTCACGATAGTCTTCCATTGCTTTCTTGTCAGCCTTTTGCTTGGTGTAGGCTTTAGCACGGTAATAAAGAGCTTCATTTCTTAGCTCCGGACTAAGTTTGGCCTCTGCAAGCAAGTCGGTAGCTGCATGGATGGTTTCTATATCATCTCGTAATAGGAAGGCGCAACGCAGAATACCCGTTTCAGCAAGTTGGCGACGCTCTACGTTGGTTGCTTTTTCTTTCAGCATTTTGTAGCTAGCCAATGCTTCGGCCATATTTTGCTGGTTGAATTGCACTTCAGCACGCAAGATTAGTGCTTCTTCTGCAAACGGATTGTTTGGATATTCCAACAACTTACCGGAATGGAGAAGAATCATATCATAATTCTTCTGCTCGTTTCCGATCAGGCAGAGATAATAATGTGCGTTCAGGCTGAAGGCTCCTTCCGGGAAAGTTTGCAGGTATTTGTTGAGGCTTGTTTTGGCTTCTTCCATTCTGCCTCGTGCATAAATCTTTTCTGCGGCGGCATACGTAAGCGAGTCTTGTTCGTTAGCATCGAAACGGATGTGTCCTGGCATGGCATTTGCTAAAGCAGCAAATTCGTCGATGCGGTTGAGATCCACATAAATAGATTTCAAATCACGCATGGCAAGGCGGGCTTCTTCACTACCCGGATATTTTTCGATAACCTGTTTGTAGGCTTCGATTGCTTGGTTGTAATCTCCTTTTTGGTAATATAATAATCCGATTTCGGCGGCAGCTTTCCTGCTGACCGGACTTTCAGGATATTTAGTAAGCAATTCTTTGAAAGAAGTAATGGCTTGGTTGTTGTTATCCATGAGAACATAAGAACGGCCTTTCTCGTAAATAGCGTTTACGGCATAAGGAGAAGCAGGGTACTTTCCTACCAGACGGTTCAGCAAGGTAATCTTACCGGTATAGTCTTTCTGCAGACCGGATACAAGAGCCAGCTGATAGAAAGAATAGTCTCCGGAAGAAGTATTCATCTGTTCGGCTTGCGAATAATACTGTTTGGCTTCTTCAAAGTTACGTACATGCAGGTGGCAGTCACCAATACGATTGTATGCATCGGCAAGTGCGGTTGCATTTTCACTTTTCTCCAGTTGAATGTATTTTTGGAAGTAATTGTTTGCTTGCATATAGTCTTTTCGGTGGAAAGCGATATACCCTAAGTTATAATTGGCAAGCGCATACATTTCGTTATTGGGTTGGGTGGTGAGTTGCAGATAAGCATTAAAATCACGTGCGGCTTCTACCATTCGGTTTAAACGGTAATAGGATTCTCCACACCAATAGTAAGCGTCTGCCTTGGTTTGACGATTGTATTGTCCGATGGCAATGGATTGGTTTAGATATTTCAGAGCTTGTTCGAAGTCGGCGTTAGCGAAAGATTGAGTTCCTAATTGGAACAGTATCTTCTGTTTGGCTTCCAATATTTGCGCGCTTGGTTTGGCAATCCGGTCGATTGATTTCAAAGCTGCATCGTAGCTACGTGTATTCATGTAAACTTCTACCAGGTAGCTGCTGACTTTTTCAGCGTATGGAGAAGTCGGAAATTCATTCAGGAATTTCTCGAAGGCAGTAACTGATTCACCGAAAGCGGAGAAAGAAGTCTCGTGCAGGCAAAGAGCGTAATTGTAAGCTGCCTGTTCCTTGATTTGCATATTAGCATTGGAGGCGGCTGCTTGTTCAAAAGCCATGCGTGCTTTGTTTTTTTCTGCCAGTTGCAGATAAGAAAGTCCCATGTGGAGATATGCATTTTGGGTAAGGGCATCGTTGTCAGTTGTCACCTTACCTAATGTTTCGGCTGCTTTGGAGTAGACTTTTGTTTGGTAGTAGGAGAGCCCCAGCATATAAAGGGCATCCCGGCGGGGAGCCGAGCGATCCTTATTCAAGTAATTGTTGAATGCTTCTACGGCTTGATGATATTGTCCGAAATGGTAATAGGCATCTCCCAGAATACGGTACATTTCTGCAGCGTGCTCGTTGTTCGGGTAGGCTGACAGGTAGTTTTGTGCTACAATTTGTGCCTTATCATAGTTTTTGAGCTGCGTATAAATTTCGGCTATGTAATAAGGGACGAGTGCTTTGTACTTCGAGTCGTCCTGTAAGGGAAGGAAACCTTTCAATGCTTCACTATAACGTTTTTGTGTATAGCGGATGTAGGAAAGATAGTAATCACAATCTTTGGCGTATTTGGGGCTGTTGGCACGCAAAGTTTCAAACCAGATGGCTGCTTCTCGTAGATTATCGGTTTTCAGATAACAGGTAGCCAGTTGGTAGGTGCAGTCGTCCCGCTCTTCATTACCTAGCAAATCAAGGTCGGCAGAGTTGAAGAGTGCCAGTGCTTCATCATATTTTCCTTCGTAGAAATAGCAGGAGGCTAACAGCGCATAAATGCGGTTAGCGTATGGAGTATCAGGATAACGGTCAAGGTATTTGCGGAGGAGTTCGATGCGGTTTTTGTCTTTCAGTTCGTAAGCCGAACTGACTAGCATATACTCTGCGTCCTGAAGAAGGCTGGCTGCAGGCTTTTGTTTTACAAATGCTTTCAATGCCGGCAAAGCAGCTGCATAATTCTTTTCTTGGAAAAGTTCTTTTCCTTCTTTATAAAGGTTGTCAGTCGAAGTGAACTTGTCACCTGTCTGGGCAAATCCTATAATGGGCGTGCAGCAGATGGCGGCACAAATGAGTCTAGTAATTTCTTTTTTCATAATCGGGTGTTTATGCAAAAGTACTACATATCTTTCAATGAGAATCCTTTGAAAGTTATTTTATAATCATTTAATTCTTTATGTAAAGTTTCTCCTTTCTTTTCCAATGCCGGGATACTTATTTTTCTCGGATTTCTTTTTACTTCTCCGATAAGTGCTGTTTTGTTAAACCGGTTGAGGGCGATCAGGTCTATTTCATTTTCTCCGTTTTTGTCCCAATAGTTACCTACGTCGGTAACTTCCTCTTCTTCAGCGATAAGTTCACGGAAATATTTTTCTAACAATAGGCCGCTGTATTGTTCATAGTTCTTTTCTACATATTCTATCAGTAAATGGTTTTTCCTCATTTCCAGTACTGCGTTGTTTGAGAAAATAAAGCGAAACCAGAATCGTAGAAAATTGTCTTGCAGGCAATAACGGGTAGCACGACTATTAGGTTTAGCGAACATCGGTTTCACTTTTTTGATTAATGAATATTCATCCTCAAGGTTGGCTAAATAGGAACCGGTGTTTTTATTGATGATGGAATCAATCTCTCGTTGTGTTGTTTTTCCTTCTGCAATGAGAGATAGGATAGAAAAATAATTGGCATAGTCTTTCCCGAACTCGGAAATCAACATGTCTTTGCCTTCTGTCAGAAATGGTGAGCCTTCGGAAAGCGCATAATTTATCATGGCAGTTTTATTAAATGCTTTCGCTTCCATCAATAGGGTGATGTATTTGGCTACTCCACCTGTCAGCAAATACAAGCAAAGCAAATCTTCCGATGTGAATTGGGGGGCATGGTCTGCTAGAATCTCTTTGATAACGGTGGTGGTGAATGGATGCAGGGCAATTCGGGCGGTAAGGCGTCCGTATAATGGCTCCTTGCGGTCTTCGAATATTCTTTTCATCATTGAATAAACGGAACCGCATACAATGAAATTGATTTTGGAAGTCGCGTGATATTGGTCCCAAATACGTTGTATGTCACTGACGATAGACGGATTGATATAGAGAAATTCTTGAAATTCGTCAATGATTAATGTGAAATTTTCCTTTTGGGAATGTTGCATCAGCAGTTCAAAGAGCTGTGCGAACTCTCTGATTTCTCCATAGATACGAATGCCAAGCGTTTCCTGAATGACAGGTTGATATTGTGCGCAAAGCAGGACTTCACTCTTTCTTGCTACAAATATATATACGAATCGGGTGTCTTTGACAGACTCTAAGAGTAGAGCTGTTTTTCCGATTCGTCGGCGTCCGGTCATTACAGTAAAGCAAGCGCTCGTTTGTGATTGCTCTTTGGCTGCATACAGTATCGCCATTTCTTTCTTTCGGTCGTAGAACTTCATATTATTGCTATCTTAATGGCGGTTAATTTAATAGCCGTTAAATTAATAGTGGTTACAAAGATAATACAATATGTTGTATTTAGTTCATTTATAGTAATATAATATGATTGTTTAAGATTGTGTGATAAATTGCTCTGATCTATTTGGTTGGGATAAACTTCTATTTTACAAATACATCAATTGACTACTGAAAAATGGCTCATCTTAAAAAAAGAATATTTGAACGGGAATAAAAGGCGTAATTACTGGGGAGGGATTGGAAAATATTAAAAAGCGTAGAGATTTGTAGATGCGAAATTCTTTCTTTATTGTTATAGGAGATGTTTGTCGATTAAATTGTAATGCTTTTCTTCTTTTTCACTTGTTATGTAAGCTGAAATGTGGCTAGAAACTAGCATTTTGTTGTTTGTTGCCTTTACGATATTTGTGATAAAATAGAAGAAAAACTGTCTTAATTTTCCCTGATTTGTCTTCCTCACCGAGCAAAAGCAGCTTCGTTGGTGAGAAAGGAGGCGTTCCTCGGTGAGGAAGAACTCCTTGGTTTTAAACCAACGAATCTTTTATTGATAGAAAAAGATGCATATTCGACTTGAGTTTATACGGTATTAGCTTGTGATTTTGCATACTGTTGCATGTTTTTATGCATTTTATTCTCCAGATCATTATTTTTTTATCTGATGCTTTGGAGGAATATCTTAAAAATGGGACATAACTATAGATAAAATACTCTCATTATATCAGGCTGATGAAATTATTTTAGCGGTATTGAGCTAGAAACAAGCTAAGTCCGTGCCGGATAGAATCCAACCCGAATTTTTCCGGATGAATTTCGGAGAGAGGCAGGAAGAAAGCATCTACTACATCATCCATGGCAGAGAAATGGCTCATGTTTTCTACAGTGCAGAGGAAAAACATATCGAGTGTGTGTACAGGAAAACCTGAATAAATATAAATATTGGGAAGTGTGAACTGGTAAACGGCTTTTTTAACTTTCAGCCCTGTTTCTTCCAGCACTTCGCGTGCAACGCCTTCTTCGCCTGTTTCATTCATATCGATGAATCCGCCGGGTAGGTCGAGAGTTCCTTTGGCTGGCTCTTTGGCACGTCGGCAGACAAGCAGTTCATTTTTCTCATTCAAGATGAGTGCTACTGTGGCGGCAGAAGGATTGAAATAATAGACAAAGCCGCAATCTGCACATTTTTTAGATTTCTCGTTGTTGACCTCAAAATGAGAGGAACCACATTCAGGGCAATATAAGAATTGGGCAAGAGGATGTTCCATGATCGTATATCTTTTCCAGGTTTTTGTTTATGCTTGCAAAGTTATAAAATGCTTTTATTAATTTCATCTATCATAGCATAGAAATATTCGATTGGACTTTTTTTGCAAAGGCGGGGCCTCTGCCTTTATCTTTGCATCAGAAACAAAAAACAAAAGATTGTTTCTGATGTTATAAGTCAAACCAATTAATAACAATAAAAGCAATAAAGATTATGGAACCAATTTTAAATTCTCAACTTCCTGAATTCAGCGTTCAGGCTTTTCACAACGGAGCTTTCAAGACTGTAACCAACAATGACCTGAAAGGTAAATGGGCGATTCTGTTCTTCTATCCTGCCGACTTTACTTTCGTATGTCCTACTGAATTGGTGGATATGGCTGAAAAGTACGACCAGTTCAAAGCGATGGGTGTAGAAATCTATTCGGTAAGTACTGACTCTCATTTCGTGCACAAAGCCTGGCATGATGCTTCTGAAAGTATTCGCAAGATTCAATATCCGATGTTGGCAGACCCGACTGGCGCTTTGAGCCGTGCACTGGGTGTATATATCGAAGAAGAGGGTATGGCTTATCGCGGTACATTCGTTGTCAATCCGGAAGGAAAGATTAAAGTGGTGGAACTGAATGATAACAATATTGGCCGTGATGCAAGTGAATTGCTTCGTAAGGTGGAAGCTGCACAGTTTGTGGCCAGCCATGACGGAGAAGTTTGCCCGGCTAAATGGAAGAAGGGTGAATCTACTCTGAAACCAAGCATCGACCTGGTAGGTAAGATTTGATAGATCTTGATAATGATGATGACGAAAGGCCGGTAACGGGAAACGCTGCCGGCCTTTTTTAAGCAGTGGAGAGAGAGTACAAGTAATGAAGAGAAAAAAGAGAGAGAAAAGAATAAGCGAGAGAAGAAACAATAAAGGAGAAAAAGTATGTTAGAATCTGCATTAAAAGAACAACTGAAGGGTATCTTTGCCGGACTGGAGGCAAATTTCGCTTTTGATATATCCGTATCGTCCAGTCATGAGAATCGTGCTGAACTGCTGGAACTTTTGGGAGATGTGGCAGACTGTTCCGATCATATCACTTATTCGGTGAATGAAGGAAACGGGCTGAAATTTACTTTATTAAAGAATGGTAACGCCACAGGAATTACTTTCCGCGGTATTCCGAACGGACACGAATTTACTTCTTTGCTGCTTGCTATCCTCAATCTGGATGGTAAAGGGAAGAACTTTCCCGATGAGGCTGTTTGTAACCGTGTGAAAGCACTGAAAGGCCCTATACACTTAGTTACTTACGTCTCACTGACTTGCACGAATTGTCCTGACGTGGTACAGGCTCTCAATGCAATGACAACGCTGAATCCTGCCATTACTCACGAAATGGTAGACGGCGCACTTTATCAGGATGAAGTAGATGCATTGAAGATACAGGGAGTACCTTCTGTATTTGTCGATGGAAAGCTGCTTCATGTAGGTCGTGGCGAATTCAGTGAGCTGCTCGCCAAGCTGGAGGAACAATATGGTATTGACGATACCAAAGCGATGAATGAGGTGAAAGAGTATGATGTGATTGTAGCTGGTGGAGGTCCTGCCGGAGTATCGTCCGCTATTTATTCAGCTCGTAAGGGGCTGCGTGTGGCTATTGTAGCCGAACGCATCGGAGGGCAAGTAAAGGAAACTGTCGGCATTGAGAATCTGATTTCTGTCCCAGAAACCACGGGAAATGAACTTGCTAATAATTTGAAAACTCATTTACTGCGTTATCCGGTAGATTTATTGGAACATCGTAAAATAGAGAAAGTAGAAGTGGTTGGAAAACAAAAGCAGATCACTACCTCTGTTGGGGAGAGATTCCTGGCTCCGGCACTGATTATTGCAACTGGTGCAAGCTGGCGTAAACTGAATGTTCCGGGAGAAGCCGAATATATCGGTCGTGGTGTTGCTTTCTGCCCTCATTGTGATGGGCCGTTCTATAAAGGAAAGCATGTAGCAGTAGTAGGTGGAGGAAATTCCGGCATTGAGGCAGCCATTGACTTGGCTGGTATCTGCTCCAAAGTGACTGTTTTTGAATTTATGGATGAGCTGAAAGCGGACAGTGTACTTCAAGATCGACTTAAATCATTGCCGAACGTGGAAGTGTTTGTAAGTTCACAGACCACGGAAGTGATAGGAAATGGTGATAAACTGACTGCCCTGCGCATCAAAGATCGTAAAACGGAAGAAGAACGTTTGGTTGAGTTGGATGGTGTATTTGTACAGATCGGGCTTTCTGCGAATAGCAGTGTATTCCGCGACATAGTGGAAACCAACCGACCGGGCGAAATCATGATTGATGCACATTGCCGTACGAATGTGACGGGTATCTATGCAGCCGGAGATGTTTCTACGGTTCCTTATAAGCAAATTATTATCTCTATGGGCGAAGGAGCGAAAGCTGCGCTTTCTGCATTTGACGATAGAGTGAGAGGGATTATCTGATATATTCAGATATGAAAGACACACAAACAAGACAATAAGAGGCCGCAAAGGTATGAATCCATATCTTTGTGGCTTTTTATTTTTTTCTTACCTTTGGGGGAACTTAACATAACCCCCAAAAATGAAGAACATGAAAAAGATCTTTTTACTCATTTCCGTCATCCTATTTATTTTTCCAGTACAGGCTCAACATACATTGAGACTGATGACTTATAATATTAAAAATGCGAACGGCATGGATGATATTTGTAGTTTTCAACGGGTAGCCAATGTGATAAATAATGCTTCTCCTGATGTTGTGGCTATACAAGAGGTAGACAGTATGACCCGTCGGAGCGGACAGAAATATGTGCTGGGTGAGATAGCTGAACGTACACAAATGCATGCCTGTTTTGCACCTGCCATAGAGTTTGAAGGAGGTAAATATGGAATCGGACTGTTGACAAAGCAAGTTCCGCTACGTTTACAAACTATCCCTTTACCTGGTAGAGAAGAGGCCCGCACCTTGATTCTGGCAGAATTTGAGGATTATATTTATTGTTGTACTCATCTGTCATTAACGGAAGAAGACCGTATGAAATCTTTGGAAATAGTGAAGTCATTGATTGCTTCCTATGAAAAGCCTCTTTTTCTAGCCGGGGATATGAATGCTGAACCTGAATCCGATTTCATCAAAGAATTGCAAAAGGATTTTCAAATACTCTCCAATCCGGAAAAGCATACTTATCCTGCTCCCGATCCAAAAGAAACCTTGATTATATTGCCGCATCAAAGCAAAACGCTACCGGATTTGCTGTCATATCTGCGAGAGTAGTTAATGAGCCAATGGCTTCCGACCATCGCCCCATACTTGTGGAATTGCGTACCGCTGAAAAGGCAGACAAGATATTCCGTACTAAACCTTATTTACAGAATCCTGTGGGTAATGGCATTACTGTGATGTGGGAAACAACCGTTCCTTCTTATTGCTGGGTGGAATATGGCACAGATACTACCCGGCTGGAACGTGTGCGTATGATTGTTGACGGTCAGGTGGTCTGCAATAACAAACTGCATAAAATACGTATAGATGGCTTGCAGCCCGGACAGAAATATTATTATCGTGTGTGTTCGCAAGAGATGTTGCTTTATCAGGCATATAAAAAGGTATTTGGAAATACAGCACAATCGACCTTCAGTGAATTTACTCTTCCTGTTGCTGATACAGAGTCTTTTACCGCTATTGTTTTTAATGATTTGCATCAACATACCAATACTTTCCGTACTCTATGTAAACAAATACAGGATGTTAAATACGATTTTGTTGTTTTCAATGGTGACTGTGTGGATGATCCTGTGGATCACGAGCAGGCAACCACATTTATCAGTGAACTGACCGAAGGAGTGTGTGGCGATCGCATACCGACTTTCTTTATGCGTGGCAATCATGAAATCCGCAATGCCTATTCTATCGGTTTGCGTGATCATTTTGATTATGTGGGAGATAAAACTTATGCCTCTTTTAACTGGGGAGACACCCGTATCGTCATGTTGGATTGTGGAGAAGATAAACCGGACGACCATTGGGTATATTATGGCTTGAACGATTTTACTCAATTGCGTAATGAACAGGTTGATTTTCTGAAAAAAGAACTGTCTGCCAAAGAATTCAAGAAAGCAAAGAAACGTGTCCTTATTCATCATATTCCGCTTTACGGTAATTATGAAAAGAATCTCTGTGCGAATCTTTGGACTAAATTATTAGAAAAAGCACCTTTCAATATCAGCCTGAACGCACATACTCATAAATACGCTTACCATCCGAAAGGGGAACTGGGTAATAATTATCCGGTTATTATTGGTGGAGGATATAAGATGGACAGTGCTACGGTGATGATTCTGGAAAAGAAGAACGATGAATTGAGGATTAAGGTGCTGAATGTAAGGGGAGAGGTTTTACTGGATATAACAGTCTAAAGTCTCTAATAACTTTATAAAAAATGGAGGTGCGCCAGACTTCTAGACACACCTCCATGAATTAGTTATTTCATAAAGTGCTATTCGGAGAAATATGTATAATAGAAATTCTCTATATATCCGTCATAGTTTTTGCTTTCCTCTTTGATACAACTGTTCTCGTCATATTCAAATGTGTAAGTAGCTGTACTGGATGAATGTTGCCAACCACTGCTCGTATGGCAATTAGCCGAAGCTTTTCCAAAGAGACCAGTTTCAACCAGCCAACGACTAGCTCCACTGCTTTCCGCATAGATACAATGTGCTCCGCTCACATTAGGCACGGCAGAATAGGTCTGAACTTTAAACTGCTCTACTCCATCTGAAAATCTGGTCCATTGCATAATATTTCCATTTTCTATGGTGATGTTAGATGCAATATTACCATTCTTTTCAACTTTGGTCATGTAGCCATTCTCATCATAAGTATATTCGTAAGTGTTGGAACCATCTACAAAAGTTGCAACATAACCTTGGTCATTTAAAGTCATGTTATATGCGTTCTTACCTGTCACTGTGATATTATTTCCGTCATAAGCAAAGAGCCATTCTCTATCCAATTCTCCTTCATATAACCTGTATACACGTTTTACAGTACCATTATCATTATATTCGTAATACCATTTATCCCAGTCGTCCGCAAAAGTGGCTATCCGATAAACTGTTACTTCAGAGGTTGTTGTAAAAGTGATTTCTGCATAGTCTGAATCTTCAAAATAGATTGATCCGGTTTTTTGAGCTTTTACTTTGAATGTATAACTTTTTTCCGGCTCTAAACCTGTCAGTTGAATTGTATTTTGGTCAGTACTTTGTTCACTACCGTTGTTCAAACTATAAATATAAGCTGTTGCGTTTCCTATGGCTTTCCATGTAATAACAGCAGAACTCTCTTTTACATCAGGAACAGTAACTTCCGGTTTATCCAGAACGTTTGTACTGGGATGATTGTCGTCATCACTGCAAGCAGTCGTACCTAGTACTACTGCCAGCATGGCTAATAAGTAAAAATACTTTTTCATGTTGTTCTATTTAAGGTTAATAATTAGTTTCCGGCAACTACTATCATTCCCAAACCAACCAGGAAGAAGATAAACATCAAGGCCAGTAGTTGATTAACAGATTTCGTTGAACCTTTAAATTCTTTCCAGATAAATACTCCCCAAATAGCGGCAATAAGTGGTGCTCCTTGTCCTAGTGCATAAGATACCGCCGGACCAGCTTCGCCTGATGCGATATAACTGAACGCAGAACCAAGTCCCCATATCGCTCCACCAAGCATTCCGCATATATGAGTTTTCGTGTTTCCTTTAAAGTATTCGGAGTAGCTGACTTTTTCTCCGACAAAAGGATATTTCATTACTAATGTGTTGAAAACAAAATTGCTTAGTAATACGCCTATTGAAAAAACAAAGATGGCAGAATAAGGAGTCATCATTCCTATAGCAGGAGAATTGAAGTTTTCTACGTCCATACCTTTCACTACGAACCTGTAGAACAAAGACATCAGTACACCGGCAATTAATGCAATGATAATTCCCTTTTTGTTGTTTTTCCTGCTTTCTTCTCCCTTTTGCATTTTTCCGGAAGCCACTCCATTGCAAATGATAGCAATAACAATGAGAGCTACACCGCCAAATAAAAGCAAAGGATTACCAGTTGGAATTCCCAGATAATTGACGATTACCCCTAATACCAATGCAATGCCAACTCCTAAAGGAAAAGCAACAGACATACCAGCCAAGGAAATAGACGCTGAAAGAAGAATGTTTGAAGCATTAAATATTACGCCCCCCAAGATAACCCAACCAATGCTGTCTCCTGATGCTTGTCCCAGATCTTCCAGGAATGAACGTCCGGTATCTCCATGACTACCCATTGTGAAGCCTAGTAAGATAGTGAACAATACCATTCCAATCACATAATCCCAATAAAAAAGTTCATAACGCCAATTTTTGGAAACTAGTTTTTGGGTATTACCCCAAGACCCCCAACAAATCATGGTTACGATGCAGAATATAACTGCCAATAAATAACTGTTTACTGTGAACATACTATTAGTATTTAATTGTTAAACATGAATTCTGTTATTTAAATATAGTATCCAATCTTCCCAATAAGTGAAAACATTGGCTTCTTTACATTTTCTTGACCGGAACTCATGTTCCAGATCCGATTCTTTCAAAAGGATATGTATATTACTACTAAAACCATATTCTTTTGATTCGGGGAGTATCTCTATCCAGCATCTGGGATATCTTTTGTGAGAGTTGACTGCTTTTATAAGATTTTGAGCATCATTCTCGTTGCCGATGGCATTAACACAGACTATGCCGGTAAACAAATTTTCTCTCTGAATGGCTTCTATACCTTCTTTGATATTATCTCCCAAAGTGATTAAAGCCCGCATACGTTGGGAACCTCTGATGCCGGAGAGTTGCTTTTCTATATCAGAAATTGTTTCTGACAGGTCTGTGTTAGCTTTTACGAAACAAAGAACAGCAGGCCATGTTTTATTCTCATCTACCATTTGATGAAACTGACTGACGAGAACCTTTTGCTGTTGTTCGTTGATTTCTCCCTGTACATAGATAATAGGATATTTTCTTGTGCTTCCTTGAGCCTGTTCCGGATAATAGACCGTTGCATTGGCTGTTTGGATAAACGGAGTCTCATTCGGAAGACTACTCTCACTATTTCCTGACTGCTTCCCATTGAAATATTCGTTTATGAATCTGAATGCTTTGGGCAGTGCAGTATTCCAGCAGGTGAAATCATGTCCTCCTGAACGTACTTCCCATTCATGAGGTATTTGTCTTTCCAGTAATAATCGGTGCAGTTCTTCATTACTTTCGCAAAGAGTACCTTCTTTATCTCCAATATCCAGCATGATGCCAAATCCTTTTAAATCGGAATTGCGGAGGGTGGAAAGAATGTGGTAGGGTGAATGTTGTTTATAGTAACTGGTTAGGCGCTGCTTACCATTCTTTCCCACTCCTCCGAAAATCCGTCCCCATTGATTGTCCCATCCTTTTTGTGGCCCTTCTTCCATGTATTGTTTTTCTGTACGGATGGATGGCGATAACGCAACGACAGAGCCGAATAAGTGGCGGTTGCGCAGACTAACGGATAATGCTCCGAATCCTCCCATAGAGAAACCAATGATCGAACGTCCATTAATATCCTTGCGAGTACGATAGTTGTTATCTATATATGGAACCAGTTCTTTGATAAAGAAAGTTTCATAAAGGGAGCTGCTATCATAAGTGTCACTGTAATAAGACAGGTAACCATCAGGAATAACCATAATGAAAGGTTGAATCTTTCCTTCTTTTATCATTTTGTCCATTACACGGGCAACGTTGCCGTATTCGAGCCAACTGGTATAATCACCTCCTATTCCATGAAACATGTATAAGACTGGATATTCTGTATCTGAATGTTCATAACCTTCCGGTAAGATAATAGAGTAGGAGACTTCTTGCTTTAGGGACGGACTGTAAATACTCATCCCTTCTTTTTCTATGGGAAGTGCCCAAGCTCCATCTATACCTGATAGAAATAGGATAATATATAACAGTATCTTCTTCATATTATTTCTTTATTAACTGTTCACCAATATAATAACTCATTGAATAAATACCTGTTTGGGCGGACTGTTCACTATCCAGTCCGTTTCTGACACGATATTGCACCGGAGCTTCTGCACCTCGCAATCCATTGAACAGAGTAAAGATGCTATTGTAGTTGCTGCCTTCATCTGTTATGTCCAAATAATAGATTTTGGCACGATTCTCGGCAGAAAGGTTGATAATATCCGCGTCTTCTGCAAAGAAAAAGTTGATAGCAGGGGCATTGCCTGTTGACTGATTGTATAAGTAATCAGCTTCTGAACCGTATGTTAATCCTAATCTGAAATCTGCATTGCTTTCCGTATGAACCGTCTTTTCCACAGCATCGGTAATAGCTGAAAAATTTGTTTCATTTAGAATCATTTCTTTCACATTAAAACCTGCGATTATCATACGTTTGATTTGCATAAGAGAATCTAATGCCACTGCCACCTTCTTTGTTGTAAGATCAACATTACCTTCTCCTTTGCTGTAATAAAGAACTTTGTAAGTTAGTTCGGAATTGTAGTCATCCGGTAACCATAGTTCGATATTGGAATTACCTACTTTTATGTTTTTATTAGTAGCATGTAATTCCTCTGTGAATTTTTTCAGAGTTTCCTGCGGATAGTTTTCTCCTTTGAATGAACGTTCGATAAAAGGCAGTGCCTCTTTCATGGATTCACGCCAATAACTGTCAGTGTGGGCACCGTTCCGTACACGATATTCGTGCTTGATATTTTTGTCCCGTAATAGAGTATGTAATTCACCGTTTCCTGCATATAGTCTTTCTTCATCATCACCGCAGTCTATGTAATACCGTACTGTTTGAAATGTGGAACTTGGTTTATCCTTGAAAAAGTGTAGCGGACATTGGCTTTTATAATAGCTTGTCAGCCTGCCTGTTCCTGTCTGGCCGCTTCCTCCGAAGTTGTTTCCCCATTGAAGATTCCAACCGTCTTGTGACAAAGAGATGTATTGTTCATCTGTATTTAGAGAGGGACTTAATCCTATTGATACCGAGAATGTTTCAGGATGTTGCGATGCTATACTTAATGCCCCGAAACCTCCCATAGAGAATCCGGCAACAGCTCTTTCCGTCTTACTGGCTGTTGTTCGGAACCGCTTATCAATCAGGGGTACGAGTTCATTAATGAACATATCCATATAGTTGAACTTTCCGTCATAGCGGTTGCAAAAATAAGAGTTGAAACCTTCCGGCATGATGTAGATCAATGGGCGAATACTACCATTGCTGGTTTGCGCATCAGCTATGCTTTGAATATTCAGACCTGAAGGTCCCCATGAACTTTGGTTCCCTCCCCAGCCATGTAGAAGGAAAACTACTCCATATTTACCCGTACTTTCCGATAGATACTCTTGAGGCAGTAATACGGAATATTTGATTTCTTGTCCTAATATTTTGCTGTAAAAACTTTGATCGGGATTATAGCGTTTGGTAAACAGTTCCGGTGTATCGGTCTGTTTGCCTTCGGACGGACTGTTATCATCAGACGAACATGATGACAATCCGTAGGAAAATAATAATAAGGCTAATAATAGGAGTAGTTTTCTATTCATGGCTTCTCTCTTTTATTTATAAGGATTGATTGGCTCTGCCGGTGTGGATGAATAAACCACCATGTCTTTACATTGAACGGCATATTTTTCATTCGGATTAATCCATTTAATAACCAGTTTGTGAGGTCCTTCCTCTAAATCATAATTATAGAAAATGTCATACTTTCTTTTTATGTAGTCATAAGGCATTTCTATGGTTTCTACTTTCTTGCCGTCAATGTAGGCCTCCAGGATGGCGATGTAATTGTCATTACTATCTTTAACATCTTGCCTAATCATCCCCATTAAAACAACTCCCTTGCCATTGAACTCAAATGTTTTTTCTGTACCGAGATCATATTTGATAACTCTTCTTTCAGAAGGATATAAGCCTTCAAAAGAAACTTCCCATGCTACGGTTTTTGGCTTCTGAATCGTGGTATAGTATTTATCTCCTTTTATTTTTCCTCCGTTTGCTTTTAATACATCACTCAATAGTTTGAGATTAATGTCGTATACAGAACTTAAAGAGATATCTGTGTAAGGGAACTTAATATTTTCACATCTTTCGAGTGCCGGTTTCCAGTATTCGGGGATAGCCTTGTAGCCTTGTATGACTCCAAGAATTCCTGCGGCAGTTGCCGGGTTACAGTCGGAATCTTGTCCGCAACGAGTGGCTATATCCATTGTTTTGAAAAAGTCGCCGTTGCCATATAAAAGTCCCATCACACAGTAAGCCGCATTGATAGTGGCGTCAATGTTAAATGCATTGAATACCCCTTCCGGGCAGCCAATCTCAAAAGCATGACGGTTTTCTATTTCCAGCCAGCATTTACGCCAGTCATCGGGATATTGTTTCCAATATTTAATAACGTCTGTGATGCAACGGTGAAATTTACTTTGTTCGGGTATTGTTTTAAGAGCTTCCGTGACAATTGTATAAATGTCGTTATTTACGTAAGCCAATGCATACATTGCTCCCATGTATACACCTCCATACCATCCGTCGCCGTAGTTCATGATATGTCCTATCTTGTCCGAAAAATCGGAGGCGGTATTTACCATCCCCGGACATATCATTCCAATGAAGTCTGCTTCAATCTGGAAATCAATATCGTCAGCGTGCGGATTATTTTTCCAATGTCCCGATGCCGGTGGCATAATACCGTGTAATATGTTATATCTGGCTGCCTGGTTGGCATGCCATAATTTGTAATCTGCGTTTGCAAAGGCTTTGGCAAATGATTCGGCAGGGGCATTTATCCCTTCTTTTTGCATTACTTCCAGAAAGGTAAGATCCATATATACATCATCATACAATCCCGGATCTTCTGCAAAGATGTCCTTGCAATAGTCATCATACCAGATTATTGGAGTTTTCTCGTGAATGATCGCTCCTCTGTATTTAAATTCTGTAGGACCGCCATAGGTGCATCCTATGGTTTGTCCGGCCCAGCCTCCTTTAATTTTGTCGAGCAGTACCTCTTTACTTATTTCAACTGTTTTTCCATATTCTATTTGTGCCATTCCCGATATGGAAAAGGTAAATAGTAGAATGATGTTAATCAGGACTTTTTTCATCTTAACTTATTTATTAAAGTAAAATCTATCATGTTCTTTTTTCTCTGAATAATACATTATGTCGTTGATGCGAATAATGTAGTCTTTTTTGCGGTTCAACCATTTCATTTTAACGTGGTGTCTTCCTTCCTTCATGAGGTATTTCCAGGCTGGTTCTACTTTGCGGTCTGTGTTTCTCATGGGTAAAGCTGCTACATGGTCCAGTTCTCCGTCAATCCATATTTCCACTTTAGCAACGTAAGGGTCATTGGGCTCTGCCAATCCGAACACCTCGGAACCGATGTGGCGTGTAGATACACGATTGATATAATCGGGAGTAATACTTCTTGTGCAGCAAATGTTGCCCCAGATAACAAATCCGTTACCATTGAAATCAAATTCAAATGTATCTGTCAGGAAGCAGTCTTTGCGTTCTCTATAAAGTGGATAGGTGTTTTCGAAATTTTGTTCTAAAGGAAGTACGTCCGCCTTTTTGATTGGAATTTCTATTTCCCCACCAGATACTTTACCACCTGTTTTGACTATGAGTTGTTTAGCTTGATCGAAACTCATTTGGTATGCTTTTGCCAACGACATATTCGTTCCTTCAAATGTAAAGTCTTCTACTTCTTTCAAAGGGTTTAACCAGAATGAAGGGATTTTATCATACCCATACATGACGCCGAGTACACCGCCGACTGTAGACGGATTACAGTCAGAATCTTGTCCGCAGCGTGTTGCAATATCGATAGAGTTGGTGAAGTCTCCTTTACCGTAGAGCATAGCTAATGCTACGAAAGCGGAATTGAGCTTGGCGTCAATATTAAAGTTTAGAAATACGCCTTTGGGACATCCTACATCGCAGTTCCATTTTTCTTGCAGGAAGTACCAGCAATCTTTCCAGTTGTCCGGGTGCAAAGAATGGAAATTGATTACATCCTGAATACATTGATGGAATGTACTCTCTTCAGGTATAACGGAGATTGCGGTTTTTAGAATCGCTTCAGGACTTTTTTCATAGAAAGCGGAGCTATAAAGAGCTGCTACGAAAGCACCACCATAAAAACCATCACCACTGTTCATAATGTGGCCTACTCTGGAGGCGATATCCAATGCTTCCGGCAGCATTGCCGGAGCCATCAGACCAATGAAGTCTGCTTCGATCTGGAAATCCAGATCGTCTGCATGTGGGTTATTCAACCAATGACCGGAAGCCGGTGGCATGATACCTTGGCGGATATTATATCTGCCTGCTTGGTTAGCATGGGCCAAATGATAATCAGCGAATGCAAATCTTTTGGCAAGTTCTTCTTGTGAACAATCCAGGCCAAGTTCATCAAATGCCTCAACAAACGTGCAATCGTTATAAATATCATCGAACAATCCGGGCTTCTTTTCCCACCAATATTTAACGTAACCTTCCGCCCAGGGGATCGGCTGGTAATCTTGAATATAAGTTCCCGTGAACTTAAACTCTGTAGGTGCTCCGAAAACAACACCAATGGTTTGTCCGGCCCATCCTCCTTTAATCTTATCTAAAAGTTCTTTATCAGATAACTTTAAAGTTTTTACAGGTTGGGCTTGTACGTTGAGAGCAAAAAGCCCTATAATACATATCGTAATTATTTTCCTCATTTTTCTCTTCTTTATTTCTCGTAAACTCCTAGTTCGGTGATAGAGATGAATGATGATACATTCTTTGTGTATTTATGCCAGTGTTCCTGCACTTTTGCATCCATTAGTACGCGTATTCCCTTGGTTTTTGCTGCCGGGAATTCCAAAACATATTGTGCAAACGGAGGTTGGAAAAATACAATATCAGTTTCGGGAAGTGCCGGAGTTGATTTGAATTTACCTACGTCATACCAATGTCCGTCATTTCCAAGATATTGAATGTTCAGAGAAGTAAACCATCCTCCGAATTCCTCCAGACAGCCCATATCTAAAACAATCATATTGATGTTATGCTCTTCTTTCCAACCGTATCCGAAATAGTCTATTTTAGGCAGATTACTTTTGGCCGCTAATGAATAAAATACAGATCCTACGCCATCTTTGACTCCGTCATTAATTACTTCTACATTTGTTGCGTACATCGGTTTTCCAAAGGTAATCCAGCAAGAATCGAGTACTTCTTCGTTTAGTTTGCGGATATTTGCGTAAATAGTGTCAGCCTTGGGGGCTATATTCTTGGTTTTAACCAATAACTCAAAGTCTTTAGTAATTGAGTTCTTGTTATTTGCGCTTAATTGAAGGGTAATCGGATATTTGCCGGCTTCTGTAGGAGTTCCTGCCAGTTTACCGTTTTGGAATGTAACTCCTGCCGGAAGTTTACCTTTTACCAGTTCCCATTTGAAATTAGCATTTGTTCTGCAGGCAAATGAGTAATCGGTAGGCTGTCCGATTTCCAAGTCCGGATTCGGGCCGATACAGAATTCCATCGGGGGAATGAATTGTGCTTTAGGGTTAACATATACCATATCACCTTTCACTTTTCCTCCTTTAGAGCAAACCAGTTCGATTGCTTTGTTGTAAGTACGTTCAATCATGTCTTCAATGGAAGCATCGGGCATATCAAACCTGGTGATATTGATATACCGGTCGTTGAAGGGTTTTTCCCATCCTTCGATAGGTTTAGTCAAACTTTCGGGAAGAGACTTTGCGCCATACATTACTCCTAGAAGTCCGGAGATAGTGGCTGCCTGATTGTCGCAGTCAAATCCCATTGCACAGCTTAAATCCAATGTCCGTTGGAAATCTCCTTCGCCATACAACATAGCCAAAATCCCGCATAATCCGTTCAGATTAGCATTCCAGATTGTTTTTGTCATGGCCGGTTCATCTATGTAATATTTTTTAGCCATGATTTGACGTGCTTTTACCCAATCTTTAGGATATTTGTCATATAAAGCAATCATCTCTTTTACAGCTATCGCATATCTGTCATCAGCTGGCAATTCTTTTAAAGCGCGTGTAATAAGCTTGCGGATATCCTTGCAGAAAAAGGCGTCAGCGTACATTGCACCGTATAGAACAGTGGGAGATACCGCCCACGAATCGCTTGTGATACGGGCCGCCCAATCACTTTTTCCTGCAGCATACGAAATCATTCCCGGTGCTGTATACGCCCATATCTCGTTAATCAATTGAGGGTCGATCTGATACCAGTGCGGATTCAGATTTTCGTCACCTGTGAACGGAGGGGTGAATCCAAGATGCATTAATCCGAGTGCAGCCCTATTGGCTAGCCATACACGGTCACGGATATGATACATCCATCCTTCACGCATATTGGCATAAGTAGGTTCTACGCCATATTTCTCCATTAATAGTAAGTAGATATACTCAACATCAGTATCGTCATCAGAGAATGCACCGTTATACTTCTGCAATTTATCTATGTTTTTAGTGTAACCGAATGGAAATCTGGATTCCGGGGCAGGTTCATCTACAAACTTGTTTTCAAAAGGAAGTCCATATATGTTTCCTACCATTTGCCCGATCCAAGCTCCGGCTATTTTGTCTTTTAACTCTGTCTTTGAAATTTTCTGTGCAGAGATAAATAAGATGTTAGTAATTAAAACAAGTAAAAAGATGATTGGTTTTTTCATACTTATCAGGGTTGATTTGTTGGAAGGTACACTTTTCTATGTGAACCTTCCAATTGTGGTTAATAATCTTTGTTTTGAGATAATTTTGGATTTGCATTTAAAATATCCGTAGGAATTGGAAATACATTTCTAAAAGTTTCTGAACTTTGGTCAGGGTGTGCCCAATATTTTTTCAGATATTTTCCGAAACGTATCATATCTTCATGGCGCCATCCTTCCCATGCCAGTTCTCTGCCTCGTTCTGCATAAAGTTCATCAATCGTCAATTGGCTTGTGGTATATGCATCAAGACCTGCTCTTGTACGAATCTTCTTGAAGTCTGCCAGTTGGATAGCTTCACTTGTTCTGTTTTGTCGTACCAAAGCCTCTACGTACATTAATACCACATCGGCATAACGGAAGATGGCAAAGTCGTTGTCCATACTAACTGTATATTCTTTTAAAGAACCATCAGTCTGGTAATGCCATTTCCAGCAGCGTGCACCGTCGTATGTACCACGTCCTCCGTTGCTATTGTAATATTTTTCTTCGGGGAAGACAGGAGTATATTCGAAACCAAGATCCTTTCCGCTTAAGTCTACTTGAGGACCGTATAACCAGCTCTGACTTCTGCGAAGATCTTGTTCTGCGTATGTTTGGAAAAAGTCTGGTTGGCAGAGAAAACCCGACCATGGGGCTGCCGGAATATTAAATGTTGCTTGTGATGCAGCTTCCAATGTCAGCGTATGCAAATAAAATGAGTTACTGTCACCGCTAGTATATACTCTGTCATACAGGATTACAAAGATGTTCTCCTTAGAATCTTCATTTTTAATATCAAAATTAGTGGAATAAGAGTCTTCAATGCTGTAAGCACCTATATCCATAATGTCTTTACAGGCTTTCTCTGCTTTGTCATACATTGGAGTACCGAACCATGCTTCTGCATTTAGATACATTTTTGCAAGAATACAATAAGCGGCAGCTTGTGTGGCCCGTCCATAATTAGTATCTGAAGGCTCCCTGTCTAGGAACTCGATATTGTCATTAATCTCTTTTTCCAGATAGTTGAAAATATATTCACGACTTTTTTGTTCCGGGTATCCGGTTTCTGTGTAGTCAGTTGTGAAAGGTACGTTTCCCCAACAAGAAATGGCTTGGTAATAGTAGAAAGCACGCAATATTTTCATTTCGGCTATAATCTTCTCTTTTCCTTCAAACTGAATAGGTGATAGTTCCGTTTCGTAAATAATTTCATTACATGCAGCAATACCATTAAATATCCAGTTCCATCCCCTTGTCAATAATTTATTTGCAGGTGGAATTTTATTCGTCTGGATTTCTTCATAACGTCCATTACTGTACCAGGAACCACCACAAGCGGGAACAGCACATTCATCAGAAGCTTGTAAAAGTAGTGTCCATAAACTTTGTTCGGAATTGTATCCTTGTAATTTCGTATATGCTCTACCTGCATTGGCTACCAGCTCCTTCTCATTTTTAAAGAAGTCATTCATTGCTACTCCTGTGTATACAGTTTCGCTAAGATCGGTACATCCGTATGATAATATACAGATAACGAAGCTTAATATTATATTTGTCTTTTTCATGGTAATCTTATTTTTTAGAATACTATATTAACTCCAAAAGTAAATTCTGTTGTACGCGGATAATAGCTCAAACTTTCCATACCGGGTTCCAGTCCGGAAAGGGCAACTTCTGGGTCGACACCAGAATAACCGGTGATACAGAATACATTCTGTGCAGTAAGAGACAATCTTAGTCTTTTTATCATTTTAGATGTGAAATCCCAAGTATATCCAAAGGTAACATTATCTAGTTTTAAATAAGAAGCATCCTCTATATATTTGGAGGAATATTTATAGGTCGTACTTGTGAAATTCGTTTGAGATAACCAGTTTGATGAGATATTTCTAAGTCCGATGCTGCTTAGATTTTCATATTCCATCGCATAGTTGTTCAGAATTTCTCCGCCGATAGATGCACGCAGTGAGAAACTCAAGTCGAATTTCTTATATCTGAAGGTATTACTCCAGCTAAGAGTGGCATCCGGATAAGCACAGCCAATTTTTTCCCATTGTTCTTCCGGTACGGAACCGTCTGCATTTTGTCCTAACAATACATCTTTTCCATCTGTATCAGTTCCTAACCATATAGGACCATAGAAAGTACCCAATGACTGTCCTTCTATCAGACGTTGAGTGTAGCAGGCAGCACTTGTAGACCATCCCACTTTGTATGTTCCGTTAGTGAATTCATCATTGGTGAATTTCACCAATTTGTTTTTATTGTGCGAAACGGTAAGTGAGGTATTCCATGTAAAGTCTCTAGTGTTAAAAGGTGTACCGGATATTGTTAATTCAACTCCTTCATTAGTAACTTTTCCAACATTCGTAAACAAGGTATTATATACATAAGGAGGTGTTGGCACGATGTAGTCATATAGCAAGTTTGATGTAGTCCGTTTGTAATAATCGAAAGTGAACGAGAGGCGGTTATCAAACATTGTCATATCAACACCAACGTTGAACTCTGCTTTTTTCTCCCATTTTAGATCCGGATTTGCATTACTTGCAGGTTGATAAGTATTGATCCATTGGCCATTGTAATAGAATTTACCGGCTGTAGTCATCATCATCAAAGATTTGTAGTTTGAGAAATCCTGGTTACCGGTAACTCCGTATCCGGCTCTCAATTTTAAATCATCGATCCATTTGACATTCGAGAGGAATTTCTCTTTATTTATACGCCAACCTACGCTGACAGCCGGGAACCATCCCCATTTGTTATTGTCACCGAAACGGCTGGAGCCATCACGACGTAGTGAAGCAGACAAAAGATATTTATCATCGTAGTTGTACATAAAACGTCCGAAGAATCCGATATATGTATTATCTTCTTTATTGGATGACATGCTGGCTTTGCCTTCAGTAAGATTTGTTCCTGTCCCGATGTTATGAGTCTGGTTGTCATCGAAGTCGAAACCGGAATTTGTCATGGATGCAGATGTGCTGTAAGTATACTGGTATGTATATCCGAGTAATGCCTGAATGGAATGTTTTCCGAAAATATTCGAGTAATTTAAAGTAGACTCATATTGTGTATCGTTTTCCTGATAGTTTTCAATATAGGCTTGCCCGTTTGTTCCTATTAAACTTGGATAATAATGTGTGTAGTATTCACGTGTCTCATATTGTTCCTTGTCGTATGAAACAAAGTTCTCCCATTTTAATCCTTTTATAGGCAATATGTTTAGAGTAGCACGAATATTTGCACCATAATTATCATTCTTACTTTCCATGTTCCTTTCGTTAATGATCGCTACCGGATTGTAATATTCCATTGCTTTGATACGGCTATATCCTCCGGCATCCGGATCGCTGTCGTCATAAACAGGCTCTGTTGGATTATGGGTAAATGCCTGCATAAAAGCACTTGTAGAGGAAGGACTGTATTTGCGATGAATGATATTTAGGTTATAATCCAAATCAACCCATTTGTCCAATAACGATTGGCGAATATTGGTACGTGCCATTAGCTTTTCGGAGCTATTATGCTTTTGCAAGCCATCGCTCTTTTCATAATTGAAAGATGTGTGATGTGAGAACTTCTCGGAACCTCCGGATATAGACAAGTTGTGCTTATGGCTGAACGGAGTTTGTGTAATTTCTTTAAACCAATCGGTATCACTGTCAAAAATATAACTTTCCAATTCTGGGCGATACTCCTTGATAACAGATTTGTATTCGCTTGCCGATAAAGGTTTTGCTCTGCGTGAAACGACTCCCACGGTGAGTTGTCCATCATAAGAAACTTCCGTTTTGCCACTTCTTGCACGTTTAGTTGTGACGATGATTACTCCATTCGTACCTCTTGTTCCATAAATAGCAGCTGCCGAACCATCTTTTAATACGTCAATTGATTCCACTTCCTGAAAATTGATATTTCTGATATCTGCACCTGCCACCCCATCAATAATAATTAATGGACCTTGGCCTGCGGAAAGCGTGTTTGTTCCGCGAAGTAATACTTCGTATTTGGCTGTCGGATCAGCACCGTTCGGATTGATAATTTGTAATCCTGCCACTTTTCCTTGCAGCATACCCATGGCATTGGTGAATGTTCCGGGATTGAGATCATCTTTCTTCATGCTGGTAACCGATCCTGTAAGCTCTTTCTTAGTGGTGGAGCCGTAGCCGATTACTACAACGTCATTAAGCACTTTCGAGTCTTCGCGCAGGTGTATTACAAGCTGTGTCTGATTTCCTACTTGTTGTTCAACAGTTGCATAACCTACATAAGATATAACCAATACATCAGAAGGATTCGCTTTTACATTGAAGGTTCCATCAACTCCTGTAATAGAACCATTTGTTGTACCTTTAACAAGGACACTGGCACCGATAATGGGTTCATTTGCTTCATCGAGGACTGTACCTCTTATTGCCTTCTGGGCAATAGCATCATTGCTCATCAAAGAAAATACTATTAACAACATACTTGTCAATAGACCGTGGATTGAACATTGTTTTATCATAATAACAGAATTAAGGATGATTATTGTATTTCTTTTCTCAAAGGTATAGATACTTGTGCTCCCATTCTGGTAACAGAAATAGAAGAGGCTTTACTTGCAAATATAATTGCATCTTTTAGATTTTTGCCCTCAGACAGAGCTACGCACAGTCCGCCGCAGAATGTATCTCCGGCAGCGGTTGTGTCTACTGCTTCTACCTTGAAGGCTGGAATGTGGATAAACTCATTGTTTTCATAAGCGAGAGCTCCTTTGGCTCCCATCGTAATAATGACAGTTTTTATGCCTTTCGAACTAATATAACGAATCGCTTCTTTTGCCGATTCATCATCTGTAATGTGCATTCCCGAGATGATTTCAGCCTCTGTGACATTAGGAATAAGAATGTCGACATTGGCTAATAAATCGTCAGGCAGTTGTTGGGTAGGGGCAGGGGCGGGATTTAATATAACGGTAATTCCATCTTTTTTCGCCATTTTGGCTGCATAAGTGACACTCTCGATTGGAGTTTCCAACTGCATGATGACGATGGATGCCTGTTTGATGGCAGGTTCTGCATTTTGTATGTCATCAATAGATAAAGTCCCGTTGGCTCCGGAAGCAACAACAATACAGTTTTCCCCTTTTTTGTCGACATTGATAAGAGCTACTCCTGACGGTTCCTGCGGGGTAATTCCTACATAAGTAGTGTCGATCTTTTCTTTGTGAAACATTTCCAAGGTTTCATTTCCAAAAATGTCATTCCCTATTTTACATATGAAAGTGACATCTCCTCCTAGTCTTGCAGCAGCTACGGCTTGGTTAGCTCCTTTGCCGCCATGATTCATTAAGAAGTTTCCTCCCAGAATTGTTTCTCCTGGTTTTGGTAGACGGTCTGATTTGATAACCATGTCCGTATTACTACTACCTATCACTACGATTTTCTTCTTTGTGTCCATATAATGAGTATTAAGTATTAAGGCGAATTGAATCATAAACGATGCGCAATCGTTTGCGCAAATATAGAAATTTTTTTCAAAACAAAATATTTTTCTTGCTTTTTTCTCAAATAAAATGTTATTTTTGCAAAAAACGACCAGTAATGAAGAAAACTCTGATTGATGTATCAAAGAAAACTGGGTACTCTATCTCTACGATTTCTAGGGTCTTAAATGGGAAATCGGAGAAATATAGAATAAGCCAGTCTGCTAAGGAGGTTATTTTGCAGTCCGTTAAAGAATTGGACTATCAGCCTGATATAGTTGCGCAAAGTTTGCGCAACAACACGACATATACTATAGGCCTTCTTGTACCACACATAGATAATCCTTTTTTTGCCAATATAGCAAGTGTTGTCATCCGTGAAGCACAACGTTATAATTATACTGTCATGCTTATCGATACCCTGGAAGATCCTATTCAGGAAAATAAAGCTATTGATTCGCTTCTGTCACGTAAGATAGACGGAATTATTTTGGTTCCGACTGGTGAAAACCCTTCTAAACTCGAGGAGATTAGTACTAAAACTCCGATTGTGCTAATTGACCGCTATTTTGAGAAGCATAATTTGCCATACGTAGCTACTGATAATTATGTAGGAGCCTATCAGGCAACGAAATTATTATTAGAATCGGGGCATAGTAAGATTCTCTGTATTCAGGGGCCGGATATTTCTATAACAACTAAGGAACGTGTGCGCGGGTATCTTGATGCGCTTCGCGAAGCTGGTTATCAGGATAACGCAATGATAAGAGGAAATGAGTTCTCGATTCAGAATGGTTATATTGAGACTAAGTTGGCTCTGAACTCTACTACAAAACCTACTGCTATATTTGCGTTAAGTAGTACAATTCTTTTGGGAGCCGTCAAAGCATTAAATGAGCATAAAGTGAGAATTCCTCAAGATATGTCTATCATTTCGTTTGATGATAACTTATATCTGGACTATCTAAATCCTCCTATAACTCGTATTGCACAATCACTGGAGAATATTGGCATTATTGCTGTAAAAATGTTGATGCAGAAGATTTTGGAAGAAACTGAACTACATTCGGAGATTCTTTTGAAACCTAATATTATAAAACGGGATTCGATAAAGGTGTTAACTGATAGAAAGTAGTATTTTAGATAATAGAAAAAATCGGGCTTGAACAATGTCAAGCCCGATTTTTTACATATTAATACCGTTTCTTATGCTGCCGGATCCGGTGCTTCACCACCGCCTTCGTTTCCACCTTCTCCGTTGCCTCCATTTCCATTGTCAGGCGTACCGGAACTATTGCTTTTAGAACTATCCAATTTCTGGATACTTACTGACTTTATCATGCCTTTAAACATACTTCCAGGAGTGAAAATTATTTTACGATTCTTTAGGGAGTCCGTAGTCACTTCCTTTTCATCATCCTGACTTTTACACCCGAAAGAAGGACGAAACGTTCCGAATTCTCCAAGGCTTACTGAAGCCCCGATTTCCATATAGGTTATCAACGAATCTATCAATCCGTCGAGTACTGATTTTACAGTACCGCGTGGAACGAATCCTACTTTTGTTACCTGATCGCATAGCATTTTAAAATCAACAGTAACCACGTTGAATGGTCTTGCTACATATTTTTCGGCTTTTTTCTTATCAAAGCCAAAGGTTGTTTTCTTGACTACATATTTCAGTGCCATAATTCTTAATAGTTTTAATCGTTAGTAAATCTAGTTATTATTTTGTGATCACGTTGCAAAGATATGGTATCGGAATTTGCTGTGCAAGCGATTTTGAAGAAGTGCGTTAATAAAATAATTAATATTTAAGTAATGCTTTGATTTATAGCTGATTGAATGTTTTAAAATGTTTGCATTTATGCGGGCGCTAATGTTGATAATGTATGTTAGTTGTTTGGTTATGTGCATATGAATGAGGTTAAAAATATCTTGGGAAATTACATATTTATAGTTCCGGCTTTTTATGTTTCTCCATATATTCTTTAGGACTTTGTCCAAACCTCTTTTTGAAATCATCGCTGAAGTAGCGTCGTTCCGAATAACCTACCATATAAGCGATTTCGGTAATATTCAGTTGGTTTTGGACAAGCAGTTGTGCGGCTCTTTTCAATCGGAAATCCTTTATGAATCCAATAACTGTCATGCCTGTGAGCGCTTTTATCTTTTTATACAGGTTGGAATGGCTCATTGCCATCGTACTTGCCATTTGAGCGATATTTAGTTCAGGTTCTTCAATATGTTCTTCAATATAGCTGACTAACTTGGAAAGAAAGATACTGTCCTGTGACGTCAGGCTTATCTCCTGCGGATTGATGATCGCTTCCTTACTAATTTGTTCCCTGATTCTTTTCCTGTTTTGCAATAAGTTGTTGACTCTGGTCAACAGGATACGTTCGTCGAATGGCTTGGTCAGATATTCATCGGCTCCGGTTTCAAATCCCTCGATAATAGAGTTGACCAAAGTTCTGGCTGTTAATAAAATAACAGGAATATGACTGATTCTCATGTCACTTTTTAGTTTTCGGCAGAAAGCGATGCCGTCCATGACGGGCATCATAATGTCACTTATAATAATATCGGGAACGAGCTCCAAAGCCCTTTCGAAGCCTTCCTGCCCGTTTGAAGCCTCGTATATCGAATATTGTGGCGATAGCAGGTCGGTCAGATAAGTTCTGATGTCGGGATTGTCTTCAATCAGTAATACGGAGAACTCTTTTAAATCCTGTTCCGGTAGGCGGTCGGGAGATATTTTTACCTCGTCATCCGTGAAATACTCCGACAGAATACTGGCTTTTGAAGGAGATGATATAAACTCAGCGTTCTTTAAATGTTCTTTTCCCGGTTGGAGATGAATGGTAAATTCAGAACCTTTCCCTCTGGCGCTTTTCACCTGGATATTTCCGCCATGCAACAGTACGATTTCACGTGTAATGGCTAACCCTACACCGAAACCGTTGCCTTCAGCCTGCTTGTCCACCTGATAGAAGCGATTGAAGATATGGCTGATTTCCCCGGCTTCGATTCCTTCTCCTGTGTCGGAGACTGAAACGGTCGCTTTCCCGTCATTGGCATAATTGACTTTCACTGAAATTTCTCCTTTTTCGGGAGTGTATTTGAACGCGTTGGAGATTAGGTTGCAAACGGCTCTCTCGAATTGCACTTTATCTATCCAAACGCTGATTTCCGGTTGTGAATATTCGAATTTATACTCAATATGCTTGTTGATGGCAAACTGGGTATAACTGATGTAGATTTCTTGCACAAACTCAACCAGATTTTCCTCGGATACCCGAAGGGTGACGTTTCCAGTTTCCAGTTTTCTGAAATTCAGTAATTCTCCGGTGAGGTTCAGTAGACGGTTTGTATTGGTTCTTATCAGTTTCAGGTATTTCTGTTCGGTTGCATCCATGTTTTCTCTGTTGAAAAGTTTGTTGATAGAGCCTGCAATCAAAGTGAGCGGCGTTCGGATATCATGTGAGATATTCGTGAAAAAATGCTGTTTCAGTTCGTAGATATGTTCTTCCTGTTCACGCTTGAATTTCTCAAGTTTCAATTCATTTTTGATTTCCGACCATTTTAAGGTATATCTACGGAATAGATACAGGGTGATTATGATAAGAGCAAAATAGATAAGATAAGCCCACCAGGTAAGCCAGAAGGGGGGAAGCACCTGGATTTCAATTTGTGCGGGTGTTGCCTGTTGATAAGAAGGTTCACCGGCGGGACGTACCATAAAGGTATATTTGCCGGACGGAAGATTAGTGAAAGTAACTGTATTCTGAGTACCCACGCTTTGCCAGTCCTCATCCCTGCCGGCCAACTTGAACTCATAGTTTATATTCTTGGAGAAAGAATAGTCCAAAGCGGCATATTCTATGGAAAATACGCTCTGGTCGTGTTTGAGGGTTATTTTCTTCTCGAAACATATTTGTTGCTTCAGGACACTTTGGGCATTTATGGATACAGGCTTGCTGAACAGTTTGAAGCCGGTGAGACACATTGCGGGAACAGGTGTTTCAAATTGTATTTGGGAAGGATAAAAAGCTATTACTCGTTCGTTGCTACCGAAGTACAGTTTCCCGTCTTCATCTTTAAAGGCAGATTTGAGACAAAAGTTATCATAAAGACCGGGGATAAAACTTATCTGGTTATTATCCTTTTGAATACGCATGATTCCTTTCTGGGTACCTGCCCAAATGTTTCCGTCTTTGTCTTTCAGCAGGCTTACGATGCTCCGGCGTTGCATGTCGGCTCCATTCATCGGAATCGTTGCAAACTCCGAAGTCTTGGGATTGAAACGGACAGGTCCCTCTTTCGTAGCCAGCCATAGACAGTTGTCGTCTCCACGCAGTAAGGCGAAAATGTAGTTGCTGGCTAGTCCGGGATAATCTTCAGCTTTGTAATTCTTGAATTTCTTGGTGACCGGATTATACATTGACAGCCCGTCACCGTAAGTTGCCAACCATAGACACCCGTCACTATCGGGACTTAGTGCCAGCACATTGTCCCCGCCGAGTGATGTCGGATTTCCCGGTTCGTGCTTATATGGCCAGCTCATTTGAACCTTGGTGTCGAAATAGACAAGTCCGCCGCCCCAAGTCGCTATCCATAAATCTCCGGAAGGCAAGACCAGAATGTCCTGGACGTTATTATGGGAAATAAAATGCCGGGGAATGGATTTCCCCGTTTCATCGCGGGTATTTTGCATCTCAGGATAGAAACGGTGCAGTCCCTGGGCATAAATGGCTATCCAGAAACTTCCGTCATTGGCAGGTTTGATACATTGGATAAAATCGCCTACATATCCGTTGTTGGTCGCTTTACAGAAAAAACGGGAAATCTCGTAAGGGGATTTCTCATGTTGAGGCTTCAATAAAGTCAGTCCTTCCCCGTCAGTTCCCAGCCAGAGCCCATGCTTGTCGTGAAAAACAGAAAGGACAGGTATCTTGTATTCCCCTTTGCCGTCGCTATAATACTGCTCGATATTTGTAGTTTCCTTTTTTATCAGGTTGATACCTTTTTTCGCGCTGCCTATCCATAGATTAGCTTGCCGATCCTCGAAAAATACATTAATTGTATTTGAGGAAAGAGAATTATGTACGTTGTGGTTGTTTTGATAGTTTTTAATTGCGAGCGGTTGACTGGGCTTTCTTGTGATGTGCAGTATGCCTAGCCCGTCCGTGCCTATCCACAGGTTGTCGAGCTTGTCCTGCCAGATGCATCTGACGATGAGCAGGTCGTCATACGGAGTACCTGCCAGGTAGTTTGAAATTCTATTTTGTTGGAAATCGAAATATTTCAGTCCCTGCCCGTTAGTTCCGACAAGTAAGTTCCCTTTCTCGTCCGTAAATAATGCATTGATATAATCGGTATTGTCCTTTAATCCGTCGAATGGCTTTGTGTCGAAATGCGTGAACTCACCTGATTTCTTATCGAAAAGATAAAGCCCCGAGCCGAATGTGCCAATCCAAATCCGGTCGGCAGGTGCTTCGAGCATGGCTCTGATATCATTCTTGTTTGATGAATCGGATTTGTCCTCTTTCAGTTGGTAATGCCTGGATTTACCTGATGCATCATACGAGTAAATTCCCTTTTCGGTAGCAATCCACATAATCCCGTCCTTATCTTCCAACAGTGCGTGGATTTCCATGTAGTGATTGCTTCTACCGGGAGAGGAGTCCAGGGATATAGGCAGGAAGGTATCGTTGAGAGGATTATATAGGAAAAGACCGTCGCCGTTGGTTCCTACCCAAAGACGGTTCCGGCTGTCAATGTTCAGAACGGAAATATCGTTTCCTATTTGATAAGGTTCGTGTTGGGAGTAGACTTTGAAGTTGGTTCCGTCATACCTGTTTAATCCGTGCTTGGTTCCCACCCAGATAAATCCGATGCTGTCCTGGGCAATGCTGGTGACACTGCTGTGCGAAAGACCGTTCTCGACACCTATGTTTAGAAACTCGGTATGCCGGAGTTGCGCTTGGGCGTTTGTCAGTGTAAGGAAGAACAGGAGCAGGAATCCTGTAAGCAGTGTGTTGTTTTTCATAAGAATCATCTATAATTGGATTTTCTTTTTAAGGAATGATGATAGCAAAACTACAATATTTTTTCTGAATTTCCTGTTTTTATTTGCCCGAATATCCCTCGGAATCCCCTGTTTACGAATTTACAGCATCTATTGTACGAATTTGTATCCCCCTTTATAGCCCACTATTGCCGTATTTAGCGAATCGAAATCACACAACGGCTGTCATTTTATTAGTTAACTGAATAATAATTAAAAATCAAAATGCTTATGAGAAAACTAGTTTACAAAAAAATCCTTTATTTTTTGTTACTTGCAACTCCTTTGTTGCAGTACAGCTGTAAAGAAGAAGAGCAGGATATTGCACTCGAAAGTTTCACGTTAAATACGTCGGATATATTGATAGGTATTGATGAAATACAGTCTGTTGTAGCTGTTGCGTCTCCGGACGATATGACGGATAAGCTGAAGTGGGAATCTGCCAATCCCGAAATAGCGCAGGTACAATCCAATGAACCGGGGTTGGTATCCGGCATTATCGGGCTGAAAGTGGGCACCACTATCATAACCGCCTCTACTGCGGACGGAAAAGTGAAACAGTCGCTTCCGGTCAGGGTGATTGTAAAAGTGACGGGAATAAAGTTATCGCCTGAAGTTCCCATAGCTCCGGGGAAAATACGGTATGATGTCCTTTTCACACCGGCGGATGCTTCTATTCAGGACTTGATTTGGACTTCGAGTGACCCCGAAGTAGCCAGTGTCGATAATGGCGTGGTGACAGCGCTCTCGCGAGGTTCTTCCATCATAACAGCCACTACGGTAGAAGGTGGACGAAGCGCGTCCGTCGAGGTATTTGTAAGCGGTAATCCGCCGGTGTTCGGCAAAGAATATTGTACGATAACAGGTTATGGCGACTATTGCCCGGATGAAGTACGCACCGAGGGAGCTGCGCAAAATCTGTCGCATGTGAATATCGCCATACCGACTAATAATTATAAGTACTATCCCGAAGACCGCCTTATCGTGAAAAGAGGCAGTGACTTTACACTTCATCTGGTACAATCGAACAACTGGTCATGCAGTGCTGTGTGGATAGACTGGAACGGTGACAGGAATTTCACAAATGACGGAGAACGTATTGCGGTGTTCGGGGAGTTTGAAGGAACGAACAATGGGCCGTATAGCATATCCGTGCATGTTCCGGCAGATGCGTCGCTTGGTGTTGTGCGTATGCGGGCGGCTACTGTGGACTCATGGGGTGTCGACCTTTCTGTTTTCGAACCGTGCGGCAGCGTGAGATTTGGTACCGTCAAGGACTTTGACGTGGAGATTACGGACTAAACTAATAATCGGATAATATGAAAAATATGAAGAAAATAGTGTTATTAATCATGCTTGGGCTGATTGTTTCTTTTTCAGCCTTTGCACAGCAGACATTGAAAGGTACGATACGGTCGAAAGCCGATAAGCAGCCGCTTCCGGGGGTATCTGTTGCAATAAAAGGGACGCTGACAGGTGGAATCACCGATTTGGACGGTAACTTCTCTATCAATGTGAAGTCCGGAGATATACTTGTAGCCAGCTTTATAGGCTATAAAACGCAGGAAATACCGGTGGGCAACCGGACGAAAATGGATATTCTGCTGGAAGAAGATGTCGCTTTACTGGATGAGGTGGTCGTAGTGGGCTATGGTATCCAGAAAAAGAGTGATATTACCGGTTCGGTAAGTTCCGTTAAGTCAGAAAACATACGGAACGCAGCCTTTACACGTACCGATGAGGCGCTTCAGGGGCAGATAGCCGGGGTGCAGGTAGTCAATAATGATGCCTCTCCCAATTCCAGTATCTCCATTCGGATTCGTGGGGTAAATTCAATTAATGCCGCAAGTGACCCGCTGGTTATCATCGACGGAATGCAGGGCGGCTCGATGTCGAATGTACACCCGAATGATATCGAATCGATTGAAATTCTGAAAGATGCCTCGGCCACTGCCATTTATGGCTCGCGGGGAGCCGGCGGGGTTATCCTGATTACGACTAAAAAGGGAGGCAGCCAAAAGCCGGTTATCACTTACAATGTATTTGGTGCCCTTCAGCAAGTACGCAAAAAGCTGGATATAATGAATGCTTCGGAATATGCGCAATATATTAATACGAACAGGGAAGCGAGAAAACTGCCTGCCGTATTTGACGACGTATCTGTTTTTCAAAATAATAGTACCGACTGGCAGGACGAGATATTCAGAACCGGGACAACCCAGAATCATCATCTTAGCATCAGCGGGAGGTCAGGGATTATCTCTTATAATATTGCCGGAGATTACTTGGGGACCAAAGGAATTGTCATCAACTCGAAATTCCAGAAAATGTCGCTGCGCTCGAACCTCTCTATCGACTTGAACAAAAGAATCAAGCTGAACTTGAACACCTTCTTTTCTTCGTCTAAAGATAATCCGACGGTTCAGAATGCGCGGGACGCTTACGGAAGCCCTATCTATGCCGCTTTGAATTTTGCGCCTACAAGGCCTGTGTATGAGAGTGACGGTACTTATTCGCAGCCGGGAGGTGGTTACGGCTCGAATACGGAATATAATCCGGTGGCGCTTGCCAATGAACAGACGAATGTATATCGCCAGAAAATGAATATCATTAATCCTGAAATCGTTGTCCAGTTATTCAAAGACCTCAAGTTCCAGTCGTCCGTCTCCTGGCAGATGACAGACGGGGAGAGTGACTGGTATTACACCGAGAAAGTGATTAATGGGGACGAAGCGACACGGACAGCCAGCATAAGCAATGACAAGTGGATACAATTCCAGAATACGAATATGCTGACATACGACCATACCTTTGCAGGCAAACATCATCTGATTGCCACTGCGGTTCTGGAACAGCAATTGTCGAAATCGACTTCCAGCTATGCTTCTTCCAAAGGATTTTTCACGAACGAGAAATTATATAATAATCTGGGTCTCGGAAACGAAACCATTCAGCCCGGTTCTTACAGGGCCGATCAGACGCTCTTATCCTATATGGGACGAATCAGTTATACCTATTCAGACCGTTACTCGGCTACGTTGACCATGCGTGCAGACGGTTCGTCGGTATTTGCGAAGAACAATAAATGGGGATATTTCCCTTCCGCCGGACTGGCGTGGAATATTTCAAACGAAAAGTTCTTGAAAAATGTCTCCGTCATAGATAACCTAAAATTGAGATTGAGTTACGGAGTGGTCGGCAATCAGGCAATTTCTCCCTATCAGTCATTGGACTTGCTGGTGACAGGCTCTAAAGCGGCTTATGCATTTGACGGTGAGAAACTTCATCAGGGCGTTTCATTGTCTACTTTGGCGGGAAATCCGAATTTGAAATGGGAGACTACTAAACAGTGGAATGCAGGTATCGACCTTTCTTTATTTAAAGGCAGGTTCAACCTCACTGCCGATGCCTACCGGAAAATAACTTCGGATTTATTGTTTGAAAAGCAACTGAAAATGGCTTCCGGACAAGCCACTCAATTGGTGAACGCCGGAAAAATCCGCAACCAGGGAATTGAGTTGGTTGTGGGCGGAACACCTGTGCGGACGAAGAACTTCGAGTGGACTACCAACTTGACTTACGCCGCCAACCGTAGTGAAGTGCTGGCACTCAATGAGGGAGTGGACGAAATGATTCTTGGAGGAGCCGGTATGCCCGGATTCTCGGATGCAGTCCGCCTGGAAGTGGGGCAGCCTATCGGCTTGGTAAAAGGTTTCAGGTATGACGGAGTATGGAAAAGCAGTGAGAAGATTCTGGCGGGCGCGTATGGGGTCACTCCCGGCTCTCCGAAATATTTCGACAAGGACAATAACGGAGTGATAGACAGTGAAGACATGGTGACAATCGCCAAAACACTGCCGGACTTCACGTATAGCTGGAGTAATAGTTTCCGTTATAAAGACCTGTTTCTGAATGTACTCATTGTCGGAGTACAGGGAAATGATATCGTGAACCTTGGAAAGTTTATGTTGGAGGGAGGCGCGGACGGAGTCGGCAGGAATCTTCTGAACCGCTGGACGCCAGAAAATGAAAATACGACCGTTGCGGGACATGATGTACTTGGAAATCAACGAAACTCCAGCCAGTGGGTCGAGAACGGTTCCTATCTCCGGGTGAAAAACATCACTCTCGGCTATAATCTGCCTTCCAAATTTCTGAAGAAATTCAAGATTAATGCAGTAAAGGTATATGTGACCGGGACGAACCTGCTGACTTTCACCAACTACTCGGGATTTGACCCCGAGGCCAATAATGCTTCCAGCATTGCTTCCGGCAATAATTCGGGACCGTTTACCGGATTTGATATGGCTTCCTATCCTTCCCAGAAACAGTATGCAATCGGTCTGGATATTACTTTCTGATAGTGTTGGCAAAAAGAATTAAAGAATGATAATCAAAAAGATATACATTATGAAACTTATAAAAAACATTGCACGACTTTCCCTGTTGTGCCTGGCAATGCCTTTGATTGTTTCGTGCGTGGATTTGGACGAGAATCCGCCGTCAGACTTATCACCACAAAACTTTTATACTTCGGAAAGCGAGTATAACGCCGCCTTGACGGGTATTATCAAAGCCCTTTACTCCGACTGGTCGGGATTTGATTATGGATATGACCTCATCCTGGCGTCCGGGGCAGAGGATATTCGTTCCGACGCAGACCTGTTTAAAAATTTCGACCGGTTGGTTCCCAATGACCGTGAACTTGTCATTCATGATTTCTGGATGAAATGCTATCAGGCTATCTCCAATGCCAATACGTTGATTAGCAAACTTCAGAATGCCAAAGACGTTTCGGCGGAAAAACTGGATGCGCTTGAAGGACAGGCAAGGTTCCTGCGTGCTTTCACCTATTTTTATCTGGTGCGTTTTTTCGGTCCTGTGCAGGTGACGACTTATGAGAATCAAAATAATATTGAAACCGTAAAACAGTCGAGCGTAGCCGAAGTGTACGACGCAATTCTTGAAGACCTCTCAATAGCTGAAGTCAAACTGCCTCTTTCATTTGCGGAGAAAGGCAGGCCGACAAGAGGGGCGGCGAAGACTTTGATGGCTAAAGTGTATTTGACTATGACGGGATGGCCGTTGAATGATAAGTCTTATTACGTGTTGGCTAGAGACAAGGCTGCGGAAGTAATGGATGAAAAGTATGGATATGATCTCGAAGACGATTTCTCCGATTTGTGGAAACAGTCTAATAAGTTGAAGTCAAAAGAGTTTATTTTCACTTTCTATGGTTCGGTTGCAGAAGACGGAGTGGCCGGAAGCCACATGGATTTGGCTACAAGGTACTTTGGCAATGGCGAAGGCGGATGGGGAGACTATTTCAGTGAAACCCGGTTCTTCGACGCTTTTCCCGAAGGTCCCCGGAAAGATGCCACTTTCACTTCCGTATTTGCCGACGGTACGACTTTTACAGAAGCGGGCGTTGAACCTTTTATCGCCAAATATCGTGACGGTGGTCGCCGGGTGAATACTTCCAGTGAAGGTTTCCGACCTATTCTGCGTTTTGCCGATGTTCTGTTGATTTATGCGGAAGCGGCTAACTATGTGAATAATGGCCCGGATCAGGCAGCATTGGACGCATTCGACCGGGTGTATAAGAGGGGACGGGGTGAAAGTTCCCCATATACACTCCGGACATCCCAAAATGAATTTGACAGGGCTGTCCTGGAGGAAAGGGCATGGGAGTTTGCTTGCGAAGGGGACAGGTGGCATGACCTTGTCAGAAGAGAGATGGTAGTCACGGCCAATACGGAACGCTTGCCGAATGTGAAAGAAACTGCCAGGTTGCTGCCCAAGCCGGGTACGGAAATAATCCCGGGTATTCTCGACCAGAATGAGTATTAATCAAAGTTATTGAATAGATGAAAAATAGTATTAGTTTAAGTATATATGCGCTTTGTATGTCCGCTGCCCTATGCGGCTGCGGACAGGCGCAGTCGGGAGGAACAGTCCGTAATCAGGTAATGGACCCTGTCATCGAGATTCCCGAATGGTTGAAAGTGACGGTGGAGTCGGCCTTGCCTTCGGATTCATTGAATGTATGGATACCTACCGGGGAGCTTGCGACATCGTCATTGATACGGGTTCCCAGATTTCCTGCGCCCAAGCATGAGAATGACAAGCAGCCTTCACCGTTCGATATCCTGCCTGTTGATTTTTCAGCCATTCATTCAATCACGGGAGTGCGTAACGAGCAGCAGTCTTTTCAACTCTCGGTTGCAGCGGTTCACGAACTAACAGGGCTTTCTGTCAGGGTGGAAGATTTAATCTCGGAAAAGGGGGATACGCTGGATGCCGACTGTATGAAAGTCAGGTATGTCCGTTATGTACCCGTGGAGCGTGCTCGTAGCGAATATACATGGACTGCCCGTCAGGAAGATGTCTATGGTCAGGAAGTGAGTGGGACAGGAGTGCCCGATGTCGTAGCTGACCCTTTGATGGAATTGCCGGTGGTAGATGTGCCTGCTTACAGGGCGCAGCCTGTCTGGTTCACGGTAGAGATACCGGAATCTGCCGTTCCCGATATTTATCGCGGGAAGCTTGTGATTCATACGGACCAGTATCAGGAAGTTGCCCTTAATCTGGCTGTGAATGTGCTGGCTCCTACATTGCCGACACCCGAAAATTATAGTTTCTTTCTGGATTTGTGGTTCAATCCCAATGCGGTAGCTGTGGAGAAAGGGGTGGAAGCATGGTCCGAAGAACACTGGAAGCTGATAGACCCGTATTTGGCGGATTTAGCGTCAAGAGGGGCGAAAACCATTACGACCACTATCGTGCCTTACCCTTGGAAAGTAGACTGGCTGGCGGGCAGCCAGCGTTCGCAGACTTATATGGGCTATCCTGCCATGATTACTTGGTTATTGGACGGTTCGGGAAAATGGAGTTTTGATTACACGGTCTTCGACCGCTTTGTAGAGGCTTGTTTCAAGCATGGAATTGACCGGCGTATTGACGCATTTTCGTTGTCTCCTTTCAATCATAAGACGGACCGTCGCGAGATTGTTTACCGCCATAAGGAGACTAACGCTTCGGATACATTGTATTACGACCAGTTTGCTCCTGAATATAAAGAAGTATGGAAATCTTTCTTGCGTGACTTTGAAACTCACTTGGCTTCAAAGGACTGGCTGAGTAAAACTTATTTAAGCTTTGATGAAAGTCCGCATGAGGTGATTGAGTCGATTTTGGATATAGTGGGTGATAGCGCGCCTGTATTCTTGCAGCAATTTTCAATAGCAGGCAGGAAAGAGGCTTCTTCATTGGCAAAGTCGTTCTCGCTGTTTTACTCTTTCTTGCCCGAAGAACTGGCTGCAGGCGATGAAATCTCTACCTGGTTGCAGGAAAGGAAAAAAGACCCGGGCAAGATAACGAACTTTTATTTGTGCGGCGATCCTGCGCATCCGAATACGTTGACCTATTCCCCCGCTATCGAGGCAAGGATGATACCTTGGTTGACGGCCCATTACGGACTCGACGGATACTTGCGGTGGGCATATAACAGTTGGTCTGATAAGGACCCGTACAACAAACCTGTTTTCAATTTTATTCAAGGGGATGATTATTATATTTATCCGGGAGAAAACGGACCTGTCAGTTCCATTCGTTGGGAATTACTGAAAGAAGGTATCGAAGACTTTGAATTGCTCAAGATGGTTGACTCGAAACAGAAAAAAGAAGCGATTGACATGGCTGTGAGAAACCGGGACGGGCGGCAGAAAGCTGTTACGGATTTTGAGAATGCCAGGAGACTGCTTATTCAATACTAAAATAACTGAAATGAAACAATATATGATTTTAACTGCAATGTTATGTTTGCTGCTTGCATTTCCGGGTTGCGGCGGTGACGAAAAAGATGCTCCGGACGTAGGCGGGGGACAACCGCCTGTGGAAGCGCCCCAAAACATGAAAGGCTCTTTTGAAAGTAAATATAGGCGATATGCGCAGAGGGATAAGCATGAGGGGCAGCGTTCTCCCGACAAGATTGTGACTCAATGGCGGGATACGGTCTGGAGAAACGAGCGTGTGCACACCCAACTTATCCTCTGGGCGGAAAAGAATGTGAAAGGGATAAGCTATCAGGTGAATGATTTGAAGTGCGGTGCACAGACGTTATCTTCTTCAAATATTCGTTTGCGATTCCCTACCTATGTATTAGGGGATACGAAAGCCTTGGATTGCGGTATGCAGACTTCGCGCCAGTCGGCATATATCGCCGACGCATTGTCGGAACAGCAGGTGACTCAAATCTCTTCCACTGACCCGACAAAGGTGTGGGTAACGATTGATGTCCCTAAGAATACCTCGCCCGGCTTATATGAAGGGAGCATCGACGTGAAGCAGGAGGAAACAGGGGAAAAACTGTCTTTCAATATTCAGCTTCTTGTGACGGACCACACTTTGCCCGATGCCAAAGACTGGACGTATCACCTGGATATATGGCAATTCCCTTTTCAGTTGGTTACTTTGTGCGAGAAGAGTGGCAGCAAGGTAGAACCTTTTTCTCCGGTTTACGAATCTCTGATGTCTTCGTTCTATAAGATGCTGGCGGATGCCGGTCAGAAAGCTGTCACGACCTATATCAAAGACGGAGCGTTTCTGGGAGGGCAAACGATGGTCAACTGGAGCTTGAATGAGGATAATACGTGGAGCTTTGACTATGCCAATTTTGACAAGTTTGTGGAATTCATGTTCTCTTTAGGGATTAATAAACAGATAAACTGCTTTTCTTTAGTAGGTTGGAACAATTCAATAGGGTATTTTGATATAGCGACTTCGAGTTACAAGACCAAAGAACTGCCGATAGGAACGGACGAGTATAATGAAGTCTGGACAGCGTTTCTCACTTCATTCCGTACACATCTGACTGCTAAAGGCTGGTTTGATAAAACAGTTTTATTCCTTGATGAAGCGCGTGACGAAGAAACACGGAAAGTGGTGAATCTTATCAGACAGAATGGGAAGGATTGGAAAATAGGGCTGGCAGGAAGCCGTATTGCTGCTGATATTGAGAATGAACTCTATGATTATTGTACGCTTCTGGGGTATGAGAGAGCTTCCACCAATCCGGTTTCAACTTTCTACACCAGTTGTTCGCAAATGTTCCCTAACAATTATGTATCCAAGGAAACATCTCCGGCGGAGATGGTATGGATGTCATGGTATGCTGCATCAAAAGGGTTAAATGGTTATCTCCGGTGGGCTTTTGATTATTGGTTGAGTTCTGACCCCCTGAATATACAGGATGGAACCAATACTGCCGGAGATTTCCATATGATATACCGTACGGATAACACGGCTTCAAGCAAGGCGGTAGCCAGCATACGTTTTGAGATGCTTCGCGAAGGTATCCAGGATTATGAGAAAATTAAAATAGTATCTGCTCCGGCTTTGGATGCTGCGCTAAAGAGCGTAGATATAGCTAGTGGTCGAGCAGCAGAAAAGACAATACTTAACACACAACATATCCTTAAACAAATCTCAGCAAATTGATGAAAAAATGTGATTGATGTTTTGCAGCTGCTAATTATTAGCGGCTGCAAAATTATTATATGATGGTTTTGTTTGAATAATATTCCACCTCCTAATATATTCTGCGAAGAGTATTTGGCTTCTATCTTTTTAAATATACCACCGTCTTTCCTCCTCCGTATTTTCGTATAATTCCCTCTTTTAAATAGCTATTTAAAAGCCCGGTTGCTTTGTACCGACTTATGCCGGCTAGTCTCGTGAAATCGACACAAGTGATGCAACCTTGTTCATCCAGATGTTGCATAAGGATGCTACGGCATTTGTCTTCATCGGGATTGCCATTGCTTCGGTAGGGTGACTCCATGCGTTCCAACGGTAATGGTTCCATGCTTTCACGGAATTTCTTGTTGATGCGAAGGTTCACTTTATTCAGGTGGATGGAAGGAGAGCGGATTTCTTTTTTCTCCATTACCGGGCGGTCGCATTTCAGCGATAAGGAGAAATAACCTAATTCTCCGACTTCCACAATCCAGCCTTGTTTCAACCAATGTTGTAACTCATCGGTAACTGCTTGCAAGCATCCTTCAATGGTGGCCTGACTGAAGCCGTTGCTTTTAGATACTAATTCTATAAACTTCTTAGCATCAAGAGTTCCTGATGGAATCACTCGTGCGTGAAGTGGTTGCTGCTCATCCTTTTTTTGTGGGTTGCCACTGGCATAAAGATCGTAATAAACACTCATGTCTTATTTTGTTTTTAGTTGTTCAGTAAATATTGTCTCCGGCTACATGATTTTATTCGTTTGACTATAGTCATTTAAATCGTTGACTATAGTGCTTCTTTTATTTGACTATAGTCTATCGAAAGAAACACTATAGTCAAATGAATTAATTTGTGCACTCAAAGGTATTAATTATTTCAGGTAAAGACACTAATTTATGCATTAAATGAGAAAATACTATCTACCCCTTTCTATTTTTGCTATTAAAAACGATACCTTTGAAGTGTTTTCTTTCTTTTTTATCAAGTATGGATTGATTTCCGGTAAATTTTCTCATATATTTCAAATTAATATTCATTAACTTATTTGCCGTAATACTTTTTAATATCTCTTGTGTATTAGCTAATAGATATTGAACTATTAACTTTAAAGACTAATATTATGGAAAAAGATTCTCCTTTTTCATCCACCGGCAGAAGGTGTATTGTAACCCTAATGTGCATATTTGTCACTGCTTTTGTTTATGCACAACAGCAAAAAATATCGGTTAGTATCAAAGAGCTTCCTCTTAAAGAGGCTATCAGTCAGATAGCAGAGAAGGCTTCAATGCATGTAGCCTATAGCAAAGAATTTGTGGATACGAGTAGGAAAGTGTCATTGGAGGTAAAAGACACAGAGGTAAACAAAGCATTAACTCTTTTGCTAAAAGGGACTAACATTGGGTTCCGTTTCTTGGATGACAGTATTTTATTTTATAATAAAGAATATCAAAATAAAACTGAACCTGTTGATTCGCAAGGAGAGAAAAAGGAACTGTATGTGAAAGGTAAAGTTACTGACGAGAATGCGGAACCGATCATCGGAGCCACCGTATCGGTAAAAGGCTCGACTACAGGTACAATCACCGATATCAATGGTCAGTATTCCATCAAGGTACCCTATGGGAGTACACTTCGGTACTCATACGTCGGCTACCGTGAAGAAAGCGTCATAGCGAAAGCAACGACAGTAAATGTAGTGATGAAAGAGAATGCTGTCAGCCTGGAAGATGTAGTAGTTGTAGGTTATGGCGTACAAAAGAAAGTGAATGTAACAGGTGCTGTATCTATGGTTAAAGCGGAGGCTATTGAGAACCGACCTATTACTAACGTAACTACAGGGCTACAAGGGTTGTTGCCTGGAGTTAGTATCGTTTCCTCTTCGGGACAGCCGGGTGCTGTGCCTAGCATCAACATTCGTGGTACGGGAACCATCAATAGTAGTACAGCACCTTTGATTTTGATTGACGGAGTAGCCGGGGGAGACATCAACTTATTGAATCCTTCGGACATCGAAAGCGTATCCGTACTGAAAGATGCTGCCTCATCGGCCATTTATGGAGCACGTGCCGCTAACGGTGTTATTCTTGTAACGACTAAAAAGGGAGAAAAGAAAGAGCGCGTAGTATTCCAATATAACGGATATGCCGGATTCCAGACTCCCACAGCATTGCCCGAACTTGTTAACGGAAGGGAATACATGGAACTCTCCAATGAAGCCATGAGTGCTGCCGGATTTTCCAAGCCCTATACACAAGAGGCTTTCGATAAATATGATTCGGGATTGTACCCCAACGAATATTCCAATACAGACTGGATTGACGAAATATACAAAAGCCGGGCTTTTCAAACGGGGCATAATGTGAGCGCACGGGGTGGAAGTGAGAAAACCGGATTTTTTATGTCGTATGGTTTCCTGGATCAGGATGGACTGGTTGTAGGTGACGGATATAGTTCAAAAAGACATAATGCGCGTATCAGTGTAAACACGGAGGTGTACGATCGTCTGAAACTGACCGGGCAGATGAGTTATGTTGATTTCTATAAAAAGGACTTGGGTTATAGCGGCACGTCAGGAGTATTCCGCCTGTCACAGCGTATGTCTCCGTTACTTCCCGTCATGTGGCAAATTCCTGACGAGAATGGCCGGATGGTAGATAGTGAGAACTGGTCGTACGGTTCGGTGCGTAACCCCTTGCAAGTAGCCTATGAGTCGGGAATGGAAGAACGGAAAACACGTGTGCTCAATGGTATTTTCAATGCAGATCTCAAAATTATAGACGGACTGAACGTAGGTATGCAGTACTCTGCAAATATATATACCCGCCAGGTGGATGAGTTTAACCCGAAGATGTTGTCTTATTACTCGGACGGTAGCCCGTTGAAAGCAAATGAAGATGCCAAGGACTATATCTCACAAAGCCATCTCGATGTTATGACCCAAACGTTGCAATTCACCCTGAACTTTAATAAAACCATAGGGCGCCACGAGTTGGGAGCATTGATGGGATTTTCGCAAGAGTGGGAAAACAGAAGCACACTGGGTGCTACACGTGATAATGTGATGGTTGAGGATATTCACGTTATTAGTGCCGGAATGATTAATTTTATGAATAGCGGAACAAAAGACGAGTGGGCTTTGCGTTCTTACTTTGGTCGTGTCAACTATGCTTTTGATGGTAAATACCTGTTTGAAGCTAACCTGCGTGCCGACGGAACTTCAAGATTTGCCAAGGGCAATCGCTGGGGATATTTTCCATCGTTCTCGGCAGGATGGAACTTCTCACGTGAAAAATTCATGGAGTTCGCTACTTCGGTATTGAGCTCGGGTAAGCTGCGTGCTTCCTGGGGTGAGTTGGGAAATCAAAACATTCCCGGTAATTACTACCCCTACTTGTCACCTATCATAACCGAAGAGTCTTATCCTATCGGAGCTTCTAATACACCTGTTATGGGACTTTGGCAAAACAAAATCGGTAATCCCGACATCAAGTGGGAAACCATCCGCATGCTTAATTTCGGGGTAGACCTTAGTTTTTTGAACAATAGACTGAATGTGGACTTTGATTGGTATAAGAAAGAAAATATTGATGCATTGGTTCGTCCCGATGTTCCGGCTATTGTCGGGGTTTCCAGTAGTAACGTAGGTTATGTCAATCTTGGTAAGATTGATGTCAAAGGATGGGAACTTAATCTGTCATGGCGTGATAAGATCGGAAGTGTAAATTACAATCTCGGGTTCAATCTGTCGGACGCCCGTAATAAGATTACCGATTTGGGTGGAACTCCGGAGTCGCTGACCAGTACGGCTTCCGGTTCGTATCGTCGGGTAGGTGATCCGATAGGTGCTTTCTATGGTTATCTGACTGATGGGCTGGCGCAAGTGTATGACTTCGAATCGGTGAATACAACTACAGGTAAGTACCAGAAACCAAAATTTCCTCTTGTTGCATCACAAAACGGCATTGTACAGCCCGGAGATATTAAGTATCGGGACATCAGTGGTCCTGACGGCGCTCCCGACGGGGTAATTGATGACTACGACAAAGTAGTGTTTGGCGAGAAAGAGCCCCATTACACCTATGCAATCAAGGGTGGTTTAGAATGGAAAGGCATTGATTTCAGTTTCTATTTGCAAGGAGTAGGCAAAGTTGCCGGTTACCTTGAGGATGAGGCTCGGCATGCGTTTATCAATGACTACTCAATTCCTAAAAAAGAGCATCTTGACAGATGGACGCCTATGAATCCAAATGCTTCTTATCCCAGACTTTATCAGTCGCAGGAGCACAACAGGCTCTTCAGTGACTACTGGAAAGAGGATGCATCGTACTTGCGCCTGAAGAATATTCAGATAGGTTATCGTTTTCCTGCCCGAATGGTGGCACCTCTTGGCATTAATAGTCTTAGAGTATATGCTTCGGCAGATAACTTGTTTACTAAAACCGATTACTTCGGAGCTTATGACCCTGAAGTGAGGACCACCAGCGGAGATGTCTATCCGCAAGTAAAAACCTATGTTTTTGGATTATCAATAACATTCTAACCTATTAAACGACTATAAAGATGAAATACTCAAAATACTTTTTAATCATTGCTTTCTTTGGTATAGTTACCTCATGTAGCGATTTTCTGGATAGAACGAACCCTAACGAGCCGGACAATGTAACATTCTGGGTAAATGAAGATCAGCTTAAAAATGCCTTGCCTCCCTGTTACGAAGCTTTACAAAAAGACTATCTCGTGAATTGGAGTGAATCGACGGCCGAAACTGTTATGTGGGGGAATATTACTAGTGGACTAAGTAAGGTTTCGGGAGGCAAGCACTCTTATACTGACGGCTTCCCCTTCACTACCTATTGGACAGGAGCATATAGCTATATTTATCGCTGCAATAATTTTCTGGACAACTATAATAAAGCGCAGGTAGCTCAAAATAAGAAGGACGTTTATGCCGCAGAAGTAAAAACCATCCGGGCGCTTATGTACTTTTACCTCACGACATTTTGGGGTGATGTACCTTGGGTAGGAGAAGTCATCCAGCCCGAAGATGCATATATCGAACGTACTCCCAGAGAGAAAGTCATCGACCAGCTCGTCGAGGATTTGAAATGGGCGGCGGAGCGTATGCCTGAAGAAAGGTATACGGGCGATAAACTGGGAAGACTCGACCGTTGGGGCGCTTTAGCCATATTGGCACGTATTGCCTTGCAAAACGAAAGGTGGGAACTGGCTGCAAAAACGAGTGAGTATATCATCGAAAACAGTCCCTATGGCCTGTATGAATATGAAAAGCTATTTCATCACGAAGGAGATGTCGAGAATGATCCGAAAAATATCGAAGCCATCGTATATAGCCTTTTTGTACCTGAAATCCGTACACAAAGTCTGCCCAATGAAACTTGCAGTCCGACAGACTATATACGCCTCAATCCAACGAAGTCGTTAGTGGATGCTTATCTGTGTACAGACGGTAAACCGGCAAAAACCGGATTGGAATATTATAAAAAGGCCGGTGTGCAGACCTCATCGTTATACAAGTCGCCTGAAGAGCATTATGTGGATTATTTCCAGAACAGAGATCCTAGAATGAAGATGACTTTATATGCTCCGGGTGACAAATGGCCGGGAGGAGATGACGGTGACCCTGATACGGATAAGGCCAACGAGATATTTAATCTGCCTCGTTTTGCTTCATTGCAAGATAACAACCGTGTAGGGGCAAATAGCCGTACAGGTTTCTATCTGAAGAAGTATAACGATATTGATTTGGCCGGCTCAAGTGTGGGTGGACATGGGAATCTCAATGTCATCCGCTTTGCCGAAATCTTGCTGATTTATGCCGAAGCCACTTTCGAACTACAAGGCAAGAAACTGACACAAACACAGATTGATTACTCCATCAACAGGCTTAGAGATCGTGTGAATATGCATCGTATGAACCTTGACGAACTTAGCGCATGGGGGATGGATCTCGAAACCGAATTGAGAAGAGAACGTCGCATTGAGTTGGCAGGTGAAGGAACAAGATACGCCGATGTGATGCGCTGGCGTGAAGGCGAACTTCGCTTTGGACGTGCCATCACCGGTCCCAGCCTGAAAGTTTGTATGAATGATTTGGGCGCCAACCCGTATCCCGATACCGGAGTAGATGAGTTTGGTGATGTTATCTACGAAAAGTCTACCGCGGAAGGCGGAGCACGCTACTTCGACGCAACGAAACATTATTTGTGGCCCGTGCCTAATCCCGAGCGTCAGAAGAATCCTCTGTTAGGACAAAATCCGGGCTGGGAAAAGTAATCATAAAAAAATAGAAACCATGTATTCAATGAAGAAATATTTATTATTGTTTTTATGCCTGACTTTGGGCGTTGCCTATGCGCAAGATACTCTACGGGTGCGGGTAATGACCTATAATTTAAGATTTGGCGAACTGGCATCTTTAGAGGAACTTGCTCATCACATCAAATCCTTCAAACCTGATTTTGTGGCGCTTCAGGAAGTGGATAGCAAAACAGACCGTAAGCGTACCCCGCATCAGAAGGGGAAGGATTTTATATCCGAACTTGCCTATCATACAGGGATGTTTGGGCTTTACGGAAAAACGATTGACTATTCTACCGGTTATTACGGTATTGGGATGTTAAGTAAATATCCATATATTTCTGTCCAAAAGATAATGCTGCCCCATCCGGTCAAAGAGCATGAGAGGCGGGCCATGCTGGAGGGATTATTCGAAATGGGTAATGATACCATTGTTTTTACCTCTACGCATCTGGACGTCAACTCTCAAGAAACACGGGCGGAGCAAATAAAATTTATTACCGGGCATTTCAAAAATTATAAATATCCTGTAATTTTGGGAGGTGATTTCAACGCGCGTCATTACTCGGAGGTAATACGTGGTATGGATAGCTGGTTTGCTGCAAGCAACGATGATTTTGGAATGCCGGCATGGAAACCTGTGATTAAGATCGATTACTTGTTTGCTTACCCGCAAAAAGGATGGCGTGTGATTAGTACGCAAACTGTTCAGTCGCTTTTGTCAGACCATTTACCGATTATTACGGAACTGGAATATGTGAAAGAAGCATCGAAGAAAAAATATTGATACTCACTTATAACATTTATGATTTTCTATGATACATACAATAATCAAGTATTTACTGATTTCAGCAACGCTTTTTTTCTGCTCATGCCACAAGCCTAAGACGGATATTATCACCCCCGCCAAACAGTTAATAGAACGTCAGATTGGGGAAAGAGCACAGTCTATCCACTTTGAATATATCGAACCATCCGACGGTAAAGATATATTCGAAGTGATAGCAAGCGACGGCCGGCTTACCCTAAGGGGAAGCAGCTCCGTTGCTATCTGTTACGCTTTTCATACGTACATGAAAGAGGCCTGCAAGAGTATGAAAACATGGAGCGGTGAACACATAACGTCGGTGATGCCGTGGCCCGATTATGAATTGTATGAACAGGTGTCCCCTTATGAGTTGCGCTATTTCCTTAATGTTTGTACATTCGGCTACACTACCCCTTACTGGGACTGGGAGCGTTGGGAAAAGGAAATTGACAGGATGGCTCTTTATGGTGTAAATATGCCCTTGGCTACCGTGGCCAGCGAAGCCATTGCGGAACGGGTATGGCTGCGTATGGGATTGACCAAAGAAGAAATCCGTGAGTTTTTCACTGCCCCCGCACACCTTCCCTGGCATCGCATGGGCAATCTGAACAAGTGGGACGGTCCCTTATCTGATACATGGCAACAGAACCAAATCGCTTTGCAGCATCAAATCCTGACCCGTATGCGCGAGTTGGGTATGCAGCCCATAGCGCCTGCGTTTGCAGGTTTCGTGCCGGAAGGATTTGTGCAGAAACATCCCGACACACAATTCCGGCACATGCGGTGGGGTGGTTTTGATGAAGAGTACAACGCCTATGTATTGCCACCGGATTCACCTTTTTTCGAAGAGATAGGCAAACTGTTTGTCGAAGAGTGGGAAAAAGAGTTTGGAGAAAATACGTATTATCTCTCGGATAGTTTTAACGAGATGGAATTGCCTATCGATAAGGAAGATAAAGAAGCGAAATATAAGTTATTGGCCGAGTATGGAGAAACGATTTATAAATCAATTGCAGCCGGAAACCCGGATGCCGTTTGGGTTACACAGGGATGGACATTCGGATATCAACATTCATTCTGGGATAAAGAATCGCTTAAAGCCTTGTTAAGCAATGTACCTGATGATAAAATGATTATCATTGATTTGGGCAATGATTATCCGAAATGGGTGTGGAACACCGAGCAAACATGGAAAGTACATGATGGGTTTTACGGAAAGAAATGGATATTCAGCTATGTACCCAACTTTGGTGGGAAAAACACCATGACAGGAGACTTGGACATGTATGCTAGTTCCTCGGTCAAAGCATTACGTGCCGCAAATAAAGGTAACTTGATTGGGTTCGGTTCTGCCCCTGAAGGACTCGAAAACAATGAGGTTGTTTACGAACTGTTAGCCGATATGGGATGGTCATCGGATAGTATCGACCTGGACGATTGGATGAAGATATACTGCGAGGCCCGTTATGGAGGATATCCCGATGCCATGGAGGAAGCTTGGAAGCTTTTTCGGAAAACAGCATATAGTTCTTTATATTCATACCCCCGTTTTACCTGGCAAACTGTAGTACCCGATCAACGGCGGATCAGTAAAATCGACCTTAGTGATGATTACTTGCAGGCTATACGTTTGTATGCTAGTTGCGCTGACGAACTGAAAAGCTCTGAATTATACAGAAACGACCTCATAGAGTTTGTTTCGTATTATGTAGCGGCTAAAGCTGAAAATTTTTATAAGCAGGCCCTGAAAGATGATTCGGAGAATCGTGTTCTCGCAGCGCAACGTAATCTGCAACAAACTGTTGATTTGTTGATGGACGTTGACAGGCTATTGGCTTCTCATCCTTTATATCGATTAGAAGAATGGGTGGAACTTGCGCGCAATAGCGGAACAACTCTTCAGGAAAAAGATGCTTATGAAGCAAATGCCAAACGCTTGATTACAAGTTGGGGTGGTATTCAGGAAGATTATGCTGCCCGTTTCTGGAGCGGGCTGATAAAAGACTACTATATCCCTCGTATACAGCTCTATTTCACAAAAGACCGGAATAAAATCCGAGAATGGGAGGAGCAATGGATTACATCTCCCTGGAGCAACAGTACGACTCCGTTTGATGATCCGGTCGAGGCTGCATTGAGTTTAATAGAGAAAACAAATAAGTGATAGCTTTTATGAAAAAGATTGTATTGGCATTCGACTCGTTTAAAGGTTCGGTCGGTTCTTTCGAGATAGCGAAAGCTGCCGAAAAAGCGATTCAGGAGGAATTACCCGACTGTCAGATTATACGTTTCCCCATCGCTGATGGTGGCGAAGGGACTACAGAAGCTTTATGCTCTGTCCTTCATGCCCAAACGGTGTCATGTCGGGTGCATGATCCATTCATGAAGCCAATTGAAGTATCGTATGGTATCGTAAACAATGGTGCGATGGCTATTATCGAAATGGCCTCGGCCTGCGGTCTGCCATTGATTGATTCAAACCGGAGAAACCCCATGAAGACTACGACTTATGGAGTTGGAGAGATGGTTGCTGATGCATTAAAACGCGGGTGTCGGGAATTCATTATCGGTATCGGCGGAAGTGCTACGAATGATGCGGGAATAGGTATGCTGAAGGCTTTAGGTGCACGTTTTTTAGATAGCGGAAACCGTGAGTTGGAGCCTGTCGGCGAAAATCTGATAAAAGTCCATCAAATAGATATTTCCCAATTAAATCCGGCATTGAAGGAAAGTAACTTTACGATCGCCTGTGATGTTAGTAATCCATTTTTTGGAAAAGAGGGTGCGGCCTATGTATATGCTCCCCAAAAAGGGGCAAATAGTTTGCAAGTGATAGAGTTGGACAATGGGTTGCGGCATTATGCACAGGTGATAAAGGAATATACAAATATGGATATATCGCAGCTTCCCGGTGCTGGAGCAGCCGGAGGAATGGGAGGCGGCCTGCTTCCGTTTTTGAATGCAGAATTGCAATCCGGAATAGAAGTTATATTGAAAACGCTTCGTTTCGAAGAGGTCGTCCGACAGGCAGACCTGATACTGACCGGAGAGGGGAAACTGGATCGCCAGACTGGTATGGGAAAGGCGTTGGACGGAATTTTACGTGCCGGTGAGAGATGTCAGGTTCCGGTGATAGCGTTGGGGGGAGCGGTCGAAGCCACCGAAGCGCTTAATAGGATGGGGTTTACTGCCGTACTGCCCATTCAACCTTTTCCGGTAACACTTGAAGAGGCGATGCAACCGGAGTTTACGAAAGAAAACATAGAGAGAACGGTGCGACAGGTGGTGAGAATCATAAAACAATTTACTAAATAATACTCAATGACAGCGATAGGCGCATTAATCGGGCTTTCATTATCCATACTGTTAATCATAAGAAAGCTTTCTCCGACATACAGTCTGATTATCGGAGTGATAGTCGGAGGGTTGTTGGGAGGACTATCTTTAAATGAGACTGTTACGGTGATGACCGAAGGGGTGAAAGAGGTCACCCCGGCGGTATTGCGGATTCTGACAGCCGGAGTCTTGTCAGGCATATTAATACAAACCGGGGCTACCACGGTCATCTCCAATGCGATTATAAACAAAATGGGTGAAAAACGGGTATTTATGGCATTGGCACTCGCAACGATGTTGCTTTGTACGGTAGGCGTATTCATTGATGTGGCTGTGATAACCGTTGCGCCGGTGGCTCTTTCGATAGGCAAGCGTCTAAACCTGTCTCCATCTGTGTTACTTATTGCTATGATCGGGGGAGGTAAGTGTGGAAATATCATATCACCTAACCCGAACACTATTATAGCAGCCGGAAATTTTAATGCGGATTTATCGTCTGTAATGTTTGCCAATATTTTACCGGCAGTGGTCGGTTTGTTTTTCACTGTTTTCGTTATTGTCCGTCTGATGCCTCAATCGGTAAAAAACAAAAAAACGATGATGCAAACAGAGGATAAAGAGGAAGAGAGAAATCTGCCTTCGTTAAGAACCAGTCTGATCGCTCCTGTTGTTACGATTGTTTTATTGGCATTACGTCCTGCGGCAGGAATCAATATCGATCCTTTGATAGCTTTGCCGGTAGGTGGTTTATGCGGTGCTATTTGTATGAAACAATGGAAAAATATTCTTCCGAGTATAGAATATGGACTGCAAAAGATGTCTGTGGTAGCTATTCTGCTGATAGGAACTGGGACTATTGCCGGCATCATAAAGAACTCTTCTTTGAAAGACTGGATTCTTACAGGATTAGATCATGCTCATATTAGTGATGCATTGATTGCTCCTATATCAGGCGCGTTGATGTCGGCGGCTACCGCATCGACAACAGCCGGAGCAACACTGGCTTCTTCTTCGTTTGCTGAAACGATATTGGCTATAGGCATTTCTGCAGTTTGGGGAGCGGCTATGATTAATTCCGGATCTACAGTTCTTGACCATTTGCCACATGGTTCGTTCTTTCATGCGACAGGAGGCGTATGCGAACTCAATTTTAAGGAACGTCTGAAGCTGATACCTTATGAATCGCTTATAGGGATAGTGTTAGCTGCCGGAACGACTATTTTATATATAATAAGTAATTAAAAGAATCAAATATTATGAATCCGAACAAACGGTTACTTTCGCTTGATGTACTTCGGGGTATTACTGTTGCCGGGATGATCTTGGTCAACAATACAGGAAAGTGCGGGTATAACTTTGCCGCTTTTGCACATGCCAAGTGGGATGGCTTTTCGCCGGCCGATCTGGTATTTCCGATGTTTATGTTCCTGATGGGTATTTCGACCTACATCTCCTTGTGTAAGTATAACTTCCAGTGTCGACCGGCCATTGCGAAAATCATAAAAAGAAGTCTCTTATTAATATTTATTGGTCTGGTTATGGAGTGGTTCATAACAGCAATAGATAGTGGTAACTATTTTGATTTGAGTCAGCTCCGGTTGATGGGAGTTATGCAACGGCTTGGGATTTGTTATGGTATTACAGCCTTATTGGCCGTGACAATACCGCATAAGCGTTTTATGCCATTAGCTATTATCTTGCTGATTGTCTACTTTATTTTTCAGTTATTTGGAAACGGATTTGAAAAAAGTGCGGATAATATCGTCGGGATGATTGATTCGGCTATTTTAGGATCTAACCACATGTATCTTCAGGGCCGCCAGTTTGTCGATCCCGAGGGGATACTTAGTACGATTCCCGCTGTGTCTCAAGTAATGATCGGTTTTGTTTGCGGAAAGATAATCATCGATATTAAAGACAATGACCGCCGGATGCTGAATCTATTTCTTATAGGTACCACGCTGTTGTTTGCCGGCTATTTGTTAAGCTATGCCTGTCCTTTGAATAAACGTTTGTGGTCTCCTTCGTTTGTTTTGCTTACTTGTGGGATTGCGGCATTGTCATTGGCATTGCTGCTTTATATCATTGATGTGAAGCAGAATAAAAAGTGGTTTTCGTTTTTCGAAGCATTTGGAGCGAATCCGCTTGTAATTTATGTGTTTAGTTGCATAGCCGGGGGATTGCTTGTGCATTGGCATATCCATACGGCTGTATTCAATAATTTGCTTAACCCGTTATTCGGAAATTACTTCGGTTCATTTATGTACGGTGTATTTTTCCTGTTGTTCAATGGGCTGTTGGGATATATTTTGTTAAAAAGAAAAATCTATATAAAATTATAAATCAGAATGAAAAGAAAAAGTGTATACACGTGTCTGGTTATGCTGCTTATGTCGTTGGCTCTTCAGGCTAAAGACAAAGATGTAGCTGTTGCGGAAGCATTATTGAAACGTTTGCTACCGTCATACATCGAGAGTTTTCAGTTTCAAAAGTTAAAAGGAGAGAAAGACTGCTTTACGATAGAGTCCGTAAAAGATAAAATTGTAATCGGTGGAAACAACGCCAATTCAATGGCGATGGGACTGAACCATTACTTGAAATATTACTGTCTCACTACAGTGTCATGGTATGCGGATATAGCCGTTGAAATTCCTGAAGAATTGCCGATGGTTGGTGAGAAGGTCGTTTCGGAAGCGAGAGTGGATACTCGTTTTTTCCTGAATTACTGCACGTATGGTTACACGATGCCTTGGTGGCAATGGAAAGAATGGGAACGTTTTATTGACTGGATGGCCCTTAATGGTATAAATATGCCTTTGGCAATTACCGGACAAGAAGCCGTGTGGTATAAAGTCTGGTCGAAAATGGGAATGTCGGACATCGAAATACGCTCTTACTTCACGGGACCGCCGTATCTGCCCTGGCATCGGATGGCTAACATAGATCGTTGGAACGGTCCGTTGCCGATGGAATGGCTGGAACACCAGGTAAGCTTGCAGAAAAAAATACTCGCACGTGAGCGTGAATTGAATATGAAGCCCGTATTACCAGCCTTCGCCGGACATGTACCTGCCGATTTAAAACGGATTTATCCCGAGGCTGATATTCAACATTTGGGCAAATGGGCCGGCTTTGCTGATGCATACCGTTGTAATTTTCTGAACCCTAACGATGCTCTGTTTGCGAAAATTCAGAAGCTATTTCTTGATGAACAAAAAAAACTTTTCGGAACCGATCATATTTATGGTTTAGATCCTTTCAATGAGGTTGACCCGCCCAGTTTCGAACCCGAATATTTGCGGAAGATAGCTTCGGATATGTACGCTACATTGACGGCTGCCGATCCCAAAGCCCAATGGATGCAAATGACGTGGATGTTTTATTTTGATAAAGATAAATGGACTTCCGAGCGAATGAAGGCTTTGCTGACAGGAGTGCCACAGAATAAAATGATATTACTTGATTATCATTGTGAAAATGTTGAATTATGGAAAAGAACAGAGCATTTTCATGATCAGCCCTATATTTGGTGTTATCTGGGCAATTTCGGAGGAAACACGACTTTGACAGGTAACGTCAAAGAAAGTGGCGCACGACTTGAGAATGCTCTCATTAACGGTGGAGGCAACCTTAAAGGAATCGGCTCTACGCTGGAAGGATTGGATGTGATGCAATTTCCCTACGAATACATTCTTGAGAAAGCATGGAACCTGAATGTAGATGATAATAAATGGATTGAATGTCTGGCTGACAGACATGTGGGATGTGTGTCGCAGTCTGTGCGCGATGCTTGGAAACGATTATTCAATGACATTTATGTACAGGTGCCGCGCACATTGGGTACTTTACCCGGGTATCGCCCTGCATTGAATAAGAACAGTGAAAAACGCACAAGTAATGTGTACAGCAATGTTGAACTACTAGAGGTTTGGAGAAAACTGAACGAAGCACCTTCTGACCGGAGAGATGCTTTTCGCCTGGATTTAATAACTGTAGGCAGACAGGTGCTTGGAAACTACTTTCTTGATGTGAAAATGGAGTTTGACAGGATGGTTGAAGCTAAAGATTATCAGGCTTTGAAAGCTTGCGGCGAGAAAATGAAGGAGATATTGAATGATTTGGATAAACTGAATGCCTTTCATCCTTACTGTTCGCTGGATAAATGGATTGATGATGCGCGGAAGATGGGAGATTCTCCCCAGTTGAAAGACTATTATGAAAAGAACGCTCGCAACTTGATTACTACTTGGGGAGGAAGCCTGAACGATTATGCCAGCCGTTCGTGGGCCGGGCTGATAAGTGATTATTATGCAAAGCGCTGGGAGGTGTATATCAATACATTCATCAAAGTGGTTGGGGAAGGTGTAGAGGTGGATCAGAAGCAACTTGAAGATGAATTAAAAGAAATAGAAGAAGGTTGGGTAAATGCAACTGATCGGAAGGATACTCGAAAAGATGTTCATTCAACAACTGACGGATTATTATCATTCTCCACCTTTTTATTCAGCAAATATCAAAGACTGGTGAAATAAATAAGAGGCCTGTTTTATTTGTTGCTCGCGAATCATGCTATATCAGAAAGAATTAATATATTTGAAAATAAGGACTTGATATAATAAGCTTTTTATTTTCATATTTAAAATGATTAAGATGTTCCAGAAATACTCACAGGATGAAGCCCAAGCTTTGGTTAAGGCTCTGAAAGAGGGGAACCAGCTGGCATTTAGTATTGTATACAAGACGTATGCGGCGCAGACCTTTTCTTTGGCATTTAAATATCTGCTGAATAAAGAATTGGCTGAAGATGCCGTGCAGAACTTATTCTTAAAACTCTGGCTGAAAAAAGAAGAGATCGACGAGACAAAACCCATAAACAGATACCTTTTTACGATGTTGAAGAACGATCTGCTCAATACGTTGAGAGATTCAAAGAAAAATATCTATTTGCTTGAGGATTGTCTTTCAATGGTTTTGGAATTGGAAGACAATTCTCAAAACGAAAACCTTAAGCAAGAACAAATGAACATCATACAGCAAGCTCTTGAGCAACTTTCGCCGCAACGCCGCAAGGTTTTTGAAATGAAAGTTTCGGGAAAATACTCCAATCAGGAAATAGCCGATAAACTTAATCTTTCGATCAATACAATTAAATTTCAATATAGCCAATCTTTGAAGCAGATTCGCGCGACAGTGGGAGAGCTTAGCCTATTGTTGCTTTATTGTATGATGTAGTTTTATCACTTTTTGCTGATATGGAACGTTCTCTTGAATTAACACGGTTTAACGTAGTCTGTATAATACTTTTTTGTAACAGTGTGTATTACTAATAGATATTGAAATATGAAATCAAAAAAGAAACATACAAATCAGGACTTTGAAGTAGTTGACGGCATCGGGAAATATATGGATGACGACATTCAAAGGATAATAGAAGGTAAACAGCTCGAATTGGGCGACAGAGAATTGCCTCCTTTTGATGAATATCGCATTTATAAGAATATTCAGGAAGCCGTGATGCGGGAAGAAAAACGAAAGAACAGGAGAATAAGGATGCCATTGTTCTTTAAGTGGACGGTAGCTTGTGCAATTGTTTTGCTTGTGATAGGTGTGGGATATAATTTCTATCAAAGTCGTAGTGAGGCAAACCTTGTTTATCGGGAGGTTTGTGCTGTAAGGGGTGAGAAGCTACTTGTATTACTTCCTGATGGTAGCCGGGTGTGGTTAAATGCCGATTCTAAATTGACCTATCCGGAACAGTTTGCAAAATACAACAGGAATGTTACGCTGGAGGGAGAGGCTTATTTTGAGATAGCAGAAAACAAGAAATCCCCTTTTCAGGTGCTTGCCGAGAATGTGAAAATACAAGTGACGGGAACGTGTTTCAATGTAAAAGCATACGCTTCGGATAAGGTAATCAAAACTACACTCGACGAAGGAAGTATAAATATCGGGCATGTGCAAAGCCGCAGGCCTATGCAGCAAATGCTTCCCGGACAAACTGCAGTTTATGAGAAAAGGAGTAATGTAATAAAAATAAAAACTGATAGATATCACGATGATGCTTCGAGTTGGAAGAGCAACCGGCTTATTTTCAGAAATGCATCATTGAAAGAGGTGCTTACAACACTCTCGCGTCATTTTGATATAGAGATTACAGTTAAAAACGAAAAGATTGCTTCGTTTACGTACGACTTCGTTTGTAAAGGGAACGATTTGAACTATGTGTTGGAGGTGATGCAATCCATAACACCGGTTAGCTTTAAAAAAATATCAGAATATACATATACCGTTGAATAAGTAAACTTAATCTAATAACAAAAACAAATTTATGAAAGCACTTTTAAAGCCCATTGTATGGGTATGCCTTTTCTTCTTTGCGTATCAAAGTACGTATGCGCAGGCTCTTAAAATAATGAGCTATAATTGCCGGATGTCCGGACAGATGACTGGTTACTCGGTGAAGGAGTATGCTGTATTTATCAGGAAATACAATCCGGATGTTGTAATGTTGCAAGAGATAGATTACAACACAAAAAGGAACAAAAATCAGGATTTCACCACTCAACTGGCTGCGGAGTTGGGATTGTTTTCCGTATTCGGGAAAGCGATGGATACTGGGGGTGGAGAATATGGAGTGGCTATCCTTTCAAAATATCCTTTTGTTTATATCAATAACAAAACTTTTGAAGGGATAGACGGAGCCAAAGAACCCCGGACGCTATTATATGTAGATATTCAGGAACCGGGAACTTCAGACGTAATCAGGATAGGAACGACTCACCTGGATCATTCGACAGACCTGATAAGGAGCGCAATGGCCGAACAGATTAATGAGCGGATTGGTACGGGAGATACCCCGACACTGCTGGGGGGAGATTTTAATGCCCGGACCGACTCTAATGTGATTTGTGAGGTAATGAAGAATTGGCAGAGAATCTGCGATGATACATTCACCTATCCGGCAGATCAGCCGACAATCAAGATTGATTATATATTCGGACTTCCACAGAATAAGTGGAAAGTGAAGTCGTTTAAAGTTTTATCTAATCCGGAAGTTTCTGACCACAGGGCTTTGTTTGCTGAAGTTGAATTTGTAAAATGAATGAAATATGAAATCAAACTATCTATATCTGCTATTTATATGTGTCATCTCTTGCCTGTTCGTTTCGTGTAGTGATGAGGATAACAAGGGAGAAGAAATTCCGGAATGGAACCGGTTCAGAACAACTAACGTATTGGTTTATGCGCACTTGTCAGAGCAAAATTTATTTAGCTCTTGTAGTTATAAAGAGGTGGCGTCATCTATCAGAAACACTGTTCATTCAGTGGCATTGTTGGACAGGACGAACGCTGTCTATGGGCAAACTGCAATCATAAATACGGGTACGGAGACTGCTAGAGAGAGTAAGAAAGTGCCGGTGTTTGTACCTGTCAGCTATAGTAACGGAGAGAAAAAGATAATCGGTAGTACGGTTCTTTTTCCTTCTACTATTTCCGAAATGACACAATATGTAGTAAAAAACGATTGCAGATATCTTGAAACAAAAACAGAAGCAGTGAACGGAATAGATATGCTCTTCTGTTCTGTATCATTAAATAGTGAAGACCTGATAGCTCCGGCTGTCGACGTTTTCAAGAAAAAGGTAAACGAACAGACGGTTCTGGTAGGCACTGTTAAACGTGCGTTATTGCCTAATCTTGAGTCGGCAATTACTTCTAACTTAACTTCTGATACCTATTCTTTTGTAGAAGTGGAAAATAGAAATAGAGACTCCGAGTATTGTATATTTGTCCTGACTTCACACAAATGGGCTTTTAGGGGGGTAACCGAAACAAGTGTAAGCGGAGATTTACATTGTTTTCAATTACAAATCGAATCTTTAAAATAAAAAATGAACGGTCATGAAGCAATATATCAAAAATATAATGATCCTGATACTTGCCCTTCCATGGGGTTTGTTGTTGACAAATTGTAGTGATAGTGAGTCTGATTATTCGGACGACAACGCGTATCCGCCACCTACTGTAGAACTCACTTCTCCTTCCGAAATAGATGTGGTGGAGTATAACTCGACGGTGACTGTATCTGCTAAAAGTTTTTCTGCTGTGGGTATACATAGCATATATGCTACCTTGTTGAAGATGGATGAAAATGGAGAATATGAAGAGATAAACGCGACTGAACGCCAACGTTTAAAGATAGATACCTTGCAAACTGATATGACACTTGAATTTGACTTGAATGTCAAGGTCAACACGCGTGAAGCAGCCGGGATACTGGTAACATCAACGGACGTTTTGACAAAAACGGCACAAAAGGTAATACCTATTAAAAAGATAACTAAACTTCCATCCCAGATATTCACCGAACCATCAGATTTCCCTGTTTTAGTACCTGATGAAGAGGTTTCTCTGTCTGTGGTGATTCGTTCTGCTGTGGGCATTAAGTCTATAAAACATACATTGTGTAATAAAGTACTGGGTGACCTGAAGGAATATACGACTATTCCCGTATCAGGCAATCCGTTGGAAATGGAATTTATCCTAAAAACTGTCGTAGACAATAAAGAGACCAATGGAATCAAAATTGTGGTGGAAGATATAGAGGGGTTGAAAGAGGAAAAGATTATCAATATCGAAGGTCTTGAGGGTGTTGACAATAATGTTGCGCTTGTTTTCAACGATATCGAAATGGCACCCGAATGGGAACATTCAACAGAACCGGATCAACCTTATATTTTCTCCATAGAGGGAATAATGGTACAAGGTGTGCAAAAGCATGTATTAAGCCTGAAGGAAATTAAAGGATATGGCTCAAAGGCAAATAGCGTAGACTTTGCTTTCATCAATATATGGAGAAATCCAAGCTTTGTTGCCGTTAAAAACAGAGGTTTCTCTTATGTCAGTGCGTCAAGAATTAATGGAGGCCCGATAGGGAGAGCTTATGATGTGAATGACTGGATTAAACCGGCAGGTGTTACCACTAGCAAAACGGGGTTTGCTCTTATTCCCGATGATAAAGTTACTGATCTTGGTATTGATGTGATGATGGAGAATGCGGCTTCGGACGTCAATACTTTTGAAGCGTTGAATGTGTTGCAAAGTATAGTTAAAAGTATAGCTGAAGGAGGTGCTGATATGTTAATGCAAAGAGTCAATGCGTCTGATGGATACCCGAATGATCCTTGTAGTTTGCAGATAAAAGACGGTACTTATATTGCCTTTGTTACTGAGGCGGGCAAATACGGTGTCATTCATGTCATTGAAGCCGCAAACGATATGGATGCATTAGTTGCCGGAGGATGTAAAATAGCTACTCCTACAGGAGTGGTAGGAAGCCAGGGACCAGCCTACTCGGGAGCTGGCATAACTGGACTCACTTATGATGGTGTGGCATTACTCTATGGACGTACCTGTAAGTTGAAAATTGTGGTTCAAAAGTAATGTTGTTATAAATTAAGGGATAAAGAACAATACATTTATATTTTGATGTAAAAGTTAAGAAAGGCCGGCTCATAAAAGAATATGAGCCGGCCTTGTTTTTAGATGTTTCTTTTAATATTGGTTATAATAGTTTTGATGTTATCTCATTAATTTGCGTATCAAACACGAAAATATTATTTTCCTTTATGCTTTTTGCCGGAAAAGCTATAACTTCGAAGCACTTTTTAATTTGAGTAAATAAATGTTAGATTTGAAGCAGCTTACAACTGATGTATGCCGGATTGCTACAGAAGTTGGATCTTTTTTAAAAGAAGAACGAAAGAACTTCCGTCGTGAGCGTGTGGTGGAAAAACATGCACACGATTATGTGTCTTATGTGGATAAAGAATCTGAAGTGCGTGTGGTGAAAGCCCTTACTGCTTTACTGCCTGAAGCGGGATTCATTACAGAAGAAGGCTCTGCCACTTATCAGGATGAGCCATACTGTTGGGTGATTGACCCCTTGGATGGAACTACGAATTATATTCATGATGAGGCTCCTTATTGTGTGTCCATCGCTTTACGTAGCCGTACCGAACTTCTTTTAGGCGTCGTTTATGAGGTTTGCCGGGATGAATGTTTCTATGCCTGGAAAGGCGGAAAAGCGTTTATGAATGGCGAAGAAATTCATGTGTCGAACGTTGAGGACATCAAAGATGCATTTGTCATTACAGAATTACCTTATAATCATCTGCAATATAAACAGACTGCTCTTCATCTCATCGATCAGCTTTATGGGGTAGTGGGAGGTATTCGCATGAATGGCTCGGCTGCTGCCGCAATCTGTTATGTAGCTATTGGGCGTTTTGATGCATGGATGGAAGCATTTCTCGGAAAATGGGATTATTCTGCAGCGGCACTGATTGTTCAGGAGGCGGGAGGAAAGGTGACTGACTTTTATGGTGAGGATCATTTCATAGAAGGACATCATATTATTGCAACGAATGGAAATCTTCATCCTGTCTTTCAGAAACTCCTGTTAGAAGTTCCTCCATTGAATATGTAGTTGCAATATGTAGGTGCTATTGCAACTTTAAATCTCTATTATTATGAAACACACACTTCTTATCAAAGACTGGCTTAGTTCCTTCTTATCTTTGCTATTTCCCCGTTGCTGCGTTGTTTGCGGCCGGCCGTTAGCAAAGGGTGAAGAATGTATTTGTACAGTATGTAATATCAATCTACCCCGTACTAATTATCATCTTCGAAAAGATAATCCGGTAGAACGGCTCTTCTGGGGACAAATCCCTTTGGAACGAGCTACTTCTTTTTTCTTTTATGAGAAAGGAAGTGACTTCCGCTTGATTCTTCATCGGTTGAAATATGGTGGACAAAAGGAAATAGGTGCAATTATGGGGCGGTATATGGCTGCCGAGCTTTTATCGTCCAATTTTTTTCAGGGAATTGATGTGATAATTCCCATACCGCTTCATAAGAAAAAACAGCAAATCCGTGGTTATAATCAGAGTGAGTGGATTGCTCGTGGTATTGCTGCTGTAACAGGAATCCCCATCGATACAGAATCAATATTACGTAAGAAAAATACGGAAACGCAAACGCGTAAATCTGTGTTTGAACGTCGGGATAATGTGGAAGGTATCTTTGAACTTCAGCATCCCGAAACACTTGCAGGTAAACACATATTGATAGTTGACGATGTGTTGACTACCGGCTCTACTACTCTGGCATGTGCTTCCTGCCTGGTAGATGTAGAAGATATACGGATTAGTATATTGACGTTGGCAATGGTGGAATAAGTATGTATATCAGTACCCTAATTCACTATGGGTATTCAACGAAAATGAAAATAATCTGTGTGAATCTGTGTAATCCGTGGTGAACTCTAAATTAGCATTTAGCTTGTTTCGGTACGGAAATAACCCAAAACACTATCGCTGACAATAATTCGTCAATATGCAGCTTTTATCTCTTTTTCTTGCTTATATTATTTTTTCAATTGCCTAACGAATTATCGTTTGACAGTTGTTGAACGAATGCTTGACAGATGTTGAACTATCGCTTAACAATTGTCAAGCGAAAACTCCTTAGGCAATGAAATAACTATTAATAGGTAAAGGATCGCTTAAAAATAACTAATAAAATCATTAGTGGTAATTGATTCCAAACGGTACGGTTATAAATTTATTCCATATCATTATATTTTAGACATGATAAGATTATCATTGAAATATATTTCAACATATACATTCCTACGATAGAAGTGTCAAAAATAAAAGAGACGAACAATTTCCTCAATTAAAGTTTAGGACTTTATCAGTCGATTCGTTTCTCGGTGAGAAACACTTCGTTTCTCGGTGTCGAAAAGGTTGTTTCTCGGTGAGAAACGGGTTATTGGTTTTAAAGGAAAAGCCCGAATAGTAACCGCCTGGATAACAGTGTTTTACAAAATAACGTTATCTATCAGAAATACATAGGAGTTTTATTGACATTTTTTTTGCAACATCATTTATTTCTATTGTATCTATTACTGTGATAATATTTACATTAGAACTAAAATATGGCATTTATAAAAGAATCTGTTTCATTCCTTTCCGTACCGTTTTGAATCAAATAACAATAATTGGAGCTTGGGAAGAATCTACATGATGAAGTAGATGAAATCAACATTTATAATAGTGGCATTTCTATTCTCGTCACCTGTTCTTCTTCGGGTACATTGGGATTGCTGTAATAATATTCAATGGATGTTCCCGAAGGTTTGTAACCGTTGGCTTTTATCCATTCCATCATTTCGTTGTATAGGACAGCCAATTCACTGTAAGTTCCTCTATGCAAACAGGAAACTATTTTTCTTTCCGGTATCGTTATAGATCGTATATCCCCTTCACCTTGTAATTCTTTGGATGACTTTAGACCGATAATCATTTTGATATTGTGTTCCGTCAGACTTTCAAAGTTGGGATATTCAATGTAGGGGATGTCGGTAGTGACTTCACCCTGTTCCTTAAATAAAGAGTCTATTTTTACAAAGTTCTTCCCGATAGCTTCCGGCATTCCGTTCATATCTGTTTGTACTTCAACAACCAAAGCGGATTGTTTCGGTTGCTTCAATAGCATGATTTCTGAAATTTTTCCCATAATACATTGTTTTTAGAGGGTTGATAATTAATTATTTCTTGATGACCGGAATATAGATGTCGGTAATTAGTTCTGTTCTAAGGGTGGAGGCAGGGCGGTTCATATACATTTCAAAGCTAAAGGTGCTTTGAGGACGATATTTACTTTCCGGGAACCACTCTTCATAAATAGTCCGGTAGAATTTATGCAATAAAGAGTAGTCGCCGATATGCCTGAATACAGCATAACGACCACCGGGAACTTCCATCACTCCCGGCTGGGAATCATTTTCTTTGTTATCGATTATTACCCCGAGATAGAAGCGACATTTATCTATTGGGGTGATGGCCGGGTCGTCCATACTAAGGCTGACAAACTTATCATTCGACTTTTCTTCATTGCGCTGCCTAGCATAGTTGGTGAGCCTGTCCCATATTAATTTGTATCGGAGTTCATCCTTATACTTTTCACCCACCTCGATACAAAATACTTTCATCGGCAGAATCGACCGGATTTCAGGAGTGATAACCGCATGCTGTTCGTCATACATCGGCTTATACTTCTCCCTATATTGAGAGGTTGACACTCCAAAATGTTTTTTGAAGGCTTTTGCCAGACTGAATTTAGTCTGATAGTTTGTTTGCTCCGAAATCTGATTTAATGTAAAGTCGGTGGATACTAACAGATGTGCTATATGTTCGAGGCGCAAACGTTGTATGTAGCTTCCAATATTTTCTCCGGCAACGGTTTGAAACACTCTTCTGAAGTGATATTTGGAAAGTCCGCTTATCGTACTAAGTATATCTGCATCTAAACTATCGAATAAATGATTGTTGATGTAAACGACTATATCCTGAATCTTTTGGTGATGGATATTACTGGTTTCCAACTTCTGTTTCCATCGGTTCAGTTTGGGGAGCCGTTCGTTGAGTATTCGTCTAAGTTCCTTCGGCGAATAAGCGGTATCTGCATATTCATTGTACTTATCGGTGTATTTTATCCAGATATTAATCATTTCCGACATCGGAATGTCGACGATATATTTTCCATCTTTCAGGCAGTAGTAGCAATATTCATCACTTCGGGAACCGTCGGAGTTAGTACCCAGATATTTCTCTATATCAAAGCGGAGAGGCATCCCGCAACTTTGACAATACCTTTTATTTATATCTGATTCAATCATCGGTTGGGTTTTCGTTTGATGGATAGAAGTCGCTCTATATCATTAAATAAACAAGTGTCCTTCAATTCGAACATGAGCCACTTTCCATCGTGGAAAGTAGTCGTCTCATCGTATACCTTTTGAGTTTCATTGGAAAAGACCTCTCGCAGAGATTCAAATTTGGCACGCTCATCTTTACCTAAAATGACCATGAAGCCAATCGTTTGTTCTTTGGCGTATAGGGCACATAGCGTTTTTCCGCCTTTGCGATATTTATATTCGTATATCCATTTTTTTCCTCCATGGTTCCATAGTTGTTCCATATTGTACTTTTGTTCGATTAGCTGGCAAAGTGAAGTCCATATATCATAAAGTTCCTTACCTGTCAAGGCTTCCAGTGTTTCGGGAGTGGGAATCTGCAAAGTTTCTTTCATGGTATTCTGTATTTACTTTTGATTATCCATATCACAAAGGTAGGCTGATTTTCTAATAGATCGTTGTCCAATATAGGCATTTTGTGTGTAGCTGGTGAACAATCTGCCCGGAAATTAATTTATTTTGTAAAAGCGAAATATTGGCAGTATAACCTTTATCTTTGCATTAATTTAAAAACAAAGCCCCAATTAAAGAAAATGAAAACAATATTATTAGCAGTAGGTACGCTCTGCCTCATGGCAGGTTGCTCGTCAAAAGTGGCAAGCTCAAAAGGAATCGTTAGTGATGCAACCATGAATACGGTAACGATTGTTACTGATAAGAATGATACCCTTTCGTTCAGTACGATGGATGCAAATAAAGATGAAGTCAACGGTTTGCTTCTGAATGATACGCTGGAAGTGTTCTATACCGGAATATATACACCGGGAATGCCGGCTTCTAAATTAGTTCAGTATCCGCAATCTCCGATTGTGGGAGGTGATCGGGATGAACATGGCTGTATCGGTTCTGCCGGATATGTATGGTGTGAAGTGCAAAAAGACTGTATCCGCTTGTTTGAGAAAGGAATCCGCACGGAATCGGTGGACGATAGTAATGCTTCTGCCTTTATTGTGTTTAGTCCTGACTCTACGCAACTGGAACTTTTCTTTTCCAATAATCAGCCCAATGAAATATTGGAGAGACGTGGCCTGCCTTCAGGAGGTTATGCATGGAACGTGGAAGATGACGATACGAAAAATGTACGGCTAATAGATGGTTTGTGGACAATCAGCCAAAGAAATAAGTTAATTTATAGCCAAAAGGCCGGAAACTGATTTTAAAAGCTCCGGCTTTCTGACGCTCTGTTTGTAGAGTAATGTTCTAGGTAATTAAATTAATAAGTGGATATCAAAGATGCTGAATATATAAACTTCCATCATAATCTTTGTATTTAGCATCTTTGTATATATCAACCAGTTTGTTACTGTAATCAAGAATGGTATCTTTGGAGATTTGTGATACATTTGTAGCCAAAATACCACTTCCCAAAATGCCCGGATTACATAATATATTGTCTTTTCTTATTGAATTCATGGTAAGCTCTACACCTATGTAATCCTTGATACCTGCCTTTTCCAGACTGGATACAATATAGTTGTCCAAAGATTCTTTATCATCTCCGGTCATGAATCCATACCATAATAAACACTTCATACTTAATTGAGTAGCCTGTATCAGGATATCGAGATAGGTTACTCCTGAATCTCCTTTCTTGTCTATTTCGTAAGGATCGATATGGATGAAAGAGGATGCGGGAAGTGAAGGCAACAGTTCTATTGTGCCTTTCAGGGAGTCGGTATGATGTATTTCTACGGATGTACTTAATCCGATTTGTTTGGCATAAATGTCTACATTCTCCAGCGCACTCTTTTCTAAATCGAAGAATACGAACCTTTTTGCTTGCTTTCCTAATACATTCATTGCCAGGGCAGGAGAACCCAGATAATTTCCTTTTGCCATTTCTGTACTTTCCAGTTGGTAATAAATGGAATCTTTTAGAGATTTGTCATCATCTGCTTTCTCCAGGAAATGATAGATACCATATTGCTGCTCCGGAGTTTGCGTCATGGAGTAGATGGCACATGCGGAATTGGTTTCTACATATACTTGTGGGGCTTCATTTCTAAGAACTTCACAGAGTATCAGATGTTTCAGTACATCGGGTTGTTTTGCGAAATGAGTGTAAGTTGCCATGTGGGTACATCTTAATATTTATAGAACATAAAAGAACTGCAACCGCTATCCTTTTTAGGCATTCATTAATTCATGGATTTCATGAATATGCAGGTGTAAATGACTTAGATAACCTTCTATCATGTCTTGTAGCGTAACCTTTGTTCCTTCAAAATCACACCAGTAGCTATCCAGTTTTGTCTGGTCTACAGATTTTATAACCTGAATGATATGCAGGTTAAAAAACTTCCATAGTTGAATCAGGTTATTCCAATCTTCATTTTGGTAATCTTGTAATGCTATCCACAGATCATTATCCTGACGGTAATCGGGAAAGAAAAGCAAATCTTTACTGTATTGCAATCTGACCATGCGTTGGTGATTGTTTGATGCCGAATCAATCAAATGTCCGAGAATCTGTTTGATGGTACGATTTTGTTTATTACGTTTCAACGTGATCGTATCATTTTGTAGCCCGGTTAGTATTTTCTCTTCAGTTTCTATCACATGATAGATTCCTTCTGTTATTTTGGAAAAATCGACGTTTGACATACCATTCTTTTCCTTTAGGTGTTTATAGCAAAATTGCTAATGGTACAAATATAGATAAATGTGTCGATATTTATAAATTAAACGGAACTTTTCAATTCTAATTTTATCCCTCTTTCTTAAACCACCTGTAAAACCATTTACCGACCTTTTCGTAATGTCGGGTTTCGGTATCAGTATATAGCTTAGAGAAGAAAGACGTATCCAATGGCTCTCCCGACTGATTGGGATACAGCACGATAAAGCTATTGTTGGAGAAATATTTCCCGAGCTGTCTCGGTAACTTCTCAAAAGAACTGTCATACGAAAGAGTTCCTGGTCGTGCACTGATAATAACCAATAAATGATCGTAACTTACCTGTCCTGTCAATACCAGCAGGTCATTCCAGTCTTCTAAGAGAGAGAAATCGGTAAGCGTCTGTTTATGCCTTTTCTTTATCCACGCTTGTAGGCGGATGGTAGTCTTTTCATTGGCAAAGAAGTGTACGCGGCATCCAAGAGTGCTCCCCATGCGACAGAAGTGCTCCATCCAATGCGGAAAACCGGATTCATATTCGGCTTTAGGAGGGACGGCAACGACAATCCGTTTGATTGTATGGACCGGTATCAGAAATTTAGAGATAATTATTTCACAGTTTAATCCGTTCAATAAGTGTTCGGCAAGTATTCCAAAGTATGAATCTGTGATGTTTTTCTTGCGGTGCAGGCCGGTGATAATACTCGTAATCTCATTCTCCTTGACTGAATGGATAATACCGGAAGCTATATTCAAATCATACCGGGTGACCTTTTTGAGTGGTACATTTGCTTCCGTTGCTGTCATTTCAGCTTTTTCGAGATAATGTTTGCTTCGAATTCGTAGATTATCAGAGTTGTTATCGTCGTTGATGACATTTAATGCCAGGAGATTATCTTTCAATTTGGGGTCACGTATGACTAGAGAAAGATTCACCATGTCCTCGATAGTGTCCGGGTTGGCTATGGATATTAAAATCTTCTCTGTTTCTTTCGACGATTCATTTTCAGGTTGTGAATCATCCATCGCCATTTTTCTGGCTGCCCGTTCGGTAATCAGTGAACTCACTACGCAAGTGACCAGGATAAGCAAGACTGTTCCGTTTAGTACATCATCATTCAATAACCGTTCGCCGGTGGGCAGAATAATGTTGTATCCAACTAACACAGCCGCCAATGTGGCTGCCGCCTGTGCATTACTCAAACCATACATCAGATTTCGTTCAAGAACAGACATCTTATATATCTTTTGAGTGAGCCAGCAAGCAATCCATTTGCCTGTCAGCGCCATGGTTATCATCACGGCGGCAACTTTTAAGGCATCCCCCTCTCCGAAAATAACACGTAAGTTGATTAACATTCCCACTCCGATAAGGAAATAAGGAATAAAAAGTGCATTACCAACGAACTCTAAATGATCCATCAATGGAGAGACGTGGGGGATGAGCCGGTTAAGTACCAATCCTGCGAGGAAAGCTCCCAAGATACCTTCCATACCAACAAGCTCCATCAACCCTGCTCCTAGAAAGACCATCGCAAGTACGAAAATAAATTGCATCACGTTGTCATTGTACCGGTGAAAGAACCAACGACCGATGCGCGGAAAGAAATAAATGATCAGTGCCCCTAGAAAGATTACTTTTACCACCAGCCAAATCCAAAACAATCCTCCGGTTTCTCCTTTGAACAGTCCGCCTATAACAGCCAGTACCAGCAGCGTGAGTGTATCTGTTACGGCCGTTCCTCCTACGGCAATACTTACGCTACGATGGCGTGATATGCCGAAGCGGGTGACGATGGGGTAGGCCACGAGCGTATGGGAGGCATACATGCTGGCTAATAATATAGAGGTGATTACACCATATTTCAGATAAGATACATTGGCCACGAATCCAATCCCGATGGGAACGATAAAAGCCAGTAAACCGAGCACTAATGCTTTGTTTCGCGTCTCTTTGAAATCTCCCATATTCATTTCCAGACCAGCCAGGAACATGATGTAATAGAGTCCGACTTTCCCGAATAACTGAAAGCTGCTGTCTCGTACCAGGATATTAAATCCATGTTCGCCAATAGCCAGTCCTGCCAAGATCATCCCGATAATATGAGGGATGCGCAGTTTATTCAATAATATCGGAGCAAACAATATAATCAAGAGTACAAGGAGAAATATCCATGTAGGGTCGGTGATAGGGAATGTTAAATCAAGGCCAATCCAATCCATAATTTGACGAGTTCGTGATATTTGTTCCGCAAAATAACCTAAAAAAATGCTTCTAAAAAAGCATTAGTTAATAAAATTCGTCCATTTATTTTTTCTCCAGATTCATGATTGCCGGAATGAAGAATGCAAGTGTTCCTGGGACATACGTTTTTAAATATACGATGATTTTGTAACCATACTATTTTCCGCCACGCCAATTTTATCGGCTGTCTTTCAGCCGATAAAATAAAAATGCCCGTAAGAAAATATTTTTGTTTTAACATTCCGGTTTATAGAAACATGGCAGAAGAGCCTTCTTGTCGCAGTCCTTACCATGAAGAATACATTCAAACAAGTGTTTCAGGTAATTCTGAGGGTCTATGCCGTTCAACTTACAGCTTTCTATCAGAGAGAAGGTGAATGCAGAGTTTTCTGCCGCATCCTCACTGCCAACGTTCATACAGTTCTTGAGCAGCAGCTTTACAGGTTTCATCCTTTGCTCACAGAGGTTGTTCGAGATTTCTGCTGAACCGTCCTTGAGGATATTTCTCAAGGATTTCCACTGGTTTATCGTATAGTTCACGGCCTTTCTCATCAGTTCGTTAGCCATAATCTTCGCATCCTGCATCATAATGACCACCTTATGATGGATACGTTCAAGAATCGGTCCTGTTAGCTTAAGCCTTCTTTCCTTAATCTGCTCACCGCTGAGTTTCATCATACGGAACAGGTCTTCATTTCTGAACATCTCACCGATAGGATCTATTATGTCCATCGCTGTTCTGTCTGAAGGCAGGGCATCAACCCACAACCTTCTACAATGCGTCCAGCATCCTATATGAAGCACCTTTGAGTCGTCTCCGTCAAACATCCTGTAAACCGTATATCCGTCAGTGGATATGGTTCCCATAAAATATTCCAGGAATGATTTTGCCGCATCGGACGACCTGCTGCCGTTATTATAGTGATAATAGACCATCTTAATATGCTTGGCAAAGAAAGCCCATAAGTACTTTCTCCTGTAAGCCTTACCTTCCTTTGTTTCCACTCCAACAAGCTCAGTAGTCTCATCAACCATAAGGTAATTAGCTCTCTGTACAAACTCCTTGAAGACATCTTCCATGAACTCCCTTAGTTTGGCGATTCCGTTATGGATATAGCTGTTCAGCGTGGTATTGCTTATGTGGATACCCTCTCTTGCAAGCAGTCTTATCTGTCTGTTCTCAGGCATGCTGAAGTCATATTTCAGACAAAGCAGACGGGCAAGCAGTTCAGGAGAGAAGATACCTCCAAGGTTTTTCAGCGGATGTTCCATGGTGCTTGTGAAAGTGCCGTCCGCAAGCTTTACCCTTGCCACCTTGTAAACATGCTCCACGTTATAAGCCCTTACATGTTCTATGACCCTGTATTCCCACACATCAGGCATACCGTTGCGGTTCATAAACCGTCCCCCTTCTGGAAGCGTGTAATACTCGTCCACTTCATGTACTACCACCTTGTCAACTTTCAATTTTGTTTTCCCGGCACGTGGTGCGGTTTCCTTTCTCCTTGAAGGTTTGCTGTTCTGGGCAGGTATGTTGCCGGAAGAGGTATTGCTGCCGGTTTCGTTATCATCGGTCTTATTATTATCATCCTTCCTGTCAGAACCGTCATACTCGGATTGTTCCAGAGCGGACTTGTCGAGATTACGGTTGTTCAACAGCCTTCTTTGCTCGGAAGTACGGCCGAAACGGTGTTTCCTGCTGTCCTCAAGCTGAAGTCTGAGATTGGAGATCTCGTTTGCCAGCATCCTGTTCACCTCATCCTTTGCTTCAAGCTGCTTTCTCATAAGTTCCATTTCTTTCCTGTAATGTTCAACCGTGGTTGACTGCTTTTCGATGGTATCTTTGAGATCATTGATGGTATCTATCAGATTTTTAGAGTTCTCCCTGTTGGATTCTTCAATAGACTCAAGCCTCGCAATCAATTCTTTATTCTGTTTGCGAAGACCTGCCTTTTCCTCATTCGCCAGACCCAGCTGGCAGCAAAGTAACTCGTATGCTCTTTCATCAATCATGATATAAAGGTACGAAAAATCAGGCACTTACGCAAACTTTTTACCGTTTATTTTTTATACTATCCTGTTGATAATCAGTATGTTAATATTAGCCTTTCGGACTAACGTACATCTTGTCAACTACAATGCTTTCCGTAAGATAAGCCATGTCCGACCACTGTATCCGGTAGCACCTGGAGACTTCATCAAATACAGGTTTCTTGAATTTGCCCATAACAGGACGTTTTTCGTAAAGCACATAAAAACCGCGTTCGTAATGAAGTATCTTCACAACCTTTCGGTTCCGGGACATGAACATATATACATTGGACGCATCGCTCGGGTCAAGGGACATTTCTTCCCTTATACTCTCACACAGACGGAAAATGCCTTTCCGCAAATCAACATTACCGTTAAACAGGTAATAGTTAAGGTTAGCACTCAGTCCAAGCATATCATCCTATCATTTTATTAAGCAACAGGCTCAAATCAAGAACGGTGGTGTTTCTCAGGAACAGTGTTGCGCCAGACGCCAGCTGTAACTTGATCCATTTTATTGGTGGTTCACCTTCAGGATGTTTCACGTCCAACTTCACAGTTGGACTATTGCATGGTTTCCCGGTTATCTGGACTTTGGCAACCTTGGGCTGCTCAACCTGGACTGTCTTGCCTAACTTCTCACTCCACAACTGGTGACGCTGCCAGTTCATGAACTTGTCGTAATTTACACCATAATCAGCACAGAACTCTCGAAGATCTTTGGTCTCGCTGCATAACTGGTAGAGGTCATATACCTCCTGATAGTTTACTTTTTCTTTTGCCATAATCATTCTTGTTAAAGGTTACGGCGCAAAGATATGGCGGCTAACAACTTATGTCAAGGCGGAAAATAGAATGGTTACGATGATTTTATCCGTGTGTGCGTTTTGGGGTGTATAGTGATTTTATCCGGCTCTACTTTTAGCAATAATAGTAGTGCCGGATATGTCTATTTTTCGAATCCTAAATCATGTTCTTGTATTCCTCTTGTTTTTTCTTGGGTAACTTCTTTATAACTTCTTCTACCGAGTGGCTAATCAACTCCTTTATGAGTTTATCGGGAACATCTCCTTCCAAGTAAACGGTTATCCAATGTTTCTTATCCGAAAAAGGTCCCCAAAAAATGTCTTCGTATTGTTCTATGAGCTCTTCTGATTTATCAGGATTACATTTCATATCCGCCCAGAATCTTCCGTTTTTAGGACGTAATGTAGCAAAAGTGAACATTTTATCCATAACCTTGAAAACCAAAGTATGTTCATCAAACGGCATACATTCTGTTGCTCCTTTGACTGACAGGCAATATTCTCTATAATCTTCGATATTCATGACTTCTCTCTTTTGATTCATTCAAAACACAAATATATCACTTTCTGTTCGCTTTTGAAAAATATGTTTCTATCTCAAAGTACCCGTTTCAATTTCGCCCTTATCCGGCTTAAACTTACCGGAGTTATTCCCAGATAAGAAGCAAGACATTCCAATGGTGTTCTCTGTAATAGCTCCGGATTATTTTGTATCAGCTTCATATACCGTTCGGACGCGGTGGTGAATAAGAGAGAAATAAGTCTTTCCTCTGTTTGCAGGAACTCTGATTCGGCAAACTTGCGCCCCCAGTTGGCAATATGGATATCTTCCTTGAATAATTCGTGTAAGTCTTTGCGCTTTAATAGATACAACACCGAGTTTTCCATCAGTTCCATTGACTCATACCCCTGTTGATTATTTACATAGCTTTTCAATGAGACAATGGTTGACCCTTCTTTCCCAATCCAGAACGTTACCTCTTTTCCGTCTACGGGAATATAAGCTCTGGCAATCCCTTTCTCGATGAAAAAGATATTCGTTTCAGTCTTGCCAGCCTCCAATATATGATAACCTTTGGGATATGTGACTTTTGACAGATGTTTGACCACCTTATCCGCTGAAGCCTCCGGCATCCGATATATCCTGTTTATAATCTCGTGTATATCCATATCGCATTGAATCATTATTCTGCAAAAATACAAAAAGTTATATTAGGAAAAGAAGAATTGATGATACTCTTACACCGGCGTTTCTTATCAAATGTAAAGTGAAAGCTCCGGGCATCTTGTTAATTTTGCAATCTAATATTAAAATAGAAGGATATGAATTGGATTATATTGATTATTGCCGGACTGTTTGAGGTTGGTTTTACCTTTTGCCTAGGCAAGATTAAAGGAGCGACAGGCACCGATTTTTATTTGTGGGGAGCGGGATTTGTAATCTCTGTAATCTTAAGCATGTTCCTGCTGGCAAAGGCTGCGCAAACATTGCCTATTGGCACTGCATATCCTGTTTGGACGGGGATAGGAGCGGTGGGAACCGTATTGAACGGTATCCTGTTCTTTCATGAACCGGCAACTTTGGGTCGTTTGTTTTTTATGACGACTCTGATTATTTCAATCGTAGGGTTGAAACTGATATAATCAGACGAATAGGATTTAGTTTTAATAGATGGAAAAGTGTAATAAGGACTTTTTCAGTGTAAGTCATATATTGTTGAAAAGATTCCATCCGGTATAATATTGAGGAAGTTTGGAATTGACGAGGTCGATTATGTAATATATGCTTTCGTAATTCTGCGATTATTAGGCATTTATAAGAAGTCGTTTTGATGGGAAAAAGTTTGGTTTCTAAAATAAATGTATATATTTGCAGAATGTGGGACGCATCTCGTCCGGATTCGAAACTAAACTAAAATTCTATTTACTGTTATCTATTAAACATGAAATCCACTGATTCTGAACCTCAAGGGGGCGGTATGGAACTGGAACAGTACCGTACCAGCCTCGAACAGATGGTTGAAGAGAAATCTAAAGACTTGATCGCTATTCAGGAGAATCTCGAAGCAACCAACCGACGGCAGGCATTATTTATCAAGGTACTGCAAATTTTGCAATTGGAACCGGATATACCTACTGCTATGAATATGGCACTGGCCGAAATTGGCCGTTATACTGGTGTCGACCGTTTGGCGACATGGGAAAACCACCTCGACGGAGTTACGTATGGCTGCACCAACGAATGGTGCAACGACGGTATAGAACCCGCTATCGATTACTTGCGGAGTATGACCATTGAAGCGGGAAAACCCTGGTTCGACATGCTGGAAGAAAACCATATCATTTGTACGTCCGATATTTATTCGCTTGATCCCTTTATTACTCAAATGCTCGAAGTGCAAGGCGTAAAAGCCATTGCTGTTTTTCCCCTGTCACAATTGGGAGTACATTTCGGCTTTCTTTCGTTCAACTTTTGCTGGAACAAACAATGGGATGAAAAAGATGTGGAACTGATGAGCCAGATATCGCAAATTGTATCTACTGCTACTAAACGCTGGCAAGTTGAAACATCGCTGCAACAGTCGCAGCGAACCATGCAAAAGGTATTGGACAATATCAATGCCAATATTTTTGTGAGTGATTACGATACGTTGAAAGTGATTTTTGCCAATAAGCCTTTCAGGGAAGAAGCAGGAGAAGTTCCGGAAAATGCGGAATGTTGGAGAATGTTGAATGCAGGTCTGGAAAATGGGTGTAAACACTGCCCGAAGCCGAAGTTGCTCGATGCCAACCGTAAGTTTACAGGCGTTCATTTTTGGGAAGACTACAATCCGGTCACCAAACGTTGGTATACCATCCAGAGCATGGCAATAAAATGGCTCGACGGACGTTGGGCAATCATGGAACTGGCTACCGATATCACCACCCGCAAACAGGTGGAACTAGAGCTGATTCAAGCTAAAGAAAAAGCGGAAGAATCGGACAGGCTCAAATCAGCATTCCTTGCCAATATGAGCCATGAAATACGTACTCCTTTGAATGCCATCGTCGGTTTTTCCAGTCTGCTTGCCGAAACCGATGAGGCGGAGCTGCGTCATGTATATATGTCTTTAGTGCAGGAGAACAATGAGCTGTTGCTCAACCTTATTTCCGACATTCTGGACATCTCCAAAATCGAAGCCGGTATGATAGATCTTGTTATGGGACGGGTGGATGTACCACAACTTTGCCGGGAAGTGATTGCTACCTTCTCACACAAAAAACGTGACACTGCGGTCGAACTGCGGTTTGATGAAAATTCACCGCAGATTGTGATTGATGCTGATAAAAACCGAATCATGCAAGTACTCTCTAATTTTCTGACTAATGCCTTGAAGTTTACGACTAAAGGCTCAATCACACTTTCCTATTCATTGGAAGATGAGAGTCAGGTGCGTTTTTGTGTAACGGATACGGGCAAAGGGATTCCCGATGAACAAAAACATGAAATATTTAATCGTTTTGTAAAATTAGACTCATTTGTACAAGGTGCCGGATTGGGATTATCCATCTGTCAAAGCCTGGTCAATAGGATGGGCGGAAAGATTGGAGTCGAATCCCGTGAGGGGGAAGGGTCGTGCTTCTGGTTCACTCATCCGTATGTTCCCGGTGCTTAACCAAAAAAAAGAGATTGCATATTGAAGCAAACTACGTATATTGTTCCGCAAAGTACGGGACGAACAAAAAACAATAGTTTTCTTGAGAGAGGTGTCTGCAAACTAAAATAACCCATATTTTGTTGTCTTTATACAGTATTGAGTTTTTAGCAAATAAATATATAAATAATGATGAAGATGACAAAGAACTTATTGCTAGGGATTGCTGCCGTATGTGGCAGCACTTTTCAGGCTGTAGCTTGTACGGGAATCTCGCTGACATCCCGTGACGGCAGTTATGTGCAGGCCCGTACGATTGAATGGGCGCGCGGTGTGTTGCAAAGCGAGTATGTGATTATTCCACGTGGTCAACAGCTCACGTCATTCACTCCTACGGGTGTCAATGGACTAACGTTTACGGCAAAATATGGAGTGGTCGGTCTGGCTGTTGTACAAAAAGAGTTTATTGCCGAAGGAATCAATGAGGCAGGACTTTCGGCTGGACTATTTTTCTTTCCTCATTATGGGGGATATGAAACGTATGATGCTGCACAGAACCAGCGGACACTGGCAGACCTTCAAGTGACGGAGTGGCTGTTGTCGCAGTTTTCCACTATTGACGAGGTGAAGGCAGCCCTTTCTTCTGTACGTGTTGTAGGACTGGAAAAGACAGCGGTAGTACATTGGCGTATCGGTGAACCGTCGGGGCGTCAGGTTGTATTGGAAATTGTAGGTGGCGTACCGCATTTTTATGAGAATACAGTAGGAGTGTTGACGAATGCCCCCGGTTTTGAATGGCAACTCACTAATTTGAACAACTACGTCAATCTTCATCCGGGTGACGCTTCCATGCAAAAATTGAGTGGTATTACATTGCAACCTACTGGTGGCAACTCCGGTTTTCTCGGTATTCCGGGTGATGCCACGCCTCCTTCGCGGTTTGTACGTGCTGCTTTTTATAGGGGGACAGCTCCGCAACGAGCTACAGGCTTTGATACCGTGCAGCAATGTTTCCACTTGCTTAATAATTTTGATATTCCTATTGGTATAGAACATTCGCAGGGTGATATTCCGGATATTCCCAGTGCTACGCAATGGACCTCGGCTATCGACCTCACGAACCGGAAGGTTTATTATAAAACGGCCTATAACAATTCGATACGTTGCATCGATTTGAAGGCTATTGATTTCTCAAAGGTAAAATATCAATCACATCCGTTGGATAAGATACAGGAGCAGCCGGTTGAAATGGTTAAGATTCCTCGGTAAAATACGGAACGGTATGGAGGTGCTCTTGTATAATAGTTGCTCGCATTAAGAATGTTTTCAAATAAATGTTGGTGACGTTTTACCCTCACACCCTCACCCTTTGTGCTCAATCCATTTATTCATCGGGGTTACAGGTGTGAGGGTAAAGGTGAGAGTAGGTGAGGGTAACTTTTTACTCTCACTCTGTCTCGTCCTGATTTGAGTTGACCAATCTTATTCCGTTTTCACACTAACTTCTTTATTCTTACCATAATATCCACTTCCCGGCACATAAATCGGCTGCATGGCTCCACCCATATTTTTCAATTTACCCTCGTCGCGCAGACGTCGGATATGTCGCATGGCTGTACTTCTTGCCATTCCGCAAAGATATTGGAAGTCATGTCTTCGCATAAATGGATGAGTACGGAAGTACTGAGTCAGTTGCAGGTCAATTTCTTCGTTTGTCAGTTGGGTGAAATCCAGTCCTCCTTTGAGGCTTTTCACTTTAAGCACACCGAACTCGTTTTTCAATGTCTGGTCGGCACGAAACTGAATGGCCTTTAGCTTCACTTTGGTCACTTTCCGTTTTGTGTCTACCGTTACAGGTTCCGTGGTTGTCAGGCAGGGATGGAAATAACCGATGCCGTCCAGATGAACTTGGCGTCCTTCCGCCAATTCCTGTCCCATGATGTGCGAAAGCGCATCAAGTACGGCTGTGACGTCTGTTTCTGTCAGTGAACAACGTTCTTGAATACGTCGGCGCAGTACGTCGGTCCCTGTGGAACCGTTGTATTTGATGCGCGGATGCAGGGTGTTTCCGTTTTCTCCCTGCTGTTTGTTTGAAGGCTTCGGGTCTTCATACCAATCGAATAATATTGCCATAGCTCTATATTTGTTTTAAATGAACTGTTCTTGTTATGTATTCTCTTAGATAGTAATACATTAATGCTTAATGTTTCTTTTGTTAAGCTCTAATGCTTTGCAAGGGCTCACCCATGTGAACAAGGCTGTTTACGTCTGTAGACGTTTTTATTTACAATTGATAGCCTGTTTGTTCACACGGGTGAGCCCTTGACAACTACTAAGCAAAGATACATAAATAATAAGGCAAATGCAAATAATATGCAGGTATTTATCGGATAAAATGCTTGTTTACCGGAAGATAAAAGCGTATCTTTACAGGAATTAAATAGGTAGATGTAATTGTAGAAAAAATAGACAAAAATAGGATGAAAATTACTTTAATCAGACAAGACAACGGGAGCGGAAAAGAGACTCTTAGCGTTTGTGAGGCAGGCACATTATTCGACAAGATGAAAACGGAAACAAAGGCGGGGCATATCACGGCTTTGCGGGGAATCATACCATTGCTGGAAGGTACGTATGCCCGATACGAACATATTGATAAATTGCCATACATCTATTCTGCTGTGGAATATACCCGTACCAAAGAGGGCGAACGGAAGATGAAGCGGTATAACGGATTGGTACAGTTGGAAGTGAGTAGGCTGGCGAGCGGCTCGGAAGTGGAATTTGTGAAGCGACAAGCGGCGCTTTTGCCACAGACTTTTGCTACTTTTGGTGGTTCGAGCGGGCGTAGTGTGAAGATATGGGTGCGCTTCGCTTTGCCGGATGACGGAGGATTGCCGACCAAGGAAGCGGAGGCGGAATTATTTCATGTTCATGCTTATTGGCTGGCTGTGAAATGTTATCAGCCGATGTTGCCTTTCGATATTGACTTGAAAGAACCGGTTTTGGCACAGAGATGCCGTATGACGCTGGACGAATCTCCTTATTATAATCCGGATGCGGTGCCGTTCTGCTTGGAACAACCGCTTATGATGCCGGGAGAAGAGACTTTCCGTCAGCGGAAACTGGGAGAGAAAAATCCGTTATTACGGTTGCAGCCGGGATATGAGTCGGCGCAAACATTCACGAAGATTTATGAAGCGGCCTTGAACAGGGCACTTCAGGAAATGGAGGATTGGAAACGTGGGGACGACTTGCAGCCTTTATTGGTTCGCCTTGCCGAGCATTGTTTCAAAGCGGGGCTTCCCGAAGAGGAAGCGATACGACAGACGATGATTCATTATTATCGCGAAGAAGAAGAGCAGGTGATCCGTTCGATACTGCATAATCTTTATCAGGAATGTAAGGGATTCGGCAAGAAAAGCAGTATCAGTAAAGAGCAGGAGACGGCTTTTCTGTTGGAAGAGTTTATGAAACGTCGGTATGAATTCCGTTACAATACGGTGCAGGACGATTTGGAATATCGGCAGCGCGATTCTGTTCACTTTTGCTTTAAGCCGCTGGATAAACGGGTGCGCAACAGTATTGCGATCAATGCTTTGAAGGAAGGCATCAGTGCGTGGGACCGTGATGTGGATCGTTTTCTGAATTCGGAATATGTTCCTTTGTATAATCCTGTGGAGGAATATCTTTATGAGACAGGTCGCTGGGACGGGAAGGACCGTATCCGTGCATTGGCTGGTCTGGTGCCTTGTGATAATCCGCATTGGCAGGAATTATTTTACCGCTGGTTTCTTAGTATGGTGGCGCATTGGAGGGGAGTCGATCGGCAGCATGGTAATAATACTTCGCCTTTATTGGTCGGTTCGCAGGGGTATCGCAAGTCTACATTTTGTCGCATTATTTTGCCGCCGGAACTGCGTTTCGGCTATACGGACAGTATTGATTTCAAAAGTAAACAGGAGGCGGAACGTTATTTGGGACGTTTTTTTCTGATCAATATTGATGAGTTCGATCAGATTAATGTCAGTCAGCAGGGGTTCTTGAAGCATTTGTTGCAGAAGCCTGTGGCGAATCTGCGCAAGCCTTATGGTAATACGATTCGGGAAATGAGGCGGTATGCTTCTTTTATCGGAACGAGCAATCAGAAAGATTTGCTTACCGATCCTAGCGGTAGCCGCCGTTTTATTTGCATCGAGGTGACGGCTCCTATTCAAACGAACGTTACCATCAATTACAAACAGCTGTATGCTCAAGCAATGGAGGCGATTTATAAAGGGGAACGTTATTGGCTGAATGATGAGGACGAAAACATATTAAAACAGACGAACCGTGAGTTTGAACAGGCGAGTCCGCTGGAACAGCTGTTTCATTGCTATCTTAATCCCGTAGAAGAGGAAATGGAAGGCGAATGGCTGACTGCCATGCAGATTTTGAATTATTTACAGACGAAAACACGGGATAAACTGGCTATTAATAAGGTTGGACAGTTTGGGCGTGCACTTCAAAAACTGAATATTCCTTGCCGTAAGTCTCGTAAAGGGACGCTTTATCATTTGATGAAAGTAGAGTAATTGATAAAGGTGGTGTGAAAGGGGCTTTGTCAACCAAAATCAGGACGAGACAGGGTGAGGGTAACTTTTTACCCTCACCTACCCTCACTCTTACCCTCATCACTGAAAGGACGATGAATAGGGGGATGCAGGGAAAGTGTGAGGGTGTGAGAGTAAATCATGTATAAAAAATAATTGGAGATTGAATTGAGGGATAGGTTTTCCCACTTTCTGCTTTATATCACTTTGTACGAGTATGAAGGCCAATGCTGTTCCTAAGAATTGTGTGGCGATCGGCAGTCCTTGCCCGGTAATAAAGTATATTGAGAACGATTGATTGTATGGAGGAGTGGGAGGGGAGATTGTCTTTTCTATGTAAGAATAGCAATTTTCGGGTCGTTTATCAGTGATGCGTGTAGTAATTTTGCGGCATTGGAAATAAGGGTGCGAGTATAAAAACGAAAATATTATTAGCTGTTATTTCAACTGTAAATATAATAAACGTATCTTTGGAAGTATGGAAGATAAAACGAATGTGATTAAGATACAGCGTTACATTCTCCTTGTGGTGATTTGATGCTTGGCTCGTTTGAGGATAAACTTTGTCTTTGTGACTGGGCGGCTGAAAGTCATAGGGATATCGTAGACAGGAGATTGCGGAAAGTGCTGAAAGCTGGTTATGAGGAAAGTACATCAGATGTGATACAGGAGGCGATGAGCCAGTTAGATGAATATTTCAATGGCGAGCGGACTGTGTTTGAGGTGCCTTTGCTTTTTGTTGGTACGGAGTTTCAGAAGAGTGTATGGTATAAGTTGTTGGAGATTCCATACGGTTCGACTGTGTCATACGGTGAGCTGGCAAAACAACTCGATTTGCCGAAAGCTGTCCGTGCTGTTGCTGCCGCTAACGGGGCGAACGCTATTTCTATTTTTGCTCCGTGCCATCGTGTCATCGGCAGCAACCACTCTCTTGTGGGATATGGTGGCGGACTTCCTGCTAAAAAGCGGTTGCTGGATTTGGAATTAAATGGCAAACCTCTGTTATGAATGAGCAAAAAACGCTTGACTATGCACGCATTGCGCAGGCAATCGGGTATATAAGGGAGAATTTTAAAAGGCAACCGGGATTGGATGAGATTGCCGGGGAGGTGGCGTTGAGTACGGCGCATTTCCAACGTATGTTTACGGAGTGGGCGGGAGTTAGCCCTAAGAAGTTCTTGCAATATACCAGTATTGAATATGCCAAGAGAATCTTGAATGAAACTCATGCGTCTTTATTCGATGCGGCACAGGAAACAGGGCTTTCCGGTACGGGCAGATTATATGACTTGTTTGTAAATATAGAAGGGATGACGCCGGGTGAATATAAAAACGGAGGTGAAAGTCTTTCTATCAATTATAGTTTTGCCAAAAGTCCTTTCGGTGAAATCTTCATTGCGTCTACCGATAAAGGTATTTGTTGTATGGAGTTTGCAGACGATCATGACGCGGCTTTTAACTCTTTACGGAAGAAGTTTCCTAATGCAAGGTTTACCTCGATTGTGGATGAAGTGCAGCAAAACGCTTTATTCATCTTCACGCATGACTGGAGTAAACTCAAAGAAATAAAATTGCATCTGAAAGGTACCGACTTTCAACTAAAGGTATGGGAAACCTTACTGAAAATTCCTGTCGGTGGCTTGACTACTTACGGAGATATAGCCGTAGGAATCAATAATCCGAGAGCTTGCCGGGCTGTTGGAACGGCTGTCGGTGAGAATCCCGTAGCTTTCCTTATTCCGTGTCATCGGGTCATTCGTGCTTCCGGTGAGTTGGGAAATTACCATTGGGGAGAGATTCGCAAGACTGCAATGATTGGTTGGGAGGCTGCGAAAGTGGATGTTTAAATAAATAAAAAAGTATGGATATTAAGAATGATAAGATCACAATAAAGCCTTTGCGTGATAAAGATGTAGACATTTTCAGTAAATGGTTGGCTAAAGAATATATTTATAAATGGTTCTGCCCTGACGGAGAAGAACATAAAATGGCTTGGTTGACTGATTACCATGAATTGCAATGATGCCTCTATCAGAATCATCGCCCCACATGATGGCGGGGATATTATTTATGGTAATAGCTCGTTTCATCATTATGTCTTTTGTTTTTTAGTTTATATGAAATGTGATAGCCTTACTCCACAGTTACCTTGAAACGACATTTTTCTGCGCCACCCAAAACGGTTTCGATAATTTCTACGCTGATATTTTTATCGGGCAACAAATTTCCGATAATATACAATACGCTTTGGCGTGAACATTCGCAATGTGATGCGTCTTTTACTTTTCCGCTTGCTACCTCCGGACAGACACACGCCGGGTAGCCAATTTCATAAATATGTCCTTCTTCAATTGTCTTTGCAGAAAGCCATTCTGTATTTCCGTATCGTTTGTACTGTTCGTCTAAACAGCGACCACATTCTTCAAATTGCTCTCTTTGCATTGGCAATATCGTATCCTTGACACAATGGATTGCCTTGTCTCTATAATTCATTTTATTTTCTTATTTAGATTCGCTTTCTAGTTCTTGATTCAAGTATTTCGCTTTTTTGTTATAGGCATATAAATATCTGTTTGAAAATAGATTACTCAATAGGTTACTCAATAGGTTACACAATAGATTACTCTGGAGGTTACCATAAATGATAATCTTTTATCTGAATTGTAAACTCATTTATGGCATCATATCTCAGCTTCGAAACAGAAGAGTTTATTTTCGCTATTTTCTTCGTTAAAAACCTTTCGATGAAATTCATTTTATCAAACTGAAACTCGCCACCTAAAATGGCTTTGGGAATCGATAATCTCTGTAAGAACTCCGGGAAAGCTTTGTTCATTTCTTCAGCTTCTTGCTCTTCGTTCATACAACAGATGAACAACCCTATTACTTTTTGCTCTAATAACGGTTGGTTATTGTGACAGAATTGAGTAACTTTTCGGTTTGGAGAGCCCGCATAAATAGCTGTTCCGAGAATTATTTGATCGTAAGTTCGGATATCAGGTCTCGGACACTCCTTTAATGAGATGTAGTCAACTTTATTAGTCAACTTTTCTCCGATAAGGTGTGTTACTCGCTCGGTAGTTCCATGTTTTGAATAATATATGATAGCTGTTTTCATTTTCAACAGGCATAAGCGGTTTAAAATAGCCGTTAATAAGTGGCATGGTTATCCTCTGTAAAGGTAGAGACTTTATTCTGACTAGCAAACAGTTTTCGATATAATTAATCTATACCTTGTTTTTCTCATATTTGAAAAGTATGTTCCCCATCTCAAAACGAGACAGGGAGCATTCCTTAATTTATAATAATGTACAGGTGCCAAGATTGATTCCATAATACCTGTACATATTGAAATTTTTACTTAATATCCCGGATTTTGATACTCGCTGCCATTGGTGATTGTTGCAGTAAATGTAGTTGAAATGGGACGTAATGCATAATTCGGGTGAAAGAATTGTGCTAAGTCCGGATGAGTATTCTCCAGATACTCCGAGTTCTTAAACATTCCTGTCCGTTTCAAGTCGTAGAAGCGGCAATATTCTCCGCAAAGTTCACGGCCTCTTTCGTCTAAGATATCCCGCACCGTAACACTTCCTGCAAGCGGATTTGCTCCGGCACGTTCACGAACCTTGTTGATATAACCGGCTGCATTTGCACCACCATTCAGGTAAATATCAGCTTCTGCCGCAATCAAATAAACTTCTGCCATGCGCATGATAAACGTTGCATTTAGATTACCGTTTCTCTGTTTGGAAGCATTGGCTACATAATAATTACTGCTGTTATGCTTATTCAGTGACGGATAATAGTAGCGGAACTGGTTCTCGTTTGTGTCGTCATCCTTGTAATTGCCTGTGACGTTTGTATAAGCATAATTCATGTTCACGTTATTATTGTCATTACTATATACATGGTGATAATCAATCAGCAAGTAATCAGAAATATGTTCTTTTTGCTTTTCTGTAGCATAATCGATGTCCTGTGGCATGATAAACTTAATGGCTAAGTCACCTTTATTCAGAGCTTTGCCAATGACGGTTTCTTCTTTATCATACATGTGTACGGCACTTTCATCCCACGTGTAATTCTTGTTCGCGTTCCATTCAGTAGTGAACGATTCATGAAATCTGGGGTCCAATGTTCCGTCTTTCTGTACATACAAACTCAACAAATGCTGAGTGGGCATAAAGATACCGGTAATTGAGCCTTCCCAGGTAAGGCGTGTTTCCTGATTATCTTCACGAGCACCGAACTTATTGATATTGCATAAGAAATACTCATCGTTGCGATTTAGCTTGTAATTTCCGTTGCTTGATCCGTGACCGTCTGCTCCTGCATACCAGCGATGTTTCCAAAGAGCTTCTTTGTTTTCCCAGTTATTGCTCTCTTTAAACACTTCGCTATACGATGGATACATATACGTATTGTATTTCCCACCGCCGGTTTCGCAATCGGTAATCAATTTCTTGGCTGTATCCAGAGCTTCCTGCAAATATTCGGTGCTTCCATATTCGTACGTCTGCAAGCAGGCTTTAGCCAGAAAACCGAGAGCGGCTTTCTTTGTCGGGGTGGTAGTAGTTGCATGCGTACCTGTTGGCAACCATTCGGATGCAAATCTTAAATCGGGCAGGATTACTTCCTGATAGATAGTCATCGGATCGGTGCGGGTGGGGGAGTAAGTCAGTGTTTCTGCTGTTATCGGTTCTGTGAGCATCGTCACTGCTCCGAATTGTTCCACTGCATTGAAATAATAGACAGCTCTAAGAAAACGGGCTTCCGCAATCTTGGCATTCCGTTCCTCTTCCGTGGTGTAAGGAGGTTTGTCTCCTAATGCGATAGCTTCGTTACAGGCTCCCACACCGTCGTACGTCCCGTTCCACCAATTATTGGTGTAAGTCGTATTGGGTGATGTTCCTGCGAAAAACCAGAACCACTGTGTGTAACTTGTTGATTCGTTGGCTTTATACGTCCAAAGATCGGTGTCGCCTTCAGTCAGTGACATCCAGTCTGCAGAACCGTAGTAAAACCTTTCCATGGCAAAATAACACTGGTTAATCAGGGTTTCATATCCATCGATGGAAGTAGCCAAAGCCTCTTTGGTAAATGCGCCCGGGTTGTATTCCTCCAAGGTGCAGGAATGTAGAGATAAGGCCGAGAACAGCACACTGCAAAATATGAATTTTATATATATCCTTTTCATGATTATAATCTTTTGTTAGAATGTCAAATTAACGCCAAAAACAAATTGCCGGTAGGTAGGAAATGCATCCGAACCGTTGGTTTCGGGATCAGTATCTTTCAACTGCTTATCTTTTACAAAGATGAACGGATTGTAGGCTGTGGCATAAATACGGCATTTCTCCATTAAAACTTTGCGGGAAATATTGACGGGTAGTGTATATCCCAGCGTGATATTTTTAATCTTAATGAAGGAGCCGTCGCGCACTCTTAATGAAGGATATACGGTTTTTTGTTCGTCTCCCGTTCCGGGACGGGGGAAATAGGCTCCTTGATTATCCTCTGTCCAGTAGTCTACGCCTGCCAGTTGATTCTTGGTTACGCTCTGTTCGGCGGTATAATAACCGAGCAGGTCACTGTTGATTGTCTGTCCGTAACGCGCCATGGCAAAGACGGATAAATCAAAATTTTTGTAGGTGAAGGAATTGCTGAATCCGATGATCCAGTCCGGATTGGAATGTCCTAGAATTTGCCGGTCTTCCGTACTGTATTTATGTACACCTCCATCACCTTTTTGGTCTAAGGTTTCTATCTTGATGAATCCGGGTTTTACGCCGTAGGCATCCAATGTTTCCTGTGGAGTATCGGTTCCCCAGATTCCGGTATATTTATATCCGTAAATAGCTTTAATCGGTTCACCGACAAACAGGTTTTCGGCGATCAGATCACCGTCAGGCAGATCGTCTATTTGTTCCTTGTTCCAGGTGACGGATAAAGTGGTGTTCCAGGTGAAATCTTTATGCCGTATGTTGTGTGAAGTGATCGTTGCTTCCACACCTTGGTTACTGGTTTGGGCGATGTTCTGCCAGATGGCCAGAGGCGATCCCCATCCGGTCAGACCGCTGGTGATGGGCAATGTACGTTTGAATAATAATCCTTTGGTGGTTGTCTTGAACCATTCTACCGATCCGTCAATGCGACCGTTCAGGATACCGAAATCCAACCCCACATTCCAGTTGTATGACTTCTCCCAGCCGAGATCGGAACTACCGTAGGTACCGGAGTATTGCGTGAAAGGAACAATCTTCCCATTAATGGAAATTCCCGAAGCGGTATATACGTATGCTTGTGTTGTGGTGCTGTATGCGGTGGTTCCTCCCGAGTTACCCGTGATGCCGTAGCTCACTCTCAATTTCAGGTTGTCCAGCCAACTACGTGTCTTTTCCATAAATGCCTCGTCCGATATTCTCCACGCCAGTGCGCCTGCGGGGAAAGCATCCCATTTATGTCCGGTGGAAAATTGTGAAACACCGTCCCACCGCGTAGAGAAATTAAACAGGTATTTGCCTTTGTATGAATAGTTCAGACGGAAGGCAAAAGACATTTTCTGCGTCTGTGCGAAGTCGGATTCTACATGTTGGGAAGTGCCCGATGTCAGTCGCCAGAAAGACCATTGATCTACCATCTGACCGCTGGCGGCAGCCATGCTACTTTCCGACTGGTTCTTATTCCAGGAAGTAATCAATGAACCTCCCAGATTATGGTCTTTGGCGATGGTTGTGTTGTATGCGAGAATATTTTCCCAAGTGTAATTCCAGGCATTGTTGTTGGTGATGGAAGCATGCGGTGAACCTGCATAAGACGGACGGTTGGCATTGCACTTCTCTCCCCAGTATTGCCCGCGGCGTGAGTGATTCAACGTACCATTGACACGACTGGTAAAAGTCAGGTCTTTGACGGGAGTTAGTTCGATATAGCCGCTCATGTTCAAGTAGGTGGAACGTGTGTTGTCTACATACTGGTTCTCTATAAAATCACTCATCGGGGAATATTGTCCTGTGATGTATTCGTGATTGATCTCCCCTTTTTCGGTATAAGCATCACCCAACGGGATGGCGGAGAGAGATTTGGTGAATGTGTTTTTCACGCCGGAGTTCAAGTCCCGGTAGACTAAATTGGAGGTAAAGCCCACCTTTGCCCATGAAAATATCTGCTGATCCAGGTTGAGGCGTAACGAATATCTGTTCAGATTTTCGTTATTAAGTAAACCTTCTTCCCGGTTGTAGGAAGTCGAAGCAAATAATTTTGTCTTTTCAGTGCCACTGCTGACCGAAAGACTGTATTTCTGTGTAGTAGCCGTGTTGCCCGACACTTCATCTATCCAGTCTATCCATTTGCCGTCGTTGTATGCATCTATAAAATCCTGTTTCCCCAGTAGGGCGGACATATCGGTAGGATAGTCACCATTTTTATATTTATAGGCTTCTTGCTGGTAGGTGACCCATTCATCCCGCGTCATCCCATGTCTGTAGTTGGGTGAACCGCTGAATCCGTAATAAGCATCGAAGTTTACGGTCGCTTTTCCCTCTTTTCCTCTTTTGGTGGTGATAATTACAACGCCGTTTGCTCCTGCGGAACCATAAATGGCGGTGGAAGAAGCATCTTTCAATACATCTACACTCTCGATGTCCGACGGGCTGACCTGGCTATAGCTGCCGGGGATTCCATCGATAATAAACAACGGTTCGTTGCTGCCATAAATAGATCGTGAACCACGTAACAGAATAGTGACATCACCTCCTACCTGTCCCGAAGTTTTGGTGATATCCATTCCGGGTATCTTGCCTTGAAGGGCTTCCATTACATTATTGGTAGGGGCGGCCAGTACTTCCGCACTTTTGACGGAGGTTGCTGCCCCCGTCAAATCCCGTTTTTTGACCGATCCGTATCCTACCACCACTACTTCATCAATCAGTCTGGCATCTTCCGTCAGTATGATTTCCAGCTTGTTCTTGTTGCGTGTATTGACTTCCTGTTCCGTGTATCCCATATAAGATACTTTTAATACTGCATTGGGCGATACGCGCAGTGTGAACAGTCCGTCTACATTCGTAATTGTTCCGTTACTAGTACCTTTTTCAACGATATTCGCTCCGATAATCGTCTCTCCTTGAGAGTTTTTCACTATACCCGAGATCGTTCTACTCTGTTGGCAATAAGCCCGTGTTGATCCAAGTATCGATAATGAACCTATTAATAGGAATAATAGGTAAAAATTCATTCTATAAACAGTCTTTAGGGGATTATTCTCCCCTATGTTTGTTTTATCAGAAAATGATTTCATGCTTTTTGTTTAATTGTATGTTTACTAATTTGTTTTTGGATAGCTAAATTTCCAGATGATTTAAAGCTATGTCTCGATTGTAACGACTTTACTTACCCCATAGGCTATTAGATTTTATTGGTTAAATGATAATTGTTCAGAATGTCAATGTTAATTGAATATCATTCTGATACTGTTTTGAATGTGGCGCCACGATTCATGTCAGTAAAAAACTGACAGGGCAAAATTATGCATATAGAACTGGGGATTGAAAAAAATAAAGTTGACTTTTATCAGGACAGAGTTGTTTCTTACTACCTGTTATATATTTGATTTTATAAGGTAATATTGTTGTTGATTAATCCTTTACCCGTCGTAAACTTTACGGTAGTAAAGTTTTAGAAGTAGATAAGAATGATAAAGGCTGGGATAAAATAGATCTAATTAGGTTATATTTAAAAGAGAAACAGATAGAAAGCTGTCTTTTTCAAAGGGCGATATGTAGTTGCGAATTTTATTTTCATTATCTTTGTCTCAATGTATTTACTAAAGCAACAATGATATGGATATTAAAGTAAAAGACAAGGTGAATCAAAGGCATGTCGGTCGCAATCTGCAAAGAATCCGTGTATATCTAGGTATGAAACAGGAAGCGTTGGCTTCTGATCTGGGTGTTAGTCAACAGGAGATTTCGAAAATAGAGAAACAAGATGAGATAGAAGACGGACTGTTGACCAAAATAGCTGAAGTCTTGGGAATATCTACTGATGTCATCAAGGATTTTGATGTTGAAAAAGCCATTTGTAATATTAATAACTATAAAGATGCCACGATTTCTCCGGGAGCAATCGCTACTGTTTATGCTCATAACCAGCAGATTAATCCTCTTGAAAAGGTGGTTGAACTGTATGAACGTTTGTTGAAAAGCGAACAGGAGAAAATAGAGATTCTAAGAGAGTGCATGAAGCAGGGCAAATAATCAACAGGCTATAATATGGAAACGGAAAAGTACACAAATACGATTCATCTGGGAAGAAAAATTGAACGGGTGCGTCGGCTTCGGGGAATGACTCAAGCGGAACTCGGTGATTTGTTAGGTATAACGAAACAGGCTGTCTCGAAAATAGAACAAACAGAGAAGTTTGACGATGAACGATTAGGCGAGATTGCTTCAGCACTAGGCGTTACTGTAGATGGCCTGAAGAACTTTAATGAAGAGACAATCTTGTATAATACGAATAACTTCTACGAGAATTGCGGTGTTAAAAGTGCTGTCAGTAATACAGGTAATAATCAGACCTTTAATAGTTTTCCTGTTGAACAGGTAATTGAGATTTTCGAAAAGCTGTTGGATAAACAGAAGGAGCAATTTGAAACTTTAAAAAAAGAGAAGAAATAAATATCTCCAAGATATTGAATTTTATCAGTCGTAATTATACTCCTAATGCAATGATAGCTGAATTGATTTCTTCAAAAAACAAGGAAATAGATTGGTTGAAAGAAGAAATTAAGTTTTTAAGAAAGGAAAATGAAAAATTGCTGCTGATTGTGGGTGAAAAGATATGAGATGATGTTATCATAATTATGTGATACACTTCTGTCTGTTGTTTATATGGGTAGTTATCACCTTTATGTTGTAAGCATAACTAAGATCTGATTGAAACTTTATAAATAATATTTTTTACTGTAAATGTTGAGGTATCCAAACTCTTTTTAATTCAAGGAGTTTGGATGCTATTTTTAAGTTTACTGCATTATGGTGTAGTATTCATAATACAAAAGCAAATATTTCGGGTGACAAGATGATATCTTTTATCTTTTTCTTTGAAAAAAAATGTCACAAACTTTTATTTGAAGACTAATTTAGTTATTCTGCGTTCTTATTACTTTTTGTATCATTAGTATGATCCATACAGATATAACAAAGGGAGCGGTTAAGGTAGTGATACCCAAACTCATTCCTAGAATCTGTAATACGGTGGACAGTAAGACAGAGCATCCTGCCCATACGCCACTTTCCCAGCCCGTTCCTCCTAAAGCTATTGCACATAATACCCCATTATAGCCCATTAATCCGGCATTTAAGTCTGTAGCATCCACTTCAAGTAAAATGGCTAGGGGAATAGGAAGAAGTGCTCCCAAGATAGTATAGAGACTTGCCTTTCGAGAATTAATCAAAATGCCTATAAGGAAACATAATCCGGATAGAATTGTATTTCCCTGAAACATGACTTGCCCTATACCTAAGCAGAAGGCTTGGAAATAATTAATATTCTGTGTGGTATCAATAACCGTATAGGAAACTGATAGTAAATCTGGTATAAGCCAACTGCAAACTCCCAACATTCCCCATACAGCAAGAATGAAAGGAGCAGTAAAGCCAGGAATTAAACGTTGCTGATTAAAAAAATAGGCAATCCATGTGGAAAGGGCCGAAGCGATAATCAACATGATTAAACTTCCTACCGATAATTGTAGAAATACGCCAACTGCTATACCTACTAAAGTTCCATTAAATCCGTATAATCCATTTTTAATATCATCATACTTATATCCCGAAAAATGGGCTATCAGTGTACTTATTATATTACCGCAGACTGCTAGTATTCCTATTTGCCATGAGTTTAGAAATATTCCAATTAGCATTAATAATCCAGATAACGCATTATTCTGAAACATCACTTGGCCTATTCCACGTCCCGGAATGAGAAATAAATTGTGTATAAAGGTCATTTGTGTAAAATATTAACTGATAAAATGATGACAAAGGTACAACCTTCTATTGAAACTAACAAGATCAATAGATATGTAATAAAAGATTGTGATGTTATAAATTACTAGCAAAGTTTTGTGAGAGTAGGATTGAAAGTCTTTTTTAAGAAAAATCCCCCGATAATCATAGATTATCAAGGGATTTTCTTGGTGAGCCGCCTGAGATTCTCCTTGCGAAGTTACCATGCTGATATTTAAAACTTTATATTTTTAGCTTCAAGCATATCCCATGAATTATCCCACTAATTTGCTACGTGCTTTTGCGGTCGTTTGCTCATGGAAAATATTGAAACAAAGGTAGTAACTTTTTGAAAGGATACAAAGTTATTAGTGTATATTTTTAATATAGGCAAATTGGTTCATGTGATATTTGTATATATATGAATAAAATAAAATCTTTCGTATTAGGATATTTACATGGAATATTTTAAATTTGTACTTAATGGACATTTGGAATGAAAAAAAACGTTCTGCTGTTATGGCAAGAATCAAAAGTAAAGATACAAAGCCAGAATGGATTATTCGTCGCTATTTGTATTCTAAGGGATATCGGTATCGTAAAAATGTAAAAAAACTACCGGGATCTCCTGATATTGTTTTGCGAAAATATGGCGTTGTCATATTTGTTCATGGCTGTTTTTGGCATGGACATAATATTGATGGGCATATTCCTTTATCAAACAGTGATTATTGGAAAAATAAAATAGAAAGAAATCAAGAAAGAGATAAGTTGAATAAGCAAAAATTACTTAATATGGGGTGGGCAGTAATTGTTGTTTGGGAATGTCAATTGAAACGTTCAAAACGAGAGCAAACTTTGAAAGAAGTGGAATATTACATTAATAAATCTTACTTAGATCGCCTCAGAGTTAGAAATTCCACCTTTTATTTATCTTCTGTAAATGAAAGCCATAAAAAACTTGTTGCGGAAGATGAAATTTTGTATGGAAGAAGAATAAAAGAATGATTACTCCTCTTCCAATATATAATGTTATATAGTTAAATCTAAAACATAATTTTTTAAGATCTCATATCTCAATTTTCTGTTTCTTATTTTGTTTACACCTTCTGATGAAGCTAGTTTATATTTTTTTATAGCTTCATCTTCGGGGTTTGATAGCTCTTCTGTGTCAGATGAATTCTCAAACAAATTGTACTTTTGAACAAAATTGTTGAAACGTGAAATTATATGAGGAGTCACTTCTATTTTTTCTTCTGTTAAATAATCCATCAGGCAAAAGATTGTATATAGTTGTGTTCGTTTACGCATGAAAGATTTATTTTCTTGAGAGTAGAATAGTTTAAAAGTATCTATCCATTTTAAAATTCGACTTTTGTCATTATCATATTCTGGATAATTCGTGGCATAATCAGAATATGCATCATTCAGTGGATTTTGATTTGTTTGATTAATAATACCTTTTCTAGCCAAAAGAATTAAAGATGAACAAAATTCTTCATCTTTCATCCTTTTAATATCGCCATAATTGAATAGGTTAAACTCATCCCAGAAGGAAAGTTCTGATATTTCTTTAGTTAGATCAGCAAATAACCCCCATGTATTACTATGCCTCTTCTCTTGATCATTTAGTGAGTAATTAGTTAGATTAAGTCGATAAAATATATTTCTTATTTCATCCATATTTTTGTCTTTAATACGAACTATCGATAAATTGAAAGTCCAAATTAAGATTTTATCGTCGTTTCCTAAATCGCTAAAATATTTGTTGCCATACTTCTCTGAAATTTCTTGATCAATAAGAAAATCTTTTGATAGTTTGAATTCATTATTTATGAATTGAGCTATTGCGTTTATTCGTTGTTGTCCATCAACTATATGAGTTATGGTTTTCCCTGTATCTGGATCTGTTTCTGCATCCCAAAAATAAACCTCTGGAATTATTAATCCCATTAAAACTGTTTCAATAAGTCTAACTTTATCTCGATCAAGCCAAACACTTCGTCTCTGATAACTTGTGTCTACAATTAAGACACCATCATTGAAATCATTAAATATCTGTTGAATTTTTAATTCATGTCTATTGTATGTTAAAGCCATAATTGAATCTCCTATATTGCTAATTAATAAATATTTTCTTTAATTTTCTAAGTCCATTTATATGATAAAGCTCTAAGTCCTCCCAGCTCCGATAAATCCTATAGTTGACAGGATGATATATAGACAATTTTTTTTGTATTTCCTTATTTGCTTTATCTATTTGCTCATTCCACATAGGCCTAACTTCATCTATACTCGTAAAATTATGTTCATTTATAAATCCTCTAAAAATGGAAGAAGCAATTTGTTTATACTGACTTGTATATTTTATGCTATATTCTATTCTAATTTTTTCCCAAACAAACTCAAATAGCTTTGAAGAAATAATAGCAATATCAATATCAGAATTATCATCACCCTCATCAAATTTCTTAAAATCTTTGTTGGGAGCCAAACTATATCCTGTTTTTCCACTTCCAACCATTAAAACATTATGAAATGCAACACCAATATTCTTATTTAGAATTTCCTTTAATGTTTCCATTTGTTGAATCGCATGATGTTCCGACTGATTTTGATATTCGCTAAAATACCAATTGTTAGATTTTAGTAAATATTTGATTAAGAATTCTTTTTCAGATAATTCTTCTATGTCATTTTTTATATTTTCCAGTAGAAATTCCATATAAAATAAAGATTTACTTATTTGATTTTAACAGTAAGAGCCGCATTGATTCAGCAATAGCTCTACTTAATTTTACAGGCACTCCATTACCTATTACTTTGAATTTAGTAGACAATGTAATAGCTCCATTTATAACATAACTATCAGGAACAGTTTGTATTCTAAGCGCTTCACGAACAGATAATCTTCTCCCTAAGGTAGGGTGTAAGTGGACTTCATTATTCCCATATGCAGCAGTCGGGCTATATTTATTACGATGTAATCTTTTAAAACTCTTTCTAGAAGTATCTCCTTCCTCTATTTCGTTAAATTTAGGAGATTTAGGCACAAAATACTCATCAGAGTTAGTTAAATGAGATAGTTCTTCTTGGTTCATTATGTATGAACCAACTTTTAGCTCATCAGGAAGATTGGGATTATTAAGATTACTCCAATCGTAAAACTCTTTTGCTTTAGGATATTTTGCTTTAGGCCATGGATACCATTTTTTTTCACCTGAAAATTTTTTTGAGAAAAGCGATTTATATAATCCTTTTCTTATTCCTAACAGGATAATCCTTTCTCTATCTTGCGGTACTCCAAAATCCAAAGCATTAAGTAATTTATAGTCAGTAGCGTATCCGTTATTTTCTAATTGCCTAACTAATTCATCAAAGAACTCTTTATGTTTTTTTGTTCTTATTAATCCCTTTACATTCTCAAAAATGAAAAAGGATGGTTTAAGGGAACAAATATGGTCAACATATATTTTTGACAATTTTCCACGATCCCCATCTTTACCTTTATTCTTTCCTCCAACGGAAAAGTCTGGACAGGGGGGGCCTCCAATTATCCCCCAAAGCTTTGAATCTATATTTTTTATAACATTCTTTTTAAGCAAAGAAGTCTTTATTAGTTCAATAGATTCATTTGAACTGATTTGCTTTGTCTTTTTTAATGTCGAGGATAATCCAGAATTATAAATTTTAGAAATATCAGTGGAGATTTCATTAGACCAAATAACTTCGAAATTTTCTAATTCAAATCCTAAATCCAAGAAACCTCCTCCTGAAAAATATGATATAATAGGTATGCTCATTGTTTATTTTATTACTTAATTATTTAGTGGATATAATTAATTCTCTTACGTCCACATTTAGAATATTTGCAATCTTCACCAGTGTTTCTAATGAAGGTTGTGCATCATTAGTACACCAACGAGAAATAGTCGCTTCGTTACGTTCTAGCATTCCTGCGAGCCACTTCCCTGAACGGTTTTGCTCTACTAATACAACTTTCAATCTATTGATTTGCTTCATAAGTAGGATGATTGATGTATTTTGCAAAGATATTGATTGTTTTTGAAAATACAAAATATATTTCTCAAATCGTTTATGGATCTACATTTATTTTAAGAAACAGGATATCTTGTATGAGAAATGTAATTACAATCTGCGTCTTTTCTTCTTTCTCTTTAGAGCCTCAGGTGGTGTTTGTTCTTTTGGTATATTCGGGTTGAATGAGAAATCTGTCCCTGATGAAATAAAAGGAATTAGAGAGTTGAAAAGAATGTTATTTTTTGATTGCTGTCTTGATTGACATCTATTTTTCTTTCACAGGATTGAATCTTTTGCTCCTGTAGTTTGATCTGTTCAGATATGGAGCCATTCTTCATTGTATTTTGATAATTAAATGATTCTATTTGCTGACGATTATAATAGAATAAGTTATCAAAGCCTTTTTCTACTTGTTGGAATAGGTTTACACGATTAAAACCTCCTTTAATTATTCCGTTCTTAGTATTCTTGTGATTGGTTAGCGGTGACAACTTTTTTTATTGACTTGGTCTTTCCGGCTCACAATCAAATGACAGTGCATATTCAGTTTATTATTGGAACGGCTACGATCAAAATGAATCTTACCGTAAAATTTTATATCCGAAGCGGATAGTTCTTTGTTGAAGTTCTTTGCATATTCAGGAATAAAAACCTCACGAATATAGCGTTTCATCGCTTCTGCTTGTTCCTGCTCTGTGTTACCCATCACCCGAAGTTCCTTCTCCGATGGGCTGACGTGAATAGCGTAAAACTTAGCATCTGTTTTGAGGAGTTGCCCGATATTATTATCTATATCTTTTATGATCTCTGATTTATAAATGTTATCATCTGTCAGATTGAAAAAGCCTTCGGTATAGATACCTTTTTCCATACGTTCCAAATCTTCATGCTCTAAATAATTAGCTAGCTGTCGGCAAGTTCCAGCATTGTTATATGTTCCCTTCGATGGCGGAGCAAAATCTATGTGCATAATTCTATGTATTTATCAGATTGCTGATTTCAGCTTTCAGGTTCTCTTTCCTTTTGCTATCCATCACACCACAAACTGAAAGTTCCGAATAGAGTTGTATTAGGTGAAGCAACTTTTTATAATCTCGTTGGTGTATCTGGTAGAGTGCATTAATCTGTTTGGACTGATTGTTTATAACATCTGCATGATTACCGAACTGCTCACTTAACTTTTTGAGTACGGCTCTTTGCCTCTCCTGACTGGCTTCCAGTTGAGAGAGTATGAGAGTTTCCAATGTTTTGCCGATAGCATCGAAACGCAAAGCGATAGAATTTGTAGCCCGTATCATGGGATTCAGTTGTTCTTCTTCGTAATGGCGAATGAAGCGAATAATATCATCCTGCCTCTTATTTATTTTCGCCAGTTCTGATTTTACAGATTCCGGTGCTTCGGATGGGTTGATATGTGCCTTATCTATATATCCGAACGCCAGTTTTACAACTTCACTCTTTTTCAGTGAATAGCGTTTGCATAACTTCTCTACCAAAGCTGACGTTTCCTTGTCTATAGAAATGGTAGTGAATATCGTTTTCCGGCTGTTATTTGGCATAGTAATTACATTTTTATAGAAATTTGAATAGATAAACGCCTGATAATAAACTATAAGTCCAATTTGGTTATTACAGGTGTCATTACAGCGTGTTCTTGTAACACGCTAAAGCCGAGGGCTTTGCCCCGCAGGGCAAGAGGGAAGAACAGGACTTGTCCAGTTCCCTCTTGCTCGATTTAGCGAAACGGGCAGAATCGATAGGTGAAGCAGTTTCTGTTAAATCGAGGTGACAACACAAAGAAATAACCCGCACACAGGCTTCTTCCCTCTACTGCGTTTTGCTATCAGGGCTGATTTGTCAACTGATTGTCTTTTTCAAACCGTTTGTAGGTTTGAGAATCGGCACGTTCACGAACAAAAGCTCGGATATCTACAGCCCGATAATAGGTTTTCCTTCCAATTGTGAAATAAGGAAGTTGATTATTTACTCTGTAGCGTTGAAGAGTTCGAAAAGATACTTTCAGGAGAAAAGCTAAATCCTGATTATCAAGAATCTTCTCATTATCATCTAGTACTGTATCAGTATTGATAAGAGATTTCAAATCTTGTCCGATTACGGTGAGTTTTTTGGATAGCTTTTCCATCCACTTCTCGAAGTTTTCGTTGTCTAAGTACATTTTGCCTCATTTTTTAAGTTGAACATTTTGTTTTCAATCGATTGATGATGCAAAATACGGAAGAATGATGAGGATGGATTGACAAGAGATTATCAACTTGATAAAAATAAATTCTTGATATAAATCCCCTTATATCATTGGAATATATGTATTAATAGCTCTCAAAGGTAAAAGATAGCTAGTGATTTTTTTGCTAAAATAGAAACTATCAAGTTGATTAGTACTTGATAGTTTCTATTTATAACTTACTTATAGTAAGTGCTTATAATAGCTCCACTCTGAAATGTTTGGCAGCTTTTCAGTTTCCAGTTGCTTTCTTTAGGCTTGTTAGGAAATAAAGGTATGCCTTGCCCTAAAATAGTCGGGAAAATACAGATTTGCATTTCATCTATCAGGTCAAGGTCTATTAACATTGAAACTAGCTCTCCACCACCTACAAGCCAAATATCTCTCCCTTGACTGTTTTTTAGCTTCGTAATTTTCTCGCTAATACT